>CEUZ01292245.1_pt1 | contig 177958 bp, 180 predicted proteins | sample 361511 | NCBI WGS metagenome assembly CEUZ01 (sample SAMEA2622822, study PRJEB7988) | marine metagenome | biome: marine biome (ENVO:00000447); feature: surface water layer (ENVO:00002042); material: "saline water (ENVO:00002010), including plankton (ENVO:xxxxxxxx)" | depth 5 m
GGCTAGTCTTGGGAGTAAAGTTCATCACCACGGTAGTAGGTCAGTTTAAAACTTAACTAAGGTTCTTTAAGGCCTTCTCAAGGGTTTCTTTTTTCTTGGCAAAACAAAACCGAACATAACCTTCACCCTCCTTAGAGTTCAGGTAAAAAGGTGATAGGGGAATCGTCGCTACGGACTTCTGTTCTATTAGACTTTTGCAATATTCGATATCCGTTTTTCCTTCTGGAGTTGGGATTAGAGTGAAGTAAGTACCAGAAGGGGGGATGGGATTGTAGCCTAAATTTTCAAGACCATCCACCAGTTGACTTCGAAGGTTTGAGTATTGTTCTTTAAAGCTGGGTACATATTCTTTTATTTCTTTTAAAGCTTTGGCAACAGTGTACTGTAGTGGAGTGCAAACACTAAAAGTATTAAATTGGTGAACCATTCTTATGGCATGACTGATTTCACTTGAACTACATATCCAACCTATTTTCCAACCTGTGAGACCGTAAGTTTTTCCGGCAGAACTAATAGTAATGGTTCTCTCTTTCATATTACTTAAAGAGGCTACTGGTAAATGCTTTGAGTTTTTAAAAGTTAAAAATTCATAAACTTCGTCACTTAAGATGTAAGCATCATGTTTAATAACTAGGTCACAAAGTGAGCTTAACTCCTCTTGGCTAAAAACTTTTCCTGTTGGATTGTGAGGGGAGTTTAAAAATACCAATTTAGTTTTGCTAGAAAAAGCATTTTGAAGCTCATCCATTTTAAATTTAAACTCGGGAGCGTAAAGAGTAACAGGAACTGGAATACCTCCTGCCAATTCTATTGCCGCTATATAAGAATCATAAAAAGGCTCAAGAACAATGACTTCATCCCCAGGATTAATAAGTGCTAAAGCAGAACAAAAGATAGCTTCAGTAGCACCGTTAGTTACTGTAATTTGTTCGTTTAAATCATACTCAAGCTCATAAAAGTCTCGATAATAATTTGAAATAGATTCGCGAAGCTCTTTTACTCCCATTGAAGGGGCATATTGATTTTTCCCTTCAAAAGACTCCCTAGCTATGGTTCTAATCCATTCTGGTCCATCAAAGTCAGGGAATCCTTGTCCTAGGTTGACGGCATTTTTAGAATGGGCGAGACGGCTAATTGTAGCAAAAATGCTTTCTTTAAAGGATTCAACGGTTTTATTGATGGGCTTCATGAAATTTGCCTTGATGCACTGCCAGATTGCTATAGAATTAATATAAAGCAGGTTGATAATAGAACTGCATAGTTTCATAATTATAGTGATACTGGAATTAATTGTGCAAGAATCTAATTTTGAAATTTTGGTAGTGGATGATGAAGAGCTTATTGTGAACTCTTTGGGAAAGTTCCTAGAAAGAAAGGGCTTTAGTGTAACCCTCGAAAGTTCAGGAAATAGGGCCCTTGATGTCGTTAGGGCCAAAAAAATTGATCTCATTTTAGCGGATGTTCGCATGCCTGACGGAGATGGGATTTACCTACTTGAGCAGATAAAAATGATTCCCGATTGCCCTAAGCTAATGTTTATAACGGGTTATAGTGATTTAACTAATGAAGAGCTTATAGAAAAAGGAGCACTTCACGTTTTTCCGAAGCCAATAGATCGGCAAAAAATCTTATTAAAACTTAAAGAACATTTTCAAATCAGCCTTTAAGTTTCTATAATAAACTGTGGACCTCTTTAGCTATGCCGAACTGACCGGGGATACTAAGCAAGTATCTGAAACAGTTCTAAAAAAATATTTTGGATATGAATCTTTTAGAGGTGAGCAAAAAAGCATCATCGAGCAACTGGTAAGTGGTAATGACGCTCTTGTTTTAATGCCAACAGGTGGCGGTAAGTCTCTTTGTTACCAAATTCCAAGTATTGTTAGAAAGGGAACTGGGGTGATCATTTCACCACTTATTTCTCTCATGCAAGATCAAGTGATTACATTAAAAGAAAATGGAGTAAAGGCAGCGTATTTAAACTCTAGTTTAAGCCTTAGTGAATCTAGGAGTATTGAAGAAGAACTGTTAGCTGGGGAGCTTGATATGATCTATGTCGCCCCTGAAAGATTAGTCACTCCAAGATTCTTAAAAATTTTAGAGCAAATTGACCTGGCCCTATTTGCTATTGATGAGGCTCATTGTGTAAGTACCTGGGGACATGACTTCAGGCCCGAGTATAGAACACTTAGTTTTTTAACAAGGGACTTTCCAGATGTTCCAAAAATTGCCTTAACGGCCACGGCGGATAAGCTCACAAGAAAAGATATTATTAGAGAACTTAATTTAAATAAAGCAAAAGTATTCCTTTCTTCTTTTGATAGAACAAACTTGATGTACTCCATTAAGCCTAAAACTAAAGAAAATCAGCAGCTGTTTAAGTTTCTAGATAAGTTTGAGGATTATGAGTCGGGGATAATTTATTGTCTAAGTAGAAGAAAAGTGAATGAAGTTTGTACAAAGCTTAGAAGTAAAGGCGTAAAGGCCTATGCCTATCACGCGGGCCTATCTCAAAGTGAACGACGAGAGAACCAAGAACGATTTCTGATGGAAGAAGGTGTTGTTATGGTAGCAACAATTGCTTTTGGAATGGGAATTGATAAACCGGATGTTAGATTTGTTGTTCATATGGATATGCCTCGAAGTTTGGAGTCCTACTATCAGGAGACTGGTAGAGCAGGAAGAGACGGGGATATTAGTGATTGCTTGCTTTTATTTGGTAGAAAAGAAGCAGCGATTTTGAAGCATATGATTAGAAAGTCAGATGCATCTGCCTCTAGAAAGAACCTTGAGAACTTGCAGGTCGAGACTATCTTGGGTTTATGTGAATCATTGACTTGTAGAAGACAGTCCATTCTTCAAAACTTTGATGAAGATTTTGTTGCTCCCTGTGGATTTTGTGATATTTGCATGGACGGAGAGTTTCCAGAAGACTCCGATGATATTACAGAAAAGGCCATCTTGGCGCTGACTGTTGTTTATCGATTGGGTAAGGACTTACATTATAATAGCCTCATTGATATTTTATGCGGTGATGCCACTCATGTTCTAGTTAGGGACGGCCTGCACTGCGTACCCGAATTTGGAATAGGAAAAAAATGGAAAGACGTTGAGTGGAAAAGAGTCATTCGAATATTAATGGCCTTAGGCTTAATACGGATGGAGTTTGAGCCAAGTGGAAAGCAGTACTTTAAGCTTTCTCATCTCTCAATACCTGTTTTGAAATCTGAGGAAAAAGTTTTCGCTAGACCTATGAAGTCGCAAGTTGTGAGTAAAGTAAAAAGAAAAACTCGCAAAAAAAGAACAGCTAAAAAGAAGGTCGCAAGGGTTAAAAAAGTTTTTACAACAGGACCTGTGAAAACCGATTTATGGAATGCCTTAAGAGAGAAGCGGGCCAATTTAGCAAAGAAAAGAAGAATTCCTGCCTATAAGGTCTTTCACGATGCTACTCTTAGGGAAATGGCCAGACGTAAACCCGCTACATTGGAAGAATTACTAGAAATCAATGGGATAGGGGACGTAAAGCTTCGAAAATACGGAAAAATCTTTCTGGAGATTATTCAAGCCGACAACTAAGGTCTATAATACTTTGGTATGTTTAAAAAGCTACTCGCTCCCATATTATTGCTTTTTTTTCTAAGTTCTTGTGGAACGACTAAGCTTTTAAACTCAGGTACGGTTCACGTAAAGTACACTGTTTCAAGAGCAACCTTTAATAACGAACTTTATGAAAATAAGAATCGCCTTGGAAATGTTTCAGGGTCTATTCGAAATGTTCAACACCCCGCTGGGAGACGCTGGGCCGCTAACTTCAAGCTTGTTCCCTCCATCCACTTTAGTAATACGGATTATCAATCCGGAGGTACTAGAACTTCGACAACAACAGGCCAGTTAGAACCACTGCCAGAGATTAATATTAAAAGGCTATCAGGGCTTGGAAACTTAAAACTGACTTTTCATACACCCATTGGTCAATTTACCTTTAATGGAGGATTTGGTGGTACTGTTTATAAGTTTAGAGAAAAGGGATACTACGAAACAATTAAAACCAGTGAAATAAGAAAGTTAGGAATGGCCTATACGGGATTTTTCTCCAAAAGATTTTTTGCTATGATTGGCCCTAGGTATTTTAATGATGGAAATGAGCAATATGTTTTTGCCGCTAGATTAGGATACTTCTGGGGAAATATTTCCGCTGAGTAAATCTTCGACAAACCCAGGAACAAGCTCACTGGCCTTACCTTGGAAATTTTCATCAAATCGATCTGAGGCAACAGTGCTTTCTAAGTTTAATTCAATTGTTTTTGCCCCTCCTTGGGCGGCCCACCTATAAAAAATGGATGCTGGGTAAACGAGTGCACTAGTGCCTATAGATAAAAATAAATCTGAGTTTAAAAGCTCACTTTGAATTTTATCCATCTGAAAGGGCATTTCTCCAAACCAAACTATATGGGGTCTTAAGTTGCCTGCTTCTTGGCAGCAAGGACAAGGGGTATCACCATCGAAAAAATTTGGAGCCTTATAAATTTTATTGCTGGCCACACATCTCATCTTCATGAGCTCTCCGTGCATATGAATGAGGTTCTTTTGTCCGGCACGTTCATGAAGGTCATCAACATTTTGAGTAATAACTAAAACAGAGCCAGAGAATTCACGCTCTAGTTTAGCTAAGGCCATATGGGCGGGATTGGGAACAATATTGTCTTGAGAGAGTTGGAATCTTCTTTGGTTGTAGAACTTATAAACAAGCTCAGGATTCCGTTGAAAACCTTCAGGAGTGGCCACGTCTTCAATCTCGTGGTTTTCCCAAAGTCCATTTTGATCTCTAAAAGTGCTTATACCGCTCTCGGCGGAGATACCTGCACCAGTCAATATTGTAATATTTTTAATATTTTCCATGACTTAGACTAAAATGAACCACCTAGATTCTTCAATGTAAAAAAAACAAGTTTAAGAGTATTTCAATGCGTTAAATACTTGAATATGCTATGAATTGCCAGTGAAAAACCTTTTTATCTTTTCCATATTTATTTCTCTGATTGGGTTATCTAGCTGTGGCAAGGATGGCGAGTCAGTTAAGATAGGTGCTCCGACTTATTCAACCCCGTCAAAACCCTTTACAGTTAATACAGATGAAGAGGATCAAGATACTTTAAATATCCTTAATATCAAAAGAGGGGACCCTTGTTATCCCTATATAAGACATGAAATTGTTAAGCCCGTTGCAAGTTGTACTAGCTTAGAAAATGGCCGGATTAAAGAGTCATATAAGATCACTGTTCAGTCTGGTAAGTTATGTGTCCTTCGAAAAAGTTTTCCCAATGGTGTTCACCTATACACTGTTATTGGGGACATTAGAGAACGCCAAAAGAATCAAAATATAACCAACTATAGAGTTGATATTTTTGGTCAATCAAAAGAAGATGATGGCTTGCTGACTTTCGAAATGAAGGCTGATAATACCTCCAAAGTTAAGTACAATATTGCTGAAGATAGTTTGACTGTTAGGCAGGTCTCTAAGCTATGGAAAAAACGAAAGAGATATTTCAGGTTTAGCTGTAGGTCCATCTCAAATATCGTCAATTAACTTAGGATTTCTGACCTTCTTAGTCCCACACTTTTTTTACAAAAAAATTATGAAATTCCGATAAGCTAATATGTCCACGAATTTCAAAATTCTTATGGTTTCAAGCAATCAAGAAGTCCTAGATTATTTTGAACTTATTGTTTTCAAAAATTTAGAGGCAACCTTTGAAACGGTTGTGAATATACAGCATGCAAAACAAGATATTGAAGCAGGTAATATTCCTGACCTCATCATTTTAGAATTACCACAGGAAATAGGTCTTCAAGAGTTCTTTGATGAAGTCGATGGAAAGCATCAAGTTCCGATTCTATTCACGGCTGATGATAATCATATTCACCTTGCCCAAAACTATATTCCTTATCACCCAACCTTTGGGAAAATTTCATATAACCAAAGTGACAAAGTTGTGGCCTCTGCAATAAAAAGGATTTCTCGGATTGCTATGCGTGCAGAGAAAAAACCTGTAACTCAAGAAGTGACTGAAGAAAAAGAAGATAATATATATATGGAGCTTCCTATAGTTCTTTTCTTAAAAAGCCAAACTATAGACTATGACCTCTACTTAAAAATGTCTGAAGAAAAATATGTTAAGGTATTTAAAAAAGGTGAGGCCTTAATTAGAGAAGACTTTTTAAAGTATCAGCAAAGAAATGTTAGAACCGTTTATCTTAAATCTGAGGATTATGTTTGCGCCACGGTTATGTTTTCAGAAAAAATGTCAAAGGCCTTAAGTGTAAAGAAATTAAGAGTAGAGGAGTATTCAGCTCTTTCTATTTACTCTTTTGATAAAGTTAACAAGATTGTAAATAAGCTAGGATTAAGAGAGGAAGTCCTTATTTTAACTAACCAGGTCCTAGAGCTTAATACGACTCTTATATCAAAACGAAAAGGCTTAGATGAATTGCTTCAAAAAACATTAAAGGGTGACTCTTATATTAGTGAGCATTCCTTATTGTTAACATTTATAACGACTTCTATTGCTAAGTATATGGGGTGGCCGTCAGTTACTACTGCTGAGAAACTAACCTTGGCCTGTTTCTTTCATGATATATGCATGGAAGACGACGAACTTGCAAAGCTTGATTTTTTAGACCAAAAAAGAAGTGAAAAGGAACTTCAGAAGTTACGAAGTCATCCTCAAGAGGCTATCGACCTATTAGATAAGTTTGATGGCCTTCCTTCCGATGTAGAAAAAATAATTTTACAACACCATGAAAAACCAGATGGTACGGGTTTTCCAAGAGGTCTTGAATGGAAAAGGATTTATTCATTAGCGGCCGTCTTTATCGTCGCTGAGGACTTTGCCAATGCCATTTTTGAATGTGGGCTTAGTGAGATTAATACCGGACATCTATTAGCCGATTTAGAGGAAAAATACAGTGGTAAAGGAAACTTTAGCTTGGCCGTAGAAGCCTTAAAAATCGCCATGGGTTATAGTAAACCCCAAACTTTACAGGCAGCATAGAGTGCAAGATATCCTAAGAGAAATATCTAGCGGTTACTTCTTTGATTTATTACCTATAGATTTAACATTGCATTTTATTATTGGAAGTTTTATCACGGTGTATTGTTTAAAGTGTAACTTAGGCCATACGAAAATTTTTTTAATATTAATTGCTATTGCTGGACTCAAAGAGTTAAATGACTATGCCTTTCATCAGTATGCCGGTTGGCAAGAATACGCTACTGACTTTGGGATCACCTTTTTTTACTTCGGGGCAAGCTTGCTTGTAAGAAGAACGAAATCGCATCTTACTAAAAGGGAAGCTGCCCACGACAAAATTAAGATTTCTCGTTAGATCTTATTTCTTTCAGCAAAGAAATTAAGTGGCTGTCTAACATCGACCATTCCACCACCTTTAGGCTTTGGAAAATCAATCAACTTTAAAACCCCAACCATACAGTTTGTACCACTACTGGAAAACTTAGCCTTTTTGGATTTAACTTTTGCACTTACAACTTTACCAGATTTACCAATTCTAAAGTTCAAATCAACAACACCTTTAGCATCTTCGCTTCTTTCAAGCTCTTGTTGATAACAATGTCTAAATTGAGGTAAATACTCTCTTAAGATTTTTCTTAAGAGTTCTGGGTCCATAGAACCTAAGACAACTGTTTCTTGATCTGTATAAGTTGTATCGATCCCACTTTTTGAAGCTAGACCCTTGGCGCCAGAGCTAGAGTCGTATTTTCCAGCAAAATCTTGACCAAGCGTTCCTACTTGAGCAGCGGTAGTTGAGTTTAAAGCGCTATCGCTAGAAGCTTTGGACGCTTTAAAGCCTTTTGTTGCACTTGGGCTTCTACTATTCGTGTTAACTTTTGTATTGGTTAAGCTCTTGGTCGCACTTGTGAGACTACTTAAAGTGTTAGTCATCTTAAATTCGTAAGCTTTCATCTTTTTAACTTTGGCGACCTTTTTTGGTGCTGGAGCTTTTTTCTGAGCAACCTTCTTAGGCTTGGACTTCGCAGGCTTTGCCTTTGCTGGTGTCTTCTTGGCCATCTTTGTAGGCTTATTATCTTGCTTATTCTTCTTAACCCCTAGGTCCTTTTCTGTCTTCGCAGCATTTTCAGCGGTTTTCGTCTTATTAGGAGTGGGAGCTTTAATTGCTTTTCGATATATGACAGAAATCTTCTTCTTTTCCTCTACTTCTTGTGTTGTATCGATAAGTAAAAGTAAAAGCATGACACCCATGAGAGCGCCAACAATTTTCCCTGCTTGCTTTTGAAACTCCGGCTCAGAAATAAAGAAGGGGGCCCGTTTGACTGAAGGGGGGGCGTCAGTCAAACGGACCATGACCTGTACTGTTTTCATGTTAAAGTCAAAAACGTCATCCTCGCCTAAAACAAGGGGACTGGAACCGGTAATTGAACAACTCTCGGGACCAATATTTCTTGCTTCAAACCCTGGAATTGGGTGGACATTGATTGTCCCATTCTTAACTTCGACAAATGGAAATGCTTCTTCTCTATCAAGCCCTGGGATATGGATTCTATTTTTTCCACCCGCAAGAGGTGTTGCAAAAAGTGTCTGATTTTTAAGTTCTAAATACTCGACGGTTAAGATTTGACCTTGGCTCATTAAGATAACTTCGATAGCTTTGTCTTCCGTTTCAGATATATTGTCGCCCTTTAACTCAGTCTCAATTGGGTCTATATAGTCCGCTGCTATGTCTTTTATGCTGATCGCTTCAGGCTCTGTAACTGGTACGAAGTCAGCCTCATCAAACACAATATCGCAGTACTCGCCGTCGATAACAACTAGTCCCGGTATGGGCGGAAGCTCGTTTGGCATTTCAAGAATCTTCTCTTCTCCAAGACTTTCGACAAGGCCGCTATCTTGATCTTCAATTTGAGATTCACCTTCAACATAAATCTCTTCCATATGAAACTCAATTGAACCGAGCCTCAGAATGTCACCAGTTGAAAAATAAGAAGACTTTACTCTTTGACCGTTTAAGAAAATTCCATTTTCTGAATCAAGATCCATTATTTTTCCACCATTTTCATCAATGGTGATAAAAGCGTGATAGTGAGAGAGGCTTGAGTCGGCAATGGCTATATCAGCCCCTTCAAATTGACCAACAAGAAGCTTCTTTTTATCTAGTGTAATATCAAAAGCGACGGTTCCATCTTTATAACCGATGAGCTTAAATACACGGGAATGTTGTTCTTTCCTCGTCGTTAGACTCACTTTCTACCTTACCTTTGTGCCAGCTTTTGGTTTTCAAGTTCCGCTTCAATAAGTTTTAATAAGCGTTTACCTGTTTTCCTAATCGCCTTTATTTGAGTTGGTTGTCTATTTTTTAAAACTAAAAATGCTTTCTCGTAGTCCTTTGCCAAGTAAAGGGCCATAGCGTAGTGAGTTGCTACATCGGGTCTACTTACAAACTTACGAGGTATTTTAGAAAAAAAGCTCAAAGCCTTCTTTAAATCACCTAGTAAAGTATAACTAGTGGCAATTCCGGCCAGAATACCTGGATCATTTGGAGCGTATCTAGCGAGGTAATTAAACTCCATCAGTGCTTTTTGATTTTGACCAAATTGAAGATATAGATGGGCGAGATTATATCTTGGCGTTTGAAATGATCTCTTGATCTTTAATGCTTGATTGAACTCAGCAAAAGCTGTTTCAAAATGTCTTTGGCGTAAATATATAACTCCTAGATTATTGTGAGCAGGAGCATACTTAATTTTGTTAGCGTTAGCTGTTTGAATACTTAGCTGGTAGAAGTACTCTGCTTTTACAAATTGGTGGGCTAAGTAAAAGCATGTTCCAACTTGATTCCAGTAATCAGGATTGTCCTTATTTTTCTCAAGATCTTTCTTTAACAGTTCCTGTCCTTTTGCAATCTCTCCATTGTGACAAAGAGCTACGCCTGAAAGTGACGCATTGGCCTTTATGGCTTTTTCAATCCTCGAACTTGAGTACCTAAGAAATGATTCACTTGAAAGAACATCTTCTTTTGAACTATTTAGATCAGTTTCAATTTTATATTGGCTACAGCTAATTGAAAATAGCATGGCCATGATTAATAAAGCTTTCATTATTTAATCCCCCTTTCAGTATCGATAGGAGAAGAGAGGTAAGAAGCTGGATATCTAAAGCCAACCTTACGTCTTAGAGATCTATCATTTCCAAATTCAGTATTATAAAGACTGAAAATTTTATTTTTACTAATAATTTTATTTCCTGCTGCCTTGTAGGCTATAGTTTGATTATGGAGAGGCTTAGTTAAACCCATCATGGCATTTTTAAAACCTTGAACAAATTCTTTTGGAACACCATTTGGTGTATAGGCCTGTATTTTCTTAACAGTTTGTGCCGTTTTGTCTGTGAGCACCACGTACACACCGAGCATCACATTTGGGTTTCCACTTGCAAGGAGAGGCTTTGCGTTCTCTGTAAGTTTTTTAAGCCCCAGAAGAAGTCCCTCAAGTTCTTTATTATATAAGTTTTGATCAAACTTTTGCCCAAGAGTAAGTTTTCCAATTTTATAATTATTGTACTTTTTCTCAAAGGCCTCAAAACTAAAGATTTGAGAAATTTGTGTTTTTAGTTTCTTAGAAAGCGTAGAACTTGTTTCTTTTTGCTGGAGAAGTCTTTTTAAGCTGCTATTTAGCTTGGTTAATCCGTGGTATCTCGTATCCCAGTACATTTCAAGCATTGACTCTGTAAAAGGCTTTTCTAGTGAAAGTCTCTTTTGGTTTGGACTGTAGAATTTAAAAAAGCTTCTGTACTTTCTGTTTTTACTAAGAAAGTTTACGATTTGAAGGGCGAGATCATCTTGATATTTATTAGAGATATTGCATTTTGCCCCAAGTTTTTGATTATACATAGCGGCGCTAAGATTGTTTTCTAGAAGCTGATGATAAACACTATTGGTGTAAAGAGATTCTTTTTCTTTGAATTTTTTTGCACAAAACCTTTTTAGTAACACCGTCGATAAAAGGGAAGAGTACTTAAAGTTCTGAAGAAGGGAATATCTCTGTGCCGCCGCTATCATTTTGTCTTTTTGTTCGAAAGCCTTCTTGCTATTAAATTGTGTGAGACTATGATTCATCCATTCATATGACTTCTCGATATCCCCAAGTTTTAAATGAATCAGTGATGAACGTAAGGCGGATTTCCCTTTGATATCTTTAGGATATTTCTCATTATTGTATAGTGAAATATAACCTTCCAGTGCCTCTTCCTTTTTTCCTTGATCTTCAAGTTTTTGAAATCCCTGGAAAAGTAATCCTCCTAAAACGAGTGTTGCCTTCTCAATATAATCAGGTTTAAAGCTTAAATAACCACCTTGAATCTTATTAATCCAAAAAGCTAACCTATCCGAGTCTTTCGCCTTAATATGAAGGTCAATTTGTCTCGTTAACATGGCCCTTTGTTTTTCTCTATCTTTCTTATAGTTCTTTACATAGAGTTCAAGAATTCTAAGCGAGGAAGTTGTGTTCTTCTCACTTAAATAGAGGTTAAAGAGTTTTGGGTATAGTTTTTGAGACCTTTTATCTACTGGCCAGTAGACGAGATGGTTCTCAAAAGTGTACTTAGTCAGTTTTGTCTGTTCTTTCTTAGCTAGTGCTTCTTTTTCAAGAACTGCTAGGAGTGAATCCATAAGCTTTCTTTTAAGAGCCAGTTTTTCTTTTTCTAGCTTTAGAAACTCTTTTGAAGGCTTTTTCTTCACAGTCTCAGTCGTAGGCTCAGTTTTTACAATTAAATTGGAATTCATTTTAGAGAACTCAAAGCCTTTTTGGTAATAGCTCGCAGCCATTTTATAAAGCCCTAACGCATAGGTAGTCTCACCCTGTAAGTAGTGATACTGGTCTCTATTCTGAGGCTCAAATGAGGCTAGGATATCAAAGTATTTAAGAACTCTTTTTCTTTTCTTTGGATCGTGATCCTCAACATTCATCTTCAAGTTTTTGGTTAATCTGACTTGCTGAAAACCAACTAAACTTTTTATTTTCTTTACTGCATCATCACGCTCTTCAGCTTTAAGTGGTTTTTGTAAGTGAATTTTCTCTAAGGCTAAACTAACGTTAAAAAAGAGCTCATATTGCTTAAAAGTTCTGTATATCTCCATCTCATTTAAATGAAGCATGATTTGTTCATCTGTTTGCTTTTTTGCTTTAGCATTTTTTAAGGCAGAAACTAAGATAAAGCGAGTATCTTTAAAAGATCCTTCACCTGTGGTTTTCTTTGCCATTTTAACTAAATATTGAACTGGTTTCTCGACATGTGTTAGATAAAATTCAACGCCTTCTGGGGCTCTTTTGGCAAAGATATGAAATAATCCTATTGAGTCTAGAACCTGATCGCGTAGGCTTACATACTTTTTATGACTTCCATATTTATATGCATTTTTTATTAACTCTATGGCCTTATCATAGTTTTTCTTTTTAAAGTGGCACCAGGACGCATTAAAAAGATGTTTACTATGCCATTCGTCTCTCGTATTGGCGAGAACGTCATTATAGTAACGTATCGCTTTGTCATACTTTTTATTATTATAATAAAACTCGGCCAAGGTCGTTTTTATATTATGAACTTTTGGAAGTCCCTTTGGTGTAAATTTAAGAGCATTAATTAAGAAATACTCTGTATTTTTATCTCCGCCAAAATCTCTTGAGTTTAAGGCCAAGGTATAAAAAAGGCTTCCTTTATATTTGAAACGTGGGTAACGCTTTATAAGCTTAAGTCCCATTTTTTGAGTCTTTAGAAATAGTGCTCGAGATTTTCTAAAATAAGCAGACTTTTTTCTTCTTTTTTTAGAGCCTATGCTTTTTAAGAAAACAGCATTTTCTTTTTCTTTTATTAATTTGACTTGCTCAGAGTACAGTTCGATCAATCTGAACTTTAGTCTTGGCCCTAGAGGTCCTAGGGCGTTGATAGTCTTAATTTCTTCATTAAGAAGATTATTTAACTTGTACCACTTATCAGACATTAGTGGACCCGTTGATCGTCTTGATTTTTTAAACTCTCTCTTTTTTTCTGCTGAAAAAGTAGACGTACTTGTCCATACGCTAAAAATAAGAGTAAGAATAAGACAAAGATTTTTCACGTTTGTCGGTTGCCTTCGGGATTAAAAATTTCCCTGAACGATAAATTTAAACTCCGGGTAACCCGCTAGAGCGGATGTATGCATGACACGACGTACAACTTGATAGGGGAGCGATTGGTCTAATACTAGGTTTACTTGTTTTGATTCTTTTTTCTTTCTTTCCTCAAGTGAGGCTATTGATCGAAGAGACTCCTCTTCTTTTTCTTTCATTTTCTTCAATTGATCAAAAAGGATATCTATCTTGTCTCCATTGTCAGATAGTTTACCGATTTTCTCATTATCTATCCAAATATCTTTTTCTGAACTAACTTGAATGATTACCGAATGCCTACCAAGGGCCTGACTTTTTGAACTCGGGAGCTCAATTTTTTCAGCTGGCTCAAGCTTTAGGTCGGAAGCATTATAACTCTTTAATAGAAAAACCAGCAGGATAACCAGAATATCTAGAAGAGATGTAATATCTACATCCATTTCTTCCTTTTTTCTTGCAACCTTTGACTGTCGTCTGGCCATTTTTCTTCCTTATATTATAGTTTCAAAAATTATTTGATTAAAAAGCGTTCTTGTCTCTTTGACTTGTCCCGATTTACCTTTTGCAGCTATCGTTGGGTCGTCCTTTTTTAGTTCTCTACATGCATCCATAATCCAAACAATTTTCTTGTAGGGAACTTTATTAGTCGGTCTAAGAATGACTGACTCTTCTTCAATATTCTCTTTTTTAATTTTTGTTAGAGTCTTATACAGTGATTCCAAGTCATAATTACCTTGGGTGTTCATGGAAATAGTTTTGTAAACATTTCCATCAAGACCTGTCTTAACGGTGATACCAGTTTTTGAAATATCTAAGGTTAAATTTAAAGGTGGCTTCTTATCCGTCATCGTCTCTACAGTTTTTACAGAAGGAGCGTCAGATCCAATTTCATAGATTTCTAAGAACTGAGCTGACATCAGAAGGAAAAAGATAAAGATAAATACAGCATCCAAAATTGGAATGACATTTAACTTTTGAATCGTTTTCTTTCGTTGTATTTTTCTCATGATCCCCCCGGATACTTAAAATAGCTGTAGCTTATTTAAGTTACGCAGCCTCCGAATCATCTTTTTTATCGGCTGCACCGGCAGTCATTCCTGGTGCAATTGAATGTTTCTTAGTTCCCAGTAGATCAACGAGCTTAATTGAAAACTCTTCAACCTCCGCGATAATTTTATCTGACTTTTGAGTTAAGATTGCATGAATAACCATAATGCTAATGGCAGAGATTAGACCTGCTGCAGTGGTGTTCATGGCCTTAGCAATACCAAGGGCCAGAAGCTTTGCCTTTGAAGCTGGATCAGCACCAGCAACTGCGGCGAACGATTGGATCAGACCGTAAATAGTTCCAAGAAGACCAATTAGAGTTGAAACGTTGGCGACTAGTCCAAGGTATCCCATTCTCTTATCTACTTTAGGGGCAACTTCAAGAATTGTTGAATCAACAGCATCTTGAATTTGCTCTTTTGATTGATTGGCTCTTTTAAGTCCACTTTTTAAAACTTGAGGAAGAAGGGCATCGCTTCCGCTACAAGTTTGAATGGCTTTTTGAACTTCGTTTCCTAAAACATGGCGTTTGATAGCGGCCATTAGGTTGGCTCCGTCTACATCAAACTTAAGGAGGCTCTTAATTCTTTCTGCAGCGATAGCAATACCGATGCACCAAATGACTAAGATGATCCACATAAAGATCCCACCCTCGTCCATAAAAATTGCCAGAGACTGAATAAAATTTGGGTCAGTAACTGTTTCTACGGCTTTTGCAGCTTCGTTTTCCATGTGGATTCTCCTATTTGTTTCTGATGGCCAAAGCTTATAGAAATGACCAACAATCTCAACGAAAAGCCCTTGCTATAGGTGTTTTCGCTTTAATTTCAGTATCTTAGAGGTTAATTTCGAGTAAATTTATTTTTACCTTTTTTGCGCTTAAACTGCCCACAATTGTGGTTTTTTAGCTTTTTCCCTAATTACCTGAGATTTTTAATATCCTTTCGGACTTCTGGATCAAAATCTTTACGCTCAAGTAATCCTCTTTCCATCTTTGTTCTTTGTCTCTCTTGTACAGATAGGTCACCAGGGGCAATAATATCGCCTTTAACCTCTAAATTGCCTAAGTCAAAAGATTCGTATTTTTTATATTTGTAAACAATATTTCCTTTGCCTTTGGGGCCTTCTGCTCTGGCGGCCATCATAAGAAAAAAGATTGAAACGATGACAAAACTTATTTTCATACTCCGCCTCCGCGTTTTACTTTAACTTCTTCACAGTTGGACTTAAGCCCGAAGCTATAATCTCCAAGCTCATCGGCCCAGAAGGCTCCGTTAAAGTCATAGAAGTGTTCTTTTTGTGTACGCTTAACATTATCAAGGGATCCTCTTCCTCTATCTGAAATAAGATTTTTATTTTTGTAGAGAAGATCTCTTTTCTTGAACATGATTTCTAATTTGATATTAAACATCTCGTAGGAAAATCTATGGACGTCATTCAAAAAGTCGAACATCTCTTTTTTAATATAGTGATTAAGATGTCTTGTTTGCCAATCTTTTGATCTTCCCACGGCTTCTCTTAATTTTTTAATAAAAGGCGTTTGTTTTTTGGACTTTAGATATTTGTATTCATTAGAAACCTTTTTATAATTGGCCAAGTCAAGATTGAACTTAATCTTCTTTCTCGTTTGAGTCATCAAGTTTCTTATAAAGGGATTCTTTTTTTCTAGTTTCTCAATTGGTTGCATCATCATCTTCAAGAAGAAAGTATGTGATTTTTTATATTTTACTAAGATCGCTTTTAATTGATCACTACGAGACTTATAAACTTCATGATATTGCTCAATAGTTTTCAAAGCATCGTCGTATAGGCAAAGGCGGAAATAAGAAAGGGCCGTTAGAACTTCCGCTTCAGGATAGAAGTAAGAGCGAAGAAGAGGCGATTTATAAGTCACAAGCAAGCCTAGTGTTCTATTATAATCCTCTAAGTAATAGTTGCCCCAAGCTTTTTCTAATAAGAGTGAAGGCCATCGATAACTAGTTTTAGGAATATCCTGGTAAGATTGAACAGCCTTTTTATAGTCATTTCTTTTGTACTCCATTCTGGCCATATGAATAAGGCAGGACTCAGCCAAGATATCGTAATATCTTTTTAATTTTTTGTGGCTTGCACCAGCAGCCGAAACTTCTGCTGTTCGCATACAATTTTTATAAGCGCTATTGGCTTCTTTATATCGAGAAAGGAAATTTAAACTAGACCCAAGCATCATATACTTCTCTGGAGCAAAGCGATGGCCTCGACTGACGTTATTTAATGCTCTAACGGCAGAGTTATATTTTTTCTTATGAAAGTGTTTAACTCCCAAAATAAAGCTCATGGTTTGGCTTTTATGTTTTCCTAAGATCTCTTCATTTAAAGGCATAAAAGTAGAGGTTCCCGTTTTTAAAACAAGAGTCGTAAGTGCCTTTTCAAATCTTTCGGATAGGGGATTATCTTCGATTAGTCTCTCTTTAGCGAAAATACTTGCTGAGAAATAGTATTTACTGCGCATTAGCTCAAAAGTAACAGCTTCACTTCTATTAGAAATATTCTTTTTAGAAAAATATATTTTTTCAGCTCTATTTACAGAGGTGTTACCAAGGCTTGGCATCAATAGTATGAATATGATGAATTTAAAAATATTCTTCATGATGAACCTAGAAAGAAAAACCTATGCCAACGATGGCATCGGAGTGACCTCTCCACGAACCTGAAGAGACGCGATTATTAATAGTAGGACCAGGGGCATTTATCGTTGTCCTCATATACTCAATATTTAAGTGAATCTTTTTAGTTATATGAACCCTTAAGGCGGTTTTTGCTAAGATCCCAGTATAAGACTCTTTGGCAAATCTATCAGCAGTAGAAGGAGAGCTAACAGTATCTTTATTAGATTCTGTTTCAACTTTTCCTGCACCTAATCCGAAGGACCAATCGAAGTAAATAATTTTATTAAAAGTATTTATCTTTCCATAAAATGGAGACCAAACTCCCATAGCCCCATAGACTTTATTATATTTTCTAATAAACGGGACAGAGCCGTTAACTTGCTGAAGGGCCTTATAGGCGTCGTTATTGGTGTTGCTGTAGCTCTGATACATAAGCTCAACACCCCATTCTTCGCTGATATAGTAACCAGCTCCAACTCTATAACCCTTTCCAGAAGTGTAGTTACTGGAAAGATCCATGAGGTAACCTGCATTGGCGTAGAAAGTGTTTTCTTTTCTGTAAACTTTATTTTGAAGTACATAAACCTTTTTATCTGGATCTAACCAAAGAAAATCATAAAGGTCAGATTCGTCTGCTTTAGAAAGAGAAGGTGCCGCTCCGAAGAGCAGCACCATCACTAGGCAATAAAAGGTTGCGACTCGGTCGCACCCGGCATATTTTTTCACCTTAAGAACCTCCACATTGGTAATAATAAACAATGACGATAGAACCAGCGTCAGGAATATGTCCGTTATCGAACACAATCGACCTAGTTACTTCGTCGTAATGCCAACCATCTTCTTTAACTGTTCCATCTACTTCAACAGTAATATCAGCATTGGCCGGTACTCCTGAAAGTGGGAAACTTGTAAGAAGGTTAACAATCGTTCCACCCATATCCCCTAGGACGGTGTGAAAATCTTCTTGAATACTTGAAGCTGTACCACCTGATTGTTCTGCTAACTCGATATAGCGAGACCCAACAGTTTCCCATTGGTTTTGTGCCGTATCAGTAGGTAACATCACAATACTAAAGGCTTTAAACATTCCAGCGTTTGCTTTCAATGACTGAAAGCCTTGTAGGTAATCAGAAACTGAACCTGATGATTGCTCTTCCTCATCGGAAAGATAAACAACAACCAATAGAGCATCTTCTCTTACAAAAGTAGGATACTTTGTCATAAAAGAAGCTGACGTTTGAAAACCTTTTTCTCGACCATAACCATTTATTCCAACCTGAACGTAGTTAGAAAAATCGTTAAGAAACTTGGCTTCATCAGCCTTTGCAGCTGCAGAAGTTAAGTCATCTGGATTTCCTACCATATTTCCATTGTGAGCATCACGTGGGTCGGTAGTCGTAATGGCCATCTTAAAATCGATCTCTTTAGTAATAAAATCTTGTATAAAGGTATCGAAATTAGATGCTAAACTCTGTTGTTCTTCAGTCATAGAACCAGAATTATCAATAACCCAAAGGATATCTACTTTCTGGGCCTGTCCCGTATTTTGATTGAAGGTATCACTGGCATTTTGTAGCTCACCACCACCACAAATTCCTGGGTCCGGATCTGGATCAGGGTCTACATTTGGATCTGGGTCTACGTCTGGGTCTACATTTGGATCAACATCCCCGGTATTTCCATCGTCGTTATTTGGTGTTGGCTTTTCAACACCTACTCCTTCTAGGAATTCTTTTTCATAAAACTCTTGTTCCTGACATGAAACAAAAGACACGAGCAATGAAAGGATCAGGGAAAACTTAATAGTTGTTGCTTTCATGGGCCACTCCCTATTGAGCGGTTGCTTAAACTAGCTTCCCGAAGTCTTTTGAGATGTGAAACTTTTAAAGTACCAAATGAGCGAACGAACCACACACAAATCAAAAGGGTAAAATCCTAATGCCTAAAGCTTAACGAACTGACAACTGAGGTCTAGGGAAAGTCCTTATCATAGGGGATTTCTTTTTAAATTCAGGATGTTAAATAAGAAAAATCAATAAATTTATTTTGTGAATTTTCCTTTAAGATTTGCCAACTATTTGAGTATTAAAGAAATTTTAGAGTAAAACTCTTTAGAAAGCTTATGTCCTTGATTTTCAAGCATGATAAATTCGCCTTTTATTTTTGAATCGAGTTTTGAAAAACAGGTTTTAGCATTTACTGGGTCTACTTTATCGTCAGCACTTCCATGTATACCTTCAATTTTGTAATGAGAGGAGTCCTTTAGCATATCAAACTTATAAGAGCAGCCAATCCCGATCACCTGATCGCAATTAGATAATCTTTCAGCTACGAAAGGGGATAGGTATCCACCTTGGGAGTATCCAATAATCGTAAGAGGAAGCTTTTCTAACCCGAGTTTTACGACAAGTTTCTCTAGTATGCCTGCGGGAAAGTCATATTCTACATAAAAACTTTGAGAAGACTCATCAAAGAAATACCAGGAGAAGAATAAGTCCCAGCCTCCACCCATCGCAGGAGATTTTCTTTTTGGTAGTGGGAAGCAACCATTTGGGATTAAAAGGTTTGAGTCCTTTGGTATTAATGGTTCTAGTTTTTCTTTTATAATAGAGGCATTTTCGTAAAAACCGTGAAGCACAAGATAGTTTCTTTTGGCATTTGAGTCTAACCTTAAGTCATACTCCATTTGAAAGTCGGTAGGAATCTTAATCTTTTTCACTTAAAAGGTTATACCGATTGAAGCTCCTAAAATCCATAGGGTAAATGCCGTAAAAAGAGGAATTGTTAAGTTATCATCTACCCGTAGCGGAATAAGTTCAAATGCTGAAATGATTAAGGAAGAGCTTAGGGATAGAAGGAGAACCCAACCCCAGTAAACTTCAGTAAAATGTAATAGAACAGAAAGACTAATGACAAAACTAGAAATAAAAAAGGCAGCTGAGCCTTCGATTGATTTTCCTGCGGCCCACTTATGCCTTCCATACTTAATTCCTATGATGGCCGAAAGTGGATCTGACACGGCCAGAGTTAATATCGCACAAAGGGCTATTGGTTTAGGAAAAGTTAATATCGTTAGCAAGAGCGCCATGATGTAGGGGACACCTGCTGACTCTTTTAACTGCTCTTCTGCTCTAAAAATATGCTTAAAGATAATATCAAACTTAGCCATATACTCAGGATAGCTCGTTCTAAATTGTTCTATGATATAAATCAAACTGGCACAAATCCCTAAAATATAGATAGCTCTTTCGTGAGTTAAAAAGAAGTGATAAACCCCCGCAGCAATTAGCCCCATGCTCATATGAACCATTCGTCTAGGCAATTGAAGGCTTGATCTGGTCGCAGTAATATTTTCTTCAGGCGCGACCTTTTCGTCTATCGCATCCTCGTGCAGTGGTGTTACATTATTATCTTCCATTACTACTTTTCGGTAGTTTACGCTTAGGAGTTTACCTTGATTGAACAAATAATTATTCCAAAAGCTGGTCAATCCGCAGTTTTAAAGCTTTCTCGGAAGGAGGCCATAAAAAACATAGCCGAGCAGGAAGTTCGGGTAAAGGTTGTTTATAGTGGGATAAACTTTGCTGATATCATTATGAGGCTAGGGCTTTATCAAGATGCTCCAGCTTTTCCCTTTGTTCCTGGGTATGAACTAAGCGGAGAAGTTATTGAAGTTGGCTCAGCAGTTACTAAGTTCAAACCTGGGGATCAGGTCATGGCCGGAACTAAGTTTAATGGATATAGCTCCGAAGTCGTCCTTCCTGAAACTCAAGTCGTGTCCATAGGAAATCTTTCATTGGAAGAAGCAGCAGCCTTGCCCGTGAGTTTTCTTACGGCGTATTTGGTTTTCTTTGAAGAGGCTAGGGTTAGAAGTGGAGATAAAGTCTTAATTGACTGTGCTACCGGAGCCCTAGGGCAGTTAAGTTTTCAAATGTTAAAAACAGGCGGGGGGTCTGACTTAGAAATCGTGGGTCTTACAAGTAGTGAAGCTAAAAAAGATATAATTCGAAGCTATGGGGCTAAGGCCATGACTCATGAGGAGTTTAGAAACTCCGATGAAAAAGACTTTGATATTATCCTAAATTCCCAAGGGGGAGCCTCTATAAAAGAGCATTATAAACGTCTCGGACCCACGGGAAAGCTAGTTTGTATTGGAGCAAGCTCAATCTTTGAAAGTGGAAGGCGTTCTTGGTTTAAGGTCATTAAAACTGTTCTGGAATTTCCTAAATTTAATATTATTAAGCTTATGAATGATAATAAAGGGGTTATGGGACTTAATGTTCTTCGATTATTTGATGGACCAGAATATCTAATGAATATTTTGGCAAAGGTTGAGATGTTTGAGCTGCATCCGAAAGTCGATAAGATTTTTGATGCTAGTGAAGCCCATATGGCCCATCAGTACATAGAAGAAAAGAAGGCTAGGGGAAAGGTACTCCTCAAATGGAGTTAGATCTTACAGGCCTTATTAGCGGCAGCTAGTCCCTCATCGACGATATCAGCAAACTTTGCCATAAAAGCACGCATTCCTTTTTCGCCGGCTTCGGTATTCTTAAATTTTTCTAAGTTTTTACTTAGCCATCTAAGAGCTTTCTCATTAACGGCCCCTTTACCTTTGCCAAGAAGGATAAAGAAATCATTAAGTTTGTCTGCAGAAAGTCTTCCACTAGAGATTAGGAAGTCTAATCCTTTTTGAAGCTTGGGTGACTTACCAATAGCCTTATAAATTGCCGCCATATTATCCATAAATAGGGCCTTAGCTTTTGGTGAGCCTTTAAAACTCTTAAGAGCTGTTAGCATTTTATTACCTTTAGAAAGGGAAGCCAATTTACCAACACCGGGTAGAACTACGGCCGGTAAGGCCATTAGCATATTAAATCTAGCATCTTTAAAAGCATGCATGGAGTTCTCTACGGCCGTTGCCTGAGATGGGTCCATATTATCAGAGAGGATAGCACGCTCCATGGCACGATGCTCTTTGTTGTGCCCATACATTCTATTGCCCCAATAGGCAGCTTCCGCACCACCAACAACAAAAAGAGTTGTTGTACCAACAGCTGTAAGAACGGCTGCCGATGTTCCAATGGCCGCAGCAGCAGCTGCAACGGCAGCGCCACATACACCGAAGGTAATAATGGTACAGGCGATTAAGCCACCAACGAGTAGACCACCAACAAAGATGGCTCCCCAAGTTGCGATACTATCATTGCTTTCTTTTTTCGCATCCTCAGCGTCGATCTCTTTAATAAGGTCACACACAATATCAGCTAGCTCAGGATTCCCCATAAGGGCCTGACCAACGGCAGTTGGGTTGGTGCGAATAAGTGTTTTTAAGTCTTCATTTCGTTGATCATAGACATCACCGTGGTCAGTACCTGTCCAAGTATCGTCCCTATACTTATTTGATTTCCAGCGATTTTCCTGGTTCTTCTTTTGATAGGCCATTTCATTAAGGTTTTTGGCCTCTTCAATCGTGGCCTTCACAATATCGTCAACAGCTTTTTTAGCCACCTCTTCTGCTTGTTTTTCGCTTATGCTATCATGTTTATGCTTTGTGATCTCATATTCCTTCCCAAAGACCCAACCACCCGTATTCTTAACATCTTTATCTAATTGTTTTACGCCCCCAAATAATTCTTTAACAGAAGGGGTCATCATTAGCATTCCGTGTCCACATTTTTTGTTCTTATCTTTAGGGTCATCTGGATCACATTGCTGTTTTACTTTTCCTTCTGGGTCTTTATCCGTACCTGATAGTTTTTCTAAATACAGAGTATGATAGTCTTCCCAAGCTTTTCGAGTAACAGGGTTCTCTAAATCGGCTCCATCAATTCCAGAGTAGTCGACGCCAACCTTTACTTTTTCTAATTTTTCATCAAGGTCCTTATAGGTAGCTTTTAGGCTGTTGCCTACGGCCTTCATATCTGTAGTTTTGACTTGAGTCGCCGCAATTTCTATTGCTTTTTCTTTAGCAAAATTTCTAAGTTCTTTTTCTTGAGATGAAGAACATTGATTATAGGAGTACTTATTTCTACTCACTCTTTTTCCGGTTTTTCTCTTACAAATATCGGCTATAGATTTATCAAGATGTTTTTTAGAAATAGCCCCAGTTTCTGGGTTTATAAAATCTTTATCGTATCGATATTTAACTGCTAGATACGATGAAAAACTGTTCTTTAGCGATTCCATATAAATAGCATTTTGTAACTTGGCTGGTCCATTCGCTCGACCATTATTAAAAGCTCTTTGAAGTCTACCCAAATCATTAGTAAAGTCTTCTAGACTTGTACTTCCAACTCTTGCACCCATTGGGGCAATCAAGTTGTAATCACAGCCACCTTTATAAGTTGAGGTATCAATTCTTTCAATTGCCCCCAAGATTTGCTTATCTAATTGTCTTTTAGATTTTTCATTGGCAGCACAGGAGACGAGTTTCTTTTGAAGAGCTTTACTTCTCATAAGTCTTGTATGCTCTTTTAAGAATCTGGCTCCTTTTGGAGTGTTCAGAATGGCTTTATCTTTTTTAGAAAGTCCGTTGATAAACTTTTGACCTTCGTTAGCTACGTCATTACTTTTTGCGCCGCTAATCTTTTCTGCTCCATAGCCTTTTAGAGAACCTTGAAGGTCAAACATTCGCTCAAGTCCAGCTGAGGCTCCTTCCGTAAAAACAGTTGAGTTTGCTTCGGCTACACCAAAATGACTAACAACTGGGTTGAAAGTTAGAAGGCAAACCATGATGGCCTGAACTGTAATGAATGAGATGAACTCTCTAATCTTCAAAAATCTTCCTTTTTAAAAGGCTTCTCTCGACTACTTCTCGGAGAAAAAACCAAAAACTTTTAGCTTTTTCTATTATCCACAAGCTCCCAATTTTATTAAAGGGATTAGTTCTAAATATATGTAATTATTGACTTTGTAGTGAAGAGGTTCTATAAATCGCAGCCAGTAATAGTTGGCGATACATATAAAGATAGCTAGAAAAGCAACTTATCAGATGTTAGGTAACCCTATGAATAATAAGAAAGATCTACTGGCCAACCTCTTTAGCGAGTCAAGTGCGTACACCAATATGGATGCTATAGAGTCTCTAGTGAATGGTGGAAAAGATCTATCTCAAATACCAGTTCAACCTCTTTACTTGGCCATCAAGTCTCTTCCCATGGATAAGGCGGGTCTCTATTTAGAGAAAATGTCCACAGAGCAAAGACAGGCCTGTTTAGACCTAGATCTTTGGCAAAAAGATAATGTAGATGTTGAGGAGTTCGCCTTTTGGGTGAAGAGCTATAGTTTATGCCCAGATGAGGAAGTAAGAAGAGAGTTTATTGGAAGCACAGAGTTTTTCCTTTATTTGAAGAGCCGCTTTAATGTTTGGACCTTTGATGTGGAAGACCCTGAATATCCGGATCATGATAATTATTTCTTAACTGATGATAGCTTACTCTTATTTGAATTTGATCAAGACTTTGAATATGTTCATGAAGTAAGAAGCTTTATCCGGGAGCTTTACGGTGAACGAGGCGTAGAAGGGGCTTATACTTATCTTTTTAAGATGGTCTCAGGATCTTTTATGGAGGCCATGGAAGATGAGTATCAAGATAAGAAAGACAGGTTAAGAGAACTTGGCTTTGTGGACTATTTTGACTCACTTGAAGTTGAGAATGTATTTCCAAATATGGGACTGCTTCACAACTTTATCAAAAAGAAAAAGCCAAGCACGGCCAATCTTGAAAGAACTGCGGCCAATCAGAATTTACATCAATCTTCAATTGCACCTTATAAAGACAAGTTAGATAGTTTCTCAGAAGAGTTAAGTAAAATTACGGATCAAAAAAGAGTTAGTTTTTTACAATTCTCTTTTATTCGACTTGTTAATAGTACTCTCTCTTTTGGACATGCCTTAAAAGAGGGACCGATTGCCATGTCTCGAGTGGGCAACCGTACCAGGTCATTACTTGAGCTTGGATATAATTACTTAAGCAGTGAGGGAAAAGAGTTTTATAAATTAGACGAGGGAATTGAATTTTTTGACCTTTTCGACTTTAGAGATCTTTACCAAGTTGGAAACAGCCTAGTGGGAATGATTCAAAAGGAAACCAAGAAAATTCTAAGCCAATTTCTTATTGAAGATAAAAAGGAAGCTTTCTTAGGAACCACACTAGTAGAAATTTTAGAAGAAGGCTTTGGAGCCCCTATTCTTTCTGCCCCTGAGTTTTCTGGAAAATTTGAAGAAGTAAAGACTTACCAGTCATATATAAACTTAAAAGATTCTTTTGAGTTTCTCAATCAGATCATACCGTTTGCCCACGGGTTTTATAGCCAGATGGAGACCTTATCAAATGAAGGAAAGATGAGGGATGAGTTCTATCTTAACTATAAACTTGCAGATATAGACTTTGAATGTTTACTTTTAACAAGTATGGCTAATTTTAAACTAGGCCAGCTTGATACGGACGAAAAGAAACTTGGGCTAACTGTAAATGAGTACAGAGAGTTTGCGGGAATGGTTACAAGTGGAGAATCACTTTTAAGTGCTTCAGAGTTGAATAAAGTTTTAGATAGCTTTGTTCAAAAATTTGGGCTGGTTCAAGTAGGCGGAATAAAATATTATCTTTTAACCTTATTAGAAAAACATATGTCGGGATACGACTTTTCTGAATTGCCTGAAGAGGATTTTAAGCACGTAGGCGGCCCTATTTTATTAAATTTAAATTAGAGCTTAAAGAATTTTTATAATATCTTCTTTAATTTTTTCAGGAGTATCTTTTGGAGCATATCGCTTTAGTACCTTACCCTCCTTATTAACGAGAAATTTAGTGAAGTTCCACTTCACTTGTTTGCTGCCAAGTAGACCAGGAGCTTCTTTTTTGAGGTATTCGTAAAGTGGCGCTTGATCTTTCCCATTAACATTGATTTTAGAAAAGAGGGGAAAACTTGTTTTGTAGTTTAAATCACAAAAACTAGCAATTTCTTCTTCTGAACCGGGCTCTTGAGCGCCAAACTGGTTACAAGGAAAGGCTAAAACTTCGAAGCCTTGTTCTTTTAGTTCTGAGTAAATTTTCTCAAGGCCTTCGTATTGATTTGTGTAACCACATCGGCTGGCCGTATTCACGATTAAAAGTGCTTTACCGCTATACTCAGAAAGAGGGGCTTCATTCCCATTGATATCTTTTACGACAAAATTGTATATTTCCATATATGGCCTTACTTGAATGCTGAATTAAAAATCTGTTCAAAATGCTTATTTAAAGGAGAGTCACCGTACTTTAATTTTTCAAAAAGCTGGTCCTTAAGCATATTTCTTTTATAGATCTCATTTACCAAAAGTTTTTCAGTTTGGGGATACCTTTTTATATTATTGTACTTATTAGTAAATAGATCATCGAGGCTAGTCAGTCTCTTTTGCTCTTGTTCTAAAAAGCTGTATACGGCGTAGCCTTCTTTTCCTTTTATAGGAGAAGGTTCTTTTTTAGTTTCGACAATATCGAGAACTTCTTTAAAACCGTCAAATCCCGGAGGAGTTTTTTTCTTGGCCATTAAACACTCTTCTCTGGAGCCTTTTGTAGACCCTCAATTATATTCTCTAAGAACTCATTCTCAGTACAGACTTCGCTTAAAAGTTTACGTGAATTACTTTCAACTTGCATATGTACCGTCGCATCAGAGATTTCATTATTTTTTATTTTACTAGAGAGCATCTTAGTTTTCTTTAATAAGGACTGCTCCTTGCTATTTAACCTTTGCCCTCGGCAGAAAAAATGAGAGGGGAGTAAGTTTTTATTTGCCAAGATCGGAATATCTAAAAATTTAAGAACAAAGGGAGTAATAATATATAAAGGGTAGGGAAACCTTGGATCGATGGATAGGACCTCGAGGGCTGCCATTATATTGTCTAAGGCCGGTTCGATGTACTTCCTTTGTTCTAGGTCTAGCTCTATAAAGCAGGGTCTTTGCCCAACTTCAAACTTTTTGAATTGCTCGACTAAAGTCTGTACTTCGTAGTCTAGTATTTTAATTTCTTGGATAGATGGTATTGCCATAAAACTATTATAGTGGAGAGGGGTGATTTTTGCATTGGGCACGGTTAGAATAATTATATGAATAAACCAACACTAGGTTATATTAATTTGCCGGAGTATTTCACTAGAGTATTGTGCTCCAATATGCAAAGTGGTGAAGATAATTTTGATAACCTCGGAGCCTATATAAGAAGTGAACCAGGGTTCTTGGCCTTGGTTGAACGTTGCTTTAGTGATGTCGATGAAAAGCTTAGAACTGAAACCATTATTAAGTCACTAGGTTGGTATGGTTTTAGAAATAGAATGGCCGCCATCTTTTTGGAGTATCAGCTAAATGGGAAATTTCCTATAAAGCCAAATTTAGAGTTATGTCATGAGCTTATTGCTCTTGAGGATAATGTAAAAAGTCAGACCGTGGAAGGATTCTCAAGAGCCTTTATGCTGGGTTTATATTGGAAGCTCCATAGATATAAAGATAATAATAGTTTTATGGAAAGCTTTAACTGGAAGGAAGTTCTAACTCATTTTAAACACACTAAAGCTAGAGTGATAAAAGTTGATTGGCTTTTGTTCATGATTGTTCATTTTCATGCTTACTTAGGGAAAGAAGTTCTTAGGGAAGCCTTGAAGGGAACTCCCGATTATAGCGAGCTTTATAATCGTCTCGATGAAAGTCAAAAAAGAGAGTACTTAAATAACGCTCTTTCATATGGAGCATCAATTAACGAAGCCGAATTTTTCTATCAAGCAAGGATATAGCAAAATGAACCAAGAAAATGCCGTATGGGCACTGGTTAATGATTTAGGAACAAAAAAGGGAATTACCGAGATTGTCATTAATGGTCCTAAAGATGTATTTGTTGAAAGAGGCGGACAATTTATACAATTGAATGTCCAGCTAACGAAAAAAGACATCCATGACTTTTCAGTAGAATTGGCCCAATTTAATAAAAAAACCTTTGATAATGAGAACCCTATTTTAGACGGTAACTTACCGGATGGCTCAAGGGTCAATATTCTAAATGAACCCTTTGCCCATGGCTGCCCGGCCATCTCAATTAGAAAGTATTTAAAGAATATAAAATCTTTTGAAACGGACCCCACTATTTTTGGCCTAAACCCTAAGTGGATCGAGTTTTTTCAGGCACTCATGTCCTCTCGTATGAATATTATCGTCAGCGGTGGAACGGGTGTAGGTAAAACAACTTTTATGAATCTTCTGTTACAAGAGCTCTCTAAGCAAGAGCGGATTATTACAATTGAAGATACACTCGAGCTAAACTTCTCACATCCTAATCTTGTAAAACTAGAAGCGGGAAATAGAACAAATTCAATTGGGGCCAGTATTACCACGAGAGATCTCGTAAAAAATACTTTAAGGATGAGACCTGATCGAATCATTATTGGGGAAGTTAGGGGCGGGGAGCTTTTTGATCTTCTTCAGGCCATGAACACTGGCCACGATGGTTCCATGGCTTCAATTCATGCTAACTCCCCTGGGGAATGCTTAAATAGAATGGAAACCTTATTCCTTCTTGCGGGTTTTGATGTTCCTTATCAGGCCGTAAGAAAGCAAATTGGTAATGCCGTAGATTTTATCATTCAAGTTGGGCGAAATAGAGATGGAGAAAGAGTCATCACAAGCATTCAAGAGGTCACCGGAATGGAAGGGGCAAATATCACTTCCCATCAAATCGGAGTATGGGAAGATGGAGGCTTAGTCAGTACTGGGATTACGCCTAAAAACATGCAAAGACTTCACTCTAATGGGGGCATACCCATGGACTTTTTCAATTAAAAATAATGAGAAGAATAGGCTCCCCATCACGAGGGGAGCCCAGTCAGGAAGGTGTAACCACATCATTTGTCAGATTTTACTGACGCAAATGTTTTAATGGTCTGTGGGGCAGGGTTTTGAGAGACGGACTCCTTTTGTTGAGAATGGTGAGAGCATGATGCAAAACTCGCGCTTGCAAGCCCTAACCCCAAGAAGACCAGTAGAGATTTTGTGATAGTTGATTTGTTCATGTTTATTCCTTTTGTTTAAGTTCTTAACCTAAAACCAGTATGACCTATCCCCTTGTAAAGATTGTTTTTTCGGAGTCACAAGTTTGTCAGTTTACGTTGGAAGTTTGTAAGGATTATTGCCGGGTGTCATGGGCATCTATATTAAAAGTACTTAAATATGTGTTAACCTCCGTTCATGTTTAAAGGTCGGTGGTTTTTTCACCCTGTATTTGTATTTATTTTTTCAATCGTGGCCTTAGGGTTCTCGCTTTTTCTTTATATTAGGACCTATTTACAGGCCAATGACGCTTTTGTTTCTTATTTAGAAGCGAGAAATATTGAGCCCTCTCAATTTGCTGAGTCAAATACTTGGCTAAACGTCGTTGTGCTTTCTGTTCTTGTGGCCATTATTCTTTTTTGTCTTATTTTAATATTTGTCTATTATCAAAAAATGATACGGCTCTATCGAATGCAGCAAAACTTTATTTCTGGTTTTACCCATGAGCTAAAAACTCCAATTGCTTCGCTAAGACTTTTTCTCGACACTTTTACAAGGCATGAGCTTAGCCGAGAAGAACAAATAAAATATCTGGCCTATATGCGAAGAGATACTGAAAGGCTTTCCGATAATGTGACTCAAATTTTAGATCTTGCGAAAATTGAAGATAAAAAATATGAAGGTGACTTTTCAATCTATGACCTAAATGAATTAGTTGAGCAATGGGTTAGTAAGAGCCCTCACTTTTTTGAAAATTGTGAAATTACGGTAGAGAAACACGAAGGAAATTCTCCCCGTGCAAAGCTTGATGGAAGATTATTTGAGATGCTTCTTATGAATCTGGTGATCAACGGTATTAACTATAATCAAAACACCGATAAAAAGATCAATATCAAAATATCCTGCACCGAAAAGTATAACCGAATTGATTTTACTGATAACGGAATGGGGATAGCTAAAAAAGAACTTAAGAATATTTTTAAAAAGTTTTATCAAGTTGGTAAAACCTCTAAAGGAACTGGGCTTGGGCTATATTTGTCGAGCCATATTGTGAGAATTCACAGGGGTCAGCTTAGGGTAGATAGTGAAGGACCTGGCAAAGGCTCAACCTTTACTGTGATTTTACCGAGGGAAGTGTAATGGGTTCAAAAATCTTAATAATTGAAGATGAATTACATATTGCTGAGGGACTAAAATTAAACCTAAGTTTACAAGGCCACGATGTGGTAATGGCCCACAATGGTCTAGATGGCCTGAATCTATGGAAGGCGGAGTCTCCAGAGCTCATCGTACTAGACCTTATGATGCCTGGCCTTGATGGCTTTCAAGTTTTAAAGCAGGTTAGAGAAGAAGACGAAAGAGTTCCTATTTTAATTCTTTCGGCAAAAGATCAGGCCAGGGATAAAGTTAAATGTCTTAAGGGAGGAGTTGATGATTATCTCTCAAAGCCATTTAACCTTGATGAGTTTTTATTACGAGTTGAAAGACTCTTAACAAGATCTTCGTGGACGGATAAACAAGACCCTGATGAACTTCTTGATTTAGATAAAAGCTTTACGGAAAAAGAGTACTCATTCGGTCCGAACAGAATCGATTTTGTGCTTTGTAAGGGATTTAATAAAGACGGAGAGTTTCAATTAACGAGTCAGGAAATAAGACTTTTAAAACTTTTTATCATCAAAAAGAATATCCCCCTTACCAGAAAAGAACTTTTAGAGATTGGTTGGGGATACTCTCAAGAAACCAGTACCCGAACAGTTGATAACTTTATCGTCAGATTTAGGAAGTATTTTGAAGAGGATCCAAAGGAGCCTAAATTCTTTAAAAGTATGCGCTCTGTGGGCTATCTTTTTACCCCTGAATCCAAGTAATTTCAGTGCTTTATACTTGAATTGACGCAATGCATGAAAAGATTTCAAGTAGGCCTTATCGCACCCCATTTTATGATACATATCCTGTGACTTTAAAATGAATTGCCTGGGGGCAAATATGAAGCTTATTAGTGTAGGGCTAATCATAGCAATGGGAATTAACTTTGGTGCACTGGCGAATGATCAGTCCCTTGCTGAAGAATCCCTATCAAAAATTCTCAACTGCTCTCGAAAAATCGTTGAAGAATTTCGTGGGCAAGATCAGGGGCTCCTGTTTGTTGGAAAACTTCTAGATGATATAAGAGAAGATAAAGCAGGCGAACTAGAGCCAATCAAGTTAGCTCAAACTTGTCATGAATTTAAAAATAGTTTTAGAAAATCCATTTCTATCAATAGGGATGAAGTAGAGAATAAGATTGAATCTTTAAAAGTTTCGAAGGCAACAAAGGATTTGATAAAGCCTTTTAATAAACCTTATTTCGATTGTCAGTTTACAAAAATTGAAAAAACCATTGCCCTTGGCCTTGGAGTACGAAAAGGATTAGGCGCTACAAAATGTGAAGGAACAAATGGAAGAAGTTATATTTTTCTAATTCCTAAAGAACAATTCAATTTAAACTTTCTCTCTCAGATTTTTTCAAGTGGTTCTCAAATAACTGAGGATAATCAAATCGTGGGTATTGAAAATAGTTTTCAAAACTCAGCTGCAGCAGAATTTTTAGGAAGTCTTTTTGATAGTGGTACTGAATTAGACCAGATTGGTCTTAGTGCTGACTTTGCTAAAAGTAAGGCCATTAGCGGGCTTCCGCGTTTTACAGCTATCTCCTTGTAATATCTAAAATAATTCCCAATGCGTTGCTTGAAATTTAGTAACGCAATACACCTCAAAAGGTACCTGGTACCTGTGCTAGGATTCCCAAAATTTTTTAAACTTAGAAGGAAAAATTATGGGACTTTTAGACGGAAAAAAAGCACTTGTTCTTGGTATTGCAAACGATATGTCCATTGCTTGGGGAATCACTCGAGCATTGAAAGCAGAGGGATGTTCCATAGGACTTACATATTTAAATGATGCTCTTAAAAAAAGGGTGGAACCACTTTCAGAAGAAATTGGTGCCGACTTTCTCGTAGAAATGGATGTTACTAAAGAAGAGCATTACGACCAGTTGAAAAAAACGGTTCAAGACAATTGGGGTAAATTCGATATTCTCGTGCACTCTTTGGCCTTCGCTGACAGAGCTGACCTTAAAGGAAGATTTCACGAAACAAGTCGAGCAGGTTTTTCTATGGCCTGTGATATTTCCGCCTACTCTTTAATAGGTTTAACTAAAGCTTTAAAAGACGAAATGAATCCAGGCTCATCAATTATGGCCATGACTTATCATGGATCTCAGCAAGTTCTTGAGGGCTACAATGTTATGGGCGTGGCAAAAGCAGCCCTAGAGGCCTCTGCAAGATATTTGGCCAGCGACCTAGGTGAAGATGGAATTCGAGTTAATTGTATTTCTGCCGGTCCTATTCGAACGCTTGCCGCTTCAGGGGTACCTGGACTCAAGAAAATTTTTGGAATTATCGAAGAAAAAGCACCGCTTAAGAGAAATATCACAACTGAAGAAGTGGGGGGAACAGCCCTTTATTTGGCTTCAGATCTCTCTTCAGGGGTAACTGGGCAAGTACTTTATTGTGATAGTGGAATCTCAACAATGGGTACCTGTTAAGATTTACTGAACCTAATTATTTTGCTATTTAACTTGGTGCATGAATAATACAAATACTAACACAATGCGATGGAGTCAGAGGTTAAGCCTTGGGCTCCAAAAGATTCTTCCGTCCTTTCTTTTAAGGTGGTTTAAAGCTTTTGATAATAGAGTGGATGGTGCAGCTTCATTTTTTATAAAGCATTGGGGAAAAAGTAAGTTCATGATCGCCATGAGCAAGAAGGCCCAGGTTCTAGGGATTGAAAAACTTTGGGACATGTCCCCAAAAGCTTTTATCTATTTTTTTCTATTCTATTTAATCAGAGATACGATTCTTTATATTATCATTCCTATTTATATCGCTAAGGCCACTAGCTAAGTGAAAGATTACTATTTGATAGCTCTTTATATCCCTTTTGTGGCCATGGGAATGAGACTTCTTCGCAATGCTTTTCAAAACCTTTTTAGTAAGTTTATTCATAGAGGAATAGTCGCTGATTCTAAGCATGGTTTTTCAGCGGCGGGAACAGGTGTTTTAGGTTCTTTATTTCTATTTAGCACTTCGATTTATAACAGACTTATTTTAAATCTATTACCTGGGAGACTTATCTCCATAGAAAAGGCTATTAATCTAAGCACGGGTAGCTTGCTAGGTAGCTTTCTAATCGTCCTAATCTTTTTAAAGGCTCATATTGTTGCTGCTGTTATTTTAATGCTGCTTGGAACTTTAGGAATGATTTGGAGTAAGAAAACAAAAATAAAACTATGTTCTCAAATACTGTTCGCCTTTGGCCTCGTCATTTGGGGATTATCGCTTGGTCAATTCGGCTCTTATTCTCAAATTACAAATATTAATCTTTGGTATGCCTTGGCCTTGGGGCTAGGCCTTAGTCTGATCCTACGCTCGAGCGCTGTCGCCCTTATTATTGGAATTTGGACTTTTGGAGAGGGAAGTTCTGTTTCGCCATTTATGTTTTCGGCTGGAGTAATTTTGGGTGGATGTCTTCCTGAAATCATTGCCGCAAACAAAGGAAATACTGATTCTAAACAAGTTGCTTTTTTTATTTTTTGCCAAAGAATAATTGCCTTTGTGATGGCAGTTACTTTCTCTCTTTGGCTACAAGATAAAAACGGAGTTATTTCGAAGTTAGATGTTCTTATGTTCTTTGGTTTTTGTCTGATCATAGGAGTTCTTCTAACTAAGATTTTTAAGAAGCTAATTTTCAAGATAGCTCGACGTCTTTTTCCTTCAGAGGAATATCCAGAGGAGCCTAAATTAAACTCTGATCATATAGGTGAGGAAACGACAGCATCTATTGCTCTGATTCAAGCTAGAAGACAAGTTGGAAAGATGGCCAATATTTTGGAGAGAATTTTCACTAAAGTAAGAACTTATATTGAAAATGATATTCATCCAAAGTCTCTGGCTAAGATTAAAGACTATGAAAGGGTGACCGACAATATGAAAGAGGAAGTGGAAAACTTTCTTTTGGTTGTTATGGAACGTTCTTTAACTGTTTCAGAAACAAACGAAATCGTTGTCCTGATTAAATTAGTGGACGAGTTAGAAGCGATTGCTGATTATCTCGATAAGCTTGCTACCTACCGAACTAAGTTTGAAGAAGAGGAGCAATTCTCTCCTCAGCATAAGAAAGAATTTTTAGAAATTTATGATCAGGTTGAAAAGTATTTTCATGATGTCATGAGCTCTCTGCTAAATTTAGAACAAGATGAAAGAGCCAAGCTAAATAAAAGATCAAATAAACTAAAATCAGATATTGATAAAATGAGGCTAAGGCAGGCCAATGAGCTAAAAATATCCAATGCCTCAAGCTCTTTAGTTCTAACATATTCAGACATGATCATAGCGCTTCGCAAGATTCGAGGACATACTCGCCATATTTCAAATATGTAGCTCTGACGCAACACCCCCCAAAAGGTAACTGGCACCTCTTTACCTGAAGAAGTCACTACGTTATTCTAACTCGTTCGGAAAAAACACAGACGGAGAGACACACTATGGAATTGATGTTTAAAGCTTCAGGTATTTTAGGTCGCGGAAAAGGATTAACATTTGATGATGTTATTATGGTTCCAAGACATTCAGAGATTTCTTCAAGAAGACATCCTAGTTTAAAGACAAAAGTAACCAAGAACTATTCACTAGATATTCCAGTGATCACGGCCAATATGGACACGATTACAGAAGTAGAGATGGCCTGTGCCATGGCCAAGATTGGTGGTCTCGGTATTCTTCACCGTTTTATGAATGCTGAAGAGCAAGTTGCTATGGTTAAAGAAATTCAAAAGTATCAAAAAGATAATGGTCTACAAGACCTTGTTGCTGCTTCAATTGGAGTTAAGGAAGATGGACAAAAAAGAGCGCAGCTATTAGCTGATGCGGGAGTTCAGATTTTAACGGTTGATATTGCCCATGGTGACAGTGTCATGATGCTAGATACACTAGAGTACGTGAAAAAGACCTTTCCTCATATTGATGTGATTGCCGGAAATGTGGCGACACCAGACGGTGTTCAAAGAATGATTGACCGTGGAGCTGATGCTGTAAAAGTTGGAATAGGTCCAGGGTCCATGTGTACCACAAGAATTATTACAGGACATGGAGTTCCCCAATTAACAGCTGTCGCTCTTTGTGTAGAGCAAGCTATAAAGTCTGGTGTTCCTGTAATCGCTGATGGTGGAATCAAAACTTCCGGGGATATTGTAAAGGCCCTCGCGGCAGGTGCTTCTACTATTATGGCAGGCTCACTTGTTTCAGGAACTCTTGAAACTCCAGGTGAAGTTAAAGGTGGGATGAAGCAATATAGAGGTATGGCCTCTAAAGCAGCACAAGTATCTTGGAGAGGGGAACTTCCAAAAGGTATGGCCGCTGAAGGTGTAGATACAAAAATTCCTTGTAAAGGTTCAGTAGAAGATGTGGTTAATGAATTAACCGGCGGACTTCGATCTGGAATGACTTACCTTGGAGTTGATAATATTGAAGCGATGAGTGAAGCAGCTCTATTCATGGAAATGAGTACTTCAGGCATGGCCGAAAGTAAGCCCCACGGACTTCGTTAAAAGCGAATAAACTAAAAAGTTGTAAAATGTTATTAAGTAAGCAGGAAAGTATTGTTTTAAGTTACCCAAAGCTCAAGGAGCGAATTGAGTCACGAGAGAACCCTTCTGCTGAAAGAGAAAAGGCCCTTAAAAATCTTAAAGAAATGAGGGCCGAATTCTCACCTGCTTATATCAATACATTGAGAAAAGTTCTCGATAGCTCCCTTCCAAAACTTTATGACGGAATTGATCTGCATGAAAATGGAACAGACTTCAGAAAGCTTGTTGATGAAAACTGTGTTGTTCTAGTACCAAATCATCAATCTCATGCGGACTATCTTGCTATCAACTACATGGTTTATAAGAATTACAATTTTCCTCTCTATGTAGCCGGTGGAATCAATTTAAATATTTTTCCCATCGGAAAGATTTTTAGAAAGTCAGGTTGTTTCTTTATTAGAAGAAGCTTTGCCAGTGACATCCTTTATAAATTAACTCTTGAAGCCTATTTGTTTTATTTACTAAAACAAGGAAAGCCGATTGAGTTTTTCTTTGAAGGGGGAAGGTCTAGAACGGGGAAGTTACTCCCACCAAGATTTGGTTTATATCAAATGCTTCTAGAGGCTCACCGGGCCTTACATGAAAGCGGTGACGAGAGAAAGCTCATGTTTGTTCCCGTTTCGATCGCCCACGAATATGTTCCCGAGACAAAATCTTTGGCAAAAGAATTAGGGGGAGCGAAAAAGAAAAAAGAAAGCGCTACTCAGCTTTTAGGATTATTTAAATTATTCGCTTATCAGTTTGGGAATGTTCATATCAATATGGGAAGACCTATTGAAGCTGACTACCATGTGATTGAAGAAAATAAAGATAAATTAAAATTGGCCACTCAAGACCTTGCCTTTAAATGTTTCCGTGAAGTTGGTAAAAACATGGTGATCACACCTAGTTCAGTTTTAGCCACAGTCCTTTTAGATGAGCCCTCTGGTGCTTTAACTTGGACAGATATCACGGCCCAGGCTAAGGCGATTATCAAATACTGTAAAATGTATGATCTGCCATTCACAGATACCCTAAAAGAAGATCAGTTTGAAAAAACTCTAGAACGGGCCATGGATATTTTGGTAGGTAATAGAAAAGTAGAACTAATAGGGCAGCATCACGATGGGAATACATATTATTCCATCAAAAAAGAATCGAGATCTGAACTTCTCTATTTTAAGAATACGACCCTACATCACTTCTTAGTGCCATGGATTATAAATGCTGCCTGGATTAATCTCTTTAATGGAAATATTAAGTCGGCCCACGATATTAGATTATTCTTTTTAGAACAAAGGGATCAGCTAAAGCATGAGTTCTATCTTCCGACTGTGAAGAAATTTATGTTTAGAGCGTTAAACGTAATTAGCGATGCCATTGGAAGAAAAGTATCTACTCTCGATGAGTGCTTAGAGCTATCTCATCAAGAGTTATACTCACTTGCATCAAAACTTGGGGTATTTTCCAAAGTCTTAAGCTATATCAACGAGGCTTACTATATTACTTGTTTGACCATAACTGAACTCATGGCCGGGGATACAATGGGCTTTAAGATGGATAGCTTTAATAAGAAATACCGAGAGGTATTTGATAGAGAATTAAGTATAGGGCGGGTCATCAAATATCCAGAATCTTTCTCCATGCCCCTACTCAAAAGCTCAATGAAGTACTTAACTCATATGGGTCTAGTGGAAAATGTCGATGGAATGTATAGGGTCACTGACAAAGATAAATTTGACACTGTCTTAAAAAGATACGAAAAATCACTTATCGATAATTTAACTTTTAGTATTAAGGCCCAATAATGGATTTTGAAATCAATAAAGACAATAATGATAAAACTTTTCCAGGTAATGAAAAAGAGGCTGAAGAAGCTCTTGCAACAGTCATTAAGTACCTTGGCGAAGATATCACTCGAGAAGGTCTTAGGGATACCCCCAAGAGAATTCTTAAGTCTTATAAGAGGCTCTTTGGAGGCTACCTTCAAAATGTAGATGAGATTATGACGACCTTTGAGGAAGATAATGTCATCCCCCATGATCAAATAATCTTGCTTAAAGATATTGAGTTTTACTCAACTTGTGAGCATCATTTTTTACCCTTTGTAGGTAAAGCTCACGTTGCTTATATCCCAAGAGACAAAGTCGTTGGGATTTCTAAATTGGCCAGAATTGTTGAAATTTACTCAAGACGTCTTCAAATTCAAGAGAGAATTGGAAATGAAGTCACTCAGGCCCTAATGGAAAAATTAAATGCCAAAGGTTCAGCTTGTATTATTGAAAGTAAGCACTTTTGTATGACTTGCCGTGGAGTTGAAAAACAAAACTCTGTCATGGTGACCTCTTCTCTTAGGGGTGCTTTTTTAGAAAAAATTGAAACCCGTCAAGAGCTTATGACTTTGATTAAAAATTAATGGATTGTTTTAAGCTATCAAACACGAGACTTCTCTATAAAAAAAATACCTTGGATGCTTCTTGGATAAAGGAATTGGCTGTTTTAGATTTGGCCATTGAAGAACACCCGAGGGTTCAAAAGGCCAGTCAGGCCTTTCATTTGTACTTTTTTAAACCGGGAAAAGAATTAAGTTCTAGCGACGAACTTTGGGTTGCCCGAGAGATAACCGGATTTGTGAATCCGGGAGAGCTTCCAGGGATGGAGACTTATGACCTAGGAAAGGGGACTTATTTTGGTAAAGAGTCCCAAATGGGTGAAGAGCTGCAGTTAGAAGAGCTTTTAGCACAAGAGCAGAGTTTGAGGGAGGCTTCTGAAAAGGAGTTTGCTTCGACTTGGAGAGTTAGTTTTTTTAGGGAAAACGGCTTATTGAAGCGACGAATCGGCCTATTTTAGGGCGTTTACATTTTTGACCTACGATATTAAATTAGAGGTCTAATTATGAGTACTGTTGGAGGTATGTATTAAGAGAAGAGGAGCCCCGAGACGGGACAAAGGTCCACGGATCAACGATGACATCAGAACATCTGAAATGAGACTGATGCACGAAGATGGAACTGCTTATGGAGTTGTTTCTTTAGATGAAGCGAGAAAGCTCAGAGAAGAGACAGGACTTGATTTAGTAGAGGTTTCCCCCAATGCAAAACCCCCTGTTGTTAAGCTAATTGATTACGGTCGCTATAAGTATGACCAACAGAAAAAAGCTAACGAACAAAAGAAAAAACAGGCAAAAACCCTTTTAAAAGAAATTCAATTCAGACCGAATATTGAGCAGCACGATTTAGATACTAAGCTAAAAAGAGCTGAGAAGTTTCTACATCAGTCGGATAAAGTTAAGATGGTGATGCAATTTCGTGGACGTGAAATGGCGCACCGCGACCAAGGTTTTGAGAAGTTCAAGGGAATTATCGAAATGGTTGAGAAGCTTGGAGCGGTTGTTGAGTCTCCCCCTAAGATGATGGGAAATCGTATTATTACCATCTTATCTCCGGACAAAAAGGCTATTAAACAGATTCTTAAGGACCGTAAAAGGGAAGAAAAGCTATTAGCCGAAGAAGCCGCAGCTGGAAATCCTGACGGTGCAGAGAGTCAAGAGTCGGCCACCGAATAAAAACGATGTTTTACATTCCGTACGCCCTTTGTTAGAAATGCCATTCTAAATTTAGATTAAAGGAAATAGTTATGCCTAAAATGAAGACTTGCAGAGCTGCTGCAAAAAGATTCTCGAAGACTGGAAGTGGAAAATTTAAAAGAAGAAAGAAAGGTCTTCGTCACATTCTTACCAAGCATTCAAGAAGCTTAAAGAACAAAAGAGGAAAAGCGGCACTTGTTGATAGCTGTGATGCTAAAAGAGTAGCTAGACAATTACCATACGCTTAATTTTTAATAATAATTTTACTGATCCTTGGGACTAAGAGGAACTTCCCCCCAAGTGTCGTAACAGGAGATAAATATGTCACGTGCTAGAAGAGGCTTTAAGGCCAGACAAAGAAGAAACAAAGTTAGAAAACTTGCAAAAGGTTTTCACTTCGACAGAAGAACAAAATTCCGTCATACAGCTGAAACTGTAAAACGTGCTCTTCACAACTCTTACAAAGGTAGACGTCTACTTAAGAGAAATATGAGAAGACTTTGGATTGTTAGAATTGCAGCTGCTGCTGAGATGATGGGTGATTCATACTCTAAGTTCATGGGGAACTTAGGAAAGAAAAACATCGGTCTTAACAGAAAGATGCTTTCAGAAATTGCAGCAACTGATGAAGCTGGATTTGCAGCAATTCACGCAGCGACAAAGTAATTTAAAATAAATAAATTTTGAAATAAAAAAGCCCTCTTTTAGAGGGCTTTTTTTTATTTAAATTCGGATGGACCGGGATATTCAACATCGTTGTAGTTTTGCCTCATTTTGGCCTGCTTAACATAAACTTCTAATCGTATTCGATTAACTCCTCCCATAGGTCTATTTTCACTAGGGGCTCGCCAAGGATTAAAAGACATATCCTGACAGGCCTGATCTCTTGCCACGATTTCCTTTTTTGATTGCTGTGGAACTTCAAGCCTTCCGACTTTTATAAAAGGGGATTTCCTTGTTTTCCATTTTTGTTGAGCATTCTCAATATCATTCTTTTTCTTATCGTTATTAGGCTGAATATAAAAATCAAAGCAAGTGCCCTGCTTATCTAGATAGTGGGCCAGACGATTTCTTAAGAAGTTATCCGGGGCATGTTTTGGCACCTTTTCCTTGTTTGATTTACAGCTTACAAACTTCATTTTAGAAGAAGTTGGACCGAGCTTATAAGGAGTAGCACTATGATAATCAATATCAAGTGGGTTACCGACCTTCATTCCAAAGGCCTTTCTTAAAATTGTTATGAATTTATCTTTTGGGTTGAAAAAGGCTCCTACTGCAAAGAAGGCGACCCCAAGTCCTCCGGACTCTACAGAGTCCATAAATTTTCCATAGTGTTTAGGATCTTTAATAAAAAATTCAGGGCTATTCATAAAGACAAAATCATGAACTTTAAGATTCTCATCCACACCAGTTTCTTCTAAGTATGAAGTGTAGGGGACATCAAATAGCTTTACGGCCATCCCTCTTACATCTGATTTGGCATCCGCTTTTTTGTGATTGGGATCCCCGTTTGAGAATCTTATTAAGGCGTTGTAGCTAGAATTATTTTCATAGAGACCAACTTTGTACTCATCTTTTAACTTCGTATTATCAATGGTTAGTTTGGCCTTTACACATCCGTGATGTTTTGGATGGGCGTCTCGCTTCATCTCTTCTCCTTCAGGAGTAGAGGCATTTAAAGCATTTCTAAATTGTTCTCTAATAAGCCTGGCACTATGCATTTCTTTTGCACTCCAGACCTCCCCTTGCTCCGTTGGTGGTTGTTCTTCAGAAACTCCATCTGCTGATGCTGTTTTTCGTGTTCCGTTTGGACCCCCACAACTTAATAATAGAGTTGCGACTAAAAATAGTAATAAGAATTTCATTGGTGCTCCCATTTAGATGAATCAATTCATTTTAAACTAAATTGGTATTTTTTTATCTAGTAAAGAATTGCCATAGAACTGGAGCAACCTAGTCGGAATATAAAAAGCCCCAGTTAAGGGGCTGATATCTATAGGCTTAGTTCAGTCCATGGAAAATTATAGGAGCCGCAGCCGGCAGAGCTTGGATCTGTTGGGTCTGAATCTAAGTAAGATTTTGCTTCTTCTTCAGTTTCAGCGTCATAAACACTTTGGCAATAATAGAGAGTGCCCTCTTCAAAGGTCCATTCAAAGCGGGAATATTCACCAGGATTAAAAGAGTCATCTCCGTTTAATGCGATAAGATAGTTTTCTTCATTATTAAATTCAATAATTTCATAAGTAGAAGAATCACCGTTAAAGCTTACAACCCAATTTTCACTATTGATGGAGTGATTTGAATTATAAGGGTCGCTATAGTCACCTTCTATACTTAGTTCGATGGCCTCGCTATTTGAAATTAGATTGGCCGTGGTAACGGGCTTATCTTTTCCGCACGAGTTAAAAATCACAAGACAAATTGCTGCTGTTAAAATCGTTTTCATTTTTCTCTCCTTGTTTTTAGATAGTTTTATAAAAGCAAGGAGAGTGCCAAGAATAGGGGATGGATACGGCGGATACGGCCATCTCTTTTGTAAATGGAAACGGCCGACCGTCTAGGTAGTAGTCGTATCCATTGGATACGGGTTTAAAAATTTAGCAAGCTCATTTTCATTAAGCTCTAAAACTTTACCTGTATCCAAAATAAATTTTCGAGAAGGTGGTCTTGCACCTTTTATAATATTGGCCAAGTAGCCGTGACTGACTCCAAGCTTTCTGGCAAAAACACGATAGCTAAAGCTTTCATCTTTTAGTTTTTCACCTTGGTAAATCTTTTTTAGGAATTCTGCATAATGGCGAGAGCCATCTAAGTAGGACTTCATTTTAACCTCCTGCGGGAAAAAGGATCGGACTATAACCGTTGCGCGACAGTGTTGGAATTCCACCAACTTCACTTAATATATTTTTAACTTTATATGATATTATTTACGTATGCAAAAGCCGAATAAAATTTTAATTGGAGTATATGGACTGTTTTCTTTGGTAGCGTTAATTCTTTGCCTAAGGGAAAATTATAATTATATGGGTGGGGATTTAGGGCAGGGTCTACTTAGCTTTATTAAAGACTGTTTTGTGACCCATGCCTCAAGTTCTATAACAATAGACATTATTTTTTTTACGGCAGCAGCCTTTATTTTTATGTATCGAGAGGCAAGGAAGCTTGGAATTCGCTATCTCTGGGTTTATTACTTTTTTGCTATGACCATTGCCGTAAGCGTTACATTCCCGCTTTTTCTCATCGCACGGGAGATAAAGATAAGTAAAGTTTAGCCCGACTGCTCGAGTCGGACATGCTCAGCAAAAGGTTAAAATCGCCGATAAGAATGGGTGAGAGTTTGGCTTTTTATAATATTCATTTTTTCATCTCCAGGGGCCTTCACCTGTGAAAAAGGTGTTTCTGCTTTTGGAAGCTTTATGCAAAGAGTTCTTAGAAAGAATAAAGAGCCAGTCAAACCTAAGCCTATAGCTGATTTAAGTGCAGAGGTTCAAAGAGCTAGATTTTCAAGAGAAGATATTATTGAGAATGTTCTTCTTCCAAAAAGAAAGAGAGGAGCAAAATTAGAGTCACTGGCAAAGGATGAACTTGGAAAAGACCTTAAGCTTACGATAAGACAAAAACTAGCCTTACAAAGGATTAAGAGTCCTACGACGACAACTGAAGTAAAAAGGGCTAAAAGCTGGAACTCAAAACCATCATATATTGAATATGTCCCTGCCTCTGAAGTTAAGCTTCAAGTGGAAGCCCTAAGAAAAGCCGGGATCACGGATCCAGATGTTCAAGTTCTGGCCTTAAAAAGTGGGATCTTAGGTTTTCCCCCAAGAGATGGAATTATAAAAAATTTTGGAGCACTTTTTGGTAGTAGAGCCGCCCACGAAAGGGAAGTCGTAGCTCAGGCCATGTCCGCTTCTGATCTTTTTGCAACTAGATTCGCTGGCTCTGTAGATGAGATGGTTAAGACAAACTCATTTAGAGATGGAAATCTTTATCAAGGTAATTTAGACCTATGGTGGAAGAGTAATAGGATAGAGGGAAGTGCTAGTAAGAGTCCTATAGTTAAAGAATACGGTGAAGGTGCCTTTAGGGAAGTGTGGTGGCCAAAAAGGCAAATTGAAGCCACGAAAAGCGCAGCTTCAGTTCGCCTAACCGCTATGGATGATATGAGAATTGCTATCAATTCAAAGCGCACAAAAATGCCTGATGGAAGAACCGTCGTTGAAGAAAAATCTATTGAAGTGATTGCTAAAAATAGAAAGACTGGGGACTTTGAACCTTTTTATTATGAAAAAGTCGATGGAAATTGGGTGGCAAGAGAGACCTTTAGAATTGGAAGTAAAGAACTTCCTCTTAAAGACGCCTGTATAAAATGTCATAAGGGCAGTAATGGAAAGTTTATTCCTTTACCTAAAAAGCCTCTTGTAAAGGATGCTAAGGATCTTATGGATCGAGGCTATTCCCGTACCGAGGCTGAAGAGTTCTTCCGCGCCTTCGGAAAATTACATAATTAGCTATTCCACAGGGTCAAAATGTTCCTAGGTTTTCACATTTGTGAAGACTAATCTTTCCAAAAGTAGCTTTCTACATTTCTCCTTTTAAACAGTTTGCTATTCATTTTTTATTGAATTTAACATAAATCTTAAAGGAGATTATTATGAAATCAGCTATTGTTTTAGCAGCGATGCTTCTATCTACAAGTCTTTTTGCTCACCACAGAACAAAGTTAAAGACTTCTTATACAACTGTTCTTCTTGCCTACAATATTCCAATGAATCAGGTTTGTATTGACGGTGACGAAATGAGAACAAAAGACCTAAGAAAGGTTTGTACCGAATACAGAAGAATTGGAAACAGAGATCGTGACCGTAGAGAATGTGTAAAGCATGAGTACAAGTACTTCTCAAAGCCACTTCAGTTTGAGAAAAAGGTTTGTGTTAAGACTCGTAGAAGAGGACGTGATAGAGACGACGTATGTGTTAAGTGGGAAATGAGAACAATCAACCTTCCTCTTGAGTACACAAAAACTGTTACTAAGCACAGATGGGAAGGTAGCCGTCGTGATGGTGACTGGAGCATGTTTGGAAAGCTAATTTCTAAAGAAGTATTCCCAGTTCCTTACTGTAATTAATTAAAGCATTGAGAGGGGCGAGCGCCCCTCTTTTCTATAAGATGACGATATTTTTAGAAATAAGCCTCGTAAGTTATTGAAATGGCGAGTTGCTGATAAGGTCCTTTTTACAGTCAGGGGTTACAGATGGCCTGTTTCTTTATACTTACTCCCCATGAAAAACTTAATTTTACTACTCGCACTTATTTTCGTTTCCCAGCACTCTAACGCCCATGAAGGTCATTTTAAGGATCTTAGGGAAGGTAATATTGAAAGAGTTTATCCGGGAAATAACAAGATCATCTTAACTTTTGATGATGGACCTACAGAACGAGCCACTCCTTCAATCTTAGAAACTTTAAAGCAATATAATATTAAAGCGACTTTCTTTGTTCTTGGAAAACTAGCAAAAAGAAATCCGATGCTTATGAGTCAGATTGAAAAGGAAGGGCATATAATAGCGAACCATTCTTACGAGCATAATAATATTGGAAATTTTTCGAAATGGGGTCTTAAGAAAAAATTGAAGAAGTCTTTTTTTCAGGCACATGAAGAACTAGTTCCTTATACTTCAAATGTTGATCATTGGTATTTTCGTGCTCCTTATGGGTCTTGGCAAAAAAAGGCTTCAACAATTATTAATAAAACAGATATTGGGAAAAACTATATTGGGCCTGTCCTTTGGGATATCGGTGGCAATATTAGAAAAGACGCCAATGGGGTCTACCAAGAAGCCGCCGATTGGGGATGTTGGTCTCAAGGACTTACTATTGATCAGTGTCTTGAAGGTTATTTAAATCGCACTGATTATAGAAAAGGAGGAGTTATTCTTCTTCATGATATTCATACTAAGTCTGCCTTAATGTTAAAAAAGCTTATTCCGGCACTCTTGGAGCGAGGATATACTTTTACAAATTTAGACGAGGTTGGACTTTCTAAATAGTCTAATCGTAAAAGAAGCTTCGGATTTTAGAATTCATTTCAGGAAAGTAAAACCCAAGACCCGCATAAATTTCTGATATTCCTTTTAGGTGAAAGAGACCATCTTCCACCTTATTTTTTCTAAGCTCATTCCTTCTAAAACCAAATTTAAAAAAGGCCCGTTCACCTAAAAACTTATAGTATTCGCCGCCCCATTGGGCCACGGCCAGACCTTGTTTACTCTCGTATCCACCGCCAAGTTTCGCCGTATCGAGATAAGCAACACCAGCACCAAGTCTTCCTATAAAAGTTCCAATTGGAGTATGTCCAAAAAGCTTTAAAACCATCATGGCTGAAGCATATTTTATTTCGTAATCCTGATCCCAACTCTTATAAGAAAGAGAAGGGGAAAACCTAAAGTTAGTACCCCAACTATCGAGGGGGTATTCGATATTTGACATGACAATACTAGGAGGAAGTTTTACTTTAGAAATTCTTCTTGAAAATAATTTTTCATTTTCTTCAGGACTTAGGTGTAACCAACGCCTAAGCTTAAACCTCAAGGAAATAGAGTTAGGTACAAGTCTAAAGGCTTGTCTAAATTTATCCCATACAATATTAGTTTTAGAGTCTTTAGCCGTGGTATAAAAAGGTGTCTCTAGCTCTTTTGCATTTTGAAGTCTCGTGTGAATGTCATAAATATGAGGCGTCACTGTTTGATTCTCGTTGTAAAGATAAACTAAGTGAGTGGAGTTAAACTTATAGCCGATACGTGCCATCAGACCGTACATCATATACTTTATTCCATAAGATCTATTCATATGGTTTAGCCCAAAGAATTCTAAATGCTCTTTTGCTACCTTGGGGTGGATAACTTCATCGCAGGAACTTTTTTTACTTTTAAAGTTTTCTTCAATCCAATCATTCGATATTTGAAAAGAAGTAGCCGCTCTTTCACTCGGAGGCGGTATAATTATGAACTTCCTACACTGGGCTTTTTTGGACTCGGATTTAAACTTTTTCCTCACTAGTGCCGTGCATTCGTATTTACCACCTTTAACAAGATTGATAGGAGTTAAGGTCGTCATCATTTTTGTCAGCACATCTGGAACGAGAGTTTTAAAGAGTGGAATCTTGTCTACTAAAGGGTCAGTCCACTGCATTCCGCATTTTTCAATGGGAGATACTAGCGAACCATTAATATTATACTCGGGAGAGCTTGAGAGCCTGGCTTTATGAAAGAGAGGAGTTTTTCCGATGAGCTTTCCATCTTTTTTTACTTCTAAACCTCTAGGGAAAGAATCAACTGAGATAAAGTCTTTATGGCGAAAGATGGAACAACCGCTTAAGAGGAGGAGAGAAATAATGATAATTTTAAACACAAATATAGTTTAGACGGTTTTTCGGAAATTAGAAAGATACTCTTTGATATATATTGATACCTTTTAAGTATTCTTTTAGTTGGCGAAGATAGATATTTTTATCGGGAGTTGCTGTACGGTTCTTAATCTCATGGGTGCTTCCCATATAGATATAATGAAGATAATCCATCCGATTCTCTTTAGTAATATCTGGATTATTCTTCGCTCTATTCTTAAGTTCCACCATGGCTTCGGCGAGGAAACCCATTGTGGCCACTGCTGCGTTAGCAGGTTTTGAGATATTATCCTTATTTATTCCGTACTCCTTTTCTATTTTTTTAGGGACAGTTTTAATTTGAGTTGGACCCCGGCTATTATTCTTATCACTAATTTTTCCAGTGAGTAGGCGAATATCTCTTTTTATTAACTCCTTAAAGTATGTCGTTGCACCAGCACCTATAGCTGAAAACCAGCCTTCTTTTTCTTTAGCTTCTTTAAAGGCCTTAGAGGTTTTTCCAAATACGTTCTTTTTCGTATCTTTTATAATTGCGATACCAAAAGGAATGGCTTCTTTAACATCATAGCGCCAATTTTCTCCGAACTCACTTTCATTGCCCATAATTCCAAAAGCATATCTCGCTAGATCATTATATTCATCATTGTCTAACTTATAGAGTTGCATAAGCTTTTCTTTTTCATCTTCTAAGGCCTGCATAAATTTTTTCGCAGTTTTAGTTTGATATCTTGGGTCATCGATATCTATTTTTATGGGAAACGCTTCTCTGTCTTTTGGCGAAAAGTTTTTATCGAAGAAAGGTCCTCTTAAACTCTTTGTGGTGTGGTTCAATTTATTGTTCTTTATAACGAAGTGATTGTCTTCCTCATAAGGTAAAATATAAAGAGCTCCATTTGGCAGTAGGTATTTATCAATTAGACCCTGTGGATCAGAGTCAATACAAACTTCTCCAGAGCATTCTACTGCCTTACCTTCAAGACCAAAACTAGAGGGAAAGTTTCTTTGATCGGCGATGTTTAGCTTCCCATCAAATGACGTGACCTTATATATTCCTGAGCCTGAAAAATGTTTTTCATCATAATGTCGTTTTTTTTGCTTAACGAGAAGTGAAGCGAGAGTTAAACCTTTAGAGGAGTAGATAGTAAGGACGCCCTTGCCCTTATCTAAGATGCCATAATTATCTTTTCCATTTTCGACATTAAAACCTTTGATTTTTTGCTCGTCTGATAGTTCGTTAAGTGCCTTTTGCCATCTCACCCGCTCTTGATAGCTCTCAAAGCCCTCGTATGGAGAAATGTTTGGGAGAGGAGCATCTGGAAAGTTTTCCATCCAGGCCTTGCGCTTAATATACTCATTCAAGTTTGTTCTAATCTTAAAATCTACATTCCCTGCAAATCGATTCTTTATCTGACCTTCTAATGAAAATTGGTATATTTTATTATCCCCAATCTTTTCAGAAAGCCCAAGCATCGCCTTGCCCAGCCAGGGGCTAAAAAGTTCCTCACTAGTACATGTTTTTATTTTTCCAGCATCGTCTAAGCAGTTCAGCTTGAAGCTCTGACTAAGGTCGTCCTTTAGCTGATCGAAGGAATCTGATAGCTTGTCTAAAGTGTCTTTAATATCTAGTTCAATTTTCTGAAGTGATTTTTTTGGGAATCCCTTTATTGATCCAGCGATGGAAGCCACATGGGAGGAAATATTGGTTAAATTAAACTTTGAAGAATTTTTATTCCCTGTTTCTTGGCTAAGTTTTTGTGCAAGCCATGTAATGGCCGAGTCTCTTTCGTCTAAATCTTTTTCATTCGGATCGAGGCTTCTTTTTGCAAGGATAAACATGGAGACGTCACGATTGTAAAACCTAGACTTTTTATTCCAGTAGCTAGCTGTTCCAAAACTTTCAATAATCTTTTTATAATCATCAGTTTTACCATGGCGGCGGTAAAGCTCTTCTAGTCCATTCAAAACTCTTTGATCACCATTTTTTAACTTTCTAGAATACTGTCTTACGAGAGCTTCTAGATTTGTCTTGTTTTGACTAACGGCTTTTTTAGCAAGCTTAAGAGTTGTTAGTTTAAATTGCAGGGATAAAATATTTTGATGATCGGTAGCGAGGAGCTCCTCGGCTTCTTTTAAAAACTGTGATTGGCAGTCATAGGCCATGACGGCACTGGAAAAAAACAGAAGTAATACAAATAGCACTCTCACAGATACTTATCGACATTTCAGCAATTTACTTGACTGGAATATACTGTTAAATTGCCTTATGAATTTAGAAAATAGCCTGCAGTTTTTAAGTGAAATCGATAAGTTAAAAGATACCTATCGCCAGTGTCTCGTCATGAGCGGGGAAAGAGAAGAAAACACGGCAGAACATAGCTTTAGCTTGGCCATGGCCGCCATGACCCTAGGATCTTTTTCCAATGAACCCATAGATCTATCAAAAACGATAAAAATGGCCCTTTGTCATGACATCGTTGAGGTCTACGCAGGTGATAAGTTTCATTATCATAAAGATGAAGCTGAGAACTTAGAAGATGATGAGGCAGAGGCCTTAAAAAAAGTACTTGAGCCAATATGTGACTCTGACCTCGCTAAGGAAATCACTCAAATCTGGAATGAATTTGAAAAAGGGGATACACCAGAGTCTAGATTCTTAAGAGGGATCGATCGCTTTCTTCCCATGTTTCATAATTATAAAACAAAGGGTTATTCCTGGATTAAACATGGGGTAACAAAAGAGCAGGCCCTCGAAAAAAATTCGCATATAGAACTTTCTTCAAGCGAAGTTTGGAAGTTCACTAAGAAAATGCTTGATGAGTCTAAAGAAAAGGGTTGGATAAATTAACGAAGCTTGAAGACGATCTCTTTAGATAGCTCAAGGGAGCCTGGCATTGGCTTAAAGCTCCAAAGCATTGCTGCACTAGTGGCAGATTGATCTAAAATATCGTGGCCACTCGATTTTAGAATATCAACTCTTTCAACTACACCTTCACTATTTACTAAAAGATTTAAAAGGACTTTTCCCTCAAGGGATCTTCGAATGGCACGCATGGGATATTTTGGATGAACGAATTTTTTAATTTGGCTATCAAAGCCTGGTGGCAACTCGGAGACAATCTCTTTTTCTTCTGGAGTTTCTTTAGCTTTTGGTTCAATGGGTTCCACTTTTTGAGCAGATTTGATGATTTTCTTCTTAAGCGGTTTGACTTTTTTCTTTTTAACAACTGATACTTTTTGAAGTCTCACCACAATTGGACCGTCTTTAATCCCGAAGTCTAACTTCTTTGATGGTCTTTGAAGATAGAGGAATAACCCCAAAATCAAATGGCCAATAATACTTATGGTAAAACCTACACGGGTGTTCATTAGGTTAATTTAGACCAAAGTTACTGAAATTCCAAGGAATTAATCATAAGTACCGCTAATGAACTATATGTAGAACTTATAATTTTTAAAAAATCCCAAAGCCATCTATAACCCTCCCAGATTTGAAGTTAAACAATTAACACTTATTAAACTTATTTGGAGAAACACATGAAAAACTTAGTCGCAGTAACAGGAACATTAATCGTACTACTAGCTTCTTTAAGCACACAAGCAAGAAGCATTCACCCATTAACTTATGTCTTATCAGCTGATATTGAAACAATGGATATTGACCAAGATTCTTACTTAAACGAAATGGCCCTTTACGGAGGAGTTGTAAAAGTAAAGCAGATCAGAAAAGAGCTTTCACTAGAGCTAAACTATGCTCCTGTTTGTCCTCCTAACATGATGTGCCCTGCTGTTCTTAACGTTCACGAGATCACTTTAAAGATCACTAATCAAGTAACTGATCGTTGTGGAAATACTTCTTATATTGCTGAAAGAGACTTAAGACCAGTTGATGGAGTTAAAGAAAAGCTAGTTATAACTGACTACACAAACAATATTTGTCCTACCTTTGTTGCCCTCCCAGCAACAGGTGTTCTATATCAAACTTCTTTTTTCGATAGAATTAACGGAAAAGAAGTTTCAACTCAGAGCTCTTTTTATGCAGCCAAGCTAGAAGGAAGGGTGCTTCCAACTAGTGCACTTGAAAAAGTATTGCCTGCACTTAAATAGTTCTCACCCCTGAGAATGTCCTGAGGGCCCCTATTAGATAGGGGCCTTCTTATTTCCAGATACCTAAATTCCCTAAAATCAGATACTTATGGCGCAAGGCAGGTTGGACAACGCAGTTTGTCCATCGTATGCTTTCCCCCAATTTAAATTGACTCCTATAAAGAGGTGATTATGACTTCAGTGACCGTGAAAATACCCGGTGGAGGGAAAACGAGTATTCCTCACTTTCCCATCGATATGGTGAACGCCAATGAGCGTGCGGCCAGTTTCACAAAACGATCAATTAAAAAACAATCAAAAATGGATGCCCTCTATTTGGCCATTGAGATGACTGACCTAACCACCCTAGAAGGGATGGACACTCCTGGTAAGGTTAAGCAACTTTGTGCTAAAGGAATTCATCCCGTACCTCAGCATTTGTTAAAAGATGTCTCTAGAAACTATGACTTTAGAGAGATTCCTTCTGTCGCTGCCATCTGCGTTTATCCTTCTATGGTTAAACATGCGGTAGAGGCTTTAGAGGGTACTGGGATTAATATTGCTTCTGTGGCCACGGCCTTTCCATCGGGACAGCTTGATCTTCGTATGAAGGTTAAAGAAGTTGAAAAATGTGTCAAAGATGGAGCTACTGAGATTGATATGGTTATCGATCGTGGGGCTTTTCATTGTGGTCATTATCAAAAAGTCTTTGATGAAATCGTCGCGGTTAAAGAGGCCTGCGGTGATGCCCACTTAAAAGTGATCCTTGAGACTGGGGAGCTTAAAACTTATGACAAAGTAAGACTCGCCTCATGGCTGTCCATGGAAGCGGGAGCAGACTTTATTAAAACATCAACAGGGAAAGTAAGCCCTGCGGCTACTATGCCAGTTACTCTTGTCATGCTTCAGGCTATTCAAGACTACTATGAAGAAACAGGTAAAAAGATTGGAATGAAACCAGCCGGTGGAATTAGAACTGCAAAGCAAGCGGTTCACTACCTATGTATGGTTAATGAAGTATTAGGAACGGACTGGCTGTCTCCAGACCTCTTTCGTTTTGGTGCCTCGGCACTTCTTAATGATTTGATTAAGCAAATCTTTAAGCAGCAAAGCGGACAGTACTACTACGACGATATTCTTTCACAGGACTAGATCATGACTAAGAAAAAAGCGACAAAGAAAAAAGTAACGAAGTCTACTGCTAAGAAAAAGAAGACTTCTAAAAAGAAAACTACTCGGACAACGAGCACTCATAAATTAAAACCAGGAATGGTTTTTGAATATGATCCAGCTCCTGAATCTTCTGCTGTAGTTAGTATTAAGAAAAAATACGAACTCTTTATTGATGGTGCTTGGGTAGCTCCTGAGTCTGGGAAATACCTTAATAACGAAAACCCTGCCACTGAAGAATCCCTTGGTAAGTTTGCTATTGGTAATGAGAAAGATATCGATAAGGCCGTTAAGGCTGCTCGTAAAGCGTACGAAGGCGAGTGGGGGAAGATGTCTGGAAAAGATCGAGGCAAATACCTATTTAGAATCGCTAGAATTCTTCAAGAAAGAGCTAGAGAATTTGCTGTGCTTGAAACACTCGACGGTGGCAAACCAATTAAAGAATCAAGAGATGTGGATATTCCACTTGCGGCCGCGCACTTTTTTTATAACGCCGGATGGGCCGATAAACTTGAATATGTTTACCCAGGTAAAGATGTAAAATCCATTGGTGTTTGTGGACAGATTATTCCTTGGAACTTTCCGCTTCTTATGGCCGCTTGGAAGATCGCCCCGGCCTTGGCCTGTGGGAATACGGTTGTTTTAAAACCAGCTGAGCAGACCCCGCTTACGGCCCTTCTTTTAGCGGAAGTATGCCAGGAAGCAGGACTACCAAAAGGTGTTGTAAATATTGTAACAGGAGAAGGTCCTACAGGTGCCGCACTTGTTGATCATAAAGATGTTAATAAAGTTGCCTTTACGGGCTCAACTGATATTGGAAAGCTGATCGCTAAAAATATTGGTCATACCAACAAAAAACTTACTCTTGAGCTTGGTGGTAAGTCAGCTAATATTATTTTTGCTGACGCGGCTATTGATCAGGCCATTGAGGGAATTATTAATGGTATTTACTTTAACCAAGGGCATGTTTGCTGTGCTGGTTCTAGGCTTCTTGTTGAAGAGTCGGTTCACGATATCGTTGTTAAAAAACTGAAAAAGAGAATGTCCTCTCTTCGTGTTGGTGATCCAATGGATAAGAACACAGATATTGGTGCCATTAACCATAAAGAGCAGCTTGTTAAGATTAAAGAAATGGTTGCACAGGCTAAAAAAGGCGGAGCTGATTTTCATCAAGCAGACGTTAAAGTTCCACGTAAAGGTTATTATCACGCTCCATGCTTCTTTGATAATTGCTCAACTTCAGACATGATTGTAAGAGACGAGGTCTTTGGACCAGTTCTTTCCATCATGACTTTTAGAACTCCTGAAGAGGCTATCGTAAAAGCAAATGATACTCAGTACGGACTAGCGGCGGGAATTTGGTCTGAGAAAGGATCGAAAGTTCATCAGGTGGCCGGCGGGTTAAAGGCCGGTGTAATCTGGGCCAATACATATAATAAATTTGATCCAACTTCACCCTTTGGTGGATATAAAGAAAGTGGCTTTGGCCGCGAAGGTGGCCGTCACGGGCTGCTTCCATACTTGGAGGTGAAATAATGAAAGTTATAAAGACAGTAAAACTTTTTATTGGCGGAGAGTTTCCAAGAACTGAATCTGGTCGCTCTTATTCTTTTAATAAGTCAGGAACTGACGAGCAATACGCTAGACTTTGTCAGGCCTCGAGAAAAGACTTTAGAAACTCAGTAGAGAACTCTAAAAAATCTCAGCCAGGTTGGGCCAGCAAGACTGCTTTTCTTCGTTCGCAAATTCTATATAGAATGGCCGAGATGACTGAAGGGAAGAGAGTCGAGTTTGTAGACCTATTCAAAAATGCCCTAGGAAAATCAGACAGTGAAGCCAACAAGATGGTAGATGAAGCTATCGATACTTTTGTTTACTACTCTGGGTTTTGCGATAAGTACCAACAGGTCATGGGAGCAGTTAATCCTGTTTCAGGACCTTTTCATAACTTTACGACTCCAGAAGCAACGGGCGTTGTTACTCTTATTGAAGCGGATGAATTTAACTTCGCAAGACTTGTTGATAATATTTGCGCCATCTTAGTTGGTGGAAACTCAGTCGTGACTATTCTTGGAAAAGGTTGTCCCGCTGTCTTAGCCCCACTGGCCGAAGTGTTTAAAACTTCAGACCTTCCTGGTGGAGTTGTAAATCTTCTTACTGGTGACTTAGATGAAATCAAAGGTTTTATCGGAAACCATATGGAAGTTCGCGCCATCTCATTTCAAAACGAACGAACTGATGTTTATCACGAGCTAAGAATTGCTTCGATTGATAATATGAAAAGGATGATCCCAAGAAGAGAAAAAGAAAGATCTCTTGATCTCATCTTAGACTTCGTTGAAGCAAAAACTGTTTGGCATCCTATTGGCGTTTAATATCTGAATAAAAAACTAGAGATTAACAAGGGAGGTCATGCCTCCCTTTTTTTATTATTCAATTAAATAAAATCCCTTTTCTTAATATTTTCTATTAAAATATTAACCTATGTTGGGAAGCGAATTAGAAAAAGATCAATCTGTTAAGAGAAGCATTTTATTAAGTATAGGCTTCCTTGCCCTCTTACTTATCTTCACCTTCCTCTTTTATAAAGATTATAAAAATGAGACTAATCAGCAGCTTCGAATAGCCTTAAAGGCTCAATCAGAAAGAGAAGTAAAACTTATTAAACAAATCTTTAAAGAGAGAGTGTTGGCCCTAGATAGAATGGCCAATAGATTTACTCTTCCTAGTGATAGTGAATATAAAAAATGGAAGGAAGATTCGGATCACTATTTAGAAAACTTTAAAGGAACCCTGGCTATTGAATGGGCCGATGAAAATACAAAAGTAACTTGGATTAATCCACTAAAAGGGAATGAAGCGGCCATAAACCTAATTTTAAATAAAGAGACAAATCGAAAAGAGGCAATTGAAAGATCTTTAAGGAATAGAAGGGGAGTCTATACAAATCCCATAGAATTAAAACAAGGGGGGATTGGCATATTGTCGGTTCATCCGACTTATTTTGATAAAAAAAATAATGGCTTTATCATTGGTGTGTACAGGTTAGATTCACTTTTCGAAAGTATTCTCGATAATCATTATGAATATAAGATAAAAATTAATGAGAAGCTGGCCTATGATACTTCTTCTGGAAATTATAACTCTTTAGCCGCAAGCTCTGAATTCTCCTACGCCAATGCAAAGTTTATTCTGGAGTTAACGCCTAAAGAAAGAATCGTTAATAATTATCAAAGCCTTTTTCAATCATCTAATACATTAATACTTCTGGTGGTTTTTTTACTTATTAATTTTGTCACCGTAAGTATTATTGGCTTTCAGTACTTTAGCTCTAAATCTCAAAGGCATGAGATTAAGAAAAAGCAAGAAGAGCTAAATTTTATTTTAGAGTCCATGAGTCTTGGAATTTGGATTTGGTATTTAAAGGATAATATTCTTCATTGGGACGAGAGCATGTACAAACTTTATGGCCTAAATGAAGAAGACTTTGGTGGCCATTATGAAGCATGGGAGTCCTCATTACATCCTGAATATAAAGAGAAAGCTTCACAAGAAGTTCAAGATGCTCTTGATGGGAAGAAGGAATTTAACACGACTTTTGCTATCACTCAAAAAGATGGGACTAAGAAATATATTGGAAGTAGAGGAGATGTAAAAAGGGACGAGAAGGGAAACCCTTTAATCATGTTCGGAATAAACTGGGATAAAACTGAAGAGGTTGAGCTTCATAAAATGCTAGATGAAGAGCGTTTGACTAGTATTCAATCGTCAAAGCTCGCTACTCTTGGGGAAATGGCCGCTGGAGTGGCCCATGAAATTAATAATCCCTTGGCCATCATTTCTGCCTCTAGTCTGATGACAAAAAGAAGCCTTGGAAATGATGAGCTAATTGTTAAGAATCAAGATACGATTTTAGAAACAGTTGAAAGGGTTTCTAAAATTATTCGAACACTGATGAAGTTTACCAGAAGAACTGAAGATGAAGGGAAAAAGAGCTGTAAGGTTTCAGTAATTATCGATGATAGTTTAGAGTTAATTAATGCCAAGTCTAAGGCTGATTATGTCCCCATTGAAAAAACTGACTTTGAGGACTTCAGAGTTTTTTGCGACGAAATTCAAATCTCTCAAATTTTAGTAAACTTAATTGGAAATGCAGTCGACGCCAATAAGGACAAGGACGACGCCTTTATAAAAGTAGAGGCTGAAAAAAATCAAAATATTGGAAAGATTATCGTTCAAGATTCAGGAAGTGGAATAGATAGTGAAACCTTAGAGAAAATTTTCAATCCATTTTTTACGACTAAAGATATTGGTGTTGGAACAGGTCTTGGTCTTAGTATTTCAAAAAAACTAGCGGAGCAAAATGGCGGGAATCTCTATTATGAGCTAAAGGACGGTAAAACTACTTTTGTGATTGAATTACCCCTAGAAGCATAATCTTACATTTTTAACTACTTGATATTATTGACCCCTTAAGTTTGACGTTAGCTCTCGGTTATTCATAGAATTTATGCAGAATTTAGTAATTAACATGGAGTAGTTAATGAAGATAATGATGACACTAAGTCTTTTTCTATGGAGCATTTGCGCTCACAGTTCTAATTGTAGTTTAAATTTTGAAGCGGGTATGGACTCTTATGAGTATGCTGTGGATAGCTTTGAAAAGGCACAGGCCCATTGGCAGGACGCGGTCAATGAATCTGAATCAGGAAATCCAAATAGAGATACTCTTTGCCAGCATATTTCACTAGCTAAGATGGATTACCAAAGCTCAATTGACTCATTTAAAGTTGGCTTCGTGGCCTTTGATAGGGCCGTTAGCGCCTGTGAAGGGCAAAACAGACAAAGCTCCATGAACAATCGCCAAGTTTGTCAGAACAATAAAAAAGTTGTGGAATCAAGACTAGAAAATGCTGAAACAAATTATGAAAGGATTTGTAGAAATAAAAGTGAAAATCTTTTCTTAGAAGGTTTAGTAGAGCTGATTCAACTTAGATAATTCTTTTTTGGCCAAAACCGGAGAGTTTTGAGATATCTAAAATATGAAAAATATAGGCATTCTCGGTGGCGGGCAACTGGCACTTATGATGCTCCCTTCTATAAAAAGCCTTGGTTTCTCCTCCACAATTCTGGATCAAAAAGACGCGCCGTGTAGTACGCTGGCCGACGAATTTATTAATGGAGACTTCTCTAAGGAAAATGACTGTTTGGCCCTTAAGAATTGCGACGTGGTGACTTTTGAAATTGAAAGCATTTCTCTTTCAGGACTAAAGAAACTAGAGCAGCTTACAAAAGTTTATCCTTCCTCACAGGTTCTTGAGACGATTCAGGATAAAGGAATTCAAAAACAATTTTTAAAAGATATTGATGTTCCCACCAGCGACTTCACTTTAGAGGTTTTAACTCAAGAGAGCATTGTGGATGGAAAAGTCGTTAAGTTAAGAACGGGGGGCTATGACGGAAAAGGGGTTTGGGTAGCCAAGAGTGGTGAGAAACCATCTGAATTTCTTGGAAAAGATTGTCTTATAGAAGACCGAGTCGATATTGTTAAAGAAGTGGCCGTGGTTTGTAGTCGAAATACTAGTGGTCAAATTGAAGTGTATGACATGGTAGAAATGGTCATGAACCCAGAGTTAAACCTATTGGACTATCAGGTTAATCCCGCTCAAGTTACAAGTGAGTTAAAGGACTCAGCGAATCTTATTACTAAAAAGATAGCTGAGAAATTAGATTATGTAGGTACTCTGGCCGTTGAGTTTTTTGTGGATGAAAATAAAAAGCTTTGGGTAAATGAGCTTGCTCCAAGAGTTCATAACTCTGGTCATAATACGATAGAAAGCGCTCCTTGTAGTCAGTTTGAAAATCATATCCGTGCCATCGCGGGGATGCCCCTAGGTAAAACCATGCCTGCTAAGGAAAGCTTAACCATGAATTTGATTGGGAGTGGAGCGACGGGACCTACCCAAGTTAAAATCCCAAAAGAGCTTGAGAGTAAGGCCTATTATCATCTCTATAATAAGAAAGAGAGTAGATCTGGTCGAAAGATGGGGCATGTTACACTTTTAGGGAACTTAGAAGAAATGAAAAAACTAAGATTAGAGATAAAAGAAAAAGTTATTATAACTGGTGAGGAAGTATGAAAAAGATAGCCGTCATTATGGGATCAAGTTCAGATTTAAATATTATGAATGAGGCCATCGATGCCATTAAGAGCTTTGACTTAGAAGTTCATGTGGAGGTTGTATCTGCTCATAGAACTCCTGAGAAAATGGTGGACTTTGGAAAGTCAGCTAAAAAAAATGGCTTTAGCGTAATCATCGCTGGTGCCGGAGGTGCTGCTCATTTACCAGGAATGGTAGCTTCTTTAACAACTCTTCCCGTTATCGGAGTGCCTATAAACTCCTCAAACTCAATAGAAGGTATTGATTCACTTCTTTCAATCGCACAGATGCCCGGGGGAGTTCCCGTTGCAACAGTAGCTGTGAATGGTGGTAAGAATGCGGGACTTTTGGCCGTACAAATTCTTGGAACTTCTGATGAAGAGATTTCTAAAAAACTTGAGACCTATAAACTAGAATTAAAAGAGAAGGTAAAAAAGATGAACGACGAGCTCTAGGGGCCCTCTTTTGTCTAATACTGTCTAAGTTAATACCTGACAGGTAGGGTATTCCTGTACCTCTAGTTCGGATATTCTTTTCTCAGTAATTTTGTTCCATTCCCGAAGTGGTAGTTATGAAAAATATAACTGTCACTCTACTCATTGGTTTTTCATTACTATTATCTTCATGTGTTGAAGAGCAAGAGACTAATTGTGGGGGAGACTCAGTTAATAACGACTCCAAAGAATGTTCAACTGCTGAAACAGATCAAAGAGAAGAAGTAGAGGAAGACGAGGATTCAACAGTTGCTCAGCCTATTCCTAGTTCAGAAACTGATGTTTTTGAAGAGGTGGCTACTTACTTTGGTCGCTGGGTAGATGATAGTGAATCAATGAATGAGCTTTTAAGTTTAAGAGATAACTCTGTTGAAACCGTAGCAGATAGTTGTCATGATGATTTTGAAAACCAAGATCGATTCTCAGATACAATGGCCTTTTTTATTAGAGAGCAGTCGGCTCCTAGAAAAGTTACAATTCAAAGTATAGCCAGTTACTATGGCACATCTTCTGATTTAAATACTCATAATGAGGTAGGACTTTTTAGCCATCCTCTTTGTGAGGTTTCTAATTCTTCATTAAGAAAAACAGTTAAGAAAGTTCCCGATAGCGGCACCATTTCCAAGGCCAATAGCTTTGCGAAACTTCATAATCAATATAGAGTGGGCTACCTAAATGGGGATTCACAAGAGAAGCTCAAGTTGGAAAGACATTGGGGAGCCTTTTTTGGTTGCCTTGCCTATGCCGAATCTCTGAGCACGGCGGATAGTTCTTCCTCAAAAAGTGTCGCTAGTTCAGTAGCACCTAGCGGCTATAGAAAGCCTGCAGGTGTTAAGTTCTATAATGACAAATATCAACCACCATCAAGTCGTTTAAATATTGGGCTCTATCAGTTCACTCCAAAATACAGTGGAAATATCAATCCTTGTATTAAGCAGTGGAATAGTGATTATCCAACTTGCTCAACTAGCGCCAGGTCGCAAGGTGATCTGATAAAGTTACTAGGAAGTAGTCATCAAAGATTTAATGCTTTTTGCGGCGTTAATAAATTACTTCAAACTTTTTCTATTCAAGTAAATACGAGTTCTTCGAAACATACCCATCCTGGAAATCGCAATAGCTCTGGGCTAAAACCGGGAGCAAATAGATGTGTTACTCCGCATTTTTATGCGGGCTGGGCCTATAATCATTTTGGACCACTTCAGAACTCGACAGGGTCTAATATGAAAAAGCTATTTTCATGTATTAATGATTCTCTACCTGATGGATTATAAGGCTTACTTTACGTCGTTATTTTTTCGCTGTTGGCATTTGTTCAAGCAAGCAGACTTTTTTTGGTAATCATACTTACTATACTTCAAATCACAGGCTCTACGACAAAGGTCGTACTTATTGTCGATATAGACATCCTTAGCAGTTCCGCATCCGGCCAGTAATAAAAGTAAAATAGTCCATTTCATAGTGCCTCCATTCCCATAAATAATAGCATAAACCGCTGAATTCTCTAGATTTTTCATTTTTTTCCTAAGAAAATAGCTACTCATCCGTTGTCCTTATAGAAACGGCCTTGGAGGTCCAGTGCAAACAAAAGAGCAGTGGTTCCAGGAGGTGGTGAGATCCTACGAAGGAGCACTCCTACGCTATACCCGAAAGATCACAGGAGATCTTGAGGCAGCTAGGGAAGTGGTTCAAGAGGCTCTTCTCAAACTCTGGAAACAAACACACGCGAAAGTGAAGGATCATATTCCTCAGTGGCTCTATGTTGTCTGCAGAAATCTGGCCATCGATAGGCTCCGTAAAAACAAGGGGACAATGGAATTGAACGAAGATGAGCATTTTTCACTAACCAACCTTCCTGAAGAAGAGCTCCTAAAGACGGAAGTCTTTGCAGAGCTTTTAAAACTTAAAGAAACTTATCAAGAAGTCATCATCCTTAAGTTTCAAGAGGGAAGAAGTTATAAAGAAATTGCTGAAATCACCGGACATTCTGTTTCTAATGTTGGGGTTCTTATTCATGAAGGAATGAAAATCCTACGGGCAAAATTTGAGGAGGCTACAAATGAGTAAACTTTTAGATGACCCTCGTCTTACTGCCTATGCATTAGGTGAACTCCCCGCAACTGAAGCTAAGGAGTTTGAAATGGAACTGCAAAAAGACAAAGAAGCACAGGAAGAAGTAAAAACGATTCAAAAACAAGCGGGTCTTCTTAAGGAAGAGCTAAAATCCGAATCGGAGCCACGTCTTACTTATGAGCAACGTGAAAAGGTCATGCCTACGTCAAAAACTTCCTGGTTTATGAAGTGGGGGCTAGGGGGAGCTATCGCGGCCATGTTGGTTGTGGTTGTTATTCAAAAAACAGCAATTAAAGATCCTGTTACTACGCAGGTCTTTAATACAAAAGATAGTTCAGTAGATCAGTTGGCTGATGTAACCGAGATGGAGCAAGATATTGCCAGTGCTCCTGCTATAGCTAGAGCTGAGAAAAAAGAAGTTCAAAGAACGAGAGTGATGAAGAAATCTATGGCGAAGATGAAGAGTCGTAGGGCCATGGCGCCACAGGCGAGCATGGAATCGGTAGCGAGCTTTGGCTTAAAAGGCGGGGGAGCTGTGGGGAGTATCGCTCCTTGGCCTGGGCATCCACCGGCAGCCCCAGCTGATACTGAGTCGTATGCAGAGGCGAAAGTTAATGAGTTTATCCGCGTGCTTGATAACCCGCTATCAACTTTTAGCGTGGATGTTGATACGGCTTCTTACTCGAATATGAGACGTTTTATTAATAATGGAACTCTTCCTCCTAAAGATTCAGTTAAGGTTGAAGAGTTTATTAATTATTTTAATTATAAGTACCCAGCTCCTACGGGGAAGACACCTTTTTCAGTTAATATGGAAGTGGCAAAGTCTCCTTGGAATAGTGAATATAAGCTTGTTCGAATTGGACTTAAGGGAAAAGAGATTGCTTTAAATAGTCGTCCTAATTCGAATTTAGTTTTTCTTTTGGATGTAAGTGGGAGTATGAGTAATCCTAATAAGCTTCCTCTTTTAAAAGAGTCGCTAAAAATGCTTCTTCGAAAACTGGATGAGCGCGATAGAATCTCAATCGTGGTTTATGCCGGGGCCTCTGGACTTGTTCTTAAGCCCACACCTGCCAATAAGAAGGTAGATATTATTCAGGCCTTAAATAGACTTAATGCCGGTGGATCAACAAATGGTGGAGCTGGAATTGAGCTTGCTTATAAAACGGCCATGGAAGGATATATTAAAGGCGGAATTAACCGAGTTATCTTAGCGACGGATGGAGACTTTAATGTGGGGACCACCGGAAGAAGCGAACTTCTTAAGCTTATTAAAAAGAAAGCAGAATCTAAGATTTTTCTAACAGTACTTGGGCTTGGAATGGGGAACTATAAGGATGATACTCTTGAGACACTTGCTCAAAACGGAAATGGAAACTACGCCTATATTGATAATATGAATGAGGCCAAGAAAGTTTTAAATGAGGATTTATCTGGAACACTGATGACGATTGCAAAGGATGTAAAGTTTCAGGTGGAGTTTAATCCTGCCAAAGTTTCTGGCTACAGACTTGTGGGTTATGAAAATAGAATGCTTAAGGCCCGTGATTTTAATGATGATAAAAAGGATGCGGGAGAAGTTGGCGCTGGTCATACGGTAACGGCCTTTTATGAAATTATTCCTGCAGGGGTAAAGTTTAAGGGCCCTGGGATAGATAAGCTAAAGTATCAAGTGGCCAAAGCAGAACCAGTAAAAGTTTTAAAAGAAGAGACGGGAAGTGCGGAGCTTCTAACGGTTAAACTTCGTTATAAGGAACCGGAAGGGAAGACTTCAACTAAAGTGGAGTTTCCTTTAAATGGTTCTAATACGGAATTTAAAAATGCCTCAGAAGACTTTAGATTTGCGGCCGCTGTTGCCACTTACGCTCAAATCTTAAAAGAAGATTCGAGAGTAGGAGATAAGAAATTATCGGATGTTCTTAGTATTGCTAAGAGCGCCAAGGGTTCTGATAAGTATAGCTATAGACAAGAGTTTATTGAATTAGTTGAACTGGCTAATGAGATTAAAAATCCTGTTCAAAAATAGAATTTTTACGCAGTCAGTCCCAAAAGGTAACTGGCACCTACTTAGTTCCTTCCCAGAAGTAAAAGCATAAGGGAAGGAACTTTCCATCAGAGCAGGTGACGCCGTAAAAGATAGAAGCTCTGGCCTGACTAAAACCAAATTCTCCAGTAAAGCCTGTCTTTCCAAAATTAATTGTAAGAGTGCTAAGGTTCGATAGGTCCCTTGGTGGTCCAAAGCTAGTATCGCAAACTTTTAAAAGTGCAATATCATTTGATTGAACATTGGCCCCTGGACTATAGTCGTGGGAAATAGAAAACTGATTGTTTAAGCTAACGACGGATGTTCCAGTATGGGTAATTTGAACATCGCCATCATGGATATAGCCATTGAAATCATCTGAAAGATTATAAGAAATATTTCCGTTAGAGACCGTTAGGCTGGCCGTGATCGTGGGGCAAACTCTTTGAACAAAGTCCGGGTCTGTTCCTTCTCCATCATAAACTGTGGCGGTTCCCGTATAGGTTCCATCGTCAGTAGCGGGGTCATAAGTTTCTGGAGACATAACACAAGAACTTAGGGCCAGTATTGTGGAGGTGAGCAAAATCAGTTTCTTCATAGGCTTATTATATTTCAACTTGTTAGCTTTACTTAAAGGGAGGCAAAAAGGAGCAAAGGCCTAAATTGTAGGCAGCCAAAATCCTTGGAAACGAAGTGAAATACTAGGTTAAGTTATCGAAAATACTCACTTTAACTAAAAATAGGTTACGGATTTTCTCAGAATAAACCGATAATAAATCCATAACGTACGTATTTTGATTACAAAGAAGGGATACCTTTGAAAAACTGGCTTACCTACCTATTGCTAGCATTTAGCTTCGGCCTTTGGTCCGCTAATTCTTTTGCTTGTACTTATCCCGCAGGTAGTTCTCTAGCTAATGAAAAAACAATCTGTACTTCAAGTTCCGCTGTAACAGGTAAGACCTGGAGTTGTAAGTATGAGTTCTGTTTTAGTTCAAAACAAAATAGCTGGCTTCAGGGTGGAACCTTAAACTGTAATGCCATTGCTACTCCACAAGGTAGACAAGAATGTACTGACGATCTTGATAAAAAATTAAGTGAGTACACTACCGAGGCTAGGAAATGTAACGGAAATAGTAAATGTATCGATACTCTAGATGGGTTCGTTGATAAGCTTGTTTCGTGTACGACATCAATTTGTGAGCAAAGACTTTTAGGAGATAAAGATTCCTATATCACCGCAAGAGATAGCTGTAATGCTAAAACTGTTTTAACAGATAAGAATCGCTGTTTAGATAATCTTGAAAAATACGTTGATAAGGTTGACGCTTGTGGAAACGATCTTATGTGTAGAGAGCAACTTGAAAATGAGAGAGCTCAATACACCAGTGAAGTGAGTAATTGCGAAACGAAATTTACGACAGAAGAGAGAAGTCGTTGTTTACAAAACCTGGACGCCTTTGTTGAGCTTGTCGATGGTTGTAACGGTGACAATGCCTGCAAGGATAAACTTTTAGCTGATAAAGATACTTACCAAGGTGAAGTGGCTCTTTGTGAGAAAAAAGAAGGTAATGAAAGAGTTAGATGCTTTGATGATATAGATAGGTTTTTTGGGAAGTATAAGGCCTGCGGTAGCGATGAAAATTGTAAAACTGCCTTAATGACAGATAAAGAAAACTATCAAAAAGAAGTTGGTAAGTGTGAGGCTCAGGCCTTTGCTGAAAAAGAGCTCTGTTTAGAAAGGTTGGATAAATACGTCGCCAAATATGATGCTTGTAAGGATGATGCCGCCTGTAAGTCTGAGCTAGAAAAACAGAGAAATGATTATATAGCTGAAAAAGCAAAATGTGATATTAAAGGTCCTACAGAAAAAGAAACTTGTATAACTAGGCTTGAAGCTTTCGTGGATAAGTTTGAGTTATGCGGATCTGATATTGCCTGTAAGGACAAGCTTAATAGAGAAAGATTTGAATACTCAAGCTATCTTTCAAAATGTGAATTAAAAACCGGTGAAGAAAAATCTAAATGTCTTAATCAGCTTAATGACTATGTAGCTAACTATGAAGCTTGTAATGGAAGCACCACTTGTGAAGAAAAGTTAAGACAAGATAAGGTTGAGTATGAAAGCCAAGTGGCCAACTGTGACGCTAAATCGGGATCTGAAAAAACGACCTGCTTTAGTAATTTAGACAAATTTGTTACGAAATACAAGGCCTGTGGATCGGATCAGGCCTGTAAAGATAAGCTTGATGCTGATAGGAATGCCTATGAGGCAGAAGCGTCCATTTGTGAAGCGAAGAGTGGTAGCTCTAGAGATACCTGTTTTAGTCAACTGAATAAATTTGTTGCGGCCGTTGAGAATTGTGGTGGGGATCTAGCTTGTAGGGACGAACTTGTTAGTTTTAGGGATGAGTATCGTACAGAAAAGGCCAAATGTGATGCTAAGGCGGATCCTATCCAGGCTGATAAATGTATACAGCAACTAGATGATTTTGTTGCCTCAGTGGAGGCCTGCGGCGCTGATAAAGTTTGTAAGGATAAGCTTGTTGCCCAAAAAGATCAGTATCGAAATGAAATCGCTAAATGTGACGCCTTAGGAAGTACGGCCGAGAAGAACTCTTGTATAGCAAAGGTTGATAAGTTTGCTGATAGCATAAAGGCCTGCGGCGGAAATAAAACCTGTGAAGATCAGCTCTTTGCAGATAAAGAGAATTATCAAAATGCCCTGGCGAACTGTAATACAAAATCAGGAGCTCAAAAAACAAGCTGTATTAAAAATTTAGATGAGTTTGTTGCAAATTATGAATCTTGTACTGATCAGGCCTGTAAAGATAAGCTGCTCTCTCAAAAAGAGGCTTATGAAGCAGAGGTCGCTAAATGCGATTCAAAGCCAGCCACTGAAAGTAGCAAATGTCATTCAAATCTTGAAAGTTATATTGCAAAAATAAAAGCATGTAATGGGGTTGCAAGCTGTGAAGATGAGCTTGAAGCAAATAGAGTGGCCTATCAAAATGAAGTTGCTAGCTGTGAGGCTAAGCCGAGTGAAGAAATTTCTAATTGTTTAGATAATCTTGAAAAATATGTCTCAAAGCTTGATGCTTGTGGAAGTGATCAAGTTTGTAAGGATAAGCTAAATGAAGATAGAATGCTTTATCAAGCGGAAGTGGCAAAATGTGATGGCAAGGCAACAACAGAAGCAAGAGCTCAGTGTCGTTATATGCTTAGTAATTTCTTAAAGGAGTATGAAGCTTGTGGCGTTGACCAAACTTGTAAAGATGCCCTTTTATCTGACAAAGATGAGTACAATGAAAATTTAAAACGTTGTAATGCAATGGTTGAGCCGGATAAAGAGCTTTGTGTTAATCAATTAAATGCATTCGTAGAGAATTATAAAAAATGTGGCTCTGATCAAGTCTGTAAACTAAACCTAAAGAAAGAAAAAAACGAATACTTAGCTGAAGTTGAAAAATGCGAAGCTAACTCTGCAGACGAGAAGAAAGTTTGTATGGATCGACTTAACGCCTATGTTGAAAAGTACACGGCCTGTGGAAATGACCAATTATGTAAAGATCAGCTTAAAAAAGATCGTGATGAGTATGTAGCTGAGCTTAATTCATGTAATGAAAAGCAAGACCCCGATAAGACCGCTTGTCTTGATAGGCTTCAAAAATTTGTCGACTCATATGAAAAATGTGGAACGGATCTTGTTTGTAGAAATAATCTTATTAAGGATAGAGATGAGTATTTAGCTCAGCTTGAAGCTTGTGAAGCTAAAAGCGGCGAGGAAAAGAAGTCATGCTTGGCTGACTTAGATAAATATGTTGCCGCACATGAGGCTTGCGGTGAAGATCAATCTTGTAAAGATCGCTTAAGAAGAGAGAAAGATGAGTACTTAGCTGAAAAGAATCGTTGTGAGGCTCTTCCAGGAGAGGAGAAAACAGTTTGCCTTGCTAGACTCGCTAAGTTTGTCGCAAGGCTAGATGCTTGCGGTAGTAATGTTACTTGTAAAGATGATCTCTTTAGAGAAAGGGATGAGTATCTAGCAGAGCTTAATCGCTGTGAAGCACTTCCGGAAGCGGGAAAAACAGAATGCCTAGGTAAATTAGAGCGATTTGTCGCTGAATTTGAGAAATGTGGCGACGATATACAATGTAAAAATAAACTACGTCAGGACAGAGATCAGTACGTAGCAGAAGTTAATAAATGTGAGGCTCAGTCTGAGCCAGAAAAATCAAAATGTTTAGATCGCTTAAGTAAGTTTGTGGCCTCAATTGAAGCTTGCGGGGAAGATCAGACTTGTAAAGATCGTCTTTTTGCAGATAAAGATGCCTATAAGGCTGAGGTGGAGCGTTGTGAGTCGATGGGTGGAGATTCCAAATCAAAGTGTCTAAAAGACCTAGAGACTTACCTTGCTAAACATGATGCCTGTGGTTCTGATATGGCCTGTAAGGAAAGGCTTTCTAAAGAAAAGGATGAATACCGGGCCGAGGTTGAAAGATGTAACGGAGAGTCTGGTACAGATAAAAGTCGATGCTTAAATAATTTAGAATTATATGTCTCTGAGTATGAAAAATGTGGGAATGATTCTTATTGTAAAGATAAGTTAAGGGAAGATAAAGATGCTTATCTGGTTGAAGATGCCCGCTGTAAAAGTCTAGGTGGAAGCGAAGCCTCTAGCTGTAAAGAACGTTTAAATAAGTTTATGGATAGCTACCTGGCTTGTGAAGATGAAGCCTGTAGAGGTGAGTTAAATAAAAATAGAGCGAAGTATGAAGCTGAGATTAAAGCCTGTGATAGTGAACCAACTCCAGGTCTACAGGATTCATGTCGTAAAAATGTCGATGGACTAGCTGAGAGTTACGCCGCTTGTGCTGATCAGGCCTGCCGTGACCAGCTCGAAGCAGATAGTGAAAGATATAAAGCTGAAAAGAGTAGCTGTGAGGAAAGAACTGACCCCGCCGCTAGAACTCAGTGTTTAGAAAGGCTAAATAAGTTTGTAGATAATTTTAAAAACTGTGAAAAAGAATCTAATCCTAAGGCCTGTAAAGATGGTCTAAGAGAGGATGCTAATAGCTATAAGAAGGCTATTGCAGATTGTGAGAGCAAACCAGATATCAATGCCCAAGATATTTGTATGCAGCAAGTTGATGCTTATGCACAAGGAAAGCCTCAATGTGATGCTAAGCCGGCAGATGAAAAAAAGCAATGTCTTGGAGAGCTAGAATATAATATTGGTACCAAGTTATGTAATGCTCCAAAAACTTGCCCCGCAGGAACTAATTTTAATTGTCAGGCCGGTGATTGTTTAACGGCAAAACAAGAAGCAGAATTAAAAGGTCTCTACTTTGATTGTCATAATCAAGACACTGAAGAAATTAAACAAAAATGTTTAGCTAATTTAAAATCCGCCGCCGAAGAAGGTCAAGGGATTGAAGCGGATCTAGCCGCCGAAGGTAAAAAGCTAGCTAGCCTTTCAAAGAAAGGGGGAATGACTGCGGCAGCGGGAATGATCACAAGTCTCGTTTCAGTTGTTACAGGGAACGGTTGTGCTTCTAATGCCATATTGGGTATTGGCTCACTTATGGCCCTTATGAATGAAGTTGATCATTCAAAAGAAGTGGAAGGAAGATTAAAAGGTCTTCAAGCAGAATTTGAAGCTAAGGCAGCCTCTATGGATAAGAATAGCATGGAGTATCAACGGATGGCCTTTGACTTTGCAATAAAAGGCTATGAGATGATGGCCCAGGCCTATGATGAAAAATCCTCTAACTATGGAAACATCATGGGAATTGGTGCCGCTGCGGCAGGCATGGGTGCTATTGAGCTTGCAAGCTATCCTTATGTGTGTGCAAACAAGGGTGGGAGTATCGCTTCAGTTGTAGGTGGTGGGATTATGATGGCAATGGCTGGTGGTCTAAAAGGAGAAGCCTCTAAAGCCGCTAAAAGTAATCGAGATAAAGCAGGTAAGCTTAGAGAGATTACTGAGATGTTTGATAAGTATCATAATAACACAATTAGAAATGAAGAAGATACCTTGGCCGAAAAAATGGGGGGAGCCGGAGGAAGTGCTAAAGGCTCTATGAATATCGCCGGAGGGGGAACGGGTAGTACCAAGTCTTCCGGAGAATCTAAAAATAATATAGGAACTTTATCTAGTTCTAGTGCAAAGAGACCAAATTCCTGTTTGGGCTCGGATGGAAAAGTTGACTCTAGTTGTTCCTGTCGAGAAAAAGACACCTGTATGAAACAGGCTCCTCCTAAAGTAATACTGACGGGCACCAAAGAGCAAAAGGTAAAGGCTAAGAAAACTCTTACTCAAGCTGTAAAAGAGTCTGGTATGAGAGGAATCTATCGTAACTTTAATAGTGTCTCAAATGGAAAACGCTCTTTGTATGATTGGAGTAGAAGCAATAAACGAAAAACAGCACAAAGACTTAAGTTCAGTCAGAAGGCTATTAAGCAGTTAAATAAAATGAGAAGAAAAGTTGGAGCAAAACCAATCAAGTTCGATAAAGCTTTTGTTAAAAAATATGCAAAGAATAAAGGTGTGGGTTCCGCGGTTGGAGTTAATTTTGAGGAGAGCCAAAGAAGTCTGAGGGAAGAGTCAACCCTTGAAAAAGATTTACTTAAAAATATTACGAAATATAAAAAGCTTGGAAGTTGGAGGAAACCACTTCTTTTCGATAAAAAAGTTTTTGATCCAAATGACCTTTTTGAGGATGATGTGGATGCGGGTGCTCAAAATGGAATAGCTCAAAATAATGAAAACTTGCTAAATAGTGGAGATTCGAAAAGTTCTAGTAAGTTAAAAAAGCTAACTTCAGATATGTTGATTAAACCTAATCAAAATATCTTTGGTGTCATCTCTAAGCGCTATCGAAAAGTAGCTCTTAAAGAAGAGTGGATTAATAAAGAAGATTAAAAGTCCTTGGTATATTCAAAAGCCAAATTATCATTATGATCCCATAAACCAAAAAGAGAAGTGGTTTCACCACTATAGCTTTCATAACGAAAAGTCATTTGAGCCGAATTTGCCATGCGATAGCCCATACCTAGTAAATAGGCGGTTCCAGAGTTTTGCCTATCGAGATTAAAACCCAAGTTATAGCTTAGCTTCTCACTAACTTGGAAATTAAAAGTGCCCAGCAGATTATCCCTAAAGAGCCTAGATTTGATTGAGCTGAAAAGGGTAAATGGAAAGCTGATCTCTTGGTCAAGGGATTCTTTTATATACTCCATAATGACGTCTATTTGGGTGAGCCCTATATTTCTTGGCCATTCATCAAAAGAATATCTAAATCCACCCATGAATTGAGAATAGCTATCATCTTTTCCTTCAGAGGCGTTTTGTTTGAGGTACTCACCATGAAGCTCAAGACCACCAAATGTTGTTGAAAAACCTCCACTCAAATTGGTAACTGGTACAAACTCTTGTCTGATTTCAAACTCAGGTCGATTTTGGACAGTCGTGATCTTATTTTTTATTACCGGATCTGGGTTGGCACCGTTAAAAACAGCTAAGAAAATATCATAGCCCTTAAAGGTGGTTTCCCACTTTAGAATATTGCGAGTTGATTTCCAACTTAGACCCTCAGGAAAGACAGAGGTGATATCAAAGTTTGTTCCATCAGTTCTCGTGGACCATCTCGATTGTGGGTGGGGAGACTTTGAAGTGTTAAGATAAGGAACCCAAAGAAAGGTGAACTTTGAGTTACCTAAGTAATAGTCAAAGGAAGTGATAAAGGCTCCAAGTCTTTCCGAATTTCCAGGGATAATGGAATCACTTGGAGAAATTCTATCCACGGGCGATACGAGCATCCCTTTTCCTAATCGAACAATTTTTTTACCTAATGTTATATCAAACTTATCCATAGACTTAAGCCAATAGAATTCGTTAATCATGATAATTGGCTTCTTTGTCTCTCTTCCAGTTATAGAGATAAAGTTGTCATCTCTTACCTCTTTTCTGTTACTAAACTCAACCCATCCGCTATGAAAAAAGTTTGTTTCATCTGAAATATTAATTTTATCGTTGAAGTTTAGTTTGAAGTCCAAATGCATGAAACGATCGTCAATTTTGCTATCTTCTGGAGGTTTGCTAAGATAAAAAGTTGAATAAAAACCAATCTTCCAATTGATATCAATAAGATCAACTAGCTCCTCCTCTCCGTCCGTATCCATTTTTAAAACTAGCTCCGGGGCTGGCTTTACTTCAGTAGTGCTGGAATCTGGACCATCGCCAAAAATATCTTCAACTTCTGAAGTACTGCTCTCATCGGGACCGCTGGCTTGAAAGTTTTCAGGTTCGTCATCTGAATCCAATCCAGGGTCATCACCAAAAATATCTTCTACTTCTTCGGTACTATCAGTTGGAGGAGAGTCGTCGGAAACAGTACTCGTTGGAAGATTCGGTTTTGGAATTCTCGCGGCACTTAGAAATTTACTAATATCTGGTACTCTAAGGTCGCTAGTTACTTTCTTAGAGGTGTTGTTTTGACTAATTCTAATCTTTGTTTCATTAAGGGCCGTAATAAATGGTTTCTTTCCAGTCCTACCCATGACAAGACTTTTACCAACATAAACGGTGTCAAATTTGGAAAATTTAAACTTAAAGGTTTCATAGTGTCCGTTTGGGTCATGGTACTTTAAGAGTCCTCTTCTTAAGGTGATTAAATCACCTTTTATCGTTACCTTCGAGTTTGATTTTAATATGAGCTTTTCGCCATTTTTAAACTGAATCCTAACGCCTGACTTATCTCTTGTCACAAGCATCAATTTGCCTGCAATTGGATCACCCTTTTTGAGAAATTGGATTGTTTTACCGCGATTATTATAGGCGATTACTTTTCCCTTTAGAGCGGCGACTTTGCCGATTAAAGAATCATCCGCACTATAGCTGAATGCTAAGTAAGGAAAAGCTGCTAGAAAAAAGAAGAGGAGGGGATATCCCGCTTTCAAATAATTTATTCCATTTATTTAATATGCATTTCTTTTTCGATATATCTTTTTGAAAATACCACGTCTTTTATTTCAGTATTAAGTGTTCTCTTTTTAACTTTAATATAAGTCTTATGCTTTCCTTCACGGCTCATGACGGCTAGGTTCGGACGCCATACCTTTCCTTCTTTTTTCCATTTTAAATACTCTGCAGTTTTAAAATGCTTACCTTTCAAATTATGATATTCAATTTTGTGAGTAACGTAGCGGTTGGTTTCTACCCATAGAACCCTTTTGGTATAACCAGTAGTTCTTTTTATGTCTTTGTTTTTTGGAGTTGCGGTGACTAAAAAGCATTTACCTTTTTTTGAAGGGCAAGCTTCTTCCTTTTCACAAGTGTAGTTATAGTTTTTTAGAACTTCACCCTCTAGGTCAGCAAAGGTGAAGTCTGTGCCCATAAAATATTTTCTTTTACTTCCACTGGCAATTCTTTGAAGTTTTTTCAATGCTGGAAGATAGACCCATTGATCATCACTTGATTTATCTCGCCAGTTTAAAACAGCAGAGCCTTTAATATCAGCGGGCTCAACAAAGGTTAAGAGAGCTTTTTCAGAACCGTCAGAGGCTTTCACAGCATAATGTTTCATGGTTCTTTTTTCTTTTTGTTTAGATTTTACGTCCAAGAGAACGACTGACTGTTCTTCTGATTCAAACTTAACTTTTTGCTTTTTTTCTTGTAGCTCCATTATAGATTTTCCGTCCTTAGAGCAGGCCGATTGTACGGAAAAAGAGATGGAAAAGAGAAAAACTAAAATTGCGATCTTCATAAATCATCCTGATATAAAAATGTTCTAATTAATGAATTTTACTACATTTAGAAGCTTTTTAAAGGCAAATGTAACGGCAAACTAATTCCGACTATTTTTATCGGTGTAGATACGTCCCATAATCGTCATAATCGCTGGCGTAACAACCAAATCCGCTAACATTGCGAGTAAGATTACTATGGCGGATAGGAGACCAAATTGGTTTAAGGGAACCATCTGAGAGAGCATTAGAATTGAAAACCCAATAGATAAAGAAATTGAGGTAATTACGATTGGAGCGGACTCCTCGTCTAGTGTTTCCTTAACAGCGAGCTCAGCAGGTTTTGTCTTTTCTAAGTTTTCTTTAAATCTCGTGAAAAAATGTATTGTATCGTCTACAGCAATTCCCACTGTAATAGCCGCTACAATACAGGAGCCAATATTAAGAGGGATTCCAAGAAATCCCATGGAGCCAAAAAGACCTAAGATTGGAAGAAAGTTAGGAGGGATAGCTGCAAGCCCCATTCGAAGGTCTTTAAATAAAATGGACATTAAAATAAAAATGATAATGATCATCATTAAAATGGATTGGGTTTGAGCCTTAATGATTGTTTTACCAGCTCTTTGATTAAGAATACTCCTAGCTGTAAACTTAAAACCTATGGGTAGGCCGCTTAGTCTTTTCTCTAGATAGCTTTGTAGTTTTAGCATGGCTTTTTCCTGATCGTGGGAAGAGCTGATACTATGCCTAATCGTTAGATTTGCTTTCTTAAAGTCGGCTGAGACGTACTTCTCATAATCATCTCTCGTCAATGAAAGAAGGTACTGAGCCACCAATTGCTTTGAAGCGGGAGTTTGATACTGATCCACACCACTTACTGAAGTGATCATCTGATTGTTTATATGGGCCATAAGCCCGCCAAAAGATTCTGCATCATAAAACTCAGGAAAATTATTAAGCTCTCTTTCAAGTTCAAAAAGGACTTTTAAATATTTAGGGTCTTTGAAATTACTTTCGCTTAACTCCAGAATTAAAAATACTGATTTAATTCCTCCAAAATGCTCTTCAAACTTATCTAGATTTATTCTTGGCTCAGCAGTTTTCTTTATTAAATTGATAGAATCGTTATCAGTTAAAACAAATTTAGATTGATAAAGATTAAAGGCCATATAAACAAATAGTGATGTGAAAACAAACTTTTTATAATTTTTCAAATTAAAGAATTTTTTTGAGATTTTCTTAAAAATAATTAGATCAGAGGCTTCCTTACTCTTTTTTATCTTAGAAGAAGCGAAGAGCTTAATATGTAAGGGAGTATATAGAACCGTGATAATAAAACTAGACACAAGTGCAATGGCACTGACGATGCCAAATTCTTGAAGCATGATGATTTTATTAACACAAATTGCTCCAAATCCAAGAGTCGTCGTTAAGGCCGTTAAAGAGATCGGTAGCGCTACCTCATCCATCGCTTCACTTATGGCCATAGCTTTAGAATTTCCTTTTAAGAGCTGCTCTTTGTAGGCCGTCATAATATGAACGATTTCAGTAGTAGCGAGAATAAAAGTAATAGCCGGAACACAGCTAACTAGCAGTTGTACCGGAATCTTAAGAAAAACCATACAAGCGCCAGTCCATAAAATGCCGAGGAAAACGACGATGCAAGGGATTAGGGCCGCATGAATGGACCTCGTACCGAGAAATACAAAGAAAGAAATTGCCAAAATAACAAAAGGAAGAAGCTTTTTTTGACTTTGGGTCATTTCTCCAAAGGTAAAAAGCTCGATTGAAGGTATTCCCGTTTGAAATTTTTGAGTAACTTTAGGATCAATACTTGCGAGTTTGGTATTGATAAGAAGAGCAATTTCCTTGAGGGCCCTCTTGCTACTATCTAGCTGAATATTGATGACAATTGAGGATTTATCTTTGGCTATAAGTCTGGTTGCTATTAAAGGATTTTCAACCGTTGATTGAATGATTCTATCTATCTCAGCTTGATCCTCAGGGAGATCTTCAAGGGCAGGGATCGTTGAGAGTAGTCCATCTTCACCAACAAAATGAGGAGTTGTAAAAAGAGAATCTACTTGCTTAACTTCCTCAAGCTCTTCAATATCCCAAACAAATTGCCTAATTTTAATTAGGTTTTCTCTCTTAAGAATTTCTGGTCCTTCGAAATACACTAGAGCTGAATTATCCTCTCCAAACTCATCCGTAACGGCTTTATAGAAGATCTTCTCGGGGTCATTTTTAATTAAGAGTCGATCAAAGCTTGGGTCAGAGCTCATTTGATCTAAAAAGAAAAAGGAGCAGATCGTTGGAATCAACAATAGAATAAATGAAAGTAGTGAATGCTTCGCAAAAAATTTAAACAATGATTCAGCCTAGATTAATGATAACAATAGTTTATCATCGCTTTAAAGCAGGTCAAGTCCTACATATTTTGCTTAAAATATTGGTCCAAAAACTCAGAGAAATTAGTCTTATCTGATGATTCAATCTCCCTTTGCTTTTGAAGTGAATTTTTTGCCTCATTAATCAGCTCAGCTTCAACTTGGGAGTCTAGTTCCGCGCTTCTTAACTCATCAGAAATTTTATGTGATCTGCTGAGAGTATGACTGAAAAAGCATTTATTTTTTTCCTGCATTTCATTGAGAATCCTTTCGGAGTTTAACTTACTGGTGTCATCTATAGATTTGCTAAACTTAAGGACTGCATTTGAGTATTCGGAGTTTCCTCTTTCAAGATCTATTTTTTCAGCAATTTCCAGAAAAGCCTCAAAACATTCTTGCGCCCAAGTTATTGCACTAACTTCTTCAGTGCCATTAAAGAGAGTCAGGTTTTTTTGGCGACCATGTCTTGCAACGCTTTCTTGATTTTCACGAAAACGTTTAGTCCTTTCTTCACAAAGACCATCATGATCTTTTAAAATACAATAAACTAAAAAGACATCAAGAAAGAGAACTTGTTCCAGATCAATTCCGATGGGTGAGTAAGGATTAACATCAACAGATCTAAGCTCAATATACTCAACACCTCTTTTGAGCAAAGCATTGGTCGGGGACTCACCAGAGTTTGTAACCCTTTTTGGTCTAACCCCGGAATAATACTCATTCTCGATTTGCAAAATATTCGAATTTAATTGATTAAATATTGATGGGTCTGACCCATTTATCTTTTCGTAACTTGGTTCTGGAGTTGTAATGGCCTCTCTAAGTCCCTTTGCGTAGGAGTCGATTTCATTATAACAGATCTTAATTTTATTTTGGGAGGAGTTCGTATAGCCCAAATTACTAAGCCTCAATGAAGTGGCTCCTTCAAAAAAAAGTGTTCCTTTATCATCGAATTCCTGAAGGCCAAAATCTTTAGGGGCTTTATTTAAAAAGGAACGACAGATCGCAGGAGAAGACCCGAATAAAAAAGGGATTAACCAAGAAAAACGGTGAATATTCCTCGTCGCGTTCATATAGCGAGCTGATTTAAAATTCTGCAGTGAAGAATTATCTTCTTTGATTTCCTGATACTTTTCAAAAAAATTATCGGTTAAGGAAAAATTAAAATGTATTCCAGAGATGACTTGCATGGCTGAGCCATACCTTGCCTTAAGTCCTTTCCTATAGACCGATTTCATAGTTCCAATATTAGAGCTTCCGTAATTAGCGATTGGAATAGTTTCTTCTTTTTTTAAAAGGCAAGGCATTGAGTTTGCCCAAAGAACTTCATTACCCATATTCTTAAGTGTATAAATATGTAATTCTTCCAAAAAGGTAAGCATTTTTTTAGGATCATTATAAATGGGCGTGACAAACTCTAAGAGTGCTTCGGAATAGTCTGTGGTAATAAATGGATGAGTTAGGGCTGAGCCTAGGGACTCCATATGAGGTTTTTCTGAAATATAACCTTCGGGCGAGACCCTTAAAGATTCTTTTTCTAGCCCTCGTCTTAGCTCAGAGCTAATATTAATATTTTTGAGTTGATTTAATACTGCTTTCATAAGGCATCAGAATACACTAATTCAATAGTGTACGAAAGTGGCTTACAAAGAAATTATGTAATGAGGTCTTTTTAAACCGTTTTAAATAAGGATACTTGAATAGAGTAGATTCGTTCTTCCTATTGAAAAGGCTCGCTGTGGCGCATTCTGCAAACATTTCCTCAGGACCCAATTTAGAATAGTCATTTGGAAACTCAGGGTTTTGAAGGGTTTTTATAACAAGCTCTGGTGAGGTTTGAAAAATTGCGGGATTAAAAAAGCGTCCTTCGTGACTTATTCCATCGTTATGTTCGCTCCAGCCAGAGAGATTTAAAAACTCCTCATAGAACTCGCTGTTTTCAGTTGATAGTGCATGAAAACTTTCATGAGCTATCGTTAGTTCCTGGTGAAAGGGTTTGATCTTATGATCATGATTTTCATAGAGGGTAATAGCTTTATGGTTATGTCTGAACTTAGCCCGATATCCCATCGAATGTGTAGGCTGCTTAAAAAGAACTTTTAGATTTGAGAGTTTCATTAACCCCTTAAGCTCTTTTTTTAGATAAAGTTCGGAAATTCGCTTAACTTCTTGATTACTGAATAAGAAATCTCCGTTAAATAAAATGATTCCTTTTTGAACAAAAAGTTCCTTTTGATAATTGGCGGAAGCTTTGTTCATTCCTTCTTTAAGCTTTCCTAAAACTTCAAAATCTACAAAATCTGGAATACCATCCAGGTCAGAATCTCTTCCTTTTTTGTTTTTGTCTAAGGGATGAAGATCGAGGTAGTTCGTCACTCCATCACCGTCGATATCAGAGTCTACTAAGTCGTAAACCCCATCTTTATCAAGGTCCGTGAAATTTCTATTCGAATCAATTCCAGTGATGTGATTTTCAGGACCTAAGTGTTTTAATTTGGTTTTCTTAACGAGTCTGAATTTGTTTGGAAAGCGAAGCTCCTCTGAAGCTCTCAGGCCAAAGGAATAAATGAACATGAGAAGAACTATCTTGAACTTTTTTAAATTCATCATTCTTCCCATGTAGTTAAGGTTTAATCTACGGCCCAGTTATCGGCCCAAGTTTCCATAAAAGAACCAGAGTGTCCTTGAATAATATAACTAAAGACTACGACTGGTAGGTAAAGTGGACCTAGTAAGGCCGATTGCTTTGCATGACCACCTTCATGACCAGAGGCAAAATAATATCCACCATGATTATCTAGTTCAAAAATACCTAGGCTCATTTTTCCAGCGACTGGAGTTAACCCCGAAACATCGACGTAAAGCTGTTGTCCAGAGGCAGATAGTTTAATCGTTGGGAAATCTACATACCTCGTAAAAGGGGAAACAATGGCTGCAGTCAGAACGACTCCTGCTCCTATTACTGAATTCACAAGACCCCAAGTAAGATTAGAAATAGTTACCAATATTTTAGAGATAACAGAGTCTGGGTTCGCTGGATCAAAAAGAAAGCTCATCCCAGCAATTTTTTTATTGTAGTCAGCTTTAAGCTTTTCAAAGTTTTCTTTTTCTTCTTCAGATAAAATGTCAGTAGTATGAAAGAGTCCCTTGCGGTGCTTATGCTCTTTCTTTTTTATAGATTTTAAAGATTTTTTGATTACCTTAGAAATTCTTTTGTTAATAGCTCCATGTTTCTTAAGTGACTTAAGAGATACTAGAGTTGTCTCAATATCCTTATCTGCAACTTGGATGGCACCTACCATTGTTAAGTGAAGGTCAAGAACTTCAGTTCTAAAGTCGACAATTGCTTGATCTTTATCAAATTCTTTTTTCATCGATCCAAGAGTAAGTGGAAGAATGATTTGAAGTTGCTTCTTGTTAAACTCTCTTAAGTACTGAAGAGTAAAATAGATAAGAACCTGATTCTTCGCAATATCTTCTTTTGAATTGATCAGCTGTCCTTTTTTATTCATCTTAAAGTTTTCTTTTCCAAGCTCTTGAACCAAGGAAATCATTTCTTCTTGGAGAGATTTAACTTCTTTAAGCCATTTTTCTAATTGAAATTGATTGGCCTGAACAAAGTTATGAGTTTCGTTTAAATCATTACTCATTTGACCTGTTAACTCCGGTCGATCATTAAGTTTATGAACAATAGCTTTTTTTATCGCCTCTATTCTTTGGGCACGCTCTAACCTCTTTTTATCTTGAGATGTACCTCTTTGTTCTAGGTCTGCTTCTAGCTCTGATAAGACGACTTTAAATGGAGAGTCTAAATGCTTAGTTTTCATGAAGTTACATCCAACTAAGTTGAAAATAACCAGCAATAGGGCCAATTTATGAATGAGTTTAGCCACCTTTTACCCCCTAGGATATGAGCTTAAAATTAAAGATTCAGGGGTTTATATCAAATATGACGCATTGCGCAAGTGTTCTGTAATTTATTCTTATTCCTTTGTAAAACAAGTGTCAGGGCCCTTTTCCGTCCATAGGTCAAAAGATAATAATAAGCCTATAAAGGAGAGATTATGAAAATGTTTATCGCGCTGGCCATGCTGGTTTTAAGTTTCAATGTGACTGCTCATGAGAGCAAAGTAAAATGTACGGCAAAAGGTTTTTCTGGAGATTCAGTAACTTTAGCAATTGAAAATTGCACAAGTGTAGGAAGCTTTTTAGAGAAGAGCTGTGCTCGTCAAGTTAGCTGTGTTCCTTATTTATCGTTTTGTTCAGCAAAAGGATATGCCGGGGATGACGTGGCATCTGCAGTTGCAAGATGTACTGAGCTTGGAAATCAATCAATTAGAACTTGTTTACGCTCAGTTAGCTGTCGCTAACTTTTTTGGAAAACTGTCTAAAGTTTAGACAGTTTTCCTTTCTATCTCCCTAATATCACTTATATTTTTTGGCAAAATCTTTGCAGTCTATAAGGCATGATTCGTTTGAAGCTAGTTTTAGTTATATTCAGCTTATTTAGTTCCGTAGCCTATGGCTTTGGGGATTATCCTTATTACGACGTTCATGAAACGGCCGTAGATGGAAAGAAGAATGACCTGAGAATGCTTCATAATGGACTAGCTTCATTGGCCCTAAGAATAGACATGATCAGAAGAGCTGAGAAAGAAATTGTTATGGAGTACTTTATCTGGGAGAGAGATTTAACAGGTAAGATACTTTTACTTGAGCTCATGAGAAAAAGTCGTCAAATGCAAAAGGCTAATAAGCCATTTAAAGTGAAAATCATCGTTGATAAATCCATAACCATCTTTGAAGTTAATGAGTACTATGCTGAAGTCCTTAATAAGTATGGAATCGAAATAGCTTATCATAATCGGGCCCTCGATCCACTTACGGCTCAGTTCAGAGACCATCGAAAACTCATAGCTATGGACGGAGTTGAGGCTATTACTGGTGGACGAAATATTGGTGATGACTACTTTGATATGGATAAAGAGTATAACTTCCTTGATAGGGATGTTTGGGTCAAAGGTCCTATGGCCAGAACCATGAGAGATAGCTTTATGGGATACTGGAACCACAAACGAATGGTTAAAGAAGCGACTCCCTTTATTGTGGAAGAGTTTTCTCCACTTGTTAGGTCCCAAAGACGTAGAAACACTTTGAAACTTGAAATTCACGAACGAAAAAGAAAAGAGGCTCGTGAATTTTTTAAAGTTACTGAAGAAGTTAAGCTCGCTTCACCAAAAATTATGAAAGTAGGTATGGAAATTCTTAAGAAATTTCCAGTTTATAATTGTCCTAAGATGACTTTTGCCTCGGATCTTCCTGGCAGTAGAGGAGCTTCACTACTTTTTGAAGATTATGATAAATATCGTCTTTTAAGAAAAGTTATCTTTAATAAGATGTATGCTGTTAAGAAGTCACTCTTTATAGAGTCTCCATACTGGATTCTAAATAAACCTTACGGACAGACCATAAAAGACTTACTTGCCAACGGAAAAGAGGTGACGGCCTTAACCAATAGCCTAAACTCAACTGATGCTTACTATGTTTCAGCGCTTTTTTATGACCAAGTCTTTAATTATGAAAAGCTGGGTCTTAGACCTTTTATTTATAATGCTGATTTTCTAGATAATAATCCAGTAGCGGAGAAGAAAGTAAAAGATGTTAGATGGGGTCTTCATGCGAAAACTCAAATCTATGATGACGATTCAATTATGATTGGAACCTATAATATTGATAATCGCTCAGATCATTTTAATAATGAGATGGCGATTTTCTGTGATGGCTCAAAAGAGATTGTTCAGGACCTTAGAAATAATATTAAAGAGAGAATGACTCAGGCCTATGAGATTACAGATGATATGCAGGCCACGGACGGAAAAGGAAATTCTGTTGATGTTTTTGGTGGAGCTCCAAAAGAGGCCATAAAAAGTATGAGAAACTGGAAGATTCCTGCTCGGCTCTTTGAGCCCTTAATGTAAAAATAGATTGAAATATTAAAACTAATCTAATAATTAGACATAAATGTAAGATATGTTAAGTTAATATGATATAAGTAATTGTTAATTTCTTGTAAACTCATAACCCTAACTACTTGTAATTATTGAGTCTCCCTAAGTTATCGTAAAAGGGGGGCTTGTAGATTTTACAAGGGCCCTTTAAAATTTTTACAACGCAGTGTATAAGTTCTTCAGACGGACACAACGCACTGTTATTATTCAACTTTTAAACCCCTCAAGGAGACTTGCTGATGAAAAATCTTTTTCTACTATGCCTTTTTGTGCTCACTTTCAAGGCCATGGCCGGTGATGTGAGACTTGTTCACGACACTTGTAAATTAGCAGTTCATCCTACCTATACAAATGATGGTTTGAACCAAATTGTAACCCAGGCTGCTGATGATTACTTAACTAAAAAGGGATTCAAAGTTATCTCTATGGAAGAGGCTGAGCAGGAAAATGATAATGTCATGGCCATTAAAGTAGATTTAAAAACAACTGTTGCCGATGGTAAGGGACGTTGTAGGGCCATAATGTCAGTTAGGCCAACTCTTCATGAGCTGGACTCTGATATGTTATTGGCGACGATTATTGATAAAAAGGGATCATATAAAACTGTCTCTAATAAATGTATTAAGGACATCATCAAGAATATTAAAAAGTACCCAGGATGTTCTACAGTTTTAGACCCTGAGGCTCAACAAGATACACCAGATGAAGATGATCAAACTGGTGATGATCAATCAGGAGATATTGCTGATGATCAAGAAGAAGATAGTGGAGATACTGCTGGAGAAAAAATCAGAAGAGTTTTTGCTAGAATATTTAAAAAATAAGAATACGGACCCACATAGTCGAGGATTGCATCCCCTCGGCTGAAGGCAAGAGATTGCCCTCACACCCCACAAAAAAGGGCCCTCTCATAAGAGAGGGCTTTTTTATGTTAAAATGCCTCATTTGATTGCCACCAAAATCACTAAATTTGATGAATTTACTCGAGCTAAATCAACCACTTAAGAGGCAAATTCGTTAAGCCCGCGTTTTTCATTTTATACATGCTAAAATTGATTCAAATGAAAATCCTTATACTTAGTCTTCTATTCAGCCTGTGTGCAAATGCTACTCCCGAACTTACAGATGAACAGTTTCTTAATGACACGATCGATAGCTGGTATTCCAGTATTTTTAAAAATGGCGAAGTAAGAAAGAAGGATTTTGAAACGGCAGTTAAGGGTTGGTTTTACTATAAAAAAAATGAAAAAATTCCAGGTCATAATCTTATGGCCATAGCAAATTATAGTACTAAGTCAGATAACAAAAGATTTTATATTTTTCAGATTGGTCCAAACCCTAAAATGGTAAGGGAAGAATGGGTGGCTCATGGGAAAAACTCAGGTCCTGGTTGGAGCCCAGCTGAACTCTTTAGTAATACCAATCAAAGTTATAAAAGTAGTAGAGGCTTTTTAAAAACCGGAGGAACTGGAACTGGAGATACAGTAGGTCCTTATAGAGCTCTTATTGGATTAGAACCTGGAGTAAATGGCCAAGTACAAAATAGAGAAATTTTGATCCATAAAAGTAAGAATGTCGGAGCTGGTCTTGCAGGGACTTCTTTAGGTTGTTTGTCTTTAGACCCGGAGAGGTATGTGCCAGTAAAAAACTTACTTATTCCAGGTACACTTATTTATTCTGCTGATGGAAAAGATCATGATTATTATCCATTTTTAGGGGGAAGCGGGCATGTCACATCTGCTGATATTAATGGAGTTCCAGGTACTAATTACGATCCTGGTCCAGAAACTGACCCGAACTATACTGGCTTTGACCAAATTTCTGAACTAAATGATGTTCCGGACCCAAGTGGGCCGATTGATTTTGCTGGGGGTGGGTTTTCTGATTTAGGAACCGATGCTGCCATACCAGCTGTGACTGAAATGAAAGACTATGATCCCGAAAAAGATGAAAATAATGAAAACACTTTTAGTGAAGAGCTTTCTAAAAGCTGTTTTGCTAAAGAAGCTGAGGATTGTAAGAATAGATCCTCCGTCCCTTGGTCTCAAGTTGTTGCTGAGGCAAAAAAGCCAAATGGAGAACCAGCTAAATATTTTATCGGTACTTATAAGGCCCTTGAAAAACATTTAGAAGAGCAACCTATGGCAACCGATGCACTTGCCAAATCAAAAGGAATTGCTAATTATAATTCTAATAAGCAGTGTTTAGCTCTAGCTAGGATGAGTCAGTATACAGACTTTGATATGGAGGGCTTAGAGGAGCCAAAGGAAGTTTGCTCAAAAGATAATACCGTTTGTTGCAAGTATAAGTGCTCCCAAGCTCAGGATTATAATAAGTGCCTTGAAGGGGTTAAGGCACTAGATCTATCCTTAGAAGGAGAGGCCGCCCAAAAAGAAACACAAGCAAAAGATTATAAGGAGATTACGAGTAAGCAAGCTGAAGAGGTAAAAAAGAATCAGAATAATCTACAATTTGGAGTGGCAACGGTTCAAAAAAATGCCACGACTTTAAAAGCCAATATGGCCGCAGAACGTAGTGAATTTCAAATGGCTAAAGTAAGGGAGCTCAATTCCATACAAGCGGCAATGCCAAATAGAAACTCAATACTAAATGACTGTAGATCATATGTTGCAGGTCGAGATATGGGGAAAAAGCATTTAAAACTATATCTTAATCATTTAGTAGACATCACTGATAAATCAATTCCACCTACGCCAAACCCTTGTGATTCAGTTGCTAAATTGATGAGAACTAACTTAGTTCAAAATATTGCCGCGAGAAAACAAATCATTTCTGTAGTGGAGAAAGCAGGACTTAAAGCGCTTTCTTTAGATGATAAACAAAGACGTTTTTTAAACCAATCAAGCTTGATCGGTAATGGAGCGCTTAGGAACCGAAAAGGTGGGGTTGATTACGGTCAGATTGGGAAATTTGTTGGTCAGAAAGATCGAGGAAGCTCAGAGATTAAAAATAGAATGGGCTATGGCAATGTTGCTGATTGTAAGGGAGCTAATTGTAGGGTTAGTGGAGGCAATGGGCTTAAGCTTGATTCGAATAGATCTAAAAAGAATAGTATAAATACAAATTTTGCTTCTTATGGCGGCTCTAATTTCGGTGGAGCTAATGGAAGTGCTGTCGGAGCAAATAAAGTTTTAACCTTTGAAGGTAAGAAAAATGACCGTGGCGTCTTTGACGAGGACTTCTATGTGAATGTAAATTTAGCTTTGGCCGGACAGTTTCCGGTTGATAAATTAAGTGCTGCTCAAAAGAAGGAATATGATGCGGTACTTGAGTTCAATCATATGAGTGAGCGTCAAAAGCTCGCAAATCGCAAAGGAAGTCAAAAGGCTGTCAAAATTGGTCCAAAGGGACTTGGTAGAGAAATTTGGTTTGATAAGTCTATGGATCTCTTTAAGATCATTTCAAATAGATATAAAGAGGCGGTTAAAGATAACCGCCTCTAGTTACTTAATTACAAGATTTTACTCTTAAGTTTTCTACTTTAAGAACGTTTCCGTCTTCATCTTTAAACTTAACGATTCGATCTCGTTTTTGTGTGAAAGGAACTGTTTCCCAAAGTACACATCTATCATCTGCATATTTTTTACATCTTTGTCTTGTTGAATGCATAGGCTGAATAATGGTTTCAATCTTCGATTTTACACAAGTTCGATTGTCACTATCTTCTTCCCATTTCTTGCACTTTTTAGATTTGGCAAAATAAGCTTTTTCTTTATAACAAAGTGTACGACTATAAACCATATTGACCCAAGTTGAGTCTTTTTGAAAGTGTACTGAGCCACCTTCGATACCCCCAACGCCTGCGAAAAGGCTTTGAGAGAAAAGAGCGAATAAGATAATTAATTTGTACATTTTACTTCTCCGATTCCATTGTATCAGTGGTGTTAAAAGTAAAAACAGGAATTGTTCCCTTAAACTTGGGGTCCTTCGCTATTTTTACTTTGGCCATAAAGGCTTCTTCATCAGCTTTAATCCAAGCTTGAAGACCTTCATCATTTAATCCCTCAGCGTAAAAGTTCATAACATTATTACCTTTTACGTCAGCGAGTTCTGGTTTTGAATATCTAGACACAAAACGGCTACCAAGTTCTTTAATAACTGCCGCAGTAAAAGTGGGGCTGTTAAGACCTAGGCCATAAGTGTTTTTATCAATTAGCTTTAGTATATGAAGTGATTCTAGTTTCTCTAAAAGTTCCAATCCATACTGACCATATCTAAAGACGACGGAGTCCTTATAAAGAGGACCAGTTCCTGCGAGCACATAAAGTTCACCTAAAAGAGGGTCTTTTTCAATAAGAGCTAAAAAATTGGTTTTGCAATACTTCTTATTCCCTTTTTTGTCGGGACAGCGTGCTTCTATTTCTCGTCTTACCAGATCTGGACAAGCTCTTAAAACTTGTTCCAGTTCAAACTTTCCAGTAAAGGCCGTATAGAGTTTTAATAGGGTTCCCCCAGAGGGATGATTTTTTCTAGAAAGTAATCTCTTTATAGTCCTTTCGTTAACTTCTGATTCATTTGCAAGTATACGAATCCCAAAATTTTTGTTGGAAAAACCATCAAGGTAATTGGCGAGATCTAGAGCAACTTGATTGATCAAGTCTTTAGATTCACAGCCGCTTTGGGGAGTAGCTGAATTTGAAATCATTGTTAGATTGTTAACATAAGCCATTGTTATTTCCGCTTCGCTGTAATTTTTATAGAAAAGGGGCCCGTCGCGGGCCCCAATTTATAAAGGAGAGACTAGTAGTATTAACTAGTTACAGCTTGGAACAGTGATTTTTACAGTCTTTACAAGGTCTTGCATGTCTTCGTCACGGAAGAACTTGATCGTCTTGTTTTCAGACTGGAAGTAACGAACAGTTTCCCACTCAGTACATCTGTCATCTTCTCCACCTTCGTAAGAAGCACATCTTTGACGAGTTGACTCTTGTGGTTGAGTAGCATTAACCATGATGTATTTAACACATCTTCTGTTGTCTTCTGAAGTTTCCCACTCTGCACATTTACGAACTACAGCGTGAAAATCGGTACCGTCAAAACAAAGTGACTTTGAGTAGTAAGAATTTACCCAAGTAGATGCTTTTTGAAAGTGAACCTTGTCACCTGACATGCTTTTAGCATTGTAAGGTAGAGCGAAAGCTGAAGTTGAAACAAGTGCAAGTAAAACTAATAATTTTTTCATATATCCTCCTACAGATATGTTTAATATGTGTGCCCGAAGGCCCTGTGTTGTTTTGTTGAAAGGGTTGTACGAGGGAACTAAAAAAAAATCCAAAAAAACCGTTTTTTTTAATTCGTTTCCTGGACATGTCAGGCCTAAAAAGGTGGAAGATGACGACATGTCCTCTGAATTCTTTACAGGTTCTGTGGCTTTTATTTTGAAATCAGGTACTTATACCTTGTTTTAAAAATCTAGGAGAATTTATGAAAGCACTAATCTTATCTGTCCTTTTAATGTCATCTGCTGCTCAGGCGGGACTTTTTCAAAATTTAGCTTCAAAAGTAGAGGGAACCTACCTGTACGATCACGCGATTATGGTAATTGACCATAGTGAAGAAGCAGAAGCAGATTGGGTGGAGTCAAATGTAACTGATAAACTTGTTGTAGAGAAGGTTAGTAGTCGTAAAATTAAGTTTGCTATGGATACTTGGTTCACCAATGGACATAGCTGCTATATGGAAGGAGTTGCTAAAAAGGTTTCAAAGAATAAGTTCCTTTATATAGGAGAGAAAAACTTCCAAGGAGATATTTGTAGATTAGAAATCATCAAAGACGAAAAAGGTCTTGAGTTCAAAGATACAGATGGTCACTGTAAGTGGAACAACTGCGGAATGCGTGGTTATATTGACGGAACTCGTTTTGATTTTGAAGATAGAGTAAATTAAAAACAATTCCTTTCAATTTTATTTTCTAAGATTAGAAAGTCTTTTGAAGTTAATTGTCCCATTGGAGCTAATTCATAAACTTGCTCGCAAGCTTTAGCCAGGTCACAGACCTGGCTTTTTATTTCTTGTGAACTCTTCTTTGTGACTTTGTATTCAAAGCCTTGATAAGTAGCAAAGTTCTTGGCCCATTTACCAAAACCTTTCTTACCGGTTTCTAAAACCCTACATTCGTTGAGACCTTTCTTATTACATTCTTTTAAGGCAAGTGAGCTAAGCCATTGACTAGACTCTGCTCCTGAAAAGGTCTTTGTTCTTGGAACTTTTATTAGTTTATGAGATTGGGGAGTCAAAGAGCAGTAGGGTGTTTTTCCTTTTCTTGCATCCAAAATAGAGTAAATCGATAAGGCTTTTTCCTTTTGCTCGTCTTCTACAAATAGAAGATTCAATAGTAGGATTCTTAAGTCTTTATTGTCACCAGATAGTTTTTTCCAAAGTTCTCTATTGATTAGTATTCCTTCCGGAGTGTTAGCAGCTGGAATCTGTACACTTGCCAATTCTAAATTCGAAACTACGGCAAGGCCTTTTGTGCTTAAATCTGGTATTGGATAAGCAGGTCCAGCTTCTTTTTTTATCGATTCGATTTGCTCTAGTACCGTTCTTCTTATCTCATCGCCTCCATTTCCAACGTCATCACCGCCCGATCTTAGTCTTTGTTCAATCTGCTCTCGGCTAATTCTTTTGGTATCAAACCTTAGTAACTCTAAAGGAATCTTATCTAGCTTTGGATTTAAAAGAATTGCGGGTTTCTTTCTCTTTGTCTTAACTCGTACAATAGTATCTTTCTTTTCTTTTTTCTCTTCAGCGTGTGCTAATGAGAAGAAACTTATAAATAGAGTCATTAGGACTAGGAGGCGCATTTGTTCTCCTTTTTTTGACTCTTAAGCGAGTTGTAGCTTTCCAGGTCAACCTGTCCGCTGGGTGCCGCTTTGTAGATCTGTTCACACGAGTTTATTTTTTTGCAGGTTTCTTTTCGGATATCCTTCTTCTTCCTCTTTTTGACCTTATCTTTAAAGCAATAGGCCTTAATACTTGTTTTAGTCTCCATCTTGATAAAACCATTTGTATTTCTACGTTCCATCCGAGTTTGACCTGAGATATACTCAAAACCATAGTAGCCGGCTTTTTCACATTTCTCTTTTACATCAGCGACTGCATTCTCAAAGGATTTGTTTTGGCGGTTAGAATTAAAAATCATGACACCACCTCTTGTGTTCATAGGCTCAAAACCAACCCCAGAAAACTTCTTTTTTGATGTTGATGTCTTAGTTTTTGAAACTCTTAGATTACAATAAGGTGTTTGACCACCTTCATCCTTATTAGTTGATGTTAGCTGTGAATATAGAGGCCGACTTATTAGATAGTCGTCATCGTTGATACTACTTATACGAAGAAGCTCATGAATGATTAAAGGTCTTAAGTCATAATTTTGTTTTTGAAAATTTATCCAAGTATCTAGATGAAGCTTTAAGAAGTTTGGCTCACCAATGACATCGACGATTGAGCCTGTGTTATCCACAAGCTCTTCTTTCGTCACTTCTATAGAAACCTTCTCTAAAGAAGCCCTTAAGTTTTTAAGGTCGATCTCTACGTTAGAGATCTTAAAGATTTCTTGGACGGTGGATAATTCTTTAAGAACGACGGCGGCTTCGTTTATAAAGTAGTTTTTAACTCTTTCTTTTTTCAAGTCGCTAAAGTCACTTGCGTATACGGACCCCGTAAAAATAATAAAAATTAGGAACTTTAACATTATTCAAGCTCCTGACTTTGAGGAAAGAGTTGGATATTTAGACTATAAATTTGGTCATGGGTTTCACCCGATTTTAAAAAGGCGGATAGCTCTTTTCTAAAGTTCTTAATCATTTTTTTGGCTTCAAGTAATTTGGTCTTATCAACGGGCATCATAATTGACGTTATATCTCTATTCTCTAAGTCTACCGATTCTAATGAGGCCTTGGCCCTTGCTATGTTTTGGTGATGAAAGTTACGTATAGCGCTTGAAGGAATATCACTTGGGGTTTCAAGAGATTGTTCAGTTCGAATCAGCTCCCCATTTTCCTCCCTTAGAAGGTTCAATCTTTTTAGTCTATTGATGGCCTCCCCTGCTTCAATCACAGTTATGCCTAGAGAGTTGGCAATCCAAGAGGTGTTTGATTGAAACCCTTTAATTAAGCAAAGATTAAGAATTCCAAAGTGATACCAATCATGAATGACTTTAAAGTGATCTAACTGTAATTGTTTATAGTCGAGACTTTCTTTTAAGCTTCTCTCTTTTCTTTCTGTTTCGTTTAAGCGGTAAAACTCGTCCTTTGCTACGGCCTCTAAGAACTTCTCTTGAAGCTTAAAGTCCAATTTTAATTTTGCTGAAAACTCAATAGCTTTAGTTGTCGTAAGTGGTCTTTTTCCATTTAGTATCAGCGAAAGGACTGAAGGAGAGCAGTTCAAAAATTTGGCAAAGGAGCGCATCGAAAAAGAGGGGTTTATCTTTTTCTTATCATTCCAAAAATCCTTTAAGATCTTTATGTAGAGTTCTTGCCAGTCAGACATAGGCTAATTGTACGTTTAAAAGAGATTCTGGGCCTTTGGTAGTGAAGGATTTACTACCCTGTCAGCTTTTTATACACCCTGATTTCAACAACTTATCCTATGTAATTCCTCTATGTTTCATAGGGGGGTGAAACACTTTGAGTCCTTCGGGGATTGAGAAAAATTTGGCAGCTGGTAGATTGCGTTCATCGAAATCTTAATAACAACGCTAACTGGGAGCGCAACATGAAAAACCTAATGGTAGGTATGAGTTTAATTTTTACTTTTCAAGCAGAAGCTGGAGGACTTGGAGACATTTTAGACACCATAACTAACAGCAAGAAAAAATCTAAAACGATTCAGTATGTTCATAGAACCGAAGATAAAAAGAACTGTGAAAAAGAAGGGAAGAGAGTGGCACAAGAAAGAGTTATTGCTCTTTGTCAGCAGGAATTCAAAAAAGAATGTAAAAAGATGGGTAAGCCCTCCGTTTTAGTTCCTACAGAAGAAGTTTTAGCTGTGCCACAAACAATCGAGAAGTATTTTCAATTTGATACTAATGATAAAAATGGCTGTGAAGCTCATGCTTTAAAAGAATCAAGAAAACTAGCTCTTCTTGAATGTCAGAAAAACTTTGGAACAAATGCTTCTTGTGAAGTGATCAACGCTGTCATCACAAGACCAGTGACAAGAACCGTTCATAGCTCAACTTTTGGTGGAATGTTTAAAAAGTATAAATGTACTGCTAAGGCCATTGCCCAGCCGCAAGTTAATGGAAACCCCGTTTATGCTTGTACTGTTTCAGCAAGCGCAAAAGCTAAGAAAGGATCATGGAGAGACGTGCTAGGTGATGTTCTTAATAACTAACTTTTAAAATTAGGAGATAAAAATGAAAACAATTAAAAATATACTAACTTTTGGACTTTTTACAATAATGCCTGTGTTTTTCTTGATTAATACGACTACGGCCTATGCTCATGAAGGAGGCTGTAAGCAAGTAGGAGAGCTTAAGAGATGTGAAATTACCGTGGCCCGTTATTTAACTGACCTAGGCAAATGTACTACAAAGCCTTCAAGTAACTCTACTTATTATAAGTACGGATACTTTTCAGTCGGAGAAAAGGTTCTTAAGCAAACTTGGCTTGAGGACGCTAGAGGAATGATCGAGGGAAGTTTAAGTAAAACTGTTGAAGATGACTTTAAGACCATTCAAACCGATAGCGCATGGAGGTATAATAGTGCTGCTATTTCTCGCTGTGAAGGGAAAAGAGATGCTTATGAATTAAGACTAGAGTCAAAAAGAAAAATTCGAAAACTGATTAAAGACTTCTTAAAGAGGTAAAAATATGGCCAGGTTTAACCTGGCCTTTTTATTTCTTATTCTTCATCTTCGCTTTCTTCTTCCTCTTGTGCCTGCTTTTTGGCTTCTTCAACAGCTTCCTCTTGCGCTTGTTTTTTAGCTTCTTCAATTTCTTCTTCGGCTAGCTCTTCGGCTAGGTCAGAGGAGCCACTATCGCCTTCATAAGAGCCTCCACCGCCCCCTGAAGCATTTGCTACTGAGACTGTCATGAGAAAGACCATAAAAAGTGATAAAAGAGTTTTCATAATATATCCTTCGTTAAAACTTAAGCCTAAGGCCTATTTTAATAATTTCATTAGCATTATCGTCAGCCATCCTATTGGACTTTAGACCTTGGTGTTCATAACCGGTCAAGAAGTGATAGGACTTTTTTGCCCCAAAGGGCACCTCTATATTAGCATTAAAACCGACAATTTTAGCCTCTAAAAGAGGAGAGGTTCCGCTTGTATTAGCTGTGTCTACCAATTGAGATTTATAGTCTCGAACTTTATAAGAGAGTCTTGAGTTAAAACTAAATTTTTCGAAAAAGTAAGCGAAATTTACTTTAAGTTCAGGACCTTTATAAGTTCTTCCCCCTTCGACAGTATCTTTATTATAAGTGTACCCCAGGTTTGGAGTTAGTCTGTATTTTGCTTGTTTTAATAAATAGCTAAAACCTACTTTGTAAGTGTGAATGGTTTCGGCTGAAGTACTAACCTGGTTTCCCGTTGCATTTAGGGCCCGCTTCTCTTTATAGATTTTATCCGTAAAACTAATAGGAACTATAAGGGTATGTCCTTTATTGATCTTATACTTTTGAGTCAGTTTACCAGAAAGTCTCAAGTTGTCGTCCTTAAGAGGAAGTGCCTCAAGGGGGTTTGCCGCTTCTAAATAGGACTGACTTCTTATTCCAAGATTGAAGCCTAAATTATATTTCTTAGTTAAATCTTTTGCGACACCGCCATCTAGCCCAATAGACCAGTTCTTAGAATCTTCAATTTGTTGATCTTCATTTGTAAAGATTGATTTTGTATAGGAAGTATTAAAGGAGCCGCTATAGATAAGTCCTCTTTTTGGCAAATAGAGACCAATTAAAGTATTACTTAAATTAAAGTTTCTGACCTTTTCCGTTAATGAGGGAGTGTATTCTAAATCAACAGTAGGTAGATCTATTAAAATGAATTTTTTAAAGGGTTTAAATTTAAGTTTAGTCTTTAAAGAGGCCTGTTGACTATAGACGTCCTTCTTTACAGGATTAGAAACCCTATCAATATTGGAGTTAGTTTTTGCATTAAGCTCGATAGTGATTGGAAGGCTCGCGATGGCATTGCTTGAAAATAAAAGTGAATAGATTATTGTGATAGTTTTCATGGGCTATTTAACGTCCAGTCGTAGTTTACAAATTCTATATCATTAATATTAAAGCTGGTTCCTTCAGGTGTATACTTTTTTACAAAGGCTTGGATGAACTCTTCATCAGTATCAAAATCTTCCTCTCTGGCAATGTCAGAGATAAAGTCGTCTAGATACCAATCAAATATTTGGCTTAAGAAAGTTGTTTCACCACGATTTTCAAACATTCTAGGAAGCCTTAGGCCAGCTCTGGTAATAAAGCTTAATTGCTCGTCAAGCTCATCTTTATTAAATGGTTTATGGAGTAAAACTGGACAGCCTGCACTTGCGCAAATTACAGCAAAGTGAATCCTTGCGTCTTCATAGTTTGTTAATTCAGCAATTTTTTCTTTTTCAATTTGATCGAGGCTCATGACCTTGCCGGCGACTTGATAACCGAAGTTTATTGAATCGGAAAAAGCCTTAAAGGAATTCTCTCCACCTAGATTGGCGATAGATTTAATTAATCCTTCACAGCTATTTTGAATGACAATATCTATGGCAATAAAATTATATGCATTTAGTAAGGCAGCGACTATTTCTTCATTATTAGTTGAGTTCAAATCAATTGCATTAATATGACCTAATATAGAAGAGCGAAGCTCTTTAGTGGTAGTGCTTTCCTTTTCATTTAATAGCTTTTGATAATCTACGCGGCTGTCATAGTTAATATTAGAAGAATAATCTAACTCGGGGGGCAAGGAGGAGCCATCCGGAGCAACAACAAATGAGTCAAAGAACTTTTTTAAATTTGATTCTAAGGTGCCAAAAGTTTTAAATGGCCCAGTTGTATTATCTTTTGCACAAACTAAGAAATTCCCTACAAAAGGATCTTCAATAGGTGGAAGATTTCCAACTTGGTAACATCCAACAAAACTTATCGCCATTAAAATAAAAAATACTTTCTTCATAAATTTCCTACTTGACCAAGGCCTTATTTTGTTTGTAAATATATTAACAAATATAACTTGGCTACAAATATGTGTCACGTTTAAAAGTTTTGTTACACCAATACACAAAGAATCCTGGAGGATTATATGAAAACATTGCTTATTGCGTCATTGTTGCTCCCATGTATGGCTTTTGCCTCTGGAAGTAAGACTAAGAAGTTTTTAGTTACTATTACGAACACCACTAAAGCTCAGGTTCTGACAGTGCCAGTCGTTGCTCTTCATTCAGAATCAACCAAGCTTTTTGAGATAGGAAAACCAGCGACTGCTGGACTTACTCTATTAGCCGAAGATGGCGGGACCAGTGTTTTAGAGGACGAATTAAGAACACTCGGAAGAAGCCGAGTCGATAATTATGAAACGGCCGATAATAATATTCGTCCTGGTAAATCAGTTCAGGTTTTAATTAAAACTAAGAACGCTTCTAAAGTGAGACTTTCTTTAGTTAGTATGCTCGCCACAACTAATGATGCCTTTTTAGGAGTTCAAAGTGTAAAACTTCCAAGAAGAATGAAAGAGGTTTCAGTAGGAGTTTATGACGCTGGAACAGAGTTCAATAGCGAGTCTTGTGACACTGTACCTGGACCTCCTTGTGGAAGTCATAATGCAAGAGATACAGATAACGCCGAAGGGGTAGTATCTGAGTTTAAAGGTCTGACAGGTTCAGGAGATATTGATTTAGAACAGTATGGCTTCTCAAATATGCCTGCAACTGTAAGAATTGAAGTTTTAAAATAAATAGTGTTTTGGCCCGAGGTTTACTCGGGCCTTCTACTTAAATCCTTGAAATTGTTAGTTTTGCCTAGTTGAGTCTACCTAGGGCCGTATTATAATAGAAGACGAGATGGCAAAAGAGACAAGAAGTCATATTGATATTTCCCTAAATATTTTGAAGCGTTTTAATCGCGCTTTAAACTTTGATGTTTATATTCAAAGAACTGAAACTTCCTTTACCAAAATTTTTAAGAAAGGGGATGTTATTGATTGGGAGCGAGTTCATCTTTACGAAGATAAAGGGATAACTCATTTTTTTGTGGCCGCAAAAGAATACGATGTTTACGGTCAGTTTATTGAAAGATTAGGTGAGCAGTTAGTTGATAATGCCGATCGATTTAGCCCTGAAGAATCTGTGACATTACTTAGAGACCTAGCTCAATTTACCTGTCACGAGATGATCGATGAGATGAAAGTTGATGAGAGGTCTGTCTATAATGCTAGCAATGTTGTTTCTGGCTGTATTGATGTTTTAAGTAAGGACTCCAAGGGGGTCTTAAGTATTATGACCATGCTTTCCAACCAGCCTTATATTTTAAAACATTCTGTTATGGTGAGTATTTTTTCGGTACTTCTTGGTAAGGCCAATGGAATTACATCAGATACTAATTTAAAAGTGATTGGACTGGGTGGCTTCTTACATGACGTTGGGGTAGGGCAGCTAACTTTTGATCCGGAAGATACTGACCAGCTTACTCCAGAGCAGAGAAAGGAAATGAATAGGCACCCAGAAATAGGAAGACAGCTCTTAGATCGCGTCAAAGGGATTAGGTCGGAGGTATTGCAAATTGTTATGCAGCACCATGAGCAGCCAAATGGAAATGGATATCCAAACGGCTTAAGAGATAAAGATATTTACCATCCGGCTAAAATTGTTTCAATTGCAGATACATTTTGTTCTTTAATTACAAAGAGAAGCTATCGAGATGCCTTTAATGTTGGAGAGGCAATTTCTATAATGCGTGAAAGTCATGGGAAGTTTGATAAGCAGCTCCTTGATTTATTTGCAAAGACCGTCTCACCTAAAAAAGCTTCGTAGCTTAAGCCAAAAAATGGTTCCTAGAATCTTATAACCAGCTTTAAAAGTTCCCTTTAGAGTCCCTGTTATTTTGCTTACGCCAATTCTTTTTTTATACCCAACTGAAATCTCGGTGCAGTTGAGCTTATGAATAAGAGCCTTTACCTGCATTTCCACAGTCCAACCGAAGTTAGTATCAACCATTCCGATTTCTTTAAGTTTTTCAGTTCTTATGGCGCGAAAGGGACCAAGGTCTGTAAAGCTTGGTCCTTTGAAAAATAATCTCATAAGAGTCGTCGCTAACCAGTTTCCAAATATCGCTTGAGGTAAAAGAGCCCCTGGTTCAGCTTTACCTCTAGTACGCGAGCCGATCACAAGGTCAGCTCCTCGGTCAACTTCTAATAGAATTTGAGAAAGCTCCTCTGGAAAGTCAGAAAAATCGCCGTCGATAAAAGCAATAATTTTAGGGTTGTAGCTATAGGCCAGCTCTATTCCAGAAAGACAGGCCTGTCCGTAGCCCATTCTCTCTTCAAGAATGACTTTTGCTCCATGATTAATGGCCATCTCTGCCGTTTTGTCAGTGCTATTATTATTGACCACGATGATCTCTAAAAGACGCTCTTTAGGTAGCCCATCGAGGACTAAACCAATTGACTCTTCTTCATTGAAGGCCGGAATGACAACGACTGTATCTCTTTCTGGTCTATTCAAGTTTATTCCTGCTATTATTTATTAGTGAATACTTTTAACATCATTTCTACCCTTTGGCTTCTTACTTGTTTCATTTTAACGACACTTGGAATAGTTTTTAAAAGCCCGGGACCTGAATATGACGGTGGAATATATTATATAGCCTTTACTCTTCTTTTTCTTGTGGTCGTTTTAGCCTTACATAATAAAAAACTGCTAGAAAGCTTTGAGCTTCCAATAGGTGTCTTTATCTTTGGGGTTGTTACACTTCTTTTTAGTGAACCCCTTTATGAAAATGACCATTATCGCTACCTCTGGGAAGGTAATGCTTTGTTTAGAGGTGAGAATCCGTATTTACACCCACCGAATAGTAGTGTTTTAGATCACCTCGTTTTCTCAGGTAGAGAGAGAATAGGTTTTGACCACTTGACCACGGTTTATCCACCAATAGGAATCATTTGGTTTGGTATCGGTGGCATCTTTGGGCTTGATATAGGGCTTAGAGTTTTAATGGTATTAAACGCTGTTTTAGTATTTTTCTGTTTTAGTAAACTTAAGTCTTTAGTCAAACCTTGGATGCTAGTTGCAGTTTTTCCCATAATGGGAAAGGAGTTCATTCAGGCCATTCATATAGACCTTTTAGCTGCCTTTTTCTTTCTACTCTTTCTCACTCAAAAAAAGAAAAACTTCTCTAAAAGCTTAATCTTTATTTTCTTCTCTATTTGGACAAAGATTTTGGGAGTTGCAGCCATTCCATTTTTACTTTTCAAAAGTACCTCCGGATTTAAAGAATCTATTAAAAGAATAATTCCTCTTACTGTAGTGGCTTCCTCTTTGCCACTGTTTATGCATTGGATGGTAGGTCTTGAAAAACTAAAAGGTCTTAGAGAGTTTACAATAGACTGGGTTTGGAATCCGGGTTTTTACTCTATTTTAACTCGAGTTCTTGATATTATGGATGATGAAGCTAGGCAAATTACGGCCTATTTTTATGCCGGCTTTATTATAATGCTTGGAATATTTTGTTTAAGAGAACTTCTAAAAAAGAATTGGAATTTTGAGCAAGAGTTTTGTTTGAAAATGTTCTATTTAATTTTTGCGGGTCTCATGTTTTTCACTCCAGTGTATAACGGCTGGTATGCCATCTGGTTTATGTTTCCTGCTATGCTCCTTGGATTAAACACCGGAGTTATTTATGGCATCTTCTCGGTTTTTTGTTATACCCACTACGGTTTCGCAGACTATCACTGGGTGGGAGAGCTACTCACTCATATCTGGTTTCCCATTTCGGTACACGCTTCCTTTTGGAAGAATCAACAAGTTAGAAGCGAAAAATCGTAGGGTGTTTAAGAAATCTTTTTAGACTAAAACTGACCTACTTAAATGGTGATGAAAAAATCCAGGTAAGCAAGAAGCTAGCAAGCTTTCGTCGTTATCCAAGGTTTATCGACGCACTATAGAGCAGCTGGATTATTTTTAGGTCAAAAACAGACCTGGCATTATTCATCACCATGGTAATCGGTCCGTTTTTAAAGATTATTGCAATTGAATAGTTTAACAAACTTAAATATCGAGAAAATCCTTCGCGCAAGGTTCCCCTAAACTATTGAAAGCTCCAAAAGGAAGCGTGTACCTATGAAGTGGAAGAGCAGCTAGCTCCACCGAGAACACAGAACTTGGAACAAAAGGGATGATTTAAGTAAACATCTTGAAAGGATTCCTCCAAAGTCTCACCCATATTAAAGCTTTCGTCATAAGCGATTAAGGTGCAGGCTTGAACTTGGGCCTTCTCTTTGTCCTTTGACTTAACGATCATTCTTTCAGTAGAGCACATTTGCATTTCAGGAGTCTTCTTTAAGATTCCCCAGCAATCAATCGTGATTTCAGGGACATCTTCCATAGCATCCATTTCTGGAAAAATGACAAGGTTTTCTGAACTTAATTTAAGACCAATATCATGATCCTCTAAAAGCTTTTGGTATCCACTTCTGGCCAAATCCAAGTCTTCACCAGTAATACTTCTTCCCGCGAGAGAGATATTGAAGCCATTGTCATAGAGCCACTTGAGAGACTTTAGAGTAGGGGCAAATGTTCCCTCTCCTCGTTGCTGTTCATGAACTGCTTTTGTATAGTGATCTAGAGATACTCTAAGACTAAGATTTGAATTATACTTCTTTTTTAATTCCAAAAATTTATTTTCAGCTCTTGAAATGACTTTGTAGGCATTGGTTAGCACAAGTGCTTTAAGGCCTGCCTTGAAGGTTTCCTCTAAAATCTCAAACATATTGGGATTTAAAAATGGCTCGCCACCGGTAAAGGCAACTCGATCCAAAGAGATTCTATTATTCTTATTCTCAACAATTTCAGCGAGAAAAGGTCTGACATCATCCGCTGTAAGATAAACTAAACGATCATTAGTCGGTGATGATTCAATATAGCAATTTGCACATTTTAAATTGCATTGAGTTCCCGTATTAAACCAAAGAGTTTCCATTTTCTTCATAGGAACAAAAGCTCGTTTCTCTTCCTTGGCCGTTAGGTACTTATCTTTGAATTTGTTTGGACTTAGTTCAGCCATTATTTAGTTTCGTTTAAGTTCCAATCATAGCTATTCCAGCTAGAACTAACATTATCCTTGGCGATTAAGCCTTGATGTTTCTTATCACTCGTAATTCTAGTGCTAACAAACTTTAAGTATCCACCATATTTTTTATTAAAGTCATCCCCATACCATTTGAAAATTTTTGATAACTTAAGCTTCTTTTTTATGGGGTCATAAGAGTTTTTATCTCTATCCATTAGAAAAACTTTAGTAGCTTCCTTTAATTGCTTCTCTAAGAGATTTCCCGTGAAAGCAAATCTATGTAGGGGAGGGCAACCAATTGAAGCGCAAACTACAGCAAAATGAATCCTGGGCTCGTCAAAGTTTTTTCGGATCATAACATGCTCTACTTCATCTAGATGCGTTTCTTTTCCAAATAACTTAAAAAACTTTTTCTTCCAAGGGCTCTTAAAAAGAGTCCCTAAGTCTTTAATGCTTTTAGTAGGGTAGTTATCGATGATCAATTTTAAAGTAAAAGCATTATAGACATTAATTAAAAAGGCTAACTTATTTCCTGCTGTCCAAGTATCAAATTCAGTTTTTTTAACTGCAGAAAGGGAAGCTAAGTAATCATTAAGTTTTGCAGGGTTCTTTTTTAAGCTCTTATAGTTTACTAAAGATTGTTGTCCCTTGAAGACGACATTTTCCTTTAAAAGCTGATCAAAAACCTTGTGATTTTGATCAAAGGCAAAGCCAGAAAAACTCAAAAAACTAAGACTCACAAGTATAAAAACTTTCATTAGCAACAGCTCCCACCGTTTCCGCCCTTTTGAGGGATATTTTCAAGGGGAGATTCACCCCCACAACCTTCAAAAATCCCAAGGTGCTTTTCAAAATTTCCATTATAATCAAAATGCTTTTTGAATCTTGATTGCTCAAGCATTCGCCAAGAGTTTCCACAGATCTTAAACTCTACACCTTTTTCTATGGCGTGATTTCCATCTAAAACAAAAATATTTGGTTCATATTCTACCGTCCCTTTGTAAACCACAGACTGACCATAATCTTCACAAGCGGACTCGAGTTCAGGAAGTTTAAAAAGACGATAGGTAATTGAATAAAACTTTATATCACCGACCTTTTCTTCAACTTCTTTTGACTCGATGGTAATAGGAGCAATTTCAACTGTTCTTGGGTCTAGGAATCCAACTTTTTTAGAAATTGCTAAAAAGTCATTCCAATAAAGGGCACCGCTTAAGCATTCTCCCCAAAGGACTTCGTCATTTTGTAAATGCTCCGGAACTCTTCGGTCTGAATAAACATCTGAGAAGTAGAGCTCTCCTCCCGGTTTTAAAACGCGGTAGGCCTCTCTTAAAACAGCTTCTTTATCGGGACTAAGATTGATAACGCAATTTGAAGCGATCACATCAAAGTAATTATCTTCTAGATTTAGTTCATCTAATTTTTCGATATATCCTTTTAAGAATTTTGTATTTGGTTTTGAGTAGCCAAATTGTTTTGCGTGATACTCTTCATGTCTGCGGGCAACATCAAGTTGCTCGTCGGTCATATCAACCCCAACAACTTCTCCATTTTCTCCAACGAGTCGGCTCATTAGGTAGCAATCTCTACCTGAACCAGAGCCTAGGTCTAAAACCTTACAGTCTTTTAAACCCTGAGGAATAGTTAGGCCGCAGCCATAATATTTCTCCATGACCTCATCGTGGATTAAGGACATTGTCTCTCTAATATGATCGGGATATTTAACGATCGTGCAGCAAGCATTAGTTTTTAAGTCGTCGGATTTTTGAAGCACTTTTCCGTAATACTCTTGCACATCAATATTCTTTTGGTTGTTTTCAGTCATTTTGATTAACCTTTGTTTGTTAGTGTGTTAACATAGGCTCTTGTTACACATGTAGCAATTAATTTTTAGTGAGACATACTTGTAATAATATATACTTAACACCTATGGCAAAAAAAAATGAACATTTTAGAAGCCCTAGCTTCCTTAAGAAGCTTCAAAATAGGGATAAAACGGCCATATCTGAGGTTGTGAACGCCTATACCACTCATCTTTATAAAGCGGGCTTGGGCATGGGGATCTCAGAAGAGAAAGTTCAAGATATTTGCCATAATACCTGGGCCACCTTCTTTGAGATCTTACCTCGTTTTGAAGGAAGGTCTCATGTAAGGACTTTCCTTTTTGGAATCTTTTATAATAAATGCTCCGAGGCCTATAGGCAGAATGGTCGGTTTGAAAAAGCAGATCCAATCGAAGAGGTCATGGAGTCCAGGTTCGCTGAAAATGATCACTGGTCAAACCCAATTAGTGAACCAGAGCGTTATGTAAATCAAAGTCAAATGATTGATATTATTGAGAAGTGTTTGGAAGGCCTTCCAGTTCAGCAAAAGGCAGCGTTTTATCTAAAAGTGGTGGAAGAAAAAAGCACGCAAGAGGTTTGTAACATTTTAGAAGTAACAAACACCAATTTAAGACAACTTCTTTATAGAGGTAAAAATAGATTGAGAGAATGCGTGGAAAAGAGCGCAGGGCTGTAGAACGAGGATTGTTCAATGGAGATTAATCCATGAAATGGATGTTGAGCTGTAAAGAAATTACCGAAATTTGCTGCGACGAAGATCGAAGGCTGGGTCCCCTTGAGACAATGAAGTTTTGGATGCATCTTGGAATCTGTAAGGCCTGCGCTGCCTATAAGAAACAAATTGAATACATTAATCAAACAGTGACTAAAGTCATGAAAAGTCGCTTTCAAATAGATGATATTAAGCTAAGCAATTTAGAGAAAGAGATTATTGAAAAAGCATCTAAGGACGCTTAAAATCTTTTAATGTCCAACCCCGAAAACAATGAAAAGATAAACTTCAAGTCGCTTATACAGTGGTGTCCTCAGGCCTTTGTCTTTGCCGACATGGAAGGAAATGTTCAGTTTGCAAATCCCGCGGCCCATAGGTTGTATGGATATGATGAGGGGGAACTCTTAGGCAAAAATGTGGATATTTTTAATTCTCATTTAACACATAATACAGAAGAAATTGTCGAAGCTATTAAAGAGAATGGCTCTTGGGAAGGAGAGTTGATTCAAAGAAAAAAAGACGACGCTGTATTTTATGCCGAGCTGTCAGTTAATTTAGTCTTCGTCGATGGTCAGCCCACTGGGCTTTGCTCTTATAGCCGAGATATTACCGATAAAAAAGAAGCCGAAAAGAAAGTTTTAGAACAGAGGGAACTACTGGCCTCTTCGTCTAAGCTTTCAACAATTGGAGAGATGGCCGCAGGGATTGCCCATGAGCTAAATAATCCGTTAGCGATTATTTCAACAAAAGTTCAACTTCTTAATAAGCTTATTGAAAAAGGTAAACTTGAAAAAGAAAAAATAGAAGATGAGCTAGGTGATGTTAAGGATACCTGTGATCGAATCTCAAAAATTATTTTGGGCCTTAAAGCAATTTCTCGAGACGGAAGCCTAGATCCAAAAGCAAATGTTAATATTTCAGAAGTATTTAGTGATTCACTAAATCTTTGTCAGGAAAGATTTAAAATTAATGATATCGAATTTAGGGCCAATACTACACAAAGTGAAGACTCCTATGTTCTTGGAAGGGGAGGGCAGCTTAGCCAAGTTGTTTTAAACCTCTTAAACAACGCATTTGATGCCGTTCAAAATGTCGATGAAAAACTAATCGAACTTACTAGCTCATTAAATAAAGATAAACTCTTAATCGAGATTCAAGATAGTGGAGAGGGAATTGACTTAGAGTTAAGAGAAAAAATCCTTCAACCATTTTTCACGACCAAAGACCCCGGTAAAGGCACTGGACTTGGCTTAAGTATTTCTAGAAGAATAATTGAAGATCATGGTGGAAAATTTTATTTAAAAGACCAAAAGAAGACCTGCTTTGTCATCGAACTACCACTGGTGGACTAAAGAAATGGCTGCTTTAATAAATGAAGAAGCTTTTGATCAGCTTCTCTTTGAAAAGCTCGCTGACCAATGACCTTAGAGCTTTTCCATTTATCCGTATAAGTTCCAAATAACCTATCCCATATTGATAAATTAAATCCAAAATTAGTATCCGACTCAAACTGCTCTTCAGAGTGATGAATAATATGCATTTGCGGTGTAACAAAAACATAACGAATAATTTTCTCAAGTGGTGCGGGAAGATATAAATTCGAATGATTAAATATGGCCATACTAGAGAGAATAATCTCAAAAACAAGAATGCCTTTAGGGCTAGCCCCAATAATAGAAATGGCCATAGTTTTTACCATCATAGAAAAAATTATCTCAATAGGATGAAAACGAAGAGCGCTTGTAAAATCTAAGTCTCTATCAGAGTGATGGACTTGATGAAGCTTCCAAAGAAAATTAATTTTATGAGTAAGAACATGCTGACCATAAATAATTAAATCCATAAAAATGATCGTGAGGATTATAGAAGGCCAGTAAGAAAGATTGATCCAATTAAAGATCCCATAATTATTAGCTTCGCAGTAATAAGCTATCCCAACTGCACCCATTGGATATACTAGGCGAACCAAAAACGTATCGATAAAAACGATTCCAATATTTGAAGGCCAGCGATCTTTACGGCTCATGACTCTTTTACGATAGGCGAAGGATGCTTCTAGAAAACCAAAGCAGAATAAGGTTAGGGCAAATATAACTGTTCTAATTATTCCTTCATTCATACAAGTCCTAGTGTACTAGAACTTTAACTCCGTTAACAGTATGATGGCATTTACCGTCAGCTCTTAATTCAAACATTCCTTCAACAGCATCGCCTTCACCTGGAACTGGAGAAAAAGTTGCAAATCCACCGCCGCCCCCGGCAGTGATAGGATTTCCGGCCTGGTAATTATTATTAATTGTTGTAACGTCAGCGGCATAGAGGCTTCTGTTACTTTGAGTAATGCCTAAAAATGGTCCCATAACGGAAGTATCGTTCCAGTTATGAGAAAGGCCTAAAAGATGACCCATTTCATGTAAGATAACAGAGTGTAAGTCATAATCAGAAGTGCTCGAGGAATCAGTGCTAAAATCATAATCCCGATAATTCACAATAATGTCCGCATGGTTTAACTCAATATACTCGTTAGCAGTACCTACGTTTCTTCTAAAACCAAAAAATTGGGTAATGGCCAAAGCGCTGGAGCTAACATTTGAAAACCAAGTAAAACTTTTATAAACACCCATTTCACCGTCTCGAAAATCTGAAACATTGGCGTAGGCCTTATTGGCAACATTATCACTAGGAATTTTTATAAAGGTATATCCTGTATGGGCATCATTCCAAAGCTTAGACATCTGATCGATGGGGTGGCGTCCACTTCCATCCAAATCTGCCGCCACAAATGCATTGGTAAAATCCGTTGAAGTATTGATATCAAGTGGTGCAGCTAAAGTTGCATTTGACCACCTAATAGGAGTGCCAGGAGCAATTGGTCCGGCCCCACCCGTTGAAATTTTTGTGGTCCCACCAGTTCCTCCAAGACAGGAAGATAGGCAAATAAGCAATAATAAGAGTGTGAGCAATTTCATACTCTTATTATCGGGTAATTCGGAATAATCTTGAGTGAATTACTCTATATAATTAACGAATAATCAGTATCTTAGCTATTTGCCTTCGCATGATCAGCTAAAAAGGTGTCTAGACCCTTTTCTGTTAAGGGGTGTTTATATAGAGCTTCAATAACCTTGTATGGCATGGTCGCAACGTCTGCCCCAACAAGTGTGCAGTCACGTAAATGAAGGGCATGTCTTATCGAGGCTGCCAGGATCTTGGTAGTAAAGCCATAGTTGTCATATACCATACGAATTTCTTCAATTAACTGCATTCCATTATGACCAATATCATCCAGCCTTCCTAGAAAAGGAGAGATATAGGTTGCACCGGCCTTAGCCGCTAAGAGCGCTTGATTGGAACTAAAGCATAGGGTTACATTGGTTTTGATACCGTCTTTACTTAACCTAGCACAAGTGGCGATTCCGGCCTCTGTTAGGGGAAGCTTAATAACGACATTATCATGCCACTTCGCTATGTCATAAGCTTCTTTAAGCATTCCGTCTTTATCTGTGGCAATTACCTCAGCTGAGATAGGACCATCTATGATTTCGCAAATCTCTTTGATAACTTCAACCTGAGTTCTTCCAGATTTTGCGATCAGGGAAGGATTCGTAGTAACTCCGTCAACAATTCCCCACTCGGCAGCTTTTTTGATCTCATCAACCATTCCTGTATCGATAAAAAACTCCATTCCCATCTCCTTGTTCTGTCTGTGTTATAATTTTAAGGAGAATAACTTTTTTTAGATAAAAAGGGAATGAATCAGTTGCGTTATAAGTTAACCCTCATACTTTTAGCTCTATCCATTAATGCTTGGGCCCAAAGCGGGCTAGATAATGACGATAGGTTTATTATCACCAAGGAAGATAGTTGGTTTGATAAGGAATATGATTATTCTCAATTCACAGGAAGAGTTACTGACCGCGACAAAAGCACGAATATTTTAAAGATCTCATCAGAAGATAAGAATATTAAATTTTTTAGGGCAGGGGATTTAGTTAACTTTACTGTCGCTTCAAAAGATTCAAATTTTTGTCAGGGCTACGTTAGAAATGTTGAAGAAAAGTTTTTCGTTATCTTTGTAAAAGATCTTTATTCTTGCTGGGAGAATTCGGACTATTTTCGAAGAGGAACTCTTCTTCACTTTAGATCAAAGCAACTCATGAAAAGAGTGCAAGAGGCTTCAAAATATAGAATCGTACTTTTAAAAAGAAAAAAGGATTTCTTTAAACAACTGAATGACGTTAACCACTTTATTTGGAGCTATGATCAGCAAAAAGTTTTAAAGGCCAGCGAATACGATTTGAAAATTGTTGAGCTCCAAAAAGCTAAGCAAAAAGCCTTAGAACTCATGGTGACTCAAAAAAGAGATCAAATTAGACTTCAAAAAGAACTGATAAGAAGACTTAGTGAGCTTGATGAAGAGCTTGATCATTACAGAATTGAAAAAGATGACCTCTTAGTCGACCGTTGGCATTTAGATCATGACCTCGGTGCTCCAGTAGGTAAACGCCCTCAAAAACTCCGCGCAAAAAAGTAGAGTACTCCGTTTAAGACCCCGTTATTGTGAAATAGACTATAAAAAATCTGGAAGGATTTTCCGGATCCCCTTTGTTCATGGGGCATTCCTCAGTTCGCTTCTAGGCAGGACGAAAAGAATTTATACAAACCTGCAACAGCGAGCCTGCAATGAAACTCACTGGAAAGCTGACCCGTCTTTTAGGCGTGGCTGCTCTAGTTACTTCCGTCTACTCAACTTCAGCACTTTCATGTGTTGATGGTCACGGATATTTACCCAAAAACGATATGAAGATTCCACCCTATGAAAAATGGGATAAGAGCATGCGTGGTCTTAGAGGGATTGATGAGTCTGAATTTAATATGGTCTTGGATAAGGTCTATGATGTTTATGCTCCCATCGTTAGAAAATTTAATGGCAACCTCGTTATTCAAAGAGAGTGGCATAACTCTGAGGTGAACGCTTACGCTGAAAGGCAAGGAAGTAACTTTATTATAAAGATGTTTGGTGGTCTTGCTAGACACCATGTGATGACGGCCGATGGTTTTGCCTTAGTTGCCTGCCACGAAGTTGGACATCATATAGGTGGAGCTCCGAAATACCCAGGAACTTGGGCCGCTAGTGAAGGGCAGAGTGATTATTTTGCCAACTCTAAATGTCTGAGAAAAGTTTTTGCTAAAGATGATAATGAAGAAATTATAAAGGGAATGAGTATTCCTAATTTTGTAAGAGAGAAATGTGAAGCCAGTTTTAAAAAATCAAAAGAGCAGGCCCTTTGCATGAGATTTTCAATGGCAGGGCAAGCGGCAGCCTCACTCTTTGCCAATGGAAATACACCACAGTTTGATACACCTGATCCGTCAGTTGTAAGCACAACCTATAATAAACACCCACAGCCTCAATGTAGGCTAGATACTTACTTTGCTGGGTCTATTTGTCCGGTCGAAGATGATGAAGATATGGGGCAATCTGATCCTAATAAAGGTTCATGTAATCGAGCGAGTAAGGAGTATGCCTACGGCTATAGACCCCTTTGCTGGTACAAACCAACAAATGGCGGCGGCGGTGATAACGGAGGCGGGGATACCCAGGTACCAACGCCTACAGTTAATGGACAAACTTCGGTTACCATTAGAAACCCAAATGCCATTGTGCCCATCTTTATTGATGTAAGTGGGATTAGTGGTGCAAGAGGCTTTGTCCTTGAAGCGACAAAACCTAATGCTACTTTTTCAAATCCTAATGGAAGAAATGTTGATCCAGTTAATGGTGGCGGCTATGTCATCGTTAGTGGAAAGAAAGGGAATTATAGCCTTAACCCAGCGAGGCAATTGCCGGGATGGGGCTCCTATCAATTTAGGGTCCTTCCGCTGGATCGCAACCGCAGAGTTCTTGGCAATTTCTCGAATTCTGTTAATATAATCCTTCAACCGTAACGTATCTACGTGCCGGAACTAAGCCCCTTGTTTCGTAGCTTGGGGCTTTTTATATTATTATGAGCGAGTCAAAAGAAATAACAGATGATTTAGAGATTATCGATTTATTAAAAGTGATCTCTTCAAAAAAAGAAAAAGTATGGATTTGGCAAAATTCCGGGGACCGCTTAGTCTTTCATGCCCATATCAAAAAAATTGATCAGCTAAGTAAGCTTGTCCATCTCTATCCTACGGCCACCAAAGGCTTTAGCTTTAATGGGCGAGAGAATATTTTTCTCTATTCTTCTGAAAAACTATTAGCAACAAAATTAAATATAAGAGAAGTTGATTCAGACTATATTATCTTCTCCCTTCCTAAAAAAATCATGAGAGTCTCGGAAAACTTTGTAGACGGATTAGAGTTTGTTGAAAAAGAAAACGAAGATGCTCATATTCATGAAAGAACCCACGACCGAAATCCCATTCAGGGGGAGAAGTTTATAAAAGTACATTTTTCTGATCATCCACCTACGAAAGGTAAGATTTATTCCTTAAACGATATTTCTAAAAGTGGAATGAGTTTTAAAGTAGACGATGTGGGAGAGTTTCATAAGGGAGATATGATTGAGGCTTCCGAAATGAATGGAAAACCTCTCTCTCCTTACTTAAAAGGGGAGGTCATGTCAGTTAGAGAGCTTCCCGACTCGGGGAAGCTCTTCAAAGTAGGAATTAAGTTTATCTAAGACTCCATCATCTCGCTAAAGTCTTTAACCGAAGAAGTCCATCCATCATTATGATCTGCGCGATCTGCTTCACTATGAAAGCCCGTATGAATAAGCTGTAGATTTGATCCGTTTTCATTTTCAGTGATGATAATATTAATATCAGTCTCGATATATTTGTCGGCACCCTTTGAAAAATAATCCCAAGTAAAGTCAATATTTGTATGGGGAGTAATTTTAGTAAAAACACCTTTAACGGGACTGCAGTCATTCCACTCTAAGTGAATAGCTCCGCCTTCCTTAAAGTCAGCGCTCCACTTTCCCTCTATAACTCCGGTCATCTTAAAAAGAACTCCCTCACCAATGGCCTTAAAAAGGGTTTCAGCTTTACATTTAAAATCTCTATTCATGTCTAATTTTAATCTTTCCATTTTTGGCTCCTATCCTATTTTATTCATCGAGTGATTCGATATAATCTTCTAGAGCATTGAACTGATGCTCCCAAAATTTTCTATAACTACCAATAACCTCTTCAACCTTTTGCAGTGACTCCGGGTTCAAACGACAACGTTGAATCCTGCCATCACGTCTTTTGGTAATCAGACCGGCATCGTGCAAAACCTTAATATGCTTTGAGATGGCCTGCTTAGTTAGTCCATAACTAGAACCAAGCTCAGTTAAGCTACTCTCTCCCTCTGTCAAAGCACTTAGCATCCCTCTTCGCGTGCTATCGCTTAAAGCAAAGAAGAGACGGTCAATTTCCTTTTGATCAAGCTCCATAAACACAAGTTAACGGCCTTTTTGAATACAGTCAACCAATTGGTTGACTATTTATGCAAACGTGTTTAATTACAGCTATATAGCATCCCAAAAATGAAGGAGGTTAGTGGGTTTTTAGAAGTAATCGACGATATCTTCCATATCGTAGCCGGACTGGGCCTTTAGGAAGATGATCTTTTTCTTTACGCGGCTGATCTCGGATCTTTTGGAGTAGATTTGATTTTTGATCTGATCTCTATTGTACTGCTCGCCGGTTGTGGAGGCGAGTTTTGATTCTAGGTTTTGAAGTTCGCTATTGAGGGTATTTAAGGTTTGAATATTGTCGTAGATTTTTTTTCCGAGGCGGTATTTTGCTAGGAAGGCTTTTTCCATTCTGATGGGACAAACTTTTTGATAGGTTTTTCCTTCGACGCCTACGCGGTATCCATTTTCGGGAGTGCAGTAGGATTTGATTCCGGCCCCGAAGCCTTTGGTGTACTCGGCGATATTTGGGTTGATTCCGTATTCGCTGCAGGCCTTTGTATGGGCCGATAAAAGATTGCGGCCTTCTCTTCCATTTTTTAGACCTTGCCCATACCAGTCACCGGTGCGGCATTCATCTTCATTAAGAGTGGCACAATTTGTAAGTAGTACAAGAAATAGGCAAAAGAATAGGGTTTTCATGAAAGCTCCTTAGGACTTAATTCTATTGAACCTAAGTAGCTATTGCCTAGAACTTTTTATCATTATAAAAAGGTATATGAGCAAACTATCAAAAATTTATATTTCTCCCGAGTCAAATTACTGGAAACATAAGAAAGGGGAGCCTGGAAAGGCCCCGACCTTGACCCCCGATTCCGTTGAATGTCACGAAGGGCAAGGACTTGTGGGAGATCGATTCTATGACTTTAAAAAAGAATATGGCGGACAGGTTTCATTTATAAGTGAGGACGCCTTAAAGGAAATGAGTTCGGTAACAGGACATAAAGCTGATCCGATTGTTTTTAGAAGGAACTTGTTAGTTTCTGGAATAGATCCACTAAGCTTAATGGGAAAAAGGTTTTCCGTTGGTGAAGTTGAATTTGAAGGACATAGTGACTGCACCCCTTGCGCCTGGATGGACTTTGCTGCTGGAGAGGGAACTTTTAAGTGGCTTAATGAAAATAATAAGGGCGGGCTTAGGGCAAAAATTATCAAGTCCGGAACGATTAAGGTCGGAGACGAGTTAAAACTTCTCTAGTCAAAAGTGTCGTGCTTTCCCTGATATATTTGAAAAAATCTTGGAAGGTAAGTGAGCAACATATAAACTTCAAAACCAGCACTTACGGAAACCAAAATATTAATTGGATATAGTGTTGCGGTTAAATCAGTCATTTTATAAATAAGCACAAATCCAATCACAATCATACCAAGAGCGCTTCCCCATTTTGCGGGAAGTTTTGGTTCTACTTTAAAGTTAATTTTCTTCCACCACATGAGAATAGGTATGGAGAGAAGTTGAGAAAAATTTCTAAGGTTTAATAAAAAGACATAATACCAGGGAAGATCGCCTAAGTAGCCCATCACCAAAGTAAAACTCATTTCAAAGAACTTATCAGCGACAGGGTCGAGAAGTGCTCCAAGGCTCGTGCATTGATCAAGCTTTCTCGCTAGAACGCCATCAAAAAAATCCGTAAGGGCCGCGAAGAGCACAGCAATTGCACAAAGACCAAAATTTTGAGTAACATAGAAGTATAGCGCAACCGGTGTCGCTAGTATTCTAAGTACAGTTAGAGTGTTTGGGACATTCATTAAGGAATTATATCATGACTTATATGCAAAGTATTTTAGGACTCCTCGTTTTTATAGGCCTTCCCTTTCTTTTTAGTGAGAATAAAAAAGCGGTGTCCTGGAAAAAGGTGGGAGTAGGAGTTCTCTTGCAGGTGATCTTTGCTCTATTATTTTTAAAAATTTCTTTTCTACAGGATTTCTTTTTTGCTTTGAATTCAATTGTTCTGATGATTGAAAAGGCAACTTCTGCAGGGGCCAGTTTTATGTTTGGTTATTTAGCAGGAGGGGCTCTTCCCTTTGAGGAAACTCGTCAGGGAGCAAGCTTTATCGTGGCCTTTAGAGTACTGCCAATCGTTCTTGTCATGAGCGCACTTTCAGCGGTTTTATTTCACTGGGGAGTTCTTCAGTTTGTGGTAAGTCTATTAAGTAAGCTTCTACAAAAGTTTTTAAAGATTAGTGGGGTTCAAGGTTTAGGTGTGGCCTCTAATGTTTTCTTGGGAATTGTGGAAGCGCCGCTTTTAGTTAGGCCATATTTAAAAAATATGAGCCGAAGTACTCTTTTTATTATTATGACGGCGGGGATGGCAACAGTGGCCGGAACCGTCATGGTGCTTTATGCATCGATTATATCTAAGGTGATTCCAAATTCACTAGGTCATATTTTAGTTGCTTCTTTAGTCAGCACTCCTGCGGCCGTAATCATTGGCCATCTCTTTGTACCCGGAAGTGATGAAGATCTTCTTGAAGGGGATTTTACTTTAAAAAGAACAACTCAAAATACAATGGATGCATTGGTGAAAGGAACGATGGAAGGAATTCAACTTCTCTTTAGTATCGTGGCCATGATCATTGTTTTATTTGCTATCGTCAGTTTAATAAATCAAGTTTTAGCTTTTCTTCCGGAACTAAATGGAAAAAGCATTACTCTTGAATCACTTTTTAGCTATGTCTTGATGCCTTTTGTTTGGATGATGGGAATACCTCCCGCAGAGGTGGCCGTGGCCTCGGAGCTCATGAGCACAAAGACCGTGCTCAATGAATTTGTAAGCTATAAAAAAATGTCTTCTCTTGGGACAGAATCGTTAAGTGAGAAAAGCCGATTGGTTATGACCTATGCCATGTGTGGATTTGCCAATTTTGCTAGCCTTGGTTTGATCGTGGGATCCCTTGGAACCTTGGCCCCAGAGCGCCGTTCAGAGATTGCTAAGCTGGCCTTTAAAAGTCTTATTGCCGGGACAATAGCCACTATGATGACCGGTGCAGTGGTGAATTTAATCTTATAATAGCTGTTAACTACTTGATTTTACTTTGTAAATTCTACAGGGTGGCCTGCTTATTAATGCTTCGCGTTATATAAAAACTTGTTTATATAATTAGGAGAATACCGTGAAGCACGCATGTAATGTTTTGGTTCTATTTTTAATGGTCTTGTTTGTTATGCAAGGTTGTAGCAAGTATCAAAAAGATAAACTACCACCGGTTCAAAGACAAACAACTGAAACCTCTACAACTAAGGATACAACCCTTAGTCTTGATGAGGACGATACTACTGTAGAAGATTCTCAAACGAATACTGATGACTCTGAAGCAGACGATCAGACCACTGATAAACCGCCAGTTGTGGTTGAGAAAAGTTTAGAGGACTTACTTGATATCTTCTTTGGAACTTTTGTTCTTCCTATTAATAAGGTGGGAGAGGCTTTCGATACAAGAGTTGATTATGAGCGTCTTCATGATCTACGTACAAAAAAGGATAAAACTTTTATTAATCTAGTAACAAAGATTGAAAGAAAGTTTAGGGCCGCAGATGCGTTAAAAGGAAAGTCAGACGCCTATAAAAAAGCCTTCTACGTGAATGCCTATAATTACTTTGCCATCAGACTAATCAATAGATTCTATATAAAGGATGGCAAGAGACTGAAATCAATTTTAGATCTAAGTGAAGGTTTTAATAAACATCAAATTTTTGATGCTAGGTTTATAAGAGTCCATAGCGAAGAGCTAGTATCTCTAAATACGGTTGAAAAGAAATACCTTTCTGGATTAACAAATGATCAAGATGGTCGTTATCACTTTGCCGTTATTTGTGTTTCAAAGGGATGTCCTATTACGCTTAACAAGGCTTATAGAGAAGAGATTCTTGAAACTCAGTTAGATGAAGTAACAAAAGCATCGCTTCTTCTTCCTAGAATGATTAAACATGATAATGATGACAAGAAAACTTACCTGACTAAGCTTTTTGATTGGTACGAAGATCATTTTGTTGCTGACAAAGGTTCAGTAAAGGCCTTTATCCAGCATCATGGTGGAGATATCCTTCATAAAGTAAAATTTCAAAAGTATGACTGGACTCTAAATGGTTTAACCTCGGAAACTGTAATTGATGAAGATGATAAGCCTGAGCTGCCTTCTGAAGAAGAGCAGCAGGGAGGCGAAGGCTCTGGAGAAGGAGCTGATAGTGGTGATGAAGATAGAGCTAATCCATGTGCCGCTCTTATTCAAAGTGAGCAAGAAAAAGTTATCTCTGTCTGTCGAAATCTAATTAGCGGTAAAGAGCATAAGCTAACTAAAAACACTGTAACTGAAGCGAACCTTTGTATTATTAGAAATAGAGAAGCTGATCTTTATATTATTAGAGGTGAGCTTAATTCTAAGGATAAAAAGGAAGTTGAGTCGGTTGTTGAAGTTGATTTTGGCGCTGTCGCAAAAGTCGAGAATAATGGTTACTTTACTTGGGAAACCAAGCATGAGTACCGTGAAGAGGCTAGCTTTCACCCGGATGAGTTAACTTTAAAGTTTCGTCAGAACACTAAAGGTGTGAGAAGAAGCTTACGTAAGATTGTCGTAGGTTGTGAGTAATTTAGTTTTTCAGGCGCTAGAGGTTTTAAATCATTTAGCGCCTACCTATAATTTAGATTTCTTAAAAGATCATCATAAAAAGAAATTACATCTACACGGAGCTGGTAAAACAGCTCCCCGCATGGCCACAGAGCTAAAAGACTTAGGGCTTAAGTTTAAGTCTGAGATAATCATTGGACCTCATAGCGGTCATCCTATTCCTGATTTACGTTCAACAGACGGAGCTCAAAAACTTATAAAAGCAGCTAAGTCTTTAGGAGAAAATGATCTAGTACTCTTTTGTCTATCCGGAGGAGCTAGCTCTCTTATGGAGCTACCAATTGAAGGAATTGAATTAGAAGAACTTCAAAGAATTTATGGAGATCTTTTACTATCTGGAAAAAGAATTCATGAGATTAATTCCGAAAGAAAAAAGATAAGCCAAGTAAAGGGAGGGAAGTTAGGTGATCTGTACCTGCCGGCCCATGTACACTGCTTTATTGAATCAGATGTTGAAGGAGATATTGTCTCTGATGTGGGCTCTTCCCCAATTATTGGCGGGGATAACGGCCATAGCTACGAAGTAACGATGACAAAAAATCATTTAAAAGAGACGGCCAAGAAGCTTTTTTCTAATTTTCATATTGAAGAAGTAAATTTAAGCATTGAAGAGAATATTAAAACACATATGGATTTATTAGAAGAACACTCAAGTTTAATCACATTAGGTGAAGCCTCAGTCAATGTTACTAAAAAAGGACTTGGCGGTAGGAATACTCATTGGGTGGCTCTAATGGGTCTTGAATTAATGAAGTTAAATAAAGATTTTGAGCTCTTAAGCTTCGGCACAGATGGAAGGGATGGGGACACTGGTGCAGCAGGAGCCTTTTTTGATGGAAGGATAGGGCAGGAAGAACTAAAAGCTGCAATTGAAAATTTTGATACTTATAATCTCTTTAAAAAGCATAAGCTCCTTATCGAAATAGCCGAAACAGGCTATAATCTAAATGACTTTAGAATGATTAAAGCCTAAAGGCATATTATTTAATTAAATGAATTTTTATTAAGGAATGTTCACTTGTAAGCCCTCGCTATTGACGCATCTGTGCTTAGCTGTCATCAATCTAATTCATTAAAAAATTAAGGAATAAATGTGGATCAAAAAAAGCATAGCAATGAGCTGACTCATACTGATAATCGGCTTATCTCTTTAAAAATTGAAAAACCAAGAAATTTAAAAAACGACTTACTCTCTGGACTTACCGTGGCCTTGGCCCTGATTCCTGAGGCCATCGCATTCTCATTCGTGGCCGGAGTAAATCCGAAAGTTGGTTTGTACGCAGCTTTTATGATGGGTTTAATCACAGCTCTTTTTGGTGGTAGACCTGGAATGATTTCTGGATCAACCGGGGCCGTTGCCGTTATCTTTGCTCCTCTGGTGGCCAAGGTTGTCGAAATGGGAACTAAGGCCGGAGCCTCTTTTGAAGTGGTTACAGCAGATGCACTGGGATATCTTTTTTCAGCGGTCATCTTAATGGGTCTTATACAAATTCTCTTTGGTGTTCTTAGGCTAGGTAAATTTATTAGACTTGTCCCGCATCCGGTGATGCTAGGTTTTGTAAATGGATTGGCCATTATTATTTTTCAGGCCCAGCTTAGTCAGTTTACTGTGAACGGAGAGCTACTAGCAGCAACTCCGCTTATGATCATGTGCGCTCTTATTGCACTTACAATGATTATTAGTGTTTTTCTACCAAAGCTAACAAAGGCCATTCCTGCGACTCTTGCAGGAATTGTCGTGGTTTCTGTAATTGGATACTTTTTAAATAAGATTCATCCAGGTTCCGTAAGAACGGTTCTTGATTTTGTTCAAGATATGGACCCAAGCTTAACAACGATTCAGGCGGGTCTTCCAAGTTTTGCTATTCCCCAGATTCCTTTTTCTTTTGAAGCCTTTAAGTTGATCCTCCCTTACGCCGTTCTGGCAGCGGCCGTGGGTCTTATTGAATCGCTGATGACTCTTACGTTAATCGATGAGCTTACTGAGACAAGAGGAAATGGTAATAAAGAATGTGTCGGGCAAGGACTTGCTAATGTGATCAATGGATTTTTTGGCGGTATGGGTGGTTGTGCCATGATCGGTCAAAGTATGATCAATATTAGAGGTGGAGGAAGAGGAAGAAGCTCTGGTATCTCAGCGGCAATTTTTCTTTTGGCCTTTGTGGTTGTTGGATCAAGCTTAATTGAAATGATTCCGCTAGCTGCTTTAGTTGGTGTTATGTTTATGGTTGTGATTGGTACCTTTGAATGGTCTAGTTTAAGACTACACGGAAAAATTCCTCTCTCAGATATAATCGTTATTACTAGTGTTTCTATAATCACGGTTTTTGCTGATCTCGCTATAGCTGTGATGATTGGTATTATTATGTCGGCCCTTGTTTTTGCTTGGGAGCATGGAAAGTCTATGCACTCAAGAAAGAGAACTGTTGATGGGAAGACTGTCTATGAATTGGACGGACCGCTCTTTTTTGGTTCTATAACTTCTTTTAAAGATATTTTTGATTTTAAAGAAGATGAAGAGCATGTGGTAATTGACTTTGCTAAATCAAGAGTTTGGGATCATTCTGGCATTGAGGCCTTACAAAATATCACTGAACGTTATTCTCAGAATGGAAAAAAACTACATCTTCTTAACCTAAGTAAAGAATGTGCCACCTTACTTGGTAAAGCTGAAGGAATTGTCGAACTTAGCGTAATAGAAGATCTTGAATGGCATATTGCCGATGATAATCTAGGCTAATTCATAAGAAGCGGCGATAGTTCCAATAATCAAAAGGATTCCTATTGCCGCAAAAATCTTTGCTTTCATATCGTCCTTTTCTCTTATCACAAAATAATGCCTAACACTGGCTCCCGCCATGGTCATAAGAATCAATAATAGCCAATTATGCTCGTGGGCATAAATATTCGGAAAGTGATTCGTGAACATGATAAAAATAATTGGGAGAGTAAAATAAGTATTATGAGTTGAGCGATTCTTAGCATTGATGGCCCATTTGGGGTCAATGGCCTCGCCTTTCTTACTCATCTCAACCATTTGTTTCATTCGGGGAATAATTCTTAAAAGAACATTTCCAACCATCCAGGTCCCAAGAATTGCTGCCACGTGAATAAAGGCAATTCGATGAAACATGGTATGACATAAAAGATAAATCATTCCAGCCGCGTAGAGAATTGTAAGGGTATGGGCCACGCCTGACTTTTCTGCTAGGGGAGACTCCCACAGAAGATCATAAAAAACCCAAGAAACGAGAATGCTCCCAAGGCCCCAAAAAATGGCCTGAGTCCCGGTGATTTCCCAAAGATCAGGGTCAACCAGCTGTTCCCCGCCATCAATATAAAACATCATGATGAGCAAAAACATCCCCGACAACCAGGTCCAGTAGGCCTCCCACTTAAACCAGTGAAGAACCTTTGGAACTTCAGTTGGTCCCATTAGCATCTTTTCCACTTTATAAAATCCACCACCATGAACCATCCAAAGATCACCAACATGACCTTCTCGATTATTGTCTTGATTTTTAACGAATGAGCGGTCCATCCACATAAAGAAAATGGAAGTCCCAATCCAGCAAACGGCAGTAGTAATATGAATCCAGCGCCCCAGTAGCAGGGACCAATCTATTAAATGATCTATCATGTTAAAATGATAACGACTTAGAGGGGAAAACACTAGTCTTTTTGCGGCGTGTTGGCTTGAGTAGGTTATATTTTAAGGCTTCTAATTTTGGCTAAATAGTTAATGAAAATTGAGACTCTATCATATGATATCATTAACCAATGAAACAAATTTCAATAAAGATTATATCTCCAGTAATCTTATTACTCATTTCTACTTCAGTGTTTACCCAGGAAAATCTGGATGAGTTGGAATTATCAAAATATTATAAACATCTTCATCTCGCTAGGAACCATTGCTTTCAGGGCTCGAAAGTAAATGCAAAAAAAGAATACAACAAAGCTCTTTTAATATTAAAAGATAATACAACAAAAAAATATAGAGCGATTTATGAAGAAATGTTATCCACCAAAAAGTGTAAAGAAATAGATCAGGTAGCTCATCGTAGATTTACGAAAAATGAAAAAGAAAAAATAAAATCATTTGTAACAAAAATATTAGATTTAAATTTAAAAAAAGATATCCCTTCTCAAATTAAGAAAATTGTTAACGATAGGTTTCAAAGTAATTATAAGGATTATAGAGACGGCTTTTACGAAAATCCCGCTTTCTTCCGCCCTCCTGGAAGTGAGTATTATCAAATAAATTCTAATTTTTTAAAGGCATCGATAAAAGTTCTTAAATATAAAGGGCAGATAATTATATCGGAAGTTAAATTTGAAGACCTTGTTGCAAGGGAGATGTTGGATTTTCGAGTTCAAATTGAAAATGAATTGAGTGCTAGATATAAAAAAATGATATTGCATTTTGATAATCCTTTTATTGTTGAACTTATGAATGAGTTTAATTTACAAAAATTTAACTTTAGTTATCGCAAAATATTTAAAAATGATGATGAGTATTTAAAATATATCAAATCGATAAATACAAAAATTAAAACAATTCAGATAAGAAAAGTAAGACCCTTTGACCTTGATTACTTACTTATGAGCCCTTTTTATAATTTTTATTCAAGTATTAGAGGAGGGCATCATCATCCTCGTGAACCTTTTTGGGTCAAAGTTTTGTTTAGACTTACAAAGAATAAAAACTATATAGCTCTTGAAAATTCATTAAGGGGGGTAAATAGAGAAGGCGCTGTTTTTTCTGCTGTAGCTTTATTATACCTAAGTAAGAAAGGATATAAACTTTCAAAAGAAACAAAAGATTTAATCGATTTATTAAGACGAAAAAAAGTACCGCTACCATATTATGCTCCTACCATGATTGTAGGAAGGATGACTCCAGGTGCAATTAAGCATTCAGACGATTTTATAAATGAAGAATTTATAAAGAATCAGTTTAGCAGCAGATATGAACAATTTCTTAAAGCACTTGATGAAAAATCTAAGTAAATCAATTTTTTTAATTTTTCTTTTATCTAGGTAACCAAGTCTTTAACTAAAACTCCGAATAGATCTCTTGGCTAGATAAATCTACTTTCAAAACTTCCATTCCTGCTTTTAGGGCACCATTTAAGCCGGCGTCACCGTCATCAAAGAAGAGACACTTACTTGGTTCTACTCCCATTTTTTGCGCAGCAAGTAAAAAAGGCTCAACCGTATCTTTACCGCGTTTTGTGTCTTCAGCGCAGATAACCACGGGAAAATGCTCTCTCATTTCAAACTTATCTAAAACCATTGAGACGGTTTCTCTCTCGCCTCCAGTAACGATAGAGATTTTCTTATGGCTTTTGAACTTAATAGCTATCTCTAAAACCTCTTTAGCGAGGGTGACTTCATTAAAGCGTTCTTTAAAGATCAGTTCTTTTTCATCCGAGATTTCTTGTGGGTGGAGCTCTAGACCATATTTTTGATTGAGCCTATCTACGATCATTACACTGGCAATTCCAGCATAAGTCATCAGCTCTTTTTCCGTAGTCTCAAGCCCATGTTTCGCTAGCGTGTCTATCCAGGCCTTATTATGAATGGGCATTGAATTAATAAGAGTTCCGTCGAGGTCAAAAATTAGGCCATCAAAACTTTCTAGGTCTTTATTCTTAATTTGCATTTAGCTTCCTGAACTTTAGTTTTCTCACTCTGATCTATTACAATATAGCTAACTTAAAGACAATTTTAAGAAAGGCCTTTAGAGGAAATAAAGCTCCCGGTGGAAGTCGCGCTCATGAGTCTGACTTCTAGGAGTTTATCTTTAGAGAGGTTAAGCTCTCGAGTAGAGCGACCAATAAATTCTTGTTCAAGTTCACTTACGGCCAAGATTAGGTCTTCGTATGAGCTGGGAGTGAGTTTTAGGAAGCGAATTTTGGCCGTTGATGATTCAGATTCATCAAACTGTTCTTCGAGAGCCTCTTTCCAAAGCTTAAGACCCCATTCTTTTTGTATCTTTTTTGTTAGCGGTCCTCTTCCTACCCAGCGTTTACTTTGGCGGCGAGGGATTTTTATACGGTTGCCTGGGTGAAGCTCGATGATATTAAATTGATCTAATTTGGTTAGATAGCGGCTAACCTGCCTGGCCGTTAGGGAGTAATCTTTTTTTATGGTCTCTAGATTAACTCTTTCAACGACGAGCTTCCAAAAGAAATGAAAGCAGTCCATATTTTTTAAAAAATATTTCTCTTGTTCATCAGTAAAGCGCTCCTCTCTAATTTCAACGGAGCTTGCTTCCTCTAAAACATCATTAAGAGACACCTCTAAGACATCACAGATATCATTCAAGCGTTTAAAGGATATGTCTTTGGCACTAAAGAGCTTTTTTACACCAGATTCACTCATCTCTAATCTTTGTGCCAGTTCACTATAGGTCAGCTTCTTTGCCTTACTGATGCGTTTCAATAGGGACTGGATTTCAGGAAGGGATAGGTTCATGGAACGGAGTTTAGTAGAAAGAACCTAATTTGGGTACTTCTTTATTCTATCTTGAGTCAATGAATTCAAAAGGATACAAATTCTCCATATTTTAAACAGGAGAAGAAATATGAAATCATTGATCTGCTTACTTACTTTGGCCTTCGCCACTTCAAGTTTTGCAATAGAAACCAAGTTAGAAGGTGCTTACGAAATCAATACCCGTTCAGAAGAATGTGCTAGCGCATTTGAGATCTCTGTTCAAAATGAATGCCTTGTTATGGAGTATGGAGCTGCCGCAGCTAGAGAGTTTTGTCGTTTAAATAAAGGACCAAAAACTGAGAAAACAGTAGTGACAATAAAAGATAAAAAATACTCGAAGTTTACAACTATTACTGAAGCTCTTTTTGCGGACGTTTTAACCGTATCTGAAACAATTGCTTTGAAAAATAGATATGGTGTGACCGTGAAGAGAACAACTCATATGGCCACTTATTCAGCTGCTAAGAAAGGCTTAGTGCATAGAGAATCGACAACAGTTTTTGAAGCGATGAATGCTCCGGCCTATAATGGAAAAAAATGTCAGTATAAGGTTAATTAATTTTATACCAACTTATAAAATAAGAAAGCCCCGAATCTTCGGGGCTTTTTTGTTTGTGTAGAAATTTAATTTTATCCAACTTATATTCTAGTGTCTCAGTCTAGAAGAAATCGTCGAAGTCATCAGCACCGTGACATCTTTTCCACTTTAGGTGGTAAACCATTCCGGCAGATACGTCGGCTGAGTCAACAGTTGCGATAGCATCATCACCTTGACGGTTAGTTTTAAGCATCATGGCCGTGTTAACTCTTAGGTTAACGTCAGCACCACAGGCAGACCAAACGTTGGCAAAAACACCAAGCTTGTTTTGAATGAGGTAATCATCATCAAATCCACCTCTAAACGTTTTATTATACGAAGGACCTCTTTGCCCTGCGAAGAAGTAGGAGGCTGAGAATCTTGCTCTACCACCACGTGGGACACTTACATAACCTCTGTAATCAACATCGATTAAGGATACTGAAAAACCTTGAGGTACGTGAACCGGAATGGCGATACTACAGTTTTTTCGTTGTAATTTTTTTCGACCACCAGCTTCTACATAGTACTCGTCAAATAAAATAGAAAGTGACTTGTTGTCTGGTGAAAGTGTTACTGATGCCGAACCTGCCGGGCAACCTTTACCGGCATAGCCTGGTTCACCTAGACTGATATCGTCAGCATGAGCAGTTGAAGTTAAGGCAGCAGCTACAAATAATAAGGACAATAATTTTTTCATTCTCTCCCTCCCGAAGAAAATTGGTTATACAAGCAGAAACAAATCATATGCTCTGCCCATTCGATGAACCCAAGTTATGACCACAAAATAAAATTTTCAATTGAAAAAAACAAAAGGCTCAGATAACTGCGCCACGTGGTGCGCTCTTAATTTTAACTGCGCCACGTGGAGCGATAAGTTTTCAAACCATCATTTAAGACTTTCTTCCTTTATATAAGGAAGTTAAAAAGAACCTAAGAAAGGATACTGCGGTCTTATAAAGGTATCTATATAAGGAGAGAGAAATGGATTACAAACTTGAAACATTAAAGCCGATGATCCCAGTGCTGATTATGCTTAGCTTGGTTATCTTTGCGGCAGAGTCATACGGATCTGAAACTGATTTTAGTTTTGGTCAAATCACGGCCAGAGGTTCTGGTTGCCCGGAAGGAACTGTTGACATTATAAAGACGGATGATCAAAAGACGGCCTCGATTCTTTTTAGTGAGATGATGGTAGAGGTTCCTCAATTTGATGGTGATAATGAGAATGATGAAATGGACGATGATAATAGACGACCTACTAGCCGTCATAATAAAGATATCGCCGTTAAAGTTTGTAATATTGTTTTAAAAGCAGATATTCCAGCTGGTCATAAGCTAACAAGTGCCGATATCAGCATTGATTACAGAGGAGCGGCCGTGATGGATCAGGGAACCCAGGCCCTTTTTCATTCAAAGTTTCTAAACTTTGTTGGACCTCAAAATCGAGAGCATAGAGTTAAGGGGACCGTTGTGAGAAAGGTTTGGAGAAACGGAAATGTGGATGAGGATTTCACTTTTTCTGAGTCCAAAAACATAGATCTAAATTCAAACTGCGGGATGAGAGGTCAAAGAAACACTAAAATAGTTCTTAAAAATATCCTTAAGGCGGGAATTAAAAGAGGTTATGAAAACTCTGATGTCTCGGCATTTTTATCACTAGATAGCTCTGATATCGTAGGGAAAATGAAAATTAAGCTTAATACAGAGGTTTGCCGTGGAGGCAATGGAACCGGTAATGGAGGGGGAGTAAATCATCCTCCTAAGCAGTGTAGACGCGGGCATACATGGGATCCCCATCTCAGGCGTTGCAAGCCTTCTAGAGAGAGATCACCTAGAAGACCAAGAGTTCCTCGTCGTCCACGTCACCCTATTTGGGGATAACTTGGGCCCTGGCTCAAGTGGGATCAGGGGCTAGGCCGGTGTCGGCCTGACCCCTTATCTCCGTTAAATAAGTAATATGGAGGTGTTAGTTTCTGAAAAATAATGACATTTAATAAGGTTTTAGGAAGTTAGGGAGTAGGTAGTATTGTAGTGCCCGAAAAAAAACAGCATAACAAGATTAGTAATGCGGTTATTGGAGGGAGAGCCAAGTGACCTTAACAGAACAGTTGAAAGACATTGTTGAATCCTATTTTGCGAAACATCCAAATGTTTCCATCAATGGGTTGGCCATGCGCTCTGGAGTAGGAGCCTCTACTCTTAGAAGACTTTTAGCTGGTTCAATTAAGGGCGACCCAGCACCACATACTGTCCTAAATATCTTAAGCACCGTAACCAAAGAAAAAAAACTTAGCGCTCTTGTTAAGATGGTAGACGGCCCGGTAGGGGAAATGCTTCAGGAAACCTTTAGTCATTTTATTGAATCAGAGACGCCACACTCTTACGATAATGATTTGAATGAAATACTAAGGGATCAAATGAGTTACTTTATCTACAAACTGGCAGCAAACAGAAAAGGAACAGATAAGTTATTTGTTACTGAAATGTTTGGTAAAGCAGGTCTAGAAAGATTATCAAATCTTTTAGACTTAGGTGTGGTAACAGAGAATGCTGAAGGTGATATTCATGCTAGCGAAAAAGACTTTTCTCTAGATGTTGAAATTGCAGCGGGACATCTGCCAGAGCTTGTAAAATTTTATAAGCCCAATAATATCTCAAGTGGTCAAAACCTTTTCTACACAATGAGTGAGTCTTTAAGTGAGGAAGGAATTCAAAAAGTTAAAACGATTCAAAAAGAAGCTATTAAAAAAATATATGATGTAATGCGCTCACCATTTTATGAAGGGGAGATCCCTTTCTTTACGCTTGATATGTCGGATACTTTAAGTTTTGAGCCGACAATTGGAGAATTACAATGAGAGGATTAACAATCGTAACTTTCTTAATGGTAATGGCCTGGATGATGGAAGTTAGTTATTCCGGGGAAGTCACTGGTGCGGGAGCTGCGAAGCTTTTAGTTCAGCATGAGTACAACGTAAAAGCGTTAAAACAAAGTGGTCATAAAGTTCTTTTCGGCGAATTAACTGGTGCTGGAAAACGCATGAACCTTGACCGTGTAAAATTGGTTATTACTAAAACTAAAGTTTTTGATTTAAATAAAGCTGACCATGTTCAGTTTAAGCATCCATCCGCCGCTAAGGCCCTAGTAGATGTAGCTCATTTGGAATTCGGCAGCCAATTGATCAAAGCATCTCAAATAGAAGCCTTGGTAGTGAAGTAGATACTTTTATCTTGAGGGCCCCGAAGCTGAACTAAGCTTCGGGGCTTTCTAATCGAAAACTAAAAGAATTAGTGTCTAAGTCTTAGTGGTCTAATCGCAACATACTTTCCACCCTTACAGATAGCAGCTACGTTAATCCAATGATCTTCTCCTGGGAAACGCCCATTGTTAACCATTGAACGTGTACCTCTTTTTCCTTCAACACATTTTCTTGGAGTTGGTTGTGGCTTGTATGGATAGTAACGACCGTTCTTACAAGTACGAATAACCTGAATCTGACGATCTGGGTTTCTTACGTCAGTTTCATAAAAGATTGCTCTTTGTCCGTCTTTACACTTTCTGATAACTCCAGAGTAGTAAACAGAACCACGGCTAGTTTCGCGGTCTTTACAAACGAAACCTACTTTACATTTTTTCATGTCCATAGTTCTAACATAAGCGCGGTTGGCTTCTTCACCATGTTTACAGGCATTTCTTCTTGAGTGGAAAAGGTCATAAATACCTTGATTTCCAATTCCAAGAACGATTGAACCTGCGTTATTTACTTTTGACTTAGCTGCGTTACAGCTCATCGTTGTAGTATCTGGACGTGCAAAGGCACTTACAGAAACAAGACAAACTGCGAGTGTTAGAAAAGCTTTCATTTTTAACTCCTGTGTTTTGCTTAATAGCATTGGTTTTTGGTTGACCTGAAGTTACGACAGAGAAACTTCCTTCGATAGAGGAGGTCACGCTTTTGGTTACAAAATTTGTAACAGGATCAAAGCTTTGAATATAGGTGGTTTACAAAGGCCTTTATCGTCATCTCATCCCAGATTCCAAGAACCATTAGTTGAAGGGCTTCATTCATGACGAAGATATCTTTGGAATTATCCAAGAAGTTCCATAACCATTCATGGACGATTAGCCAGGAAAGGTTGTTTTGATCAAGCTTAGAAATTAAATCATAGTTGAATTCATAAATAATGGAATTTTTATAACGAACTCTTTTAACCGCTTGTTCAAGTGGGCAATCCAGGCTCCAAAGCATTGCCGCTAAACCAGATAATTCGTCTCTGACATCGTCAGGAACTTGAGGACTATGATTATTAAGTCTTAATAGAAAACTTTTTCTAAAGCTTTCAAGAGAAGCAGCTATGGGCCTATCAACTGATGAGAGCTTCTGAATAAGCCGCTCAATATTGATAAGAGAGTAGTTATAATAAGGAATTCCTGAAACCTGATGAGAAATAAATGAGAGGTAGTAGTCAGAGAACAGAATCTGTTCTTCGCACCTAGTGATATCACCGCCATTTCCTATTATCGTTCCACTATCATCGTCAGAGTCACCGCCATAGTATTCCTCAAGCTGCTCTAGAGTTCCTCTTTCAAACATAGGAGGTATTTGCTCATTGTAAGTTTGAATCTCTAGTATTGGCTTTTCTCCAGCATATAGAGAAAAAGAGAATAGAAGAAGGAGGATCAAGGATTTAATGCGTTTCCCCCTCAATACCCGCTATTGGATATAGCTGAATATTACAATGGTAGACTTTTTTAGGGCCAGGTTCTTCTTTATTTACCAAACACTCTTTTTCAAGCTGCTTTATAAAAGCTTTAAGTCTTAGAAACTTATCATGATCACCTTGGAAGGTAACAGAGCTAAAGTACCTCTGTGTGACTGGTATCTCCTCGATAGCTTCTTTTCCAAGATTTAAAACTTCTTTATGATACTTTTGGATATTATGATCTTCACCGGCCTCTGTCGTTTTAAGTTTTGGTTTTTTAGAAACCAAATGACCATCCTCATCATGAGCAATATACCCTAGACTAAAAAGGTCATCGATGATGACCCCAAGGGGATGATTTTCTTTATGAAAATAAAAAAGACTTTTTAATTCCTTAATAGAATGTATTTTTTTGTAAGTTTTAAGAATTTCTATAACAGCAAAATGGAGCCAGTGGTTAGCAACATTTAAAATATTATTATCAATAATCTTTATACCTGGACGCTCTCGCCGGAGCTTATTCTTAAGTAGCCTCGAAGACTCAAAGGCAAGGTCGTCAATATTGTTTAATTCTACTAAGTTTAAAAAATGCTGTTTCTGTGCATTTGAAAAAGGGAAATAGTCCAAAAGTAGTTTTAAGTGTTCTGCTTTTGGCGTTCTTTGACCAGTTAAATAATGATGGAGGCTGGCCCGAGACTTAAAGCCAATAGCTCTGGCCAAAGAGCCTATTGTAATTCGATGATTAGAACTTTTTTTAAATTGAAGATAGTCGTTTAGAAATTCTTCTAAAGAAGTATAACGAAGAACATCCGGGGAAACTGGACCAATATCACAAGGGCTAATCATGGAGGGATTATGGTCTATTTTGCTTCCGAGTAGGGGTAAATTGTAAGGATTTCAACCTCTTGCAGATTTTTTTTTCGTCATAGTTTTTGACGTCGAAGCCGAAAAGAAACTATGAGCAAATTCTTGTTTAAGGGCTTGATATTATTCATCGTACTTCTTAATGCCGCAATGGCCGGAGACATCGATGCGCTTATTAGCTGGAAGCCACATCCCAAACATCCGGGGATGGTCTTACCAGTTCTTAAAGGGGAGAGCCCTGAAAAAGCCATAAAGAGATATAGGGACGCTCTTTATCGAACAAAAGACCTCGATGCTGCCAGACAAAGGCATAAAGTTACCAAAGAAATGTTATCTGGAATGAAGTATGAGTATATTTCAATTGATGGATTAAAAAATTCTCCAAGGCCTAGCTTTCTCCTTATGGCCAATAAGTTTAATGATTATCAGCCAAAGTATTATCGAATTTGGGACTTTATAAACCCTATCTCTAAATATGGGGGAATCACACATATCCTGCCTATTAGCGTAGATGTATCTTTATCTAAGAATCAGGCCGCTGAATTTAGAGACTTAATCGCTGGAACTTTTGATTCGCTTTTTGGAATGGGAGGAGAGGATGTAGATCCAACTCTTTATAATGAGAAGCTTACCTATGCCAATGCTAAAGAAGTTGTTCCTACTCGAGACCTGTCAGAAGTAAAATTGATCAAAAGATATATTCAAAAAAAACGCGGCGTCTATTACGGTATTTGCAGAGGCTCTCAGATTTGCTTCGTTGCCAAGGGAGGGAAGCTCTCCCAGGATATTTTTAAAGACGGTGTTACCGATGAACATTTAGATGTGTGGCATAAGGTTAAGATTGTAAAAGAGGATAAAAACCTAATGCGAGCTTTTGTCGGTGGTCAGGATGAAGTGGATATTTATAGCTATCATCATCAGGCGGTTAAAGCGGGAACTGCAGACGTCATGATTAACTCTGAAACAGGTAAAGGAGTCAATCATGTGGTCGAAGGATATCAATTTAAAAATGGACTTGGTCTAACCTTTCAATTTCATCCAGAAATGATGCATAATAAGGATGGTGAAGATATGATGGCCGGAATGGTTAAATACTCTGCTTTTGTTAAAGAAGTGAGGGTATTAGGGCCTAGCTGTACAAATTTAGTTGAAAGGTTTTTAAGATGAAGATTAGGCATGAGCTTCCTCAATATATAGCAGAGTTTATAGGAACATTCTTTCTCGTTTTTTTTGGTTGTGGCTCTATGGTTTTAGCTGAATTAAACCCTACCTATAATGGATCTTTTGTTCCTATTATTTGGGGGGGCGCGGTCTCTATAATGATCTACGCCGTTGGACATATTTCAGGAGCCCATTTTAACCCCGCCGTCACAATAGCTTTTTGGGTTGTTAAAAGATTTCCAGGAAAAAGAGTCTTAGGTTATATACTTTTTCAAATTGCTGGAGCGCTTTTAGCCTCATTTGTTCACTATATTATCTGGGGAGCTGAACATCAGTTTGGTGCAACTGGATTAAGTACAGGTGTTGGTGCAGGATTTCTCGTAGAGTTTATTTTAAGCTTTGCCCTTATGTTTGTGATTATTTCTGTGGCAACTGATTCAAGGGCCGTAGGGGAGCTTGCTGGCATTGCAATTGGTTCAACGGTAGCTCTTTGCGCCTTTGTTGGAGGCCCGCTAACAAAAGCCTCTATGAACCCTGCCAGATCAATTGCTCCTGCCTTAGCCTCGGGAGAATACTCTATTCTTTGGCTATATATAGCAGCCCCAATACTAGGTGCAATTGTTGGAGCACTGGTTTACGAGTGGGTTCGATGTCAAAGAGAAAACCACGACGGTCACGGTTGTTGCTAATTATTTCTTAAGTAAGTTTAACTTCAAATCTAAACTGGCATAGCTATTATCCACATGCTGACCTAAACGTACGCTATGAGGAATTGTTTTATCTTCAAAGTTGAACCATAGAGTAGTGCCTGTAAACTCTCTAACTGGTCTGTCCTCAATTCTATTGGTGACCCAGTATAAAACTTCATAACGATGTCTAGGCTTATAGTTCTTCTCGTAAAGTCTAGCTCTTAAATGAACACTGAATTCTTTTACAGTATTAAAAAAAGGACATTTTACTGTCCACGAGCCGCTCATGGGGTTTGTTATTTCGTGGGTGCATTTTGAGGCAGGAAGCTCTGTTGGTTGATACTTAAATGAGATCATCTCTTTTGTAATTTCATAAGCGCTAAGATTTGTCATAAAGAGTAAGCTAATTAGAGTCACAGTTTTAAGCATTATTTTTTCCTTGATCAGAAACGTTTATAAAATCTTAGCTTTGATGTTTTCATTTGAGTAGTTTAAAATCTAGTTATGATAAATCCCCCAAAAGATCTTCCCTTAGCTGAAATAATCCCTGATGAACCGCTCTTGTTAATGGGTGCAGGACCTGTTCCCATCCCGAATATCGTCTCTCAGGCCAATGGGGTGGTGATTAATCATTTAGGCGATACAATGAATCAAGTAATTGATCGAGTGAAATTAATGGCGGCCTATACTTTTCAAACTAAAAGTAAAAAGATTCTAGGTATTTCCGGGCCCGCCTCAGCGGCCATGGAAATGGCCATTAGTAATTTAGTTTGGAGCGGGAGAAAAATTCTAGTTCTTAAGATGGGAACTTTTAGTGGGCGTTTTGCGGAGATGGCCACGGCCGTTGGTGGGGATGTTACTATTTTAGAAAATAATGACTATAAACCTTTTACGAAAGAAGAAGTTGAGAAAGAACTTAATCAAAATGATTATGATGTTATAACAATTACTCAAGGTGAAACTTCTTGCGGGCTTAAAAATATAAACTTAAAAGAAATAGCTCTACTCGCTCATTCTAAAAATGTTTTAACTATTGTTGATGCTGTATGTACACTTTCAACAATGGAACTCCCTATGGACGAGTGGAAGCTAGATGTCGTCGTGACTGGCGGTCAAAAAGGTCTTTCTTCTATTCCGGGTGTGTCCCTAATCGCTTTTTCTGATAAGGCTTGGAAAGAGATCGAAAGCCGAAAGGTGCCCTGTCCCCATTGGTGTCTCGATGCCAGAAAAGCTTACGGCTTTTGGAATGACAAAAAATACCATTATACTGCGCCCGTTCCAGGTATATTGGCCCTTCATGAAGCTCTTCGATTGATTTGTTTGGAGAGTTTAGAGAGTCGGTTTGAAAGGCATTTGAATAGCTCCAAAGATCTTCAAAAAGGAATTGAGTCTATGGGTCTAGAGCTTTTTATACCGGAGGAGTTTCGACTTAATTCAGTCTTGGCCATAAAGCTGCCTCAAGGAATAAACTCACATGACCTTATCGAACATATGATTAAGGCCTATTATGTAGAAATCTCTGGAGCCTTTGGATTAGATATCATCAGAATAGGGCAGATGGGACAACAATGTAGACCTCAAAATATTATTCGAGCCTTGTACGCTCTAGGGATGTCTTTTAAAAATATGGGATTAGATTTAAATCTAGCGGCCGGGATGGCCGCATTAGAGCAATAAATTATTTAGGTAAACAGGACTTTAAAACCATAACCTTGCTTGGGTGTTCAGTTACACCTCCGCAGCCAAAGACCTTGTGATTCTCTTTGTCCGTATATAAAAAGAAGCGAATCTTATCGGTTGTCGTTGCATAAATTCCGGTTTTTTCATCCTTAATCTTTACTTCAAAGATGGCCTTATATGAATGCGTTTCTTTACTGGTGAGTTCTACCTTAATAATTTTTACATCCTCTAGATGTTTAACAACAGCATCAACCTTTGTGGCTTCGTCATTACTAAAATCGCTTTGGATAAGAAGGTGAGGGAACTTCTTTTGGTCAAGACAGTCGGACTCAGCATTCTCTTCGAGTACGATACCTCCAAGTTCAGCCCGGATCATATCCATGGCCACATCTTTCGGTGTTTTGCTGCTAGGGCAACTTAAGGCAAAGGCATTTGCACTAAAAAGTATTCCTATAATTAGACTAAGACTCTTCTTCATATTTCTCATCCATAGAAAGATTACTACACTTATTAATACACTCTTCACCTTCGATTTTAATTCTTTTGTCCGATACACATTTCGGATCAGAAGTTTGATGGCGAGTGATGGTAAATTTAGAAGCAACACCTCTAATTGATCCAGAGTTAACTGGCGAGCCATCGTTCTTTATTTTATTTTGGCACATTTTTACGGCCATGACTCTTAAATTATTCCACATTGAACCGCCAGAGTGAAGATTGGCCTTCACTCTACTAGGACCATATGACCCTTTTATAGCACCACTATGAATATAGGTAAAATTAAACTTTTTAGGTGTAATAGAATTACAGTTTCCAGCTGCTGCGGCTTTTTCAATTCCAAGTGGGTCCTCTCCAACCGAGTCTATCATTACCATATGACTACCGGCCACGTTGATAATATCTCCTGACTTAACTGGGGCCTCTGGAGTCATAGTAGCTTTCTTGAGACAGCTACCTGAACGGTTGATTTGACTATGGAACGAACGTGTGGTGATATCAGTAAAAGGTCCACTACTTTTATTAATCTTTAAACCTTGAGATCCAAGGGCCATAGAAATAAAAGCTGAACAGTCGATACCTGCAGCTGGCTGAGAGCCACTAGCAACACCGCCGCCTTTCTTAAAAATTTTCACAGTACCACTTTTATTAGGATAAGCTCTTGAACCATAACCATAAATCGGTGGCATCTTAGTCATGTCCTTACAGCTTTTGCCAGGGTAACTTGAATCACCCTTAAGTCTTTTAAGAACTGCATGTGAGTTAACAAAAGCATTTGTATCAGTGATTTTTCTTAAGTAACCACCGGAGACACCTTTTTGACCTCCAAAGCTCTTAGCTTTAACTACACCTTTTAAATTTGGCGTAGAAGCATCAAGGGTTATATCTATGGCCTTACATGATTGATAAAAAGAAGCGAGGACACGTCTAACTCCAACCGCAGCTGGGCTTAATTCTTTTCCTGTAGGTCCAACTGAATTATCCCAAGAGTCTGGGATCATTCCATCCGGACAAGGATTATTAGGTGGTCCTGTCGCATTTTCAATATAGCGATTCATACCATCACTAGTTGGAAACTCAGTGAAGTCTTGAGTTAGATCTCTAGCTTCATTCAGCCACGTATCTTCCTCCGGTTCATATTCCGGATTGGCTTCGTCTTTATAATCGTCGGGATTATATTCACCAGTTAGAGTGTTGTTCGCCGGATTCTCTTTACAGGAGATCGTGAACATTAGAAGGAAAACTACAAATAGGGTGCGGCTGATTACTCTCATGACATTTATTTTATTTCAATCTGCGATAAAAACTAACGCCTATTTATAAGTACTTGAAAAAACATGGTTTTCGGCAAGATTTACTACCTCAAAAAGTGGGCGAAATCTCGGATTACAAGGGGGCTCGGAGGATTGCCCCACAGATAAAACCACCAGTTATACTCAGGTACTCCGGTTGCCTGTTGGAGGAGGCATAGTATAACTCGTTAAATAGCTAATAACTCCAATTCATAGGTCCTAAGTAAAAGCAGTTTTAAAATAGATCAAAGAGATTTAATAGGGGGAATTATGAATTCAAAAGAAGTTCAAAAGAGAGCGAATACTAAACCCAAAGGGGCAAAAAAAGACTTGGTGGAACCGCAGAGTCATATTAGTCGCCTTGGGAATCTTTATCCAGATAAGATCGTCGGGGTAAGTTTAAAAGGATTTATTCTGTGCTCCTTTATTGTTATGGGAGCATTTAATTATTTTCTATTAAAAGAAATGAGATCAATGAAGAGCGAGATGAGCCGAATGAAATCAGTGAATGCTCAAGGAATACGTATCATCTTAGATAAACAAAATAACCCAAACGCACTAGAGCGTGGTTACTTTAATCAGAAACTTTCAGATATGCGTGAAGAGATTCTTCAAAAGATTTCTAATATTGAGCCAGGCTCTCATACAACGGAAACAATTGTTCAAATACAAAGAGAACCTGCGGCCATTAGAAAAGAAATGAATGCCGATCAGGCCATAAACTTAATGAGCAAGTTTGATGTACAGAAATACTCAGTTCAAAATCACCGAGCTTATCCCAAGTTTAGATATTTTTTATCAGAACAGTCTAAGCAAGGTCGAGAACTTGAAGCCGAGTTAAGCGATATCGTAAGTCAATTTGCAAAATCGAATGATATTTTGAATAAGGATAGGGCCGATTATCACCGCGTTTTATCATTTAAGGATAGTGTCAGAAATAAATACTGGGATGCTAGAGAAAGTTCGGTTAATAAATGGAAAAGAATCCATAACAAAAACTATGCAAGAAGGTAGCTTACCTGAGGAACTCTTCGGGTTCCTCTTCTTTTTTCTTTTTAGACTTGGAGTTTGATTTTTTTGAATCAGACTCCATTTGAGTTTCATCATTTTCTTTTTTATTTTTCTTTTTACAGCCACCCGTTAGCTTTTGAAGGGGGGAGCAATAATCACTTCTTTTCAGAACTTTTTTAAGTGGGTCCGCTTGAGAGACTGTGGAAAAAAAGAGAGTGGCAATAAGTAAGAGCTTCATCTTAAAAATTCCTCCGAGTCGCTTGAGCTAGACTTTTTCTTCTTTCTTTTAGGGGACTTTGGAGCTGGAGAGCTTACTGCACTATCAAGCTCTAGGCTAGAGGCCTCGTTGGACCAGCTAAGGCGGCGCATTGAAATCTTATCAAGGTCTATGCTAGAAAGCCCGGTCTTTGCTTTTAGGTCTTCAATAAGGGCCTTTCTTAGTTTGCTGCGATGCCCACTATTTGGCATTCCTAAATAAGTCCAACACCAGCCCCCGTAAAAGATTCCGGTAATGGCGCAAAAGACGATATTCCCAGCACCTACTTTGATACTTTTACGATAAACAAACTTTCCAAGCTTCTCTTTTCCAGAGGAAGCTTCACCAGTTGCCTTAATACGAATGGTTGAACATGAGCCCAAAAGAAGGGTCATGACTATAAGTGTTGTTAGTCTAGATTTCATAGCCTCATACAATAAAATTGCTTAACATGGTCCAGTAATTAAATGATTGTAAAGGCCTTTACTGCATATGAAAAGATTATGGAGCGTATTTCTCATTCTTATAAGTTTTTATTCAGCAGATCTCCTGGCTGCCAATTGTGACAAGCAAAAGTGGACAAGAGAGGATGGGAGAACCCAGGCCGGTGGGTGGATTTGGTTTCCTGGAAAAGGGACTGGAGAATCAACCCAGATTGCCTATCTAAAAGCTGAAGGCATGGCGATTGATCGCTTGCTAAAAGAATGTAACTTTCCCCATAAAGAAGTTAAATTCCATGAACGCTGTGATGAGAAAGTTGGGAAATTTTACCGCGCCTTTGTCAGAGCATCCTTAACTCATAAACAATGCCAGCAAACTAAATATGCAAGCGCCGAGTTTAAGAAAAAAATTAAGAATGAAAAACTCTTAAAAACTCACGCCCAGTACTTAAAGGCGATTACAAAAGATACTGCTTTTGAGGAAAAAGCCTGTACTCCCAAAAAAGCTCTTCGCTGTCATGAAATGGGTAAATACGAATTTCAAATGGGTAACTCCAAAAAAGCCTTAACTTATTTTGATAGAGGCTGCCGTGGTGGAAATATGGATTCTTGTTTTAACGCAGGAATCACAGAAAAAATAAATGGTAACACCAGAAAGGCCATGGCCTTTTTTAAATTAACTTGTCAGGGAAAAAAAGCTGAAGACGGGGAAGGCTGTTACTTCGTCGGTCTTTTATTATTGGATGATAGTGAAGAAGCTCGCGCGATGACTTATTTAGAAAGAGGTTGCGCCTCAGGAGTAAGTGCTGCTTGTTTTAAGCTAGGGCAGCTCTACCAAAATAAAAATAATCAATATCTTTCTCAAACTTATCTCGTTAAATCTTGTCGTTCTGATTACAAAGAAGGCTGTTTTGAAGTGGCTAAAATTTATTATGATCTTGGTGACCGAAATAAGGCCAAAGAATTCTCTAAGAAAGGATGCCGAATGAATCATGAGAAGTCTTGTTACAATTTAGGAAGTTTAGAAAAAGAGGATAAGCTTGTTTCTAGAAAAGCTTTTGAAAAAGCTTGTGGGCTTGGCCTAGGACTAGCTTGTATAAAGGCCGCAAGGCTAAAGAAAAAGAGTGACTCACTTTATTTAAGAGGTTGTGAGCTTGGGGAGTCTAAAGGATGTAAAGAAATGAGCATTCGTTTTTATGACCGAGGAAAAAAAGGAAAAAGTCTTGAGTACTCAAAGCTTGCCTGCAAACTTGGAGAGTTCAAGTCTTGTCATAATGCTGGAATGCTCTTGTATAAAAATGGCGACAGAAATGAGGCAAAACAATACCTAAGGCAATCATGTGACTCTGGTATTGATTCGAGCTGTAAGTTAATTAAAAAGTATTCTCTTTAAGGGGGAAGGTTGAAATTAGTCTTAATATCTTTTTTATTTTGTTTTTCTCTCAATGCTTCAGAGATTGGCCTTGTTCTCAAAGCAAAAGGCAAAGTTTTTAAGGCCTTTAATAAGGATAAGAGAGTTGTGGATGGAGACGTCTTAAAACGAAAAGACGTTATCATTACTGAAAAGGCTTCATTTGTACGAATGAAGATGCTCGACGATACGGTGATCACTCTTGGACCTAACTCAAGTTTACTTTTACAAAGGTTTCAATTCACTAATAAACAAAAAAGAAAGTTTTCGATAAAGCTTCTAAGAGGAAAACTCAGAGGAAGCGTGGCTAATAAAGCGAAGAAAGGAGATCTTAAATTCGAAACAAACTCAGTTTCCCTAGGAATTAGAGGAACAGAGTTTCTTATCAACGCTGGTGACGTGACTAAGGTTGCAGTCCTAAGTGGAAAAGTGACTCTCTATAATAAGCTAGATGATACTGTCAGCGAGATGGTGGCCGGAGCTCAGTTTATTTCAATTATTAATAAAGATAAATCTAAGTTCAATTCAAAATTAGAGAATCTAGGTGAAGGTAAAATTAAGTTACTTGCAGCAAAAAGTATTAAGCTTAGACCTGATACAGGTGAAGTAGCTCTTAGCAGCTCTGCAGACGGGGAAGAATCTAAAAAATTAAAAGAAGTTCCACTTGAAGAAGATTTATTTCTTGGGGACATGACGGACTTATCTCCTAGCAAGGAACTTAGTTCAGATAAAAGAGATTATTTATTTAAATAAGATTGAGGGGTCTATAATGAAAATTTTAGTAGGAGCTGTATTGCTCTTTAGTTTTAATGTTTACGCTGTTTCAACCAGCGGTTGTCATTCATCATACAAGAGAACAATTGAGTCGCTGCAACCTGACCTTATAAAAAGGTTAGAGGAACTTAACGATCGTAGAGAAGGGATTCCTCTTTTTACTCTTCCTTACGTAAGAAGAAACTTTGTAGAAGCAAATAATCGAAACCCTTCTCCTCGTTATAGTACTCATAATAGGACCTATTCAAGCTTTCACTCTAAAGTATCAACTGTTGTTTCCAAGATGCAGGCAAAGCTTAAGAGTGGCTTTACTTATGTTTGTAAGGGAGAAAGGGGACGTTGCAAGGGTGGTGAGGTTTATGCTTATGTTATGTTTTTAGGAAACTTCCCACTTAACAAAATCTACCTATGTGATTCATTTTTTAAAGAAGATAGGGAAGAGCAGCTTCGAACGAGTATGCATGAACTTTCTCATCTTGCAGGTAAAACGGAACATTATTTTGGAACAATCTTCAATGATGCGGGCATGCTTGAAGAAGCAAACAATGCTTATTTTTATGAGAAGTTAATGTTTAATGATCACGAACAAATTTTTAGAAGGCAAGTTTGGGGATTTCTTTGGGCGAAATTCCCCAATTAATTATTGCTGACGATTAAAAAGGGCCTGTAGACCTTGTTTCTTATTGGTCCTTCTTTCTTTTTTCATAAGACCAATCTCTTCTTTTCTACTTACTTGAAAAGGCTTGTCTTTAGGAAGGTCTTCTTTATCTTTAGGAACAAAACCTTGAGTTTTAGCGAGGCTAACTTTTAAAGTTCTGCCATCAACAAGACTTCCATCTAAAGCATGAATGGCCTTAAGAGCGTCTTCTTTATTAACCATATCAACAAAGGCTACACCCTTTGATTTATCTTCTTTACCTTCACGCATAACTTTTATGTTTTTAATAAACCCGTAACTTTTAAAGAGTCCTAAAACCCCATCTTCGTTTCGGTTATAGCTTAAATTGCCAACGTAAATTGTGTGTATTCCAGTGTTCTTTTTCTTTTCCATAACCTGCTTTATATCATCTACTTATGCCCTTGGCATCCCGTGAGAAAGATTACATACTTAATTCTAAGTAGCAGAAATCATTGAGCAGGAGGCTTATGAAAGTACTTTATTTTATAGTTTTAACCGTATTGGCTGCTAGCTGTGCCAATGTTAAGCAAATTGAAAGGGGACGTCTGTCTTCTAAAATAATGCAGTTAAATCCAAATCCTGAAGAGTCTGTTTTCCTAGAGGAGGTGAACTCTTATCGTGAAGGGGCCGCTGGAGGTTCAGCTTCTGTCGGAGGCGGTTGTGGTTGCAATTAATAAAATTTGGTTAGGTTTAATTTTTCTTATCCTTAGCATCCAGAATGTTTTTGCCTCGATTAATAGTAAAGCAAAATTCTTTATAAATGCTTATTTTCAAGACGGAACTGGCGGAGATCAAGTCTTTGATAATTCAAAAAAAGAAGAAGTCGATGTTATCGAACCTATGCTTTTTGTTGATTACAAAATTGATGCAGATACAAGTGTAAATGTTCATTTGGTATTTGATACTTGGACCGCTGCCTCAGACACTAAACTTGATGGTAATACGGGGGCTAGTGGAGAGGGTATTAAAGGGCAAAGTCGAATCGGAGGGCGTTTTGGCTATGCTAAAGATGAAAAATCTTGGGCCTGGGCGGGAAACCTTGGGTTCTCAAGTGAGTACGATTATAAATCTTTAAATTTTAGCGGCTCTTGGGAAGGACGATTTGCTGAAGATAATTTTGTCTTGAGTCTTTCACCACAATTATATTTAGATCAAGCTAAAGACTTTGATTTTCAAACGGAAAAGACAAGTGAATTTAAAGGAAGAGTAATCACCGCTCTAGATATATCTGGCTCTCAGCTTTTGACGAGGTCGGATATAGTTTCATTTGGATACACCTTTATAAATATGAACGGGAAGCTCAATAATATTTCAAACTCCGTAAAGGTTTTAGATAATCCATATGGAAATAGCTTTTCAAGAGTTGAGGAGCGCTTGCCAAACAATAGAAGCAGACATGCTGTCAGTACAAAATGGGTTCACGGGTTCACTGATGAGATCGCCTCCCATTTAAGCTATCGTTACTATACCGATGATTGGGAAGTTCAAGCTCACACGGCGGAGGTTGGTATTCGACTTAGCTTTATGGATGATGATGCTTTCCTTATGCCAACATATAGGTACTACACCCAAGATAAATCAAAGTACTACGTAAAGGAAGTTCCTACCTCTAAGGTCCTCATGACGGCTGACTCTGATTTGGCTAATTTTGATGCTCATCGGTTGGGAGTTCACTACGAGCAAATCATTGGAGATAAAAAAATAAGTAAGTTTGATCTACTCGACTTTAGTTTTACTTCAGGAGCTTATTACTACAAAAGAAGCAACGACCTCGATTACTTCTTGGTTCAGTTTGGAATTGGGACAGAATTTTAATGGATAGAAATCGGATTTCACTTTCATCTAAGCATATGGGGGGAGAGTTTCTCTTTCAGATTTTTCCAGGCTCTTCAAATGCTCACGAGGAAATAAAATCAATCGCCCACCTTGCATTCGACGAGGTCAGCAGAATTGAAAATCTTCTAACCGACTTTCGAGATTCGCCCTTTAATCAAATAAATAAGCTCGCCGGAGTTGAAGCAGTAGAAGTGACGAAAGAAATTTTTGACATTATTGAGGATTCGATAGCACTTTCTAAGGAAACTCATGGGGCTTTTGACATTAGTTTTGCAAGTATGGGACATCTTTGGAGAGAGCATAAGAAACGAAATACAAGTCCATCGCTAACGCAAATAAATGAAGCCGCTCGGTTTATAGACTATAAAAAAATCCAGTTAGATCGTGGGAACTTAAAAATTTTCCTACCTCATAAAAATATGCGAATTGGACTTGGAGGAATAGGTAAAGGATACGCCGTTGATAGTGCCTTTGAGCTTTTAAGAAGATACGGCTTATCAAACTTTTATTTTAATGGTTCGGGAGACATAAGAGTGCACTCGAGAAATGATGCCCCAAGGCCTTGGCAAATTGGAGTGCGTAATCCCTTTTCTGAGGATCCAACAAGATCATGTGCATATTTTAAAGTCAAAAATGGAGCTATTGCGACATCTGGAAATTATAATAATTTTATTCATAAACTAGGAAAGAAGTTTCATCATATAATCGATCCAACTACTGGAAATTCTTCTAGCGAACTAGTTTCGGTTACAGTTTTTTCAAATTCCGCTAAAGTCTGCGATACTGTAGCCACCTCTGTTATGATTATGGGAAAAGAAGAGGGACTTAAATACTTGAATCATAAAAACTTAAATGCTTTTATTATCGATGATACCGGAAAAGTTCACCATAGCAAAAAATCAATTGAAGGAATGGAGCAACATTTATGAAGTATTTATTTTTTAGCCTTTTCATTTCATTGAACTTATCTGCAGGTGAAGTTAAGGACTTTTCACTCCCAAAATATAAGGATGATAAAACTTTTAAGCTATCTGAACATTTAGGAAAGAAGACCATCGTCCTGAACTTCTGGGCCACGTGGTGCACATCTTGTATCCAGGAACTCCCAGAGCTACATGCTTTAAAGGCGAAGTACCCTAGTGCTCTTTTTATCGGAATTAATAGTGGTGAAAAGAAAAAGCTTATTAAAAAATTTTTAAAGAGGCATAAGTTCGACTTTGAACATCTTGTCGATCCAAAAATGAAAGTTGCAGACCTTTATGGAATTACTGCAATCCCTGTAACAATTGTTATCGATAAAAATAAAAAGATCGTTTTTAATGGAGCTAGACCCCCTAAAAACCTTTAAAGATGCTCGTTAAGCCAGTCTCTTAAGTCGTGAATTTCATCGATATCAATTTCATGATCCATGGAATACTCTTTCCAGATAAAATTTTTATGATCTGCCATATGGGTGTCGGCAAAGGCCTTAGTTTGCTCATAGGGGATGACCGAATCAAAATTTCCGTGGGCCATAAAAACTGGTGTTTCGTAAAAATCCTCTGGAAAACTATTAAGCATGTAGGGGTAGGTCTTTGGAGAGAGGGCCGCAATTCCTCCAAGCTTTTTACCAAAAGCTTTAGCTACGTTAAAGGCCATGCATCCTCCTTGTGAGAATCCACAAAGGAGAATGTCTTCGGGTTTGAAACCTTCTTCAATTAAAAAGTTGATTTCATTTAGAACGAGCTCAGTACTTTTTTGAACGGCTTCTTCAGGATTTGGGGGATCAGGCATAAACCAAGCAAGCCCCGTAAAATATTCCATGGGGGCATTTAATAACAGATAGTGAAGGTTGGTTACATTTACCTCTTGGGTAAAGATTTGATAGGGCTCAAGACTATCTCCGAGGCCGTGCATAACCAACATAACCTTAAAGTCTGTTTTGGGCTGGGCAGAAATATCAACTTCTGATTTGGCATAGATAAATTTACTTTTTAGTCGCATACCTATTTATAGCTGAGTGATTACGGCTATGCTACAATATTGTCTAAGATACGGAGGTCTTATGAAGAATATATTATTAGCAGTTTCTATTGGTTTATTTTCTTACGGCGCAATGGCCGCTGACGGAAGTTCAGGTTGTGGTCCTGGATGGTATTTATTAAAGAAAAACTCACTGGTTTCTTCGGCCCTTAGAGCCACAACAAACGGTATTCTTTTTCCATCGACAACAATTGGTATGACTATGGGGACTTCAAACTGTTCACAGCACGCTATTGTTAAAAATGAGATGGAAAGCTTAAAGTTTGCAACAGAGAACTATTATGAAATTGCTTCTGAAGCGTCGAGAGGGGAAGGTAATTTTCTAACTTCATTTGCCTCAACCATTGGTTGCAAGACTGAAGATATGACTTCTTTTAATAAAACGATGAAAAAGAATTTCAAGAAAATCTATAATACTAAAAAAGTCGATCCTAAAAGAATGCTAAAAGAAACTTATATAATGATCTTTAGTAATAAGGAACTCTCAAAAGCTTGCAACTTAAGTTAATACTTCTATTTTTTTGGGCGTCCTCTCTATATGCAGGAGAGGACTTCGCCTTTTCTAAACCTTGGCTAAATTTACTTCATTATAAAAAAGGTTTCTTTGGATATAAATCGCGGGCCAAAAGACCCGAGTTTTTTCTTTCTAGCGAGGGAATGACAAATCCCAAAGATGAGCTAGTAAAAACCTTAGAGGCCTTTAATCGAGACCCAGATCTAGCTTGCCGTTTCCCGGCCAGACATAAGCTACTTAGAACCCAGACAAAATTAAAAGAACGGGGAGCTTGTCCTGAACTCGACAAATGGTTAAAAGGAATTGACGCCGGTGATTTGTATTTAGTGTACTCTAGTGCTTATCCAAGTAACCCGGCCTCACTTTTTGGGCATACGTTTTTAAGATTCGATCGAAAGAAATATAGTGACTCTAAAGTCTCTTCAAAACTTTTAGGTTATTCCTTGGCCTTTCAGGCTCAAACAAACTCAGACGATAACTCTTTTATTTACACCTTTAAGGGAATGACAGGAGGCTATGATAGTTATCTAGAGATCAAACCGCACTATATGGATATAGGGGCTTATAATAATTCTGAAAGTCGAGACTTATGGGAATATAAAATTCCTATTAGTGAGGAAGAAAAAGAATTAATGCTTCTTCACGTCTGGGAGCTTATTACTGGGACGACCTTTTCTTATTATTTTTTAGACGAAAACTGTTCGACCCATGTGCTGGCACTCCTAGAGGCCGTTAAGCCAGAATGGGATTTTTCTTCAAAGTCCGATCTCTTTGTTGTTCCTCAGACGACGCTAATAGAAGTTTTAGAAAAGTCAGAGCATCGGGTAGTTGGTTTTAGGCCGGCCATTAAAAGATTGATATGGGCGCGCGTGAATCGAATGGATAAAGGTGAGCTTAGTAGAGTCTTTGCAGCGAAAGAGGACGTAAACCAAATTTCAAAACTTAAAACTGCCGATGAGTTTGATTTACTTATTGATCTTTGGAAGTTTGATAATTATAAGGCAGGGACTAAACTAGACGCTTCCTCAAAAGAAAAGATGGATAAGGTGCTTATTGCGAGAGCCAACTTGGAAGAAGCTCCAATTGCTATAGATTTAAAAGAAGAGAATCAAGACAGGGCCCCTGACCTGGCCCATAAGTTTAAGAAACTTGGGGTTGGATATTTAGAGACTCCTTACGTAGAATTTTCCTATGGCTTTCATTCTTTTGACGACCCGATCCTTGGGTATGATGAAAAGTCTTATATTAAGTTTTTAGAGGGAATGATTTTTTATGAAGAAAAAGAGTTTGAGCTTCGAAGATTTGACCTTATTAAAATAACCTCTCTTCAAAACTTCTCATTTAGTTATCCTCATTTTTCATGGGAGATAAACTTGTTTGCCAATCAAGAAAGAAGGGAAGAAAAACTCCCCAAGAAAATTAGTCTTTCTGGAGGAATAGGGTTTTCTCTTTTAAGGAGTTCTTGGCAGCTCTTTTTTATTCCCGAGGCGAAAGGCTCCATAGATACTGGAACTGGAAAAAAGAAAATTGAAGCTCTTTTAAAACTAAGCTTTAAGAAGTCATTAACGAAAAATTTTCAATTTGTATTTGAATCTGAATATCTGCCATCTAAATCCTCTGACAAAGAAGTCTTACTAGGCCCTAAGTTTAATCTTTCTTTAGGGCGCCAAGTTGTCCTAGAAGTTGGAGGAGAATACCTTTCAACTGAGAAAAAAATGAGGCCCAGGGCCCAGCTCCATGCCTATTTTTAGGTCATAAGTATCCGAATTTATTCTACTTACGCAAAAGTTACGCAAAAACATATTGCACTTACGCAAAACTTACGTATTATGGATTTTGAAGAGGGGTTGGAAAATTTGGGGACCAACTCATGAATGCACTACACACACATTTTTTTAATCCTACTGGGGACCTGGCCTCAGTAGAAAAATACTTAGAAAAGGCGAAGCGAGGAAGGAGAGATAAGTCGGCGGGAGAGTCTGGCTTAATAATCCCTCTTCGTAGCCAGAAGATTCAGTCTACTTTGAGATTGGGCCTTTCTCGCTTTGCTCTTCTAGGAACAGATAAAGAAAGGATTCGCAAAAGAGAGATATGCCTCTCTCTTTTAAATCGGAGGATAGGATGAACTCTAGAAATTACAGTAGCAGCCACACAGTTTTAATTTCAAAAACCTGGATCAACGCTCCTAAGGTGAATGGGAGTTTTATTCCGCCAAGAACTCTTGGAGCAAGAATTAAGTTCAGGCCTTTACGCTTTTTTACTAGTTCAGGGCCTTTGGATTTTTTTAACAGGCTTTTTACTCCTGGTGTTTTAGTACAGGTTAAAAAGACTAGGCTTGGAGGGATCTGATGAAAAATGACGGAAAAGATACAATTTTATTTTGTTTATTTATTTTTTATATAGCGCTAATGACTATCGCTTAACTTCAGTGGCCCCTGCGGGGGCTTCTGTTACAAATAACCTATAGGGCTTCATTAAAAACTGAAAACTATTTTTTAAACTGACTTCAATCTTAAGGGCCGTCTTTTTATTCGTTTTAAAGCTTATGAAGTTAGACCTATATGAATCATCAGAGACTTCTATAATATTTCCTTTTTCGTCTAAAAGCCTTAAAGAAAGACTGTCCAAAGTGTAGGCAGAAACGAGAGTTATATTTACCCATCGTTTAGAGCTAGCAGTAATTTTGTATTGATGCTTATCACTTGAGCTACTTAACTTATCCTGAGCCACGAAGGAGGAATCTAAATCAGTTAGTTCCTTAGCGATTCCTTCTTTATAAAGCTCATAAAGTGGAAAGCGCTTTTTCCCATCTATTGTTTTGACCATGATGCTCTTAACAATCTTCTTATTCTTGTTTCTATACTTTCCAATTTCATCTCTTTTATAACCATGAATCCCGTGGGGTCCTAGAGGTCCACCAACACCCATAACTCCGTTTAGGCCTGAAGGACCTACGCTATGAAGAACTCCTCCAGCTGCTAAAATTTCACCGCTATTAGGACCGAAGTCGTAGGAGCTAAGGGCCTGACCAAATTCCGTCGTGATAAGAAGAGGGCCATATTCACTTAAGGGACCACCAATTGCGCCTATTTTGTTTGCGAAATCTTTCCAGCTCTTAGTTCCATTTATCCAAGGTGTAGCATTCCACCATTCATCGCCGAAAGGTCCGAGTATTCCAAAGGGGCCATAACTTCCAGTAACTCCGTAATTCTTATTAAGGGGTCCATTTTGGCCTAGCCAGAACAGCTCTAGTGAACTGAGGTTTTCGCTCTTATTCATTAGTTTTGAAAGGCTATAAGAGTTCGTAACTTTAGCCTGAGCTAATGTGGCAAAGAGTAAGAGGCCAGTAAGAGAAAAAGTTTTTTTCATAGGGGAAATATGCCCTAAATCAAGGGAATTACTACTATGTATGAAGTAATTATAGGTCATAAGTTCGTCATTGAGAGGAGTGAGCGTTTGAAAACTAGATACGTGAATGCTAAAAAAAGCACAGATCTACGGGAGATATTTAATGAATAATTTGGTTTTAGTTTTAGCGGGATTTCTTTTTTCAATAAATGCATTTGCAGAGCTTTCTGAGGTAAAAAACTTTGGAAAGAATCCTGGCTCTCTAAAAATGTTTGTTTATACCCCAAAGAACGTAAAAAAATCAGCTCCCCTTGTTGTTTTACTTCACGGCTGTGCTCAATCAGCGAAGCAGTACGATGACGAGACGGGATTTGCTCATATGGCAGAAAAAACGGGGGCCGTTCTTCTTTTACCAGAACAAAGTAGCTCGAATAATATTCAGTCATGTTTTAACTGGTTTGAGCCAGGAGATATTACTCGCGGAAAAGGGGAGGCAGCCTCAATTATAAATATGGTGAATCATCTTCAGGAAAAAAAGATTGCTTCTAAGAAAAGAGTCTTTATCTCTGGACTCTCTGCTGGCGGTGCCATGTCAGCGGTTATGCTGGCCCTTTATCCCGATAAATTTGCAGGGGGCGGACTTGTCGCTGGAGTTCCTTTTGGATGTGCCCGTAGTATGTTCGCAGGCTTTACTTGCATGCGTTCAGTTAATAAAACTCCTGAGCAGTGGACGAGTTTAGTAAAGAAGGCTTTTGAGCATAGAGGAAGCTATCCTAAAGTGATAATCTTCCAAGGGACTTCAGACCCTTTTGTCTCTCCAAAAAATGCCAACGAGTTATTAGAGCAGTGGGGTGGATTGCATAAAGCGTCAAATGAGGAATTAGTTTTAGATAATAACAAAATAGTTCATAAGACTTATAAAAACAGTAAAGGGCAGAGCAAGGTTGACGTTGTGATGCTTAAAGGCATGAGCCATGGGCATCCCATCGATATGTCCTCTGGATGTGGTTCTAGTGGGCAATGGGTAATTGACCATGGTGTATGCGCCGCGGAAATGATGTCCAAGTTCTTTAACCTCAAAAGATAGCCGTAGCCAATCATAGGGGGCTATAATTCCCCCCATGGAAATTACTCCGATTCCCGGATTTAGCGAACCATTTAGTAGTATTACACATCTCTTAGGAGCTGTTTTCTTTCTTGTTGGTGGTTTCTACCTTGGAATAAAAGGCAGGGGAAATACGAAGAGGCAAGTAGGTCTTGGGATCTATTCATTTAGTCTTGTTTTTCTATTTTCTATGAGTGGGGTTTACCATCTTCTAGAACCAGGCCTTATGCCTCGCCATGTTCTTCGCCATCTCGATCACGCAGGCATTTGGATTCTAATTGCCGGTACGTTTACCCCCATGCATATTATTCTTTTTAGAGGAGTCAAGCGCTGGGGTGTTCTACTTCCGGTTTGGATTATGGCCATTACAGGTCTTACTCTTGAGATGGTTTTCTTTAATAATATTCCTGAATGGTTAGTTCTAAGCTTTTTCTTATTCTTAGGTTGGGTTGGAGTTATTTCAATTTGGATGTTTAAAAAATACTATCCTGAAAAAAAATACCGCCTTATAGGAATTGGGGGAGTGGCCTATTCTCTAGGTGCGGTCATGGAGTTTACCAGATGGCCGATTCTTTGGTCGGGTGTGATTGGCCCGCACGAAATTTTTCATATCTTTGTCTTGATAGGGGCCGGTTCCCATTGGCTTTTTATTTTTAGAAATGCCCATAGACCAAAAGCTAGAATTCTCGTTGTTCATATTAAAGAATTTGTAACTCAAGGAGGTTATCAGGCCATTGGTGAAAATGAGTTGATTGATTTACGGGCTGATAGCTTAGAAGAGTTGCATGGACTTATTCAATCCTGGGTTAATGAAAATTTTCATAGGGAAATGAGACCATTAGAGATTAACCTTAAGCACTCGAAAATTTTGTGAACAAGAAAATTATAATAATAGGATGTTTGTTTTTCTTTGGGCTCGGCTATGGAGTCTCAAGAATCTTTACACCAGCAGAAGTGAATAATATTGAGGTTGTAGTTTCAAAGGCACAAGAAGATTCACAAGCGATAAAAATTAAGGAAAAAATAGTCACTAAATACCTTTTGGAAAAGGACCCAGTTAAAAGGCTCGAATTAAGTGATGAAATCATGGAAAAGGTCATTCTTCTTTTTATGGCAAATTTAGGAATTAAACTTTCTGAAAAAGAGAAGGCACTTGTTCAAAATCCTAAGTCTTATGAAAAGTACTTACAAGAAGTCATGACTTTATGCCCTTCGCTCCCCAAAAGTACAGAGCCAGAAGTGTATTTAAATGACGGAAGCGATGAGGCCCGAAGAAAATTGGAGTCTGAACTTAGAACTTGTAAGCAAACTTATGGTGGGCTTAATAAAAAGCCGAAGCTTAAAACTGACGAACAAAAAAGAAAGTTTATAAATTTTGAAGATAATATTTTTAAAAGATTTGGAAGAAGACCAGAATCACTTTTTCCTTTTGATATTCACTCTGAACTTTGGACTGAAAGGGTCTTTGCAGGAAAAACTCAAGGTTTTCCTAAAAGTTTTACGGAGAACTATGAAGGCACTCATGAAGGCATTTTTCGAACCAGAGATGGAGAGCAGGGATATATAAAAATTAGTCTAGGTCAGCATAAAGATAGTAAAAATAATAAGGTTCGATTGAATTTTTCTAAATCGAGTAATATTGGTTTAACTTTAGGGGCAACTTATAATGCCACTCATCCCGTTGGACATTCAAACACGGGAAAGGGTCCATGCCGCGGATTAATTTTATCAACAGGTGAAAATGGAACCGGAAGTTTTAGCGAGAATAGGGTTGTTCACTTAATAAAGATTCCAGGTAAAAAGGGCTTCTTTGGAAGAGTCTATACCCAAGATCAGATGGTCAGCTCATTTTTTGTCATGAAAAATTTCTCAAAGAAAAACCTAAACCCCTCAAAATGGGGCACAGACCGCGGCTATTGGTAATCTCTATGTCGCACCGAGTCCCAAAAGGTAACTGGCACCTTTAATTAATTCGGCGTAAAATTTCTCCCCTATGACGGAGACTAGCGAACAATCCATTCTTAGACTATCTGGTTCAAAGCCGATCAGCTTGGTTGACCAAGTGGCCGTAGAAGAGCCCCTTGAGATCCGTCTACGCTATTTTAAAGAAAGAGGGATGCATTATAGTCCCGTAGAAAAAACAATTTCTATTACTATGCGAACTCCCGGAGCAGATTTTGATTTGTCCCTAGGCTTCTTGTTTACTGAAGGAATAATTTATTCTTTAGATGATATTGAGGAGGTCGCTCATTGTCCTGGTGGTAAAGGTAATATTGTAAAAGTAAGTTTAAAAAAAGGCGTTAAAGTAAATATGCCTACTTTAGATCGTCACTTCTACACAAGTTCATCTTGTGGGGTTTGCGGGAAAACTAGTATTGAGGCCCTAAAATCTCAGAATCCTTATATTGATAATATTCAAAGCACTTTAGAGATCTCGCAGGAGTTTCTCTATAAGCTTCCAAAGACTCTACGTGAAGCTCAGCGCCTCTTTGAAAAAACCGGCGGTCTGCATGGCTGCGCTCTTTTTGATATTAGCGGTGAGCTGACTCATGTAAGAGAAGATGTTGGAAGGCATAATGCTCTTGATAAACTTGTGGGGGCCTGCCTTAGAGAGAGGTTAGAACTTCCTCTAAAGTCTAAAGTTCTTCTTTTAAGTGGAAGGGCAAGTTTTGAACTGATTCAAAAAGCGGCCATGGCCGGTATCTCAGTCATTGGTGCCATAGGCGCGCCTAGCAGCTTGGCCATAGAGCTAGCAAAAAATTGTAATATAACCCTTGTGGGATTTCTTCGCGCGGGTAAAATGAATGTCTACTCAGGCAGCGATAGAGTTCGTATCTATGAAATGGAAAACCCCGGAAGAGAAGCCGGACGACATTGATGTTGGTGAAAAAAGCACTAAGGCCGGAGGCATACCTGCGGTCTTATCAAGCATGTCCCATACTTTTAAAAAAGTTGGACCTTTAAGATCTCTTTCTAGCTTAATGAAAATAAATCAACAGGACGGTTTTGATTGTCCTGGTTGTGCTTGGCCTGAACCGAAGAACAGATCTGTAGCAGAGTTTTGTGAAAATGGAGCAAAGGCCATCGCCGAAGAGGCCACAAAGGCGAAGATCACCTCCAGCTTTTTTAGTAAATACTCAGTCAATGATCTGGCTAAAAAGTCAGATTACTGGCTTGGTCAGCAGGGTAGGCTTACCCATCCCATGATTTTAAAAGAGGGTAGTTCAAATTATGAAATGATCTCTTGGGACCAGGCTTTTAAAGAGATAGCAGCAGAGCTTAAGGCCCTAGACGATCCAAATAAGGCCATTTTTTATACAAGCGGCCGAACTTCTAATGAAGCGGCTTTTTTATATCAGCTTATGATTCGAAAATTTGGGACTAATAATCTGCCCGATTGTTCGAATATGTGCCATGAATCTAGCGGGGTCGCCATGAGCGAGTCCATAGGTATTGGAAAAGGCACTGTAACCCTTGAAGATTTCGATAAAGCTGACTGTATTATCATCTGGGGACAAAATCCTGGGACAAATCATCCCCGAATGTTGACTAGTCTTCAGTCAGCAGCGAGGCGCGGGGCTAAAATTATTACAATAAACCCCCTAAAAGAGGTGGGAACTGATAGATTTATACATCCCAAGGATGTGCATTTACTCCTAGGAGGTGGTACAAAACTAACCACCCAGCTGCTTCAAATTCGCATAAATGGCGATGTTGCGGTAACAAAAGGGCTTATGAAAGGGCTCTTAGAAGCCGAAGAGAAAGCACCAGGAAAAGTACTAGACCACGAATTTATTGCTAAATATACGGAAGGTAGTCATGAAGTCATCGAAGATCTTAAAAAACAGAGTTGGGATTCAATTGTCGAATCAGCCGGAGTCTCTAAGAGCGAAATCCTTAAGGCCGCTACAATCATTGCGAAAAGTAAGACCGTTATCGGCTGCTGGGCGATGGGGCTCACCCAGCACAAAAACGCCGTCGGAAACATCCAAGAAGTCTTAAACTTATTACTTCTTAAAGGCGCCATGGGAAAACCAGGCGCCGGAGCTTGTCCAGTTCGCGGACACTCCAATGTTCAAGGCGATCGCACTATGGGAATTTGGGAAGCACCTCCTGAATCCTTTCTTAAAAAACTAGACGAAAATTTTAAAATGAAAGCCCCCCGTGACCACGGTTTTAATGTTGTACAGGCCATCGAAGCTATGCACGCGGGTAAAGGGAAAGTCTTTTTTGCCATGGGTGGAAACTTCTTAAGCGCTACTCCGGATACTGAATACACAGCGAAGGCCCTTTCAAAAACTAGCCTTACGGTTCAAGTTTCAACAAAACTTAATCGCTCTCATCTTGTTACGGGTAAACGGGCCATTATTCTTCCTTGTCTTGGAAGAACTGAAAGAGACTTAGGTCAGTTCGTGACGGTAGAGAACTCCATGGGGATTGTGCATAAATCCATTGGTCACCTATCACCAGCCTCTAATTTTTTAAAAAGTGAACCTGAGATTGTTTGTTTATTGGCCAAAGAATTATTTCCTGATGATTTTGTAAAATGGGATGATTTAAAAATGGATTATGATGAGATCAGAAGAATGATTGAGGCCACTATTCCAGGTTTTGAAAACTATAATAAAAAAGTTAGAGAGCCAGGGGGCTTCACTTTGCCAAATCCCCCAAGGGATAGCCGTACTTTTAATACAAAAAATAAAAAAGCAAACTTCATTGTTCATCCTCTTCCTGAAAATAAAATTCCTGATGGAAAGTTTATGATGATGACCACCAGAACTCATGATCAGTTTAATACCACAGTATACGGTCTAGAAGATCGTTACCGAGGAATAAAACTAGGTAGACGAGTGGTTCTAATGAATGAAGAAGATATGAAAGAAAAAGGTCTTGAGCAGGGGCTTCAGGTAGATTTAGAAAGTGAATTTAATGGAAAAAAGAGAAGGGCAGAACGCTTTTTTGTTGTGGCCTACGATATTCCAAGAAAATGCGTGGCCACTTATTTTCCAGAGGCCAATCCTCTTATTCCCGTAGATTCCTACGCGAACAAGAGTATGACCCCGACTTCTAAGTCAGTTATTATCTCAATCGAGAAATCTACATAGCTTCGGTAAAAATATCTAAGTGAGCTAGAACTTCTTCAATTTCGTCATTGATCTGCTCGCGGCTCTCACTGTTTAGCTTTTGCTTTGAAAGAATGACGACCGTTGAAGGGTGAACAATAAGCTCTTTTGGCTCGTAACAAGTTTCGTCTGCTTTTGGTAATCCGTTTCCATCGTGAAACTTGTCCTCAATTTCAGATAGAGAGATATTTTGCATATAAGAGCTCTTGTCCACGATATGCTTTAAAAGTGTTTCACATTTTGGATTCTTTTTTGAGTAGGCCTTTAAGATTGGTTTAGCTAGCTCAACCAATTCAATGGCGTCTTTTTTTAAGACTTCTGAGTTAGCATTGGCCTTATTATTTTTTACAAGTCTTTCGGCCACTTCTCTATAAGGTTTTAGGTTCTTATGTAGTGGTTTTGAAGCACAGCTTGCTATTAAAGTAAGTGATAGGGTTAGGATTAAGCTTTTCATTTTTCTTCCTTTGGTTATTTTTGAAAGAAAATAGAGGAGTTTGTTTGACTTGTCAAACTTTTGTAGCTCTAGCGATACTTTAAGTGTTCAGGCCCGGCGCTGTAAATTAAGGTACTTAATATAGCTTCTTCAGGCTTATCCTTAAAAAGAGGGTTATCCGTCTGGATTAGAAGGCCACCGAAGTTATTACCAACTTCAAAATAATCATTCGCAGACCGCCCCATGGCCATAAGTCCGGCTTCTTGGGTTTTGTGGAAGATGAGATCTGCGCTATTTTCGCCCGGTTTGCATAGAGGGTTTCTTTTCTTTTCGATAAGCCTAACCCCGTATTCCATCCATCTGAGTTCTTCCATGGGGGAGAGTCCTATATGTGAATCTGTTCCAATTGAATAATTACCACCGGCGAGATGAAAATCCTTTAGAGGGAAAAGCCCGTCACCTAAATTTGCTTCAGTACTAGGACAAAGAACGACATTCGCCTTAGCATCAATAATCATTTTGAGCTCTTCGTCATTTATATGAGTAGAGTGCACCAAATGGAATTCTTCATTTAGTTTCACGTTCTCACAGAGCCATTCAACAGGCCTTTTCCCAAGATGTGAAACGCAGTCCCTAACCTCCATTATCTGTTCACTGATATGAATATGTTTTGGAATACCACTCGGAAGTTTTTTAAAGAGTTTAATTATATCTTCATTTTTAACAGCACGGAGTGAGTGAACTCCTGCTCCAACGATAACATTATTAAATTTCTCCGCTGATTTTTTAATTTCTTCATATAGTTCTAAATAACTATCAACATCTTTGCTAATAAACCGGCGCTGTCTTTCATTTGGTTCTAGGTTAAATCCTCCCATTTGATAAAAGATAGGAACTAGAGTCAGGGCTAGGCCTGCCTGGTTCGCAGCTACCATGAGCCGCTCACTCATTTCAGCAGGGTTTTTATAGGGGAGGCCTTCTGTATCGTGATGAAGATAATGAAACTCTGCTACATGGGTATAGCCATGTCTTCTCATTTCCATATAAAGGTTCGTAGCGATTTCCTGTAATTCGTCTGGAGAAATAGATAGGGCCAGGGAGTACATATTCTCTCGCCAAGACCAAAAATCATCTCCTTCTGCCGACTCTGGGATCGATTCATTTAGTCCACCCATGGCATATTGAAAGGCGTGGGAGTGAGCGTTTTTAAACCCAGGGATGAGATAGCCATCCATTGGAAAGAATTCTCCCTCTGGTTTTTCATTAGAAAGCTCAGTGATCAAATTATTTTCATCGACAGTAATATAGAGCTCATTTTTCCAGCCGTCTTTTTGTAATAATTTTTTTATGAGGTAAGTTTTCATTTAAGGGCTCAGCTCTTGTTTTAAAGATTTAAATAATTCTATCAAAACTGCTCGGACCTTTTCAGCTTTTTCTTTTAAGTAAGTAGTGGTTTCTTCGTCCATATAAAGGTCTTGAGACATTTCCAACTGCAAAGCTTCAATTTTATCGTTCAGGCCTCCAAAATAGCGGGTAATATGACCGCCCTTAAATGGATCATTATGATTAACCTGAAAAGAGCTTTTTCTTAAACTGCTTAAGGCCAGATCAATGGTTTCTTTCTTAGCAGAAGTTTGATCAGCACTACCTAGAATCATATCTGGAAATTTTTCTTTTCTTATCGTCGGTACACTTCTTTTAATTGAGTGGGCATCAAAGAGGAGGGCCCTGCCAAACTTCTGGGCCCTTAGGCTTAATTTCTCTTCTACAGCTTTATAGTAAGGCCAATAGTATTCACTAAGTCTTCGCTCTATTTCGGAATCGGGAATCTCATTTCTTAGAATTGAGTCTCCAAGAAAATTGGTCCTCGGGACCAAGGAGGTTTCGCTTCTTCCGTCTTTATAAAGAGAAGCGCTTTTTGGGTCTCTATTAAGATCAATAACGTATCGAGAATAAGGAGCCTCATAGATTTCAATATCTAATTCAGCCGCAAAGTCGTAGAGCTCTCCAATAAACCAATCTGTATCTTCTGGATGTTTTAAGACATGCTCTTTGTAGTACTGTCTAACTTCTTCAGGAAAACGAATTCCGGAATGGGGAACAGAAATTAAGATTGGATTGCTTGGGCTCATGGATTAGTAAGCTTGTATTTTTGATACTGGGTATATTCAAAACAGCTTTTATCATGACCAAGGTCGCAGCCCTTCTTCATCCAGTTGGCGGCTTTTGTTTTGGTTAATTCTGGATTTTTGTTCTCTTTTCCTAAGGTGCTAAAGATGGCAGTGCCTAGTTTATAACAAGCACCTCCATCTCCATTATTGCAATTATAAGTAAGACCTTTGCAAGGAGGTCTTGAGGCGCAGGCACTTAGAAATAGAAGAAAAATTAAAACTTTCATCGATAAATTGGTTGTCCCATAGGTTCTCCGATAATCTCGCCGTTATCCATGACTTTGTTTCCTCCAACAATGGTCATCACGGCCATACCTTTAATCTTTCTTCCAGCATAGGGAGTCCAGCCAGACTTACTGGCCTGTTCACCATCAGAAATTTCATGGGTCTTATTCATGTCAACAATCGTTATGTCGGCATCGTAACCAAGCATAAGCTTTCCCTTATTTTTTAAAGAGTAAAGCTCGGCAGGTCTTTGGCTTAAAAGATCGACAAGCTTTTCTAAACTTAATTTTCCAGCATTCACATGATCTAGCATAATATTTAGGATAGTTTGCACTCCCGGCATTCCACTAGGTGAATGAGGGTATCCTTTATCTTTTTCTTCTTTTGTATGTGGAGCATGATCAGAGCCGATAACATCAACTGTTCCGTCTGTTAGGCCTTTCCACAGTCCATCTCTATGGTCGGCAGTTCTGATCGGTGGGTTCATCTGAGCATAAGTTCCTAAACGATCATAATCTTCTGGAGCACAAAGGGTTAAATGCTGTGGGGTCACTTCAACAGTGGCAACATCAGTGTACTTTGCTAAAAGCTCCATTTCTTCTTTAGTAGAAATATGGAGTACGTGAACTCGTTTTCCTGTTTCTCGAGCCAAGTCTAAAATCATTTGGGTGGAGCTTAAAGCAGTGTCCACATCTCTCCAGTGATAGTGAGCGTGAACATCTTTTGCTTCATTTTTTATACTAACTCTCTCCCTAAGCATAAGTTCGTTTTCTGAGTGAAGCGCGATGGGAAGGGAGCAAGATTCAAAAATCTTAGTAAGCTTTAACTTATCATAAAGAAGTAGGGAACCAGTACTGGAACCTAAAAAGATTTTTATGCCACAGCAGCCTTCTACATCAACTGCCGATTGCAAGTTTTCTAAATTATGCTCAGTCGCTCCCATAAAGAAACCAAAGTTCGTATAGCTAGTTTCTCTTCCTCGTTTTACTTTATATTCGATTGATGCGGCATCAACGGTTGGAGGATTTGTATTAGGCATCTCTAAGAAGGTTGTTATGCCCCCAAGAGCAGCAGCTTTTGAGCCGGTGTGAAGATCTTCTTTATGTTCAAGGCCTGGCTCTCTAAAATGAACTTGAGAATCAATGATTCCAGGAAGTACGTGGAGGTTTTTAGCGTCAATGGTTATTGGTGCAAATTCACCGTGTCCAGGCTCTAATATTGCCGCGATTTTACCATGATTTAAGGCCAGATCCTTTTGAACTGGTCCGTCTGGTGTCATTAATATTCCATTAACAATTAGCGTCTCAAATGCAGACATATGCCCTCCTGTGGATGAGGGCATTATAAATTCGCTTACTCGATAAAGAAAGCGAGGATCGACGCAATATTGAAGCGAGTCCCCTTAATTTTCTTTTTAGGAGTCAGATAGTGGAATATGGCCATCTGTATCACGGATGGAATTTCCATTTTCTTAATTAGGTAAAGGAAGATTGAATGACCATATTTATAGGTCTTAGGCTCAAGCTCTCCAACTTTGATAATAACGGTTTCAAATCTAAAGTAGGCGATGTCTAGCTCTCTTCTGTCTAGCCAGCCGTCATTATTATAATCATAGAGGATATAGATTGCTTCTACGTTAGAGAAAGCTACCATAAGCCTGTTTAGATCTACTTTCGTCAGTGGAAGCGATTCGTCTGGAAACTCTCTAGCATACTTCTCCATATTAAGAAGATATTGCTGTGCTTCTTCCATCCCAACGCTTTGTACATATTCATAAAGCTTTGAGAAGTACTTCTGATTTCCAAGCTCGTTGAAAAAGATATGCCAGAAATATTCTCTATAGCAGTTAAGCTCAATATTCTCGTCATCACCAATTGGAGTACAGTAATTCTTAAGCTTCTCGTGAACTGAAGAGGCGTGCTTATTGGCCGATAAAATAGCGCTTACATACTCTGTTAGCTCTTCAACATTACTATAACCGTTTCCGTCACCTTGATATTGAAAAACATCAGACCCATCCACGGCCTCTCTAACAAATCGGTCAAAATCTTTTGGCCATAGACCAATCTCTCTTGCTGCGCCTTCTACTTCTTTAATTGCTACCGCAACATTTTCTTTACTAACATGTTTTCTTCTTTCTCCCTCAGGAACATGGCCGTATTCGTCCACAATTTTCTTTAGGGCATAACGTAAGAGGGCAGTAAAGTTAAAGCCTTTTTTAAATCTTTTGAATTCTCTATAATAATGAAGATAACCTTCGTCATCTTGAAAATAACGATAATGTAGGGTGATTAATTCAAATTGATTCCATAGCTCTTTTTGACGGTCTTTGGTGAAGATTTTGTATTCCTCAAGATCAGGTCTACGGATAGTTTCAATAACCTTGGGGCTTTCCATTTTAGACTTGTAATGACTAAAGGTAACATCATTGAAATAAAGCATTTCAAAGACTTCTTGTCCCCATCCAAAGAGAACTTTGACGTCAGAGAAAGTATACTTATTTCTCTCTCCGCCTATGAGTCTAATTTTTAAGTTTGCAATTGATTCTTCAAAGTTGTCTATTTCCCAATCATTATCAAGAACTCTTTCTATAAGATCAGACAGATCTTTGAATTCAAAAATATAAACATTATTTTCGTGATTGTGAAAATAAGTCTGAGCTTCTTTAATTAGGTCTAGGTAGAAGTAGTTTTCATCATCAGCAATTTTAAAATCTTTATGCTTAACATAGAGAGCATCAAGGCCAAGAGTTACCATGCCTCCTAAATTTGCAAATAGAACTTCAAGTTCCTTATCTGTAATGACTCTTTTTTCTCCCCCTAGGATTAACTTCTTAAGGAAAAGGTAAGAATCAATTAAAGGAATGTCCATCTGATCATCGTCTAGGCCAAGGATGGTTTTTAATTCTTCTAAGAAAAAGATGATATCAAGAGATTTTCCAAGGGAGGCCCTTTGGGTGATAACACTTAATAGGGCGCTCGAAGCATTTGAAACCGCCTGATTTAAGTTTTCACGATTGTTCCAGTACTTGGCATTATCATCACTAAACTTTGTAAAACTACTTTTGATTAAAGAACCGTGAGTGTTGACCACTGCAAAGATATCAAAAAGGAGGGGAATATTAGCTACAGATAAATTGTTTTTTGGGTCCTTTAAAAGAATCTCATTTAGCATGTAAACAAACTTTAAAAGATCGTTGGTTTTTTGAGCCACATCTGCTGCGAAGAAGCGGTCAACAAACCTTTTTAATTCATTAATATGAATATAGCGCTCATCAGCTCTTCTAACGAAGGTTACAAATTGGTTGAGGTTTTCATTAAGGCATCGAATATCTCTTGAAACATCTTCATCAAGTATTTTCTCTAAGCGCTTAGCATCGATGGCACAAATCTGCTGAATATCACTTAGGTCCATGACACCCTGATCGCTAAGAGGCTCATCTCCACAAGAGTGCACCAGGATTACAGATATCAATAACAAAAATATGCGTAGGATTTTCATCGACCCTCACTTTGAGTTCTATTCACTACATTTGTTATTGTATCGAAATAATCGAGAGTCCGATTGAATCGGAAAACTTGACGCATTTCGGTTCGGCAAATGGTGCCGAAAATGATGCAGTTGGTCAAATAAAATCCTTACCTTTTTCAAGGGTCTATATATTCTTCTCTATTTTTAATTTTAACACTGCAATACAACATATTTCTAGGTTAAGATACTGTATGAGAAAAAAATGCTGTTTATGCTCCTTTTTACTGATGTTTTTTGCTCCAGTACTCGAATGCTGGTCAAAAGGAATCTTAAGTTACGAACATTTTGGTCGCCTAAATACCCCTGCCTTTGAAGGTGCAAGCGATAACGCCCTAAGTTTTGAGTATAAACACGATAAAAAAAGAGCAAGTTTCGACTCTTTCGCCAATTTTCACGCTCGCTATTTCCCGCAAAATGAAGGAAGTCAGATATCCCTGAGAGAGGCCTATATATCCAGAGTAAGAGGGAAGACTTCTTGGGCCGTGGGGAGAAAGATCCTAGATTGGACACCACATGAAAAATTCTGGGGAATTGGAGAGCTTAACGCCCTTAAGGGATTCAACTTGATGGATGATGATCAAGAGGGGTTAATGGGTGTTCACTTTGACAAAAAGTGGGATCGAGTTCAATTTTCAGTTCTCGCCTCTGGAATGCATATACCTCAGATTAATCCAACCTTTACTATAAAAGACGGGAAGATCTCAGGTGCCAATGAATGGACCAATCCACCAGCAAAGTTTGTTCGCTTTAGTGGCCAAAATATTCCCGTCTATTACAACCTAGATGAACCGCCAATTAGTTCTCTTATTTTTAAACAGTCCCTAGGAACCCGTTTAAAATATAGTTGGAAGAAAGGTGCTGTTTCTGCATATGGAGTTTATAAGCCTGAGAACCTTCCGCGGATTAATGCAACTGGTTTTTACGAGCAAAACGAAGTTGAACAGGCCAGTGTAAGGGCCAAGCCTTTTATCAATCATCACACGATGTATGGTTTAAATGTCACTCAAGAGTTTGGTGATTTTACGGCCAAAGTAAGTTGGGACACAATTGATCCTGACCATGGTGAAGATGGCTCTTTTGAATTCGAAGCTTTTAAGATTAAGCCCGTATATACGACTGATAGCTTTTTTACGGCAAGTACAACTTGGGATAAAAATCGCTATATGGGCTTAAGCGCTAATTTTATCGAACTTTTAAGAGGAGATGCAAACAACACTAATGTCTTTGCAAAGAAGCCCAAGTGGGTTCGTGCAATTGGATTCTCTACTTGGTGGAAGGCCACAGGCAAGTTAACTTTCTCTGCCAATTATAGGCAAGATCTCGTTTTAAGCGATATTTTAACGAGGTTTGAATCTCGTTATAAGTTCACAAAGCATGTAGCCGTAGGTGTTGGGGCCGACTTTCTAAGAGCGCCTAAGGAAAGGTCCTATTGGAGCCCATATCGTGCTAACGATACGGTTTTTAGTTCACTTGAATATATCTTTTAATCAGGATTTCGTTATAATTAAAAAGTGAAATCCTTTTTAGTTCTTATTCTTTTTCTCAACTCACCAATTCTTCTCGCAGAAAAAGAGCACGATTATGCCGCAATTTTATTTTTTACTCGCGGGAAAGTTTATCTTTCTTCGGAAGGTGGATTATTTGGAGAAGTCAAAAAAGGTCATGAGATCGCTGAAGGAGATATTATTAGAACAAAGGATAACTCACTGGCCATAGTGCGTTTTCCCGATAAGTCCACCATGCGCATCGATCACAATTCAGAAATAGAAATCGAAAAAGTTGTTGAAAATGTAGAGGGGGAGAGTCTCGGCTCTTCCGATATCATCCTTCGGGGCGGTAGGGCCGTCATTGATGTCATCAATAAATCTCGGGCCCCAGTTTTCAATGTTAAGACTAGGTCTGTGGCCATTGGTGTTCGAGGAACTCGCTTTATGGCCGGGCTTGATCCTGAAAGTAATCATATGGACCTTGCCGTAGATAGGGGAGAGGTTGAAATTTCCCATAAAGAAAAGCCGGATATGGCAGATGCTATTGAAGCTGGTCACTCCATTCATTTAGAAAATGGGTCTGAATTTAATCAACCTCAACAACATGATTGGATTAGTAAATTTAATTTCAATGCAAATGACCGAGATGTTGACCACTCCCAAATGAATAAAGTGATGGAGTTAAAAAGATTAGAGCATCGTCAAAAGAGGAAAACTTGGGTTAGAGACAAAATCAAATGGGCGAAGAAAAAGAAAAGATGGAATATGTTTAGATCTCGTCATTTAGAGAAAGTGAAGAGGCTTAAATCTAAAAGAATGGAGTTTTTAAAAAAGAAAAAATTCTTTATGAGTAAGAGAAAGGAACTCGTTTTTAAACGAGAAAAGCTTCTAAAAGAGAGAAAGGCTATATTTAAGGATGCCAAAAAACTTAAAGCGGAAAAGAAAAAGCTGGCTGCCGCAGCAAAAGCACTAAGAACGGGTCGAGGCGACCCAAGAAAAAAGAAAGAACTTGAACAAAGGGAAGTTAGAATCAAGGGAAGAATTCAAGGTCTACGTGAAAATAGAGAAAGCTTAAAGGAACAAAAGAGAGAATTACTTAATAATAATTTCGTTAAAAATTACGCTAAGAATGAACAGAAGTTTCAAAAAAAGAAAAAAGAGCTGATGAAAAAGATTCCCAGAAAGAAGCGAATTAAAAGGCAGGGGAAAAAGAAAATATTAGAGGAAGGCCGAAAGAAGCTAGGCCTTCCTGGTGGTCTCTTCGGAAACTAGAACCTATTTACAGTCTGCCTTAAGCCATTTTGCCTTAGACTTAATTTCTCCAAACATACCGCCTTTAATTACAGTATCCATTTCCTTTTTATTGATAACGGTTACGTTGATACTAAAGGTCGTTGACTTGTCTGGGCACTTAAGCTGACCAATAAACTTCTTTTTAGTGCTTTTGGTTATAATCATCTTACAGTCTTTCATCTTTTTATTTTTGGCCGCGCCTTTTTTAAAATGTGACTCAGGGTCATTTAACTCTTCTTGGGTCATACAGTTTTTAACCGGCTTAGGAGCATTTTGTTGCATCATCTTTTTAACCATCTCTTTTTGTGACTCAGGTACACTAGCAAGAGCTGCTTCCATCATTTTATTTTTACTCATATCTGTAGTGTATTCCCAAAGGCCTGTCAGGATATCAAGTGGTACTGTTTTAGCAGATGCTCCTACCGAGAAAGTTAATAAAAATATGGCCATGGTTAGTTGTTTCATATTTACTCCAGAAGACCCTTTACGTGGTCAATTTGTTTTTCAGTCATAGGAACGATATCGCCAACGTCTTCACCGAAGCGGCCACCAATTCCTCCCCAGTCGTTGACTGAGACTTCTTTTCTATCTTTATTATTTGCTCTATTTGCAAAAATAACTTTTCCATTAAAGCAATAAATTTCTGTTTCTCCTAGTAGCTCGCTAACGACAGCTAAAAACTCTGTACCTCGAACGGCCATGGCGGCAGTCTTTGTTTTTATTAGTCCCTTTTGCTTAGCAGGTCCCTTTGTGGCCCAACGTAGGAGTCCATTAAATAAGGTAAATGGAGAGTGCTTTGGGTTTGGTGGAAATTTTATCTGAAGCTTTGCCCCTGGTCCAAGGGCCATAGTGGAGTTATAAACAGCAACTTTTAGTTTTAAATAGGACTTCTCTTTTACTTCAATAAATCCATTTTCTTCAAAGATGGTCGCATTTGAAATTTGTTTTCCGTTGTAGAGAACCTGTCCATTAAACTTTTCAACGGTAGCCGTGATCTTGGCGTTACTAGCTAAAGAAAAAAAGAGACCAATTAGAATGATAAGAGTTTTCATAAGCTTTTCTCAAACACGAAATTATGCCAACATTTATCAGTTCGCTCGTCATCCTGATCTTCTTCAAACATCATTCGACATCCAAACTCTTCGAAGGTTTGTTGGAATTTTTTAGTATCAATAGGAGTAAAAAGGCGGCCATCTTCTTCTCTTTTTGTTTCACAGTCTGCTGATCTAACTGAGAGAATTATCCTGCCACCCGGTTTAGTGATCCTGACTACGTTTTCAACGGCCTCAACTAGGGATTCCTTAGGGAGGTGCATGAAGACAGCAGAGAGGAGGACATTTTCATATTTATCAGATTCGATCTTTGAAAGTTTTGGGAGTGAGTCATTGTAGACAGGGACATCCGATAGGACTTCTTTACAATAATCTACAAAAGCGGGAACTGCGTCCAGTCCTTCAACTTTAAACCCAGATCCTTTTAAATAGGAAAGATCTCTACCCGAGGCACAGCCTATATCTAAGGTGAGTTTATTTCTTTTAAAGAAAACGGCAATGAGCTCATAAATCCTACCGGGTTTAATCTCTTCATACTTTCCAATGAACTCTACTGCAGCTTCTTGATATCTTTGAAGAGTTTTTTGATCCATAGTTAATTTAGCTCACAAAGCTCCGGTGGAAGTTCAAATGCACTAGGCGAAAACCTTTTGCCAGTTTTAGGATGCTTTAGGTTTCTTTTTAAGACAAAATCAAAAATAAGCGGATTATAGTCATAAATCTCATTTAGCATTTCTTTTTCTTCATTCGTAATATAACCAAGCTTCTTAAATTGAGTTGTTCTATAAAGAATATTAATGGCCGGAAGGGGGTAATCAGAGCCATTGACCAATCGGTGATGAACTTGTGGATTGTCTAAAAGAGTTTCAGTTGGAGCTCCTACTCTTGTATGAATTGTAATTCCAGAGAGCTCTCCCCAAAGATTGTTTTCGTACTTCTTATCACTTAAAACTCGCCAAAAGAGATCAAAGCAAGATTTCTTTCCACCTTGTTCAAGATCTTTACACTGCCCAAGTGAAGCTGCATGAGCCATGATAATTTTAACGCCCATATCTAAGGGCCTTCTAAACCTTAGAGGGTTTGCTAGTTCCTGAAACTCTTCTCCATCAACAGCTTTTTCTTCACCGGTATGGGAGAGGATAACCATATTATACTTTTTAACGACTTTATAATACTCGTCGAGTTTATCTGAGGCGGGATCTATTCTTTGAGCATTAGGAAGCCACTTTATATAGCGAGCACCTTTTTTAGCCCACTTTTCTAATCTTTGGATGGCATCTTTTCTATAGGGGTGAACAGAGATTGTGGGAACGATAATATCGGGATACTTTTCGTACATATTCCAGACATGCTCATTTGTAATATAAAAGGTAGAGCGTTTTAAATCCTCTACCCCTTCTTCGGTATGATTTTTGTCAAAGGCTAGCAGATGCATTTTTCCATAACGTCTGTCTGATCTGGCAAGCTTTATCAGGCGTTGCATATACTTTTCATCGGCATCTTCCAGATCTTCTAATCCAGAGGCACTAAGGTAAACTTTGTACTGAAGAAATTTATAGGGGTGACTAAGGCTCATCATGTCCGGATTTACCCAGTTTCCAGTTCCACCTGAACCATTTCCAACCGCATGGACGTGCACGTCTCGTAAGCATTTGGGATTAATTCCCTCAAAGGCCTGATCCAAAAACTTTTTGGTTTTAGGTTTTAGGTCATTGAGCATGACCACAGGGTCTTTTTCAAAATCCCCGGCAATTTTATCGATAAAGACACTACAACCTGGTAGTAAAAATAAGGCGAGTATAACTGTGCGCATGGTCCTACCTCCTGTGGAGACCTTTGCGAACAAAGTGCGAATGGATTTCTTCCAAGAAACCTTCATCATGAGCGTGGTTGCTCAAGTGCTCTTTGTACATTTTTAAATTATAGCTAGGGGCTAGGCCTAGCCACTCCTTGATTTGAGAATCTTTGTGTTTTTGTTTTAGCCATTTAAAAATACATGCTTGTCTTAGGCTCTTCGCCGTACATTCAATCATGAGTTTCTTTCTAAATTCTTCAAAAATTATTTCAATCCCTCTAGAACTAAGCCCACCAGATAAAATTCGATAAGGGTTGGCATTAAAGAGAACTGAATCAAATTCAACTTTAGAATCTTTTTTCATCGTGGCTAAGGTTTTACTATAATCATTAAATATGGTCGTAAAAATCTTCGGGAGGGGGACTGTATAAGGGTCCCTCTTAGGAGGATTAATTAAAACCCTAGGACTATCACCATCTAAATAAACCTGAGAAACTTGAAGGTCTGAAAGATCGCTGACTTTTAAACCTGCTCCATAAATTAAGACAAGGGTAACCATATTTCTTTTGGCAATAAGGCGTACCATTGGTTGCTTGCTTACGGACTCTTCTAGCAAAAATTGCCAAAGTGTTTTTACGTCGACGTAGGGGGTTGGTCTTGGAATATCTAGAAACTTAGGTGAAGTAGGGATTTTTCTCACGGGATTAGAAGGGAATACTTTTTCTTCCACTAAAAAATCAAAAAACATCCTTAGGGCCTGAACTCTTCGTCTTCTTGAATTGTCGCTATTGTACTTTTTCTCTAAAAAACTTCCGTACTCTTTTATTTCTGGAATTGAAAAACCGCTAATATCGAGGCGCTTATTCTTGGCGACTTCCACCAAGTATTTATTAAAACAATCAAGGTCTGTTCTATAATTTTTAAGAGTGTTTACTGAGCGGCCCTTGCCCTTAAGCATTGTAAAGAACTCGTCTTGAAGTCCTAAGAGGTCCACGTTTGCTTTTTCTCTAGGTTGAGCCACGGATATTCCTTGATGCAGCGCGTCTGTGTCGTGCTAATATTGGTCTAAAGTGAGAAAATTCTACACGTCTCGGGCTGTAGGGACAAGAAACTTGAAAGCTTGAAATGGACTTGGTACAAAGCGACATATAAGTTGGGGGAAACCCCGTAAATTCGAATATAAGTGGGCCCTATGGCAAGTGAGACGACCTTCTCGGACATCCGATCTGGATATTCTATATCCAAATCCTATAATGATGCACCTCTGAAAGATAGAGGACGAGATAGTTTTATCACTTGGTTCTATGAAGAAATAAAAAATTGGACCCACTTTGAAGAATTCTTTTCCACCCTTGGAACATCTAACCATTTAATTGAATCCCTCTGCCATACAAGCTTTGAGCATGAAAATTCAAACCTTAAATTTAACTCTTATGAAAGATTGGAGTTTTTAGGGGATGCCGTTTTAGACTTATTGGTATCAAAGGTTCTTTTATCCCGTTATCCAAAGTTAAATGAAGGTCGCCTTTCAAAATTAAGGGGAGCGCTCGTCAATGAAAACAATCTTTCTAAACTGGCCCGTGGGTTAGAGTTTGGAAAACTTGTTCTTCTTGGAAAAGGGGAAACTCAAAATGGTGGGCAAGAGAAAAACGCCATTTTAGCCGATATCGTAGAGTCCACCATTGCCGTATTCTACTTAGAAAAAGGTATCGAAGGTGCCGAGTCCTACTTATTGAAGTTAACCGATTTTTACCAGCAGCATTACGGAGTAGATTTTTATGACCAGTCTCATTTAGATGACTTTGATTCAAAAACTAAACTTCAAGAAAAGACCATGGCCATTTTTAAGGAACATCCAAAATATCATTCAAAGGAATCTGGAAATGGAGAATTCGAAGTTCAGGTAACCCTAAAGGGAATTGAACTTGCCAAGATGACACATCCATCAAAAAAGAAAGCAGAAAAAATATTAGCCAGTAAAATTTTAGATAAAAAATTATATAACGAGGTAAAAGATGCTCATTGAAGACCAACATCCGGATAGCAAATCCATTATGCTAGCAGTTTTAGGGGCCCCAAACGTCGGGAAAAGTTCTCTTATAAACTATATGCTTGGAACTGACCTAACTATTGTTACCAACAGACCGCAAACGACGAGAAATCGTTTTCATTGTATTTTAACAATTGATCATACTGAGATCATTCTAGTTGATACTCCCGGCCTACACCGCTCCAATCTTGAATTTAATAAAAGAATGAATGAGCAGGCTCGCGGTGGAACTATGGGAGCGGATTTAAACCTGCTTCTTATTGATATGTCTCATAATGTACTTCCTCAATTCCAAGAATTTGCTCGCCAGATGGAAGAGCAAGAGCTTGCGGAAACATGGGTTGTCTTCTCTAAACTTGATTTAGTAAAAGATCCAAGTGCTCTTCCTATTGAAGAAATTATGACGGCAGCTAAAGAAATTGTTCCGTCGATTACGAATCACTACTTATTAAGCTCAAAGACTGGCGATAATGTTCATCAGCTAACAGGGGATATTTGCGATCGTGCACCTGAGAGTCCTCACCATTATATTAATGGAGATATTTCTAATAGAAATGAACGTTTCTTCGCCACTGAATATATCCGAGAGCAGGCCTTTCAACTTTTAAAAGAAGAAATTCCTTACGAAGTTGCTGTCCTTATTGAGGAATACAGAGATTTTAAAGATAAAGAGACTAGAGAAAATGTAGATACTCATATTTCTGCGGCGATACTTGTTAACCGTCCTTCTCAAAGAGGAATTGTCGTTGGTAAACAAGGTTCAATGATTAAAGAAATTGGAACTAGAGCTAGAAAGAAAATTGCTGCTATGACTGGCGGTAAAGTGCATTTAAATTTGCATGTTAAGGTTAGCCCAAAATGGTTTAAGAATAATTGGGTTCTTGAAGAAATAGGACTTCCTAGAGCTCAAGATTCTAATAGAGTATGGAGGGCAAGGTAATGAAAGGTCCACGCCAAGCAAAAAGAAATATGGTGATCTCCTTAATAGGAAGACCCAATGTTGGTAAAAGCTCACTATTTAATAGATTGATGAGAAAGAATCACGCCTTGACTCACGATCTTCCAGGAGTGACTCGTGATCGTCACTACGGTGTAGCAAAATTTAATGATGATCCTTACTTTGACGAAGAAGTTGAGGCCATTATGGTTGATACCGGTGGCTTTTATCCTCAAAAGATTGATGAAGAAGGTGAAAATAAAAAAGAAGTAGAGTTTAATCACTTCTTTAACATAATGAATGAGCACGCTCAGCTTGCCATTGATGAATCAGACCTCGTTTTATTTGTAGTTGATGCTAGAGAAGGGGTGCTTCCTTTTGATGAGGGTATTGCAGACTTTATTCGTGCAAGAAAAAAACCATTTTGGCTTCTTGTGAATAAGTTTGATTCTGAAAATCAAAGGGGTGAGGAAGCCGAATTTTATAGCTTAGGGCTAAACCCAAGTGAGTTTTTCCCAGTATCAGCTGCTCACGGGCTTGGTCTTGAAGTGATAAGAGAAGCTATTCATAGGGAAGTACTGGCCTTTAATAGTAATATCGACAATGCTCCAGGACTTCAAAAAGGGGTAACTCCTAGAGAGAAAGTTGCAGCAAAACTGGCCCTTATTGGAGCTCCTAACGCTGGGAAATCTACTCTTCTAAACTTACTGGTTGGAAGTGAAAGAGCACTTGTATCCGATATCGCAGGAACGACTGTTGATCCTATCGAAGGTTATTTTGATCTTTATTTCGGTAAAGATGCTGAACTTCTTGAAGAGGATAATAAGCCAGGAAAAAATGATGGTCTTCTTCTTCAGCAATACGAAGAGTTTAGAAAAAATAATTCTGAAGTCTACGAGAAAATGGAACAATCTTTTAATGAAGAAGCAGTTCTTGAAGCTCGAGGAAAGATAGAAGAAGAAACTGACACGGAAATAAACGAAAGACTCTATGATCAAGTTTTTAATGACACCGAAGAAGCTCCTGTAGAAAAAGAAAAAACGAGTGAGACTTCTTATTGGCGTTCTATGCATTTGGTTGATACGGCCGGGATCAGAAGAAAGTCTAATATTGAAGGGGTTATTGAATCTCAGTCAGTTTTTAGATCACTTCGCTGTATTACTGAATCTGATATTGTCATTTATATGGTTGATGCCACGAGAGGTATTGGTCATCAAGATTGTAGACTTTTAGATATTGCCCTAGAAAAAGGTAAGTCGGTTATCGTTTGTTTAAACAAAATGGACCTAATGAATGAGAAGTTAAAGACAGAAGAAGAGCGAAAGGAATGGCTACTTGACCTTAGGGCCAAAATTCCTTGGCTAGACTTTTGCGACATCATTCCAATTTCGGCCTTAAAAAGTAGTGGAATTAATAAGCTTAAAAAGAGCTTAAAGAAAACAACGATAATAAGAAATAGAAATATTCCAACTGGTGCCCTTAACCGATTCGTACTGGATATGGTTGAAAGACATCCGATTGTTTTAAAGAAAACTAATGGCAATCGGTTTAAGGTTAAGTACGCATCAATGCTTAAGAGTGACCCACCAACTTTCTTAATGTTTTCGAATCGTTCAAAAGGAATCCCTGAGAACTATAGAAGATACCTGCAAAATAATATCAGACGTGAATTTGATATTGTGAATACCCCTGTTCACCTTATTTTTAGAACAGGTACAGATATGGAAAAAAGGTTAGGAAAAGGAAAGGCAAAGGCCTTGAAAAGCTAATTTACCAGCTAATAACGTACGAAACCATAAGGGAGTAGGCGTTACCTGTTAAATCATCAAACCCAAATTCGCCTTCATTTAGAGGGCGATAGTTTTGGGTAAACTTATCGTGAAAATTAACTGAATGAAAAAGAAACTCTGTTCCTATGTAGGACTCTTTTAATTTTATTGGAAATTCAAGTCCAAAGCCCAGCCCAAAGCCAAGTCCACCGCCGGAGTCGTCAGCTAAAAGTGATTGATCCACAAACTTATTGGTTAAGTACCAATATTCAACCCTTCCAATAAAATAAGGATTTGAGTAAGTAATGGCCGTACCTAGGTTGGCCGTATCTATATAAAACCTATAAGCAAAGAAAACTCTTAATATGTTGACGTCAATAAGACCTGGAGGATTAGGGTCAAATCCCTTAGTCGCTTGATCTATAAAGAAATGGTGCTTTGAAAACTCAAATCCCATTCCAAAGCTATTAAAGAAATCACTAAAATAATAAACCTGAAGACCATAGCTTGGGGGATCATTCTCGTAAGCGGTACCTCTGTTTCCATCAAATGTGGTGATTCCAAGGGAGATAGCAAAGCTAAAGAATCTTCCATAACGAAAAAAACGTTCGTCTTCTAAAACCTGAGACTCTTCAACATCTTCATTGAAGTCCGTAAAGATATCACCGCCAATTTGCAGATCATCTTCTTCAATTGAAAATCCATCATTAATGCCACCTTGAGCAAAACAAAGGGATGGCAATAAAAATAAGATGAGTAAGCATTTTCTCATTAAGTCTTAAATCCTATAGATAGAATAGAATACCGGCGGTTACAAAATGATAACCCACTGTTTCAATTCCAAATTCTCCGTTTATCTTATTAAGACTTATACCTGTTTCAAAGCTAAACCCTAAGGACTGAAGTCCTGCGAAGCTAAATTCTGAACCGACTGTTAAATCAAATTGAAAACCTTCATCGTCTCCAGAAACTTGTCTTTCTTTTATAATAGCTGCCAAAAGAGAGGTATAAAAAGTTAGCTGAGGCTCATCAAAAAGGTTTCTATACACTTTTAAGCCAAATCCATGTCCTCCACCTGGGTCTCTCGTTGAAACTCCTACCAGGCCTCCAAAAGCAAAAGCATTGCTTTTTTGGAGCTTAAAAGAGATAGCGGGGAGGTCATTTTTGAGCTGATTGCTCATGCCGATACCTAATCTACCGCGGCGGTCCATTGAATTTGCAGATTGTGCAAAGAGTAAAATACTTAAAAGTACTAGGGCAAATGCTCTATTCATGCGCGTCATCCTTAGCGTAAAAGGGGTGAAAATCCTTCTCTGGATTATCTTAGCTAAGTAGTCTATTTTTGACAACTTAGGGGCGGCCCTCCTACAATTTTTTGAAATTTAATGAAAGCAAAGGAAACTCAATTATGGCCACAGATACGGAAATGGCTCCAAATCGCGAAATAGATCAAGTTTTAAATCAAACTGAAATAGGTGCTTGGATTGCAAAGAATAAAAGCATTGTCGTTATTTTAGCGGTTCTTCTTTTTGGGGGAATCTTTGGATGGGGCGGTTATAGTTCTATTAAAGGTAAAAAAGAGCAAGAGCTTGGTAAGAAAATCTACGAGTTTCAAGAATCTACTTATACTCAACTGATCGAAAAGAAATTAGCACCAGCTGAATATGCTGTGAAGTTTATGGCCCTTCAAAAAGAAATTGGTGACTTCGAAGGTTTAGCCCCTGTGCTTATAAAATCATCAGAGCATCTAAGTGAGCAGGGTGCCTATAAGGAAGCTTCAGAGATTTTAAGAGTCGGGTTAAATAATTATAGTACTCCCATCCTTTCTAATATGCTTTCGTTACATTTAGCGGCGGCCTTAGAGGATTTAAAAGACTATAGTGGAGCAATCAAAGTTTTAGAGGATTTAAATACTTCTTCTAAAAAACTTTTTGAGGATAAAATCTATCTAGATCTAGGAAGGCTTTACATAGCAGAAGGGAATAAAGAAAAAGCGAAATTAAATTTACAATACCTGATTGATAACGGAAAGGAAGCCGAGTTCATCAAATTAGCGAAGCTTCACTTACAAGATATTTAAAAAGGTAATAAATTGAAAAAAATTCTTAGCTTAATAGGGCTTGTTCTATTACTTAACTCCTGTGCTTGGATGCACGAGACCATTGGGGTCACGGCTATTCGAGATACCAAAACAGAGTTTTATCCTTTATGGATAAAAAATCACGATCCTGTTTATGAATCTGGAAACCTACCTATTGCACTTAACTCACCATTGATTCACGAAGATTCAGTTTTTTCTGGAAATGGATCAGGAGAAATGGTGGCCTACCAACTTGAAGATGGAAAAGAGCAGTGGCGCTTTAAAGATAAGGGTGGGTATTTCTCTCAGCCGGTGGTTTATAACGAGTATCTTGTTTATGGAACAAATGAAGGTCGACTTTACGCTAGGCATACGATTACCGGTGAGCTTAAGTACGCCGTTGACCTAGGTGCTAGTGTTGAATCTCAACCAGTAATTTTTAAAGGGAGAATGTTTCTTCATACAAGAAATCACAAGCTCTTTTGCTTAGATGCTCAAAGTGGAAAGATCCTATGGGCCTATAAAAGATCTGTTCCTTATAATACAACCCTTCAAAGAGTTAGCCAGCCAGTTGTGGCCGCGGATAAGCTTTTTATTGGCTTCGCCGATGGACATGTGGCAGCTTTTTCTATCGAAGAAGGGGTCCTACTTTGGGAAACTAGAATTAACGATGGATCTAAATTTGTGGATGTCGACTCTACACCTTTGATTCATCACTCTCAGTTGATCATGACTTCTCAGTCAGGACCATTAACCGTTATGGACCCGTTGTCAGGAAGCATAATTCGAAAGCTTTCTTATAACGTAACAAGAGCGCCAATATCACACGGTAATAGCCTTGTTTTTGGAACCATTGATGGAGAGTTAGTTCATTTAAATAAGGAGCTAAAACTGGTTAAGAAGGTAAAGCTATCTGATGACGCTCTCTCTAGTATCGTTTGGTGGAAAAAGAAGTTAGCTGTAGCTAGTAGTACAGGGGAGCTTTTTTTAGTAATGCCAAAGGATTTTAAGGTTCTTGAAAAGTTTGATATGGGTCATGCCCACTCGGCTGTTTTTGGTAATCTTCAGGTAGGGGAAAATAAACTTGCGACTATTTCTAGTCGCAATCGTTTGTATGTTTTCCGTTAACGGTTAGATGTCATGGAGTCAAAGTATGAGTTCGACCACTCTACACCAAGACGATTTACCATGGCGTCTGTATAAGAATCTTCGGTAACAGAGCTACTTGCAATACCACGTCCGCGAGTTGTTTTCTGACTATTTTTAAAACTTTTAATTAAAGCGACATTTGTAAAGATGCTTGTCTTTAATAAAGTTTTCATATTCTCAGGACCTGGTCTAAAGCCCTGCTTGTTAATATGAGTAATCAAGTTTTCATAAACATAATAATTATTACTTGAACCAGTGTCGCAAAGTTCTTTTAGCTCATCATGAGTTTTTGATAAGTGAATATCAATGGCACTCTTTAGAACCTCTTTTGAGTTGGCATCACTATTACGACTTAAGTACTCAGCCACAGTAGGGTGCACATCTTCTTTTGTCACAGGAAGCATAAGTTCTGGATATTTAGAAAACTCTTCTTGATTTTTGTATATGGCAGGTGAATAAACTTTTTCAAAGCTTAGCTTCACTTTACTAGGTCTCGCATATCCCTCGGCCTCAAATTTATCTTTATGATCCACTAGAATAGAGTGAAAACTTGGGCAGATATCTATAGTGGGGACAACATCAGAACTGGAATACTTTGAAAGTTCCGAATATTGAGTCAGGAGAGTTAAGAAATATAGTTTTTTATTAGTATGTTCTAGATGAAGATCCTTTCTCTTTCCCGTACTAGCTGGACCTCGTCTTGCTGGTTTTTTAAAGCTTGCATTGGTTAGAACCTGCATGTCTGGAACTTTATTTATTTCTGCTGACTGGGACTTATACCGTGCCATTTTACTCTCAAAGGACTCTGGTCTTTTGTAAGAGCCAGCACAACCAAAGAGGGTTGCTGTAACAGCGTAAATAGTTAATTTCCTTTTCATTCGGTCCTCCAAAAAACCTTAGGGTCTACTAGTCTTTCGGAAGATTTAGAGGGGAATTCAAGTTTAAGGCCTAATGTCCTGACCCTTCGGTAATTCTTACCTAGAAGGGCTCTGGCAAGGCATCGTCTTCTATTTTTGATGAGTTAAAAGCTTTATCAAAGCTAATTGGTAGGACATTCTTTTTAGCCTTTTTTATGGCGAGGGGGAGGCTTAACTTTAAGCTCAGCTTTGCTGCTTCGATGGCCCTTGGAAGGTTGAGATGACCGTGAGAGACACTGATAAATTCAGAGTTATAGTCTACGGTTTCCATAATAATTCTTTTAATTTGAGGAGCCAGTAAGGACTTGTTGATATTTCTAATGACTAGAGCAGCGTGACTTACTCTAGGAGCAGCCTGGCTTGTACCTGTGGTCTTTAACACTCTATTTTCCGGAGTGGTGCTTGCAATTAAAAAACCCGGAGCGAAAAGATCAACGGTTTTTAATCCAAAGTTTGAGGAGTTCGTTCTAGCACCGCCGTTAGAAGCTCCAACAGCTAAAATATTCTTTCCTCTAGCATCAGAAGGGTAATGGGGAAATTCGTCATTATCAGACTTTGAATTGCCCGCAGAGAAAACAAAAAGAATATGGGGATAGCGTTTGGCAATTCTTTGAGTTCTAACAATGAGATTATTTAAAAAGAGCCTTGCTAACTCCTCACTTATTTCTTTAGATGGTTCTGATTCAAATTCAAGTTCATACCACTGGCTGACAACTTTAACAGATCCTTTAAAGCTTTTGCCCCAAGATCCATTTACTACATGAGCACGCTTGCAAACATAGTCGATGGCACGGGCAAGCTTTCCTTCTTGCCAGGTATTGTATTTTGTAATGAATTTTTTAAGATGCCTAATACGTCCGGCGGTAGAGCCTTTCTTTAGTGGCTTATACTCTGGTTCTTTTGCCGCACCATTTTCAGCTTTTCCGAGGTATTTAACATTAATAAAGTTTAAGGGGCCGAATCTTTTGTGATCTCTGTACATAGCAATTCCTGCTACGTGACTTCCGTGGATAAAACTTCTGAACTTTTTAAGCTCTTCGAGAAATTCTTCATCTTCTCTTTTTTCCTTGTACCAAGCTTCTTCTTTCGGAGTCCAAGTTTCTAGGGCCTTTTTTTCGCGAATTCTGTAATACTTATAGAAAACATCTCCAAATTTTCCGTAGTTATTAGCATCAAAGGCATGGCCGTTTTCTTCAATAAAGTTCCATCCTTCGATGTCGTCTATATAGCCATTTTTATCATCGTCTTTAAATCGAACACCGCGTGCCTCGACTTTATTTAGGCGAAGATGTTTACTTAAAATTTCTTGTTTTGGATCAGCCCCTGAATCTAGAAGACCTAAAGTTGAGGCACTGATAGCAAAAGAGGTGATAAGAATTTGAATAAAAAGCATGGACCAAACTATCTTGAATTGGTCCATATGTCATGTTGATGTTGCGAAGCGTCTTTTGTCTAAGCTATTGAATTATTGATCATCATCTTTAGGTTTTTGGACTGGTTCCCCAAGTAAGGCGAAGTTATCGGTTACCATTTTAAGCATGACATCATTGGCCTCAATGGATTGGTTTATTGGTTTTCCTGGCAAGACTTTTAAGTCATAGCCAGCTTTAACGCTAGAGTTTCTCCCGCCCTTCGTTGCAACGACTTCTCCTTCACAAACACAAATATAACTATAATCAGTTTTCTCTTCGATCATGTATTTTGTGCCTCGAACTCCTAGTGAAACATTTCTTGATTTAACTTTTAATTTTCTATCTAGTCCTGGTTTAGCGTAATTGAAAAACTGACCTTTGATAAGGCCGAACACCGATTCCTTTTTATTGAATTTCTCTAGGACTATCTCCCCATTGCTAAGACCAACCTTATCTCCATTGGCGAAAATAATTCTGACAAAGCTTCCGGTTTTTTTAGGCTTTGTTTTTGGGAAGGCTCTGATTTTATCTCCCTCTCTTAAGTTAATGGGAAAGGCAGGGTTTACGCCATTAACTGTAATATTACCTCTTACGAAATCAACCTTTGCGATAAATTCAGCCTTTACTGCCAAAGAAAAGCTGAGACTTATAAAGATAAAAAAGTATTTCATAGGACTATCCGTGATTAAATATTAAGTTGTGCTTTGATAATATTTAATACGACTTTGGACCAAGCTTCAAGTTCGGCTTTAGGATCTTTATTTAAGGTACCGGATGGATAGTGGAAAAAGCCCATGGCAGGGAAGGCTTCTAGTGCCAAGAGAGGTCTTAAGAGGCCTCCGGCAAGCTCCACATCTCCCTCTAATACTGATTGTAAAATAGAGTAGTGGATATTATTGCAGATATAGTCGTTATCACTTCGGCCCTCTTTTCCTAGCTTTAGCTTAAACCCGAGTTTTTTTATTTCTGGATTTATGGCCGTATAGATTGATTCAAAATTCCAAGTGGCGGGAATAATTTTAGAACTCTTATAGCGAGGGTCTACTCTTTTAGATCTTGGACGATTTAAATTTCCTGAGTAGGTGCCGTCGTAATTATACCCGGCCAATGTTCCCGATTGGTTTCTAGCACCAGTTTCTAAAGTTGCAGTTTTACCGCCGCGCCCACTCATTAGAACAAAGTCTGGCTTGAAATCCTTAATTATCGAAATGAGATTAGCAGCCGCTAAGTCCCAAAGAACTTCACTTACTACCAGGCAGACCTCAATTTTTTTTCCATTTAATTCAAGATCAATTTGATTAACTCTGGTTCCAAAATCATTTTCTTCAAGAAGGCTTCTTTTTGAAAGAGGGAGATTTGCTAGAGTATCAACTACGGCCCCCGAGATATTCATTTTAACACCAGTGAATAAGCTAAAGCCTTGAACAATAACTCTAAAGCTACCAGGGTCCTTTGCCTCGCAAGATTTAGAGCCTTTTAAAAAAGCGTGATGACGATCTAAAACATAGGTATTTCCATCTTCACCTAGGTTAGTCTTATTAATATTCGAAGTGGCCAGAGCATGACTTGATAAGAGGGTCACGATAAGTCCTATTAGCTTTAAGATTCTCATGGTTTAGTGAAGATAGGACGTTATGATACTTGTTGTCAAAATCAAAAGAAATGCCATGCGTTAAAAGTGGCAAATCCCGAGCGAATTCGTATAATTTTTGCAAATTAAAATTAGTTAAAAGGATTTACTATGAAAAAGTTAGCTCTGGCCCTTTGCCTGCTCTCATTAATTACCTCATGTAAGAAAGAGGATAATTCAAAAAAAGAACTCTGGGTTTATACCTCAATGTACAAAGATACTATTGCGGACTTGAAGCCTCGCCTTGAGAAGGCTTTTCCCGGAATTAAGTTTCAATGGTACCAGGCCGGTAGTGAAACTATTGCATCAAAGGTTCAGTCTGAAATAATGGCCGGCGCTCTGCAAGCGGATGTACTTATCTCTAGTGATCGATTTTGGTATGAAGAGATGAGTAATAATGGAAACCTTCATGCTTATAAAAGCACTAGAGCATCAAGTATCGATAAGACGCTTAAGCATCCAGATGGATTTTACACCACGGTTTCAATTCCTGTAATGGTTATGGCCTATAACTCAGAGGCTGTTAAGCCAGAGGATGCTCCAAAAACTTTTAAAGAGATGATGGATCCAAAGTGGAAGGGAAAATTCACGACTGGTTCACCACTGGCTTCAGGAACAAATTTCACAACTATGGCCATGCTTCAGCATCACTATGGGTGGGAATATATTCAAGGACTAAAAAATAACGAAACCATAGCCGAAGGGGGGAACTCGGCGGTGATTAGAAGACTCCAATCTAAGGAAAGACCTGTCGGTTGGGTGCTTTTAGAAAACCTTCTTCGTTTTCAAGGTAAAGATGATCGACTACAAACAATTTTCCCAGAGGATGGAGTAGTTACTCACGCTAATGTAATGGCCATCACAAATAAAAAAGGAGCTGACCGTGCTCTTGCTCAAAAGTTTGTTGATTGGATGTTTGGAGAAGAAGGTCAAAATGCCATGACTCGCTCTTATATGTATTCTCCTATAAATACGATTGCTCCTCCAAAAGGAGCTCCTGAGTTAAAGAGATTACTTGGTAAATCTTTTCCTTGGAACAAGGAGTTCTTAGATAGTGTTACTAAATCTAGAACGGCCATTAAAGAAAAATATACTGAGATCATGTTTCAGTAGTGAGAAGTTTTCTTAAGGGCCAGCAGGGCAGCACAGTTTTTATTTTAGGCATTTCAGTTTTATTTTTATTACTGATTTGCCTTTATCCATTTTTAACTCTTTTCGGGAAAATAACTTTTCCCATGCCCGCTGGAGTCTTTGATTTAAAATATTTTTTAAAGATCTTTGATAACAAAACAACTTTATTGGCCATAAAAAATACTGTAAGTATCTCCCTTGGTACCGCCTTTTTATCTACTCTTATGGCCCTGCCTCTAAGTTGGCTTTTAACCAGAACAAATGTCCCCGGGGCAAATAAACTTCGTTCATGGTTCTGTTTGCCCTACGCTATTCCTCCTTATATTGGCGCTATCGCTTGGATATATTTAGCAAACCCTACAACAGGAATTTTAAATATTTGGCTAGGACAAGGAACCATTAATATCTATACCTATGGCGGGTTAATTTGGGTGATGAGCTGCTTTTTTTATACTTTTATTTTGCTCTCACTTCTCGCGGCCCTGGATAGAATGGACCCAAGTCTTGAAGAGGCAGCTAGACTAAGTGGAGCCGGTCCACTTCGTGTCTTTTTTCAAATAACTGTTCCCATCATTATGCCGGCCTTATTATCTGGAGTCTTGTTAGTCATCCTTGCGGCGGCGGCTTCGTTTGGCGTGCCTGCCATGATTGGAAATCCGGCCTCTATCTATTTAGTAACCACAAGAATTTATACCTTTATGAAAATGGGCTCCGTTAGCGGTACCTACACGGCAGGGGCACTTTCGATTATTCTATTAGTGTTGGCCGTCATAGTCTTATGGGCCAATCAAAGATTAATGAGCAAGGGGCACTTTAAAACTGTGGGTGGGAAAACCTCTAGGCCAAGTCTAATTGATTTAGGCGCTCTTCGCTTCCCTATGCTCTTTGCCATGGGGCTAAGTTTTCTTGTTATCTTTATTCTTCCCCTAGGAGGAATCCTTGTGACAGCTCTTTCAAAAGTTCAGGGCTCGTTAACTTTAGATAATATGGGCTTTCAAAATTTTTATAAAATCTTTTTTGAGACAGATGAGACCCCTCGCGCCCTTTGGAATTCAACCAAACTGGCATTTTGGGCCGCAACGATTGCGGTCACTTTTGGAATGATACTTTCCTATATCGTTCAAAAAACCAAAATAAAAGGAAGAGGGGTAGTAGAGATTTTAGCATCCCTTCCTTATGCGACTCCCGGAACGGTTTTAGCCTTTGCCTTTATTCTAACTTTCTCTAGTGGAATCTTAGGCTTTAGTGTGCCACTTTATAATACGATTTATCTCATCGCCATGGCCTATATTGCTAAGTATTTAAATTTTGCTCTTAGAACTTGTGGTGATGGCTTTGGACAAATCGATGATGTCTTAGCAGAGGCTGCGAGAGTTTCTGGGGCAAGCTGGCTTACAACCATGAGAACGATCTGGTTTCCGCTAATGAAGCCGGCTCTAGTGGCCAGCTGGTTCTTAGTTTTTATGCCTTGTTTTTCAGAGCTCACCATGACCATTCTACTTTCTGGTCCTGGTTTAGAAACATTAGGAACATTAATTTTTCAACTTCAAGAATATGCCGACGCCTCAGGTGGTGGCTCAGCGGTCTTGGCCCTAATCACAATAGCGATTGTGGCCATTATTAACTTTACAGTGAAGACCGTTTCAAAGGGGAAGTACGGACTATGAGTACAGTTAAATTTAGCAATGTAAAAAAATCTTATGGCGATGTAAAAGTTATTCACGACTTCTCATTAGAGATTAAGGATGGAGAGTTTGTCTCTTTTCTTGGGCCGTCGGGCTGCGGAAAGACGACTTGTCTTAGGATGGTATCCGGGCTTGAAACGAATACGGGCGGCCTTATTCAAATCGATGATACGATAGTATCTGATCCAGATAATAAGAAAATCATGCCACCAGAAAAAAGAAAAGTGGGAATGGTTTTTCAATCCTACGCGGTTTGGCCTCATATGAATGTGTTTGATAATGTGGCCTATCCCTTAAAGGTTGCAAAAACCCCAAAGGCGGAATTAAATAATCGAGTAGATGAAATCTTAAATATAGTGGAACTGACTGGTCTTGAAAAAAGGATGCCTAGTGAACTTTCAGGTGGGCAACAGCAAAGAGTTGCTCTGGCCCGAGGTCTTGTGGCTCAGCCAAAGGTTTTACTTCTAGATGAACCCCTTTCAAATTTAGATGCTAAGCTTCGAGAAAAAATGCGCGGTGATATTAGAAAGATACAACAAGACTTTGGCATTACTTGTATCTATGTAACCCACGATCAAATTGAGGCTTTTACCATGAGTGATCGAATCGTAATCATGAAGGATGGAAATATCGTTCAAGAGGGGACTCCTGAACAGATTCGTGAAAACCCAGTAAATGACTTTGTGGCGAACTTTATCTCCTAAGTGCTTTAAATCATTAGCTTTAGTTTCTATGCTAAAATAACTTTAGTGAGCTTTTAGCCTAGGAAAGTCTATCAAATACTTATTTTTATCTCTCTTAACCTTCAATGTTATGGCCTCACCCCTAACTGAGGTGGACAAAAGTTTAGAAGCCATTTTTGATGTTAATGAAGTTGTGCCCATTAAAAATGAGGCAGGAGTTTTAGACTTTAATGAAATTTGTCATAAGAAACTTGATAAGTATTTAGCCGGCCTAGATGAAACGAAGAGAGCTCACGTGGCCACCTGCTTAAAACAAGTTTCACCTCAGGTTACGATTGAAAACTTATCTGCCATTATGAACCAGGATCAGCTCTCAAGATTCTTGGCCCGGGAACAGATTCCACTTTTCGCCAGTTTTTTAAAATCCTGTCATGATAAGATGTCTGAGTTTCATGGGGTAGTACAACTCTTTACGGCCGCGGCCTATGATATCTCTTTTCAAAATAGGAAAATGCCTAAGTCCCTATCTACTCCTAAAGGCTATGAAGTGAGTAAGTTTTACGGTAACACCCCAATGACTTGTTATAATTCTGGATTTAAAGCGGCCATGTATTCTCCAAAAGAAAAATCTGATCATGTGATTTTTGCTATTGCAGGAACGGAAGCAACTCCAACTTATTCTGATGGCTCTAAAAGGGAAACCTTTACAGTCATGCGTAAAAAAGGCGGACTTTTCGGTGGTGATAAATTGGTGGAAAAAACTCTTAGCGCTGAAGATATAGATAAAGAAGACTGGTCTACGGATAACGGGGGAGCTACTGGAAGAAATCAGGCAGCAACAAAATGTGCGGCAGAGTTGGTTAAGGATGCAATTGCTCAGGCCAAAAAACATGGAAAGAAAATTATTTTCACGGGTCATAGTTTAGGAGGAGCACTTTCTCAAGGGCTCTCTTATAGAGTGACTAAGGCCTTAAAGGAAAAGGGAATAGACAAGGAAGTTCAAACCATAAACTTTATGCCTGCACCGGGATACTTTACGGTGCCTGAAGCACAAAGAGATGAAAGCATAAGAAGTGAAGTTTTGGCCTTAAACTATGTATCACCTGGAGATATTGTCTCAACCATTCAAAATAACTTTATCGCAAAATCAGGTCCTCACCTCGGTGAAGTTAGGTATATGGAAAGAAAAAAAGAAATTGTGGATGATTACTTACAAAATGGAACTTATATTGAAACCCATTCGCTTCAGCCAGAATGTTATGGTCCTCTTGGCTGTTCTGAGCATGCTCTAGGGCAGGAACTTAGCAAAAATTACTGGGCCTATAAACCAAGCTTGCAAAAACAACGTCAAGAAATCCTTGAAATGAGAAAAAAAGAAGAGCTGGCTCAGGCAGAGCCTGAAGATGAATCTAAAGCTAAAAACTAAAAAACTGACCTACAACCGTGGTGATAAATTCCACTCCCAAGACTAGC
>CEUZ01292177.1_pt1 | contig 164532 bp, 171 predicted proteins | sample 361511 | NCBI WGS metagenome assembly CEUZ01 (sample SAMEA2622822, study PRJEB7988) | marine metagenome | biome: marine biome (ENVO:00000447); feature: surface water layer (ENVO:00002042); material: "saline water (ENVO:00002010), including plankton (ENVO:xxxxxxxx)" | depth 5 m
CCCTATCTGGTTGCGGCGGATTACCAACGGCCGGCGGTGAATTTAATGCTGACGGGGAATTTGTGGCTACAGGGCCAGCTCCTGCTGGAGAAGGTGAGCCTGAAGTTTACCTAGAGGATCCTTGTGCAATTGACCCAAGTATTTGTGAAGTTGTCCCAGAAGAAGGCGATATCTGTGCTTTAAATCCAGAATTACCTCAGTGTGGGGGCGGCGCAACATCTACTAACGTACAATTTAACTTCAGTACTCAGTAAAAGCATTTCAAAAAAAGGCTAAAACTAGCTATAATTACCTATAATTTAAGCATTTAGGGGCCCAAAGAATGGGCCCTTTATTTATTCAAGGACCGAAGAAAATGCCAAGTCTAAAGGCTCTCGTATGTCTCTTAATTTTATTTAATTCAACTCTTGTTTTTGCTCAAAACTCACAAGCAAATCAAAGTGGTTTCAAAGCAATATCAAATTTATTTATCCAAGGGCTTTATCCAGAAGTTTTAAAAGCCCTTCAAAATTATAACCCTAAAAAGAAAGAATCAAGAGCTGAGAAAGAGTACTTTAGAGGTATTGCCCAATCCAGACTTGAACAATTTGACCCGGCCACAAAGTCATTAAAGAAGGCCCTCGCTTTAGGTTCAAAAAGAGCTGACCTTTATTATGAAATTGGTCAGGCCTATTACGGAAATAATGATCTAGCTGAAGCACAAAAGTATTTTGTTCTTTCAGCAAAGTCTGGCTTTAAACCTTCTATCTCTTACTATTACGTCGCCTACTCCAGTCAAATTCTAGAAGATTTTCAAAAAGCTAAAAAATATTATGCTGAAATGCTTAAACAAAAAGATTCAACGCCTGAATACTTACAGATTGCCAATTATCAATTAGCTGAAATTTTTCTAGAGCTAGCGACTAAAAAAGACAATACAAGAGAATTAGTAAAAAAACATATTATCCCAAGATATGATAAGGCAATCGCCATTGACGATAAGTCTAGGCTCTCAAAAGATGTTGTGGCGAGAAAAAAAGAAGTCATTAGAAGATATAGGCTAGATCCTAATCAGCTTATCTCTGGAAAGATGTTTCCTGCGAAAAAGTACCGCCTATCTATTTCACAAGCCTATAAATATGATAATAATATTACTCTAACTACCAATCTTCCGACGGTTCAAGACACGAGAAAAGATTCTTATATCTATGAAACCAATGCAAACGCATCATACTCATTTCTTTTTGCCCAAATGTACATTATTACCCCTGAGCTAAAGCTTAAATATGTAAAGCATTCTGACAGAGAATCCCCTGGTGTTTATGAAGATGATAGATATGAGATTAAACCTGCTATTAAGCAAAGGCTTGATCATAAACTAGGAAGTAAGCCCGGCAGTTTTACTTTTGATTATAAAATAGACTACGCAGCAAGAGACCAATACCAATTAAAATCCCTTAGCAAATATAGCCAAGGAAGAACCTGGTCTGTAGGTGAGAAAATTGGCTTTTTTAAATTTGGAGACTCTGGAGTTAGCTACTCAAATGGAACGACAGAATACCATGATTCCAATCTAAACTTTGATTTGACCAGTTGGACTCTTACTCAAACTGTAATTAGACCCAGTGGGAATCTTTTCTTATTGATGTGGAACTTTTCAGAAAGTAGATTTCATAAAGCCCCTACCAATGATTCAGATACAACAATGCTAAGGGTGGATTATATCGTTCCAAAGTTTGCCAACCAATATTCTTTTCATGTTGGATTTTCGGTCACATTTCTTAAAGTCCTGGCAACTCTGGCTCGAACGGGAACTGAAAAAACTTACGCTCCAAGTATTAAGCTAAGTAAAGCAGTCAGGCCCAATGTAAAGTTATCGGTGAATTATGATTATTCAAAAAAGGTTTCTGATGCCGGTGAAAGCAATGAATACACCAAACATGTTACTGGATTTGAAATAAGCGCAAATTTTTAAAATAGGTCTAAAAGGAATTTGACCATGACTAAATTTATTCAATACCTAGGTATTTTCGTAATTCTAGGTTTCTCAGCAATTTCAATTTTCTTCGCAATTTCTGAAAGGGATATTCAAGACTACGAAATTAAGAAGTTCTTTGCCTATACAACCTTCTTTGAAGATAGGTTTTACGATATTCGTATGAAACAAACCTTAAACTATGACGCCAAAGATGAAAGACTTGTTTTAGCAGCCATCGATGATGCCACCATCAATGGCCTAGGAGAATGGCCAATACGAAGGCAAACTTGGGGAAAGATGCTCGATAAGCTTAAGCATTATGGAGCAAAAGTTGTGGCCTTTGATGTTTTTTACCCTGAGCCATCTCTTGTCTGCAATGGGGAAAACCCAGATGTAGTTTTCGCAGACGCCATTAGAAATTTCCAATCAGTCCCTGGTAATAAAGTTATACTCCCTTACGCCTTAACAAGATGGAAAGAAGACGGGCAGGAGCTACCAGAGGTTCTTTATAATTTTATTATGGATACCAAGCAAGGGGAAGGTATTAGCCTTGCTCCATGGTACGTGGGAAAGGAACAGTTCCCTATTCCAATGCTTCAAGAAACGGATGCCATTCTTACTCACCTCCAGGTTGAATCTGATTCGGATGGTATTTTTAGGCACTACCCTCTTGTTGGTAATGTTGACGATATATATTTTCCTTCTTTTTCTCTTTCCGCCTATGAAGCCTATACCGGCGATAAGGCGTCTGTAGACTTATTAAATATTGGCGATTTTAGATTAAAGATTAAAAATGGAGCACTTAACCTAAATATTAAAGGTGAAGCTAAAATTAGATGGCTTGGAGATAGATTAGCTTTTCCAGAGTTTTCAATTATTGAACTTTTAAAGTCGAACGATAATGATCCCAAATGGAAATCACTTTTAGAAAACAAAATTATTTTTGTAGGTTCAACCGCCTTTGCCGCCCATGATATTAGACATACTCCAGTTGACCCACTTCTCCCTGGGGTCTTCTTTCATATGAATATGACCCATATGCTTTTAGAGGGAAAATTCTTTGCTCCTTATGAGCAATCAACAAAATATTCTTGGTTAATTCTTATTTTAGGAACTCTCTTAATTCTCGTTATTCAATTATATGGGAATGCTTTAATCGACTTGATTTCGGTAGTGTTAATTTCCGGTGGTGTTTATTACTTAGATACATTTGTTCTCTTACCTCAAGGTTACGAGATCAAGTTATTCTTTTGTCTCTTTAGTATAGGTGCCTGTTATTCTTGGAATACATTCTTGCATTTTTATATTGCGAACAAGGACAAGGCTTTTTTAAAGAACGCCTTTGGAAACTATATCTCTCCTGAACTTATTGATGAGATGTATGAGACCGGTGAAGCTCCAAAACTAGGTGGAGATTCAGGGATTCGCTCGGCTTACTTTACGGATATTCAGGGCTTTTCTTCTTTTTCTGAAAAACTCTCTGCAACTCAATTGGTTGAACTATTAAATGAGTACTTAACCGCAATGACCGATATTCTATTGGAAGAAAAAGGGACTCTAGATAAATATGAAGGTGATGCCATTATCGCTTTCTTCGGTGCTCCTATGCCACTTCCAGATCATGCTGAGAGGGCGGTGATGACCGCCCATAGAATGCAGGAGGCTCTTTTAGTCCTAAGGGAAAAATGGGTCAGTGAAGGTGATAAATGGCCACTAATTGTTCACGAAATGAGAATGAGGATTGGTATCAATACTGGTGAAATTGTTACCGGAAACATGGGGTCTGCTTCAAGAATGAACTATACCATGATGGGTGATGCTGTGAACTTGGCTGCTAGACTAGAAGAATCAGCTAAGCAATATGGTATCTTCACACAAGTTTCTGCTGAAACAAAAGAAGCCGCTGGAGATGAACTTTTTATTTGGCGAGAGCTAGATACAATTAAGGTTGTTGGTAAATCTATTCCTGTAACAACTTTTGATCTTATTGGTCTCCATAGTACAGCACCGGATTATTTAAAAGAGCTTGCTATAAAATTTAAAGAAGGAATTGAGGCCTATAAATCGCAGGACTGGAACGGGGCCATCGACCTCTTCACCCAGACTCTGGAACTTGAATATCAACGCTTCCCCCTCTTAAAAGGTAAGAAAACTAATCCGTCTGAGATTTACTTAGAAAGATGTAAGGCCTTTAAAGAGAATCCTCCCGGTGCAGATTGGGATGGAGTCTTTACTCTTACAAGTAAATAGGTGCCAGTTACCTTTTGGGACTTATAGCGTTACGAAGTAACGCAGAAAGTCCCAAAAGGTAACTGGCACCTATAAAAGGCCCTCTCCTTTTAAAAGTTCGGTAAGACCACTTTTTAGGTCGTGATTAGGCGTCCATCCTAAAATATTTTTTAGCTTTGAAACATCAGCTTGAAGATGTGGTCTTTCAGACTTTCGAACTTTTGCAGGGTCAGTTTCAACATTTATTTTTTTACCAAGAACTTCTCCAATCATATCGATCACTTCTTGCATTGACTGGGCAACACCAGTTGCATAGTTCAAGGTGTAACACCCGTCTTCAACCTTGTCGAAAGTTTCATAAATTGTTTTTGCCACTTCATGAATTGGAACTAAATCTCTTTTAGGATAAAGATTCCCTAACCTAAGTGTTGTGTTGATATCTTTTTTAAGCTGACCAATAATTTCTGGGAGAATATGGGGATTAGTCTCTCTAGCTCCATAAAGATTTAGAAGCCTTCCAATGACAATTCGTCTATCTGGATTTTCATTGGCCGCAAATCGAACCAACTCTTCCATTAAAAGCTTACTCTTTCCGTAAATATTAAAAGGCTCAACGGTAGATTCTTCCTTATGGGGCTCTTCGCTTGGTTTATAAACATCCCCCGTAGAGGCAAACCATAAGTTCTTAACTCCAGAATCAAGGGCGGCTTTTAAGACCACCTGACTTCCAAAGATATTGAATTTAACAGCTTTTGACGGGTCCTTAATACAGTCAGGTATAAAGTGAATGGCCGCTAGGTGAATTAGACCTGTTGCCTTCTCTTCATTAAAGATTTTTTGAATAGCTTCAATTTCACATATGTCTTGTTTATAAAACTTGAAGTTCGGTTTATCTAAAAATGGATCTATATGCTTTTGTACACCCCATTCCATATTATCAATGGCAACTACCTCATCACCTTTTTCAGTAAGTTGTTCAATAACATGTGATCCAAGAAAGCCAGCGGCTCCTGTGACGATCCATTTTGTACTCATAATAACTCCTATATTTTAGAATAAATTTCTTCCATAGTATCTAAAGTAGCCTTTGGTCCACAAACGGATTCCACAAGCTCTCTAGCTTTTTTACGTTGTATATTTTGTTTTTCCACATCTTTTAAAAGTTCAACTGCTCGGCGAATAAGACCCTCATCATCCTCACAAAGCCCCGCGTGCTCTCCATCTACAACGGGTAGACCCTCTGCCCCTTCACTTGTGGTTACGACGGGGATTCCAAAAAGCATTGCTTCTAGTATCTTAATCTTCATTCCGCTGCCTCGAGCGGGAGCATATACAAAAACAGAACCCATTTTAAAGTAAGGCTCAATCTCCGGGACATTTTCAAAAATTTCTACACCTTCACTATTAATGTATTTTGATAAAACTGATTTGGCGTCGTAACCCACAATTTTTAACTTTGCGTTTGGCACTTGTTTTAAAATCTCTGGCCAAAGTCGATCTAGTAACCTTACGGCAGCTGAAGAGGTTGGATACCAAGTCATTGTTCCAATCATGACGATGGTCGGCTCTACTCCCCTCTCCTCATCTTGAATATAATTATAGAGAGCGCCATCAATACCAACGGGATTAGTTTTAATATACGAATTCGGGTTTAACTCCCTTGCTTTAGTTTCAAGCCTTGGAGAGCAAGTTCTAATAGTCTTAAAATATTTCGTGATGAGTTTTTCTGCTCTTTTAATCTGCCACTTTTCATATTGATCTTTTAGGCTTGAGCTATTTGTATACTCTAAATCAATTAGCTGATAGTGATGAATATTTAATACGGCTTTTTCTAAATGTTTTAGTGCGGCCCAGCCTCCCCACATCTGTTCAATATGAAGAACGTCATAGCCTTTAGAGAGTTCCACATCTAAATCTCTTTGCATCTGTTCACTAATTTTAAAAGAATAAGGCCTTAATAGAGAGTTAACTTTTTGAGTTAAAGAAGATTTTTTTCTAATAGGATAAAGCTTTAGGTCATACTCAGAGCTTGGAAAAAGTTTTTTAGCCTTTTCCATTTCAGCTTCTTTAGAACAAACGGCAAAGGCGCGAACTTGATGCCCTCTTTCTACCAATCCTTTAAGTAAAACATAAAACCATCTTGCCGCCGCATTACCAAAAGGTAACGGGGGTTCAACCATGACAATGACGATATTTAGTTTTTTCAAAATTAACCTCTAAGTTCACTAATAGTTTAGCAAACTTAGAGGTAAAAAGTATTTTAGACTTATTTAATCAGTTACTAATAAGAAAGAAGTTCTCTCGCACCGGCCACTACTTTATCTGCATTGGGCAGTGTTGCTCTTTCTAGGATTCTATTAAACCCAACAGGAGTGAACTCAGAACCGACTCTTCTTACTGGTGCATCAAGGGATTCAAATGCTTTTTCATTAATAAGAGCGACTAACTCTCCACCAAAACCTGCAAAGACCTTATCTTCATGAACAACTAAACAGCGGTTAGTTTTTCTAACCGATTTCAAAATACCTTCCTCATCTAAAGGACTTAGGCTTCTTAGGTCGACCACTTCTATTGAGGCACCATCTTCTGACGCAATTTTCTCAGCAGCTTCGAGGGAGTGATGAACAGTATTTCCGTAAGTAAGAATTGTGAGATCAGTACCCTCTCTTCTGACTCGGCATTTTCCAAAAGGAACTTCAAAATCTTCTGGAACCTGGCTCATTGCATGCTTAGCATTATAAAGAGCTTTTGGTTCTAAGAAGATATTTAATCCTTCTGATCTCATACAAGTTCTAAGTAGTCCTGCAGCATCATCTGCAAAGGCCGGAACGACAATACGACATCCTGGAAATGGAAGAAGTGAAGCTTCAATATTCTGGGAATGATAAAGTCCCCCACCAATATAACCACCACTGGCCAACCTAATAGTAAAGTTAGGACAGTAGGCTCCGTTTGATCTCCAGTAATCATGAGTCGTTTCAACTAACTGTTCCATAGCGGGCCAAAAATAATCGGCAAACTCGGCCCCTTCTACAACAACTCTAATGTCTTTATTAAAACGGCAAAAACCATTTGCTGTTCCTACAATAAAATCCTCTGCAATTGGTGCATTAAAAACTCTTTCAATTCCAAATTCTTGCTGCATTCCTTTTGAAACATTAAAGATTCCACCCTTATCTTTGTTGGCCATATCTTGCCCCCAAATATATGTGTCCGGGTTATGGCGAAACTCTGCCTTTAAAGTTGAGTTAAGGGCGTCGATGAACTTCATCTCTTCGCCAACCCCCTCTGAAATTCCTTCCGGGTATTTTTCACTCACCGGATGATCAGGAATGACAAAGTCATAAATAGAAGCCGGGTCAGGATTGGGAGCTTTCATAGAGTTCATATGAGCTTCAACAACCATCTCTTTAGCTTCATTATCAAGCTGTTCCATTTCTTTTTTTGTAAGAAGCTTATTGGCCGTCATGAGTTTCTTAAAAGCATCAAGAGGATCTTGGGCTTTGGCTTCAGCTCTTTCTTCTTCGCTTCTATATAGCTCGTGCTTATCTGAATTAGAATGAGAATGAATTCTCACACAATCAGCGTCAACGATTACGGGCTCACCCTTTTCAAGCACATGCTTACGGGCCTCTGCCATGGCGTTCATAGAGTCAAAGATATCTTTACCATCACATTGAATGATTCTTAGGTTTGCAAAGCCTCTAAAATTATCAGAGATTTTTTCATTAGCAGTTTGATCTTTTTTCGGAACAGAGATGCCATAGCCATTATCTTGAAAAACAAAAATAACTGGAAGCTTCTCTTTAGAGGCTCCATTAATGGCCTCGTAGCAATAACCCTCAGAAACTGAAGATTCACCCTGAGAAGAGATGGCCACACCTTTATGACCGTATCGTTTCATGGCGCGAGCGACACCTACTGCATGTAGAGTATGATTTCCTGTACAAGAACTTACATTATGAATATTCCACTCTGGCTTTGCGAAGTGGTTACTCATATGCCTTCCACCAGAGGCTAAGTCTGTCGCTTTTGAGATTCCATTAAGGATAATTTCTTCAGCACTAACTCCAGCACTCATGGCCGTAAGCATATCCCGGTAGTAAGGGAAAAGATGATCCTCACCCATTGTAAAAGCCTGACCGATGGCCAACTGAATTCCGTCATGTCCAGCATAAGGAGCATGGTAAGACCAACCAATGGCCTGCTTTAAATAATTCGGAGCTCTCTCATCTAACTGACGTCCAAGAGTTAGCAATGAGTACCAAAGTTTTAATGTATCTTTTTCTGTGTTTTTTAATGTGAACTTTTTCGCCACTTTCATAAGCATAACAAGCCTCTATATGTACCTAAAATAAGAAGTAAAAACTAACCAAATGGGGTTTAAATGGCAATGAATATAGCTTAAGTTAACGCGATGCCCATTCCTTAAATTTTGATAAGATAGAGCTGTATGAGAAAAATCAAAAAGTATCATTCTCCGCTTCAGCGAATTCAGTACTCAAAACTGTACCGTTTTCCCCTCTGGCTATTTTACAAGCTGATTCATTCTGACCCTTCCCCAGAGGTTGGCTATAAAAAAAAGATGCGTCTAGGGCACAATATGAGAATACGGCCCACCCAGCCTTATTTAAAAAATATTCTCTTCTCCGGTCAGTATCATGACGAAAATATATTTATGGCCTCTCAGTTCCTAAAGCCTGGTTCAGTGATTCTAGATATAGGCGCAAATATAGGCCTCTATGCCTGCGCCTATGCCCAGGTTTATAAAGATTTAAAACCAACGGTTTTCGCCATCGAAGCCTTAAAAAATAATTTTCTTCAATTACAAGATAATATTTCAAGAAATAATTTTTCTAATATATTGCCCTTTAACTTGGCCATGGGAAATAAAGCAGGAACCCTTACGATTACCTTGCCTAGCGAAGACTTTGTAGGCAATGCCGTAGGCGACAATATAAATACTAATAGTGGTGAAGGAATTAAGTCTGAAGTGCCGATGGTGACCTTAGATAGTTTTACCAGTGAACATAAAATTGATGCCTGCGACTTTATTAAAATTGATATTGAAGGGGCTGAATACTTTGTTTTTGAAGGTGGTATGAATTTTTTAAAGAAGACCAGACCTGTGATTCAAACGGAGTATAATCGCCACTGGGTTGAAAATATCGGGAAGTCCTTTTCAGATTTTTATAAGCTTTTTAATGAACTTGATTATTTAATCGCCATTGAAAAAGACGAATCTTTTGAGCTTTTAGAAGCTCCTGAGGCCTTCGAAGTAAATGAAGACCTCTTAGACTTTCTTTTTATTCCTAAAGAAAAGCTTTAATTTTAGAAATCACCTGACTTCTGATCTCATCCTTCTCTTGCAAGAGTTCATGCTTTCCTTCTTTGATTAAGACCTTTTCACATTTTGGATGCTCTTTGCAGATTTTATCTTGTCTTTTATAACGACTAAAATGCTCTATACCGGCCTGAAACATAAGCATCGGTGTTTTGTAGAGTTTCTTTCTCTTCTTATAGGTTTTGCGCCCCATCTTGATGCCTTCAAGAACCCACTTTACCGTGGCCGAGCCCATAATAAGCTCAGGGTTTTCTCTTTCTAACTCTCTGGCCATCTCAAAACGTGCTGGACTATGAGTCACGCGATTATTTTCGAAGGGATATTCTTCAGTTGTAGGTCCGCCCCCAGGAATATAATCAGTTCCAGCCCCAGTTAAAACTTTAAGTCTCATGTACATAGCAACTACAGTTTCATTTTTATCATCGAGCTTTAATTCAATCATTGGTGAATTTACAACTATCTTAGAAAAGCTTTTAGGATTAACCTCAGCATATCTAAGCCCAATGGCCGCCCCCATTGAATGTCCAAGAAAAACAATCTCTTCATAGTTTTCTTTTAGCTTTAAGCCCTTAAAGAGATCTTCAATGTCAGTAATGTATTTCTTATAAGATTTTACCCAGCCCTTTTGAATATCCCCAAGCTCTCTTTCAGATAGACCTTGTCCTCTGCTATCAAGAAGTAAGAAGTCATAGCCTTCATCTTTTAAATCATAGACAACTTCAGCATATTTAGAGACCGCTTCAGTTCTTCCGGCCATCATAAAGATAAGCTTTTTCTTTCCTTGATTGATTTTATGATAGGAAAGCTTAACTCCATCTCTTGCGGCCAGAGTTTCGGTTTGACCTGAGTTATAAAAAGGAGCCACTAACTTATCGAAGTTCTCTTTGTAATTAATTTCACTAATAGCAAAAGAATTTAAACTTAGGGCAAACCCCAATAAACCAATCAAAATACGCATAAATAACTCCTATCAGATCGATTTTTACCAAAGAAACGAATATTTATCAGGCCACCGTGAAAAAGAAGCAGGGCGCGTAGAAATACCTGTTTTCTTAGGGTTTAATGCCTGCGAATTTTAAAAATATTTTCTCCAAAGGAAGCCAAATGCCTGTAGCTAATTACGAACAGTACTGCCAAATGCTTGAAAAAGCGTCAAAAGAGCAATTTGCTTTTACGGCCATCAATGTAACCTCAACTTCAACGGCCAATGCTGCCCTTAAGGCCTTCGCTGATACTAAGTCTGATGGAATCATTCAGGTCTCATCTGGCGGTGGTCAGTATTGCTCAGGTCAGGCCCTAAACGATATGGCCCTTGGAGCGATTTCACTGGCTCAGCATGTTCACCTCATGGCAGAAAAGCTAGATATTTGCGTGGCCCTTCATACGGATCACTGCCACCCAGACAAAGTAGAATCTTTTATGATTCCACTTATCGAAGAAACTGAAAGAAGAAGAGCCAAAGGTGAGCCAAATCTTTTTAACTCTCATATGTTCGATGGAAGTGAGCTTCCTCTTGAGCAAAATATTGCCCAATCAAAACAGCTACTAGAAAGATGTGCCAAGAACCAAATCATTCTTGAGGTTGAAACTGGAGTTGTAGGCGGCGAAGAAGATGGTGTTAATAACGAAGATATGCCAGCTGATAAATTATACACAACTCCTGAAGAGATGGTTCAAATAGCAAAAGAGCTTAACCCTATTGGAAAAATCATGTACGCGGCCACATTCGGAAACGTACACGGGGTATATAAGCCAGGTAATGTTAAGCTTCGTCCAACCATCTTAAGAGACGGACAAGACGCTGTTGAAAAAGAACTTGGACCAGAGCATCGTCACCTTCTTGTTTTCCACGGAGGTTCTGGTTCTGAGCTATCAGATATTCATGAAACTCTAGGTTATGGAGTGATCAAGATGAACGTCGATACAGATACTCAATATGCTTATACTAGACCAGTGGTTGATCATATGATGAAGAACTACGATGAAGTTTTAAAGCTTGAAGGCGAAGTTGGAAATAAGAAGCAGTACGACCCAAGAGCCTGGGGCAAAAAAGCAGAAAACGCAATGACCGATAGAATTATTCAGTCGATCAAAGATCTTAAGTCAGACGGAAAATCTATACTATGTTAGGTGCCAGTTACCTTTTGGGACTAATAGCGTTACGAAGTAACGCAGAAAGTCCCAAAAGGTAACTGGCACCTAGTGAAGTATCTTAGAAACAATCTCGTAAGTATTTTTAGATAAACCTTCAGTCTCTTTTAAGGCCTCAAGTTCAACTTTCATCTTGCCTTTCGCTGACTCATTAAGACGTTTATAGTCTCTAAAGATTCCCGCCAGGCCTGAGGCCATTTGAGGGTTGATCTTATCAATCTCAAGAATCTTTTTAGCTAGGAACTTATAACCGGCACCGTCTTCTCTATGGAACTGAACCGCGTTTCTAGCGAAGCCACCAAGAAGTGATCTAAGAAGGTTCGGAACGGTCTTATCATAAACTGAATCATTCTCTAGTTCGAGAACGCGATCAAGTGTTGAGTCAAAACGACAGGAAGCTTGAACTCCCAGCCATTTTTGCATGACGAGGGTTTCGTGCTTCCACTTTTCATAAAACTCATTAACTGCTTTTTTACTTAAGTCAGTATTGCAGTTAATTAGAAAAGAGAGGGCCGCAATCTCTTCAGTCATATTTGTGGCCTTTGAAAATTGTGAGTAACAAAGTTCATGAGCCGCTTCATCATCAAGCACTGCTAGAAATGAAAGACATACATTCTTTAAACTTCTCTCACCCATTGATTTTGGGTCAAGCTTGTAAGGTTTTTCAATATTAAGACCGTCATAGGTTTTTTGAAGTAGCTCTCTATGGGCCTTGGCCAGCTCACCTTTCATCCAACGTCTGACTTCGTGAAGTCCCTTGTAGTCAATTGGACTATGACCTTGCTGAAGAATTGATTCACTAGGAAGGGATAGAATTTCAGACTTAATAAGTCCGTCTAAACTCTCATCCCCTAAAACTTTTCCCCATGCTTCAATATAATCCGCATCAAGAGTAAGCTCTTTTCCATCATGTTTTTCTTTTAAGTTATGATAAACAAGTCTTTGACCCATTAGCTGAGCGGCTTCATAGCGATTGAATTGATCTGTATCATTTCCAAGTAAGAAAATAAGATCAGATTCTTTATAAGGTGTATAAACTTTAAGCGGAGCTGAAAAGCCTCTATTTATAGAAAGAGTCGGCTCTTCTTCTACTCCTGTGAAGATATAAGTTTCTGTTTCAGATCTCATATGAAGAATTCCTTCTTCAATTTGAGGTTGTCCTTTTTTATCGACTAAATTTAATGGCAATTCATTTCCTGTTTTACCAAGAAGAGCAACTCTGAGTGGAAAGTGAAAAGGTCTTTTCTCATCATGCTCAGGAGTTGGAGGGCAAGATTGAATGACCGTTAAGGTATATACTTTTTCAGAGGCATCGTAGTTCCATTTTACATCAATTTGAGGAGTTCCCGCCTGTGCGTACCATAGCTTGAATTGCTCAAAGTCATAATTAGAATTGGCGATGCTCATGGCGTGAATAAAGTCTTCAGTCGTAACGGCACGTCCGTCATAAAGCTCAAAGTACTTATCCATCCCTCTTCTAAAACCTTCTTTACCAAGAAAAGTTTCAATCATTCGAATAACTTCAGCACCTTTGTCATAAACCGTTGAAGTATAAAAATTATTTATTTCAATATACGAAGGCGGCTTTATTGGGTGAGCCGTTGGTCCCGCATCTTCTCTAAACTGATGGTTTCTTAGAATATCTACATCTTGAATTCGCTTAACCGCCGCGGAGTTCATATCACTTGAGAACTCTTGATCACGATAAACCGTTAAGCCTTCTTTGAGCGTTAACTGAAACCAGTCACGGCATGTAATTCTATTCCCGGTCCAGTTATGGAAATACTCATGTCCCACAACTCCTTCAATCCCAAGGAAATTATCATCAGTTGCGGTTTCAGGCTTGGCCAAAACATATGCGGAGTTAAAAATATTTAAGCCCTTATTTTCCATGGCACCCATATTAAAAGAGTCCACGGCAACAATCATATAAATATCTAAATCATACTCAAGCCCATAAGTATCTTCGTCCCATTTCATGGATTTTTTTAAAGATTCCATGGCGTGACCACATTTATCTTCATTCCCTTTGTCACAAAAGATCTCTAGAGCAATTTCTCTTCCGCTCATAGTTTTATAAGTATCTTTGACCAACCCAAGATCTCCGGCCACTAGGGCGTAAAGATAAGATGGTTTTGGAAACGGATCTTCCCAAACAACAAAATGCTTACCACCATCAAGATCCCCTCTTTCAAGTGGGTTTCCATTAGAAAGTAAAACCGGATAAAGTTTTTTATCGGCGATTACTTTGGTGGTGAACTTGGCCATCACATCGGGACGGTCAATATAATAAGTAATTCTTCTAAACCCTTCCGGTTCATTTTGAGTACAAAAAATACTTCCTGATTTATATAAACCATCCAAAGCCTTATTCGCTTCTGGGTTAATTTCATTTTCAATTTCAAGAGTAAACTTTTCCGGGACATCTTTGATTGTTAAAAGATCATCACCAAGCTCTAGGCGGCTTGCTTCTAGCTGGGCTCCATCGATGGAAGCTTTTTTAAAAACCAGCTGCTCCCCATTAAGAACCAGTGGGGCTCCCTTCTCTACACCAGTCGACTCAACGGACATCTTAGTTTTGACCTTTGTTTGAGTATCATGGAGGTCAAAAGTTAGATGAATATCCGTGATCGTATAGGTCGGCTTTTTATAGTCTTTAAGATGGATAGTTTGAGGTGTTTCAGTCTTCATAATCGTTCCCTAAGGGCTAAATGGTGCTTATAAGCTAAATAAAGCCGGATTATGCCCTTTGAGCTGCCTTTTGTCAGGTTTTTAAGGTAAATGATTTCGAGGAGTTAGGACAATTTTTGCCTATTCTGTATTCTTTTTTAAAAACTCGTTTCGGTTTAAAATAAAGGACATATGAGTTTTAAAGATCCCAATAAAAAACATTACTTTGACCAGATGCCAAAGGAAGATGTGGCTGGTTTAGTTCCGGAGCTTATTGAAGCTAAGGCCGAAGTAAATATTTGGGAACAAGGGAAACACGAAGACGTCGAGTATTATAAATGCAATGGCGGCGACGGGGGTGCCCTCAAGTTATTCCTTGAAAACCAAGGGGGCTTTCTTTCAAAACTAACGGGCTCCTCATTAAAAGACAAAGATGTTTTCGTTAAAATCACCTATGGAAAATTTCAATATTTTACCACTTCTCTCTTACAACAAGACGAAACAAGCAAGGCCTATATTCTAACTTTCGACCGAGGAGTTTATAAGTCTCAGCAAAGATCCAACTATCGCTTAATGCAATCTTCGAATGTCACAATTCAATTTAAAATTGATGAAGAAGTTTTTGATGGTTTAGATATTTCGGCCGGTGGAACCAGTATTGAAGTCCCAGAATCAGAGGCTGAAAGATTTGCTAAAGATAAGGAGTTTAGCGAATGCCAGTTAAGACTTAATCGATTTAAAACCGATATTGCCCAGTGTAAAATCGCTGGTAGCTGGGTGGCCAAAGACGCTACTGGACAACCCAATGGGAATATCAAGCTAGGAATTGCCTTTCTCAACGTCGACAAGAAGACCGAAGAGAAGCTCTTTCAAGAAATCAACTCTGAGGCAAGAGCAGAGGAAATGAGAAAAATGATGGCCAAACGCTCTGCGTCTAAATAAAGTAAATACCTAAAATTTCGTAAGAACAAAATACCCACTTAGTTGACTATAAGTGTCCCTCTTTATATACCACACTGCACACAAAAATAATAAAATTGGGGATCAATACATGGGTAATTCTACTTTTTCACATCGCATTTTAGATACTGCGAACATGCTTAGAGAAAATAATCTTTACCCATTCTTTAGGGCCATTGAAGCTAGTGACGGAACGACCATTACTCATGACGGAATTGATATGGTCATGATCGGATCAAACAATTACCTAGGACTAACTCACCACCCCTATGTTCAAGAGCATGCCATTAAGGCCATTGAAAAATTTGGTACTGGTTGTACTGGCTCTAGATTTTTAAATGGAAATTTAACAATTCATGAAGAACTTGAAGTAAAGCTTGCTAAGTATTTAGGTCACGAAGCGGCCATTGTCTTTTCAACAGGTATGCAAACAAACCTTGGGGCTCTAGCAGCTCTTTGCGGTCCAAAGGATTGTATGCTTTTTGATAGTGAGAACCACGCTTCAATTATTGACGCTAGTCGATTGGCCTTAGGACCAACTTTCAAGTGGAAGCATAATGATATGGAATCCCTTGAGGAACAACTGGCCTCAAATATTAATAGGTTTAACCGAGTCACTATTGTTGCTGACGGAGTTTTCTCAATGACTGGTGATGTTCTTAAGCTAGACCAAGTAATCGCTTTAGCCGAGAAATATGGCGCTATGGTTTACGTTGACGATGCCCATGGAATTGGCGTTATGGGTGACCGTGGTCGTGGGACTATGAATCATTTTGGAGTTACCGAAAAAGTCGATTTTAATATGGGAACTTTTTCTAAATCTTTCGCTTCCATTGGTGGGGTCATTTCAGGAACCCATGAGGCCATGGACTATGTTCGCCACACGGCCAGAAGTTTTATGTTCTCTGCCTCTATGGCACCTTCTGCAGTAGCAACAGTTTCTGCTTGTATCGATCTCTGTGAAAAAGATAATTCAATTCACGAGGCCCTTTGGAAAAACGTAGAATTTATTCAAAAAGGTTTTAAAGAACTTGGTTTTTATACTTATAACTCTGAGACGCCGATTGTTCCGGTATTTATTGGTGATGACTTAAAGGCCATGCAAGTGACTCAATTTTTAAAAGAAAATGGTGTTTTCGCAACTCCAGTGATTTCTCCGGCCGTGCCAAAAGGCGAAGCTCTTATCAGAACCAGCTATATGGCCAGTCATACTCAAGCTCATTTAGACCGCGTTCTTGAAGTCTTTGCCATGGCCAAAAAGGAATTAGATATTCCTACTGGTCACCGTCTTCACTAAGAAAGAGGAATACAATGGTAGAAATTAAGGAAGTAAAAAATAAAAAAGATTTGAATGCTTTATTAAATCTTCCGTGGAAATTATATAAAAACGACCCTAACTGGATCGCCCCGCTGAAGATGGCCCTAAAAGACATCTTTAACCCAAAACATCCTTTTTACGAAACTAGCCGAACTAAATCATGGCTGGCCCTTGATAAGGGAGAAGAGGTTGGCCGCGTGGTTGCGGTGGTCAACGATCACTACAATAAATACCAAGGTGAGCAAGTAGGCTTCTTCGGTTTCTTTGAGACCATCAATGATGACTTTATTGCCCATACTCTTTTTGAAACGGCAGAAAAATGGCTTAAGGAAGAAGGCATGACAAAGGTCATGGGGCCAATGAACCCTTCAACAAATTACGAAGTAGGAACATTGGTTGAAGGATTTGAGGACCCACCTCAAATCATGATGACCTATAACCCCAAGTACCACCTCGATCTTATTGAGAAAAATGGTTATAAAAAAGCAAAAGATCTTATCGCTTACAAAGTGATGGTCCCTTTTGAGATGCCAGAAAAAGTGGTTCGGGTTTCGGACAGAATTCTTCAAAAAAGCCGTGTTAAGTTTAGAACAGTTAAAAAGAAAGACTGGGATAATGAAGTTCTAAGAATGCATGAGATTTATAACGACGCCTGGGAAAAGAACTGGGGCTTTGTTCCTATGACTGATAATGAGTTCTTTCATACGGCAAAAGACCTAAAGTCTGTAATCGATGAAAGGCTTATCCTGATGGCCGAGGTTGACGGAGAGGTCGTAGGATTCGCTGTATGCCTTCCGGATGTCAATCAGGTCTTAGCACACAATCCGTCAGGAAAACTCTTTCCTACAGGTATTTTTAAGCTGCTCAATATGAAGAAATACGTTAAGCGCTGCCGTGTGATTACACTTGGATTAAAGCCAAAGTATCGCAAGATGGGTCTAGCTGCTGTTATGTATAGACAGCTCCAGGATAATATTGTGGCCTGTGGTTATAATGAAGTAGAAATGAGCTGGGTGCTTGAAGATAATTTGGAAATGTGTAAACCCTTAGAGCTTATGGGTGGAAAGGTTTATAAGCGCTACCGAGTTTTCGAAAAGAATTTATGAAAATACTGATTACAGGTGCCACCGGATTTGTAGGCTCCCACCTATCTGATTTATTACATAGGAGCGGTCATGAAGTTTACTCTCTTGTTCGCTCCCCTGATAAGGCCAAAGAATTTGATGTTAAAGGGACTTTAATAAGAGGAAGCCTAAATTCAACAAAAAGCCACGACTGGGTTGCTGAGCTACCAATCGATTTGGATGCTGTCGTTCACGCAGCTGGAATTGTTCACTCATTTGAAGATAGAAGTTTTTATACAGTCAATACGGAATCAACTAGACAGTTAATTGAAGACCTCTCTTTTAAGTATACCAAGCTAAAGTTTATATTAATTTCTTCTCTAGCAGCAGCAGGTCCCTCAAAGAGGTATCAAACTGAAGATCAGGTCCCAGAGCCAGTCAGCGTTTATGGAAAGTCTAAACTTGCAGCTGAAAGAATTTTAACAAATGAAGCCCCTAAATCTTGGCAAAAATCAATAATAAGACCGCCTATGGTAATCGGACCAAGAGATCCTGCAGTCCTCGACGTGTTTAAGATGGTTAAAAAAGGCATAGTACCTTCCCTTGGTAGAAAAGGCGGCAAGAAAATTTATAGCTTTGTTGGAGTTTTTGATCTTGTAGAGTCAATCAAGCTTTGTCTTGAAAATGATAAGGAAGGCCTAGAGGTTTATTTTAGCGCTTTTCCAAAGGCCATAGAGTTCAAAGAACTGCTTTCGGTAATTGCGAGTAAGCTTAATAAAAAGAAACCTTTAATTATCCCACTACCAATTTCACCGATCAAATTTGCAACGAAAGTTATCGCCCTAAAAAAGCCGAAAACAGTTAGGCTTACTCCAGACAAGATTAATGAAATTATTCCTAAAGCCTGGACCTGTTCAGCAGAAAAGTCGACCAAGCAGTTGGGACAAGTTTATAAATGGGATATAGAAAAGATTGTTGAAGAAACGTTAAATGATTATAAGAAAAGAGGCTGGCTATAAAAAAGTTCTTTATGGTTCTCTTTTGCATTTTGGCCTTTATGGAACTCTCCCTTCACGGCACCGGTTATTTTGTAAGGAACAAAACTAAAAAAAAGATTTTAAACAAAGGGACCAATCACATCCTCGTGCTTGGTGAATCGACTAGCTATGGTTTGATGCTTCCAAATAGACTTACCATGAGCTATCCAAACTTAATTCAAAAAAACTTGAATAAAATACATCAAGATAAAAAATTTGAGGTTATAAACCTTTCTTATCCGGGACAAACCAGCTTTTCAATTCTGGATAATTTAGAGCTTAATCTCCTTAAATATAAGCCTCGTTTTGCCATCTTGCATTTTGGTGTTAACGATATAAACCCGGCCTTAAACCCCATTTCCCATCTTTCATTTTTTACTAAGATAAAACTATTAAAATTAATTTATTTTTCTTATCTGTATTTTAATTTTCAAGAAAAGATTCATGAAGGTGATCATGGAGAATTTATTTTCTATGATCCTGACGCCAAGGATTCATTTACTAATCAGGAATATTTACAAAATACTATGCCCAATTACCTTGAGGTTATTAGGCTCTTAAAAAAGTATAGTGTCCCTGCTGTGATGATAAATTACTATAAATCACCTAAGGTAGTTAATGAGCTACTCTTTAAGGTTTCACAAGAACAAAATCTACACCTTATTGACCTGCAAAAGAATAAAAACGCTGATCAGTTAATGTCTAAAGATAATTGGCATCCTAATAAAGAGGGTCATAAAGAAATTGCCGATCATGTTATGGAGTACTTGATTCAAAACAAGCTTTTTCTAAACTAATAGCTAAAACTTATAAGAGGTCCGTAAGCTTTTTTATACCTAAGCATCCCAAGCTTTACGTCGTGCTCAAGCCAGCGTTTATAAAACTTATGGTTATTATGATAACCGGCCACTTTTCTAACACCTTCTGAGGCAAGGGCAGATAAAAAGAAGGCCCCAACAATATCAGAAAGATAATGTTTTCCATCTTGCATACGCTGAAGACCGGACATGACTGTCAAACCCAAAGGAATCATGGCCCATCCGGGACCGTAAAACTGTAGTGTTTTAAAAAAGAGAGCTGAGTATGGGACAATATGACCTGATGGCCACGAACTGTCTCCGCGAAACTCTTTTTCCCAAAAACTAATATTATGAGGACTAGGTCTCTTATGAATTTGAATATAACTAAAGAGCCCACTTTCAGCCAGTGTAAGGTACATGGCCGAGGCATACTCCATCATAAATTGCATCAGATGTGTATTGCCGGATTTCTTTCCGTAATACCAAGCCCCCATGGCAGCAAAAGGAAAATTAAAAAAGACTCCGGCATCACCAACATGGTCGACGATATTCTTAATTTCTTTAGACTGAGTTAGAGCGGCAATACGGTCATCGTGCTCAAAAGAGTACCAGCTCGCAGCAGCCCCTACTGCCCCATAATAAATATTATTTTGAACAGTAAACTGCATATAGGAGGCTTTAAGCATCCAGTTGATAGTTGTTTTGGTATCCGTCCAGCCATCACCACTTGGTGCCTTATTTTCACTGGCGTTTAGGCCGAAACTAAAAATTAGAATGAGAAGGGTTTTATAAATCATTAGCGTCTATCTTTTTTGGGACCTGTCACTGTACCTAGAATATAATCCCAGAGAGGATTACTAACTCCGTATTTTGATTCTTCTTTAGAGTTATGATGTTGTAAGTGAAATTTTCTCAAATATCTTCCTAGCCTCGAAGTCATAGGAAAGTGATGAGTAGCATAGTGGATATAGTCATAACATAAATAGCCAATGATAAAGAAGGCCATAAATCCTTCAATATAATTTCCTGGAATAAAAAGCCCAAAGAAAAAATAAAGTAAGCTCATGATGAGAATGGCAGGAACTGGAGGCATAACTAATCGAGTTGGGTCGTCTGGATCATCATGATGAAGACCATGAAACAAAAACACAAAGCGCTGACCTAGTTTTGTTTTAGAGTTCCAATGAAAAACCCAACGATGCAAGGAGTACTCCGTCCAGGTCCACACAAGAAGCCCACTGACCGCTAAACCAATCCACTCTATTCCGGAGTATTCATAAACACTAACTCCCCTATAACCTAAGAATAAGACCACAGGGGCCCACATCAATAATGGGATTATAGGATGAACATGAGTGCACCATTCAAGAATAGGATTTTTAAAGATACGAATCGAATCGTAATGCTTCATATTTGACTCCGAATTATTGCGGCAAGTTATCCTAAAAATCACTAGTTGTCTATGTTTCTAGCTGATTTTAAGGGTGCCAAAGAAGAGTCATTTCCCTATGATAGGTCTATGAAATTACTGATTGCGCTAATAGTTAGTTTTACAATTTATCCGGCATTTTCACAGGGACTTGTAAGCCCAATTACTGAAGAGATGGCCCGTGTTTTTTCAAAGAAGGATTTTAAGACTCTTCGAAATAGAGGCTTTGTCGTAAAGAAAAAGAATATCAATAAGTCTGCTTGGCCTGAGTTAACAATTTACTTTAGCGTTAAGGCAAGCCCCCTAGAAACTCTGGCACTTTTTATCGCCTACGAACATCAAAAGAATTATGTTCCAGGATTAATAAAATCCGATGTCATCAAACAGGTTTCTCCGGTTGAAATTCATACGGCCTATGAAATGGAAATGCCCTGGCCTCTTAGTAATAGTAAGTATATTCACGCCACAGTTCTTAAGAAAAATAAATTCGATATTTTTAGGGTTGATTGGAAAATGATCGAGTCTAATTCCGCTGATATAGTTAAAGGCTTTGCGGAATTTTATCCACAAGATGATAAAACGATTTTTAAGTATAGAAGTTTTATTAACCCAAAAAGTTTTCTAGCGGGACTTTTTAAAAAGACAATGATCAAAGATGTTAAAAAATCTCTCGCGGCCATTCGAAATGAAGCTGAAAGAGTAAAAGGCACCCCTCAAGGAAAAGAATTTATAAAGCTTATTGAGCTTGCCATGAGCGGAAAATACGCCTACCCAAATGGTCGGCCGGCCAAATAAACCTGCTTTAAAATTTCCTAGTTTCAAGCTCTTAATGCCTTTAGCCGATTGTTTTTATTTATCGCGTAATAAAAAGTAAGAAATTAAACCCTTCTGTCTTTCGGTGCACACGGCTAGACTAGTAATCAGCAGAGACATATTCCTCATATGATTAATTCGGCCTTGGATAGAGGGAGTTTGAAGAGGTCGAATTTCAATCATCTTTTAAGCATTCCAAACATTTTGTTTTCAAAATAAGCACGTAGCCCAGACTCCAGACTTATCTTATTTTTATGTAAAAACTCTGGCTCTAAGAGTGCACTCAAAAAAATCTCATCTCCAGTAACAAGTAGCTCAACACTAGTGTTTCCCAGGATTTTTTTTCGTTTTCCTTCCCTATAAAAGCTCTTTAAAACACCTAGAGAGTAGAGCTTAAAGCCGTTAATGCTTTCCCAAAGCTTTGGGTGATAGCGTTTTAAATCAAGTAAAAAACTAGTTGAGATTCCTCCTAAAGAAACAGAAAGAACTTCAATAGCCTGTTCGTAACGTTCGATATAATTTTGTTTTTTATCTAATAAGATTTCTTCAAAGGCTGATAGGTCTAAAAGAACTTTGGATAAAATAAGCTCTAAAATATCTTCTCTAGTTTGAAAGTATTTATAAACAGTGGTTTTACTTTTTCCTAAAGTTTTAGCAACCTCGTTCATATTAAAGCCTTTTAAACCATGCTGCTTAAAATATGGCCAAAGCTCCATGGCCCAAGTCATTCGGTAGTCATGCTCAAGGTCCACACCTTTATTTCCTGCCTTTCTTCCCATATTTCAGTCCTTTAGCCAGTGTGAAAAATGAACTATTTTATTAAAAATAGTTCATTTTATGATAGCATGATCCCATGAAAATAGAGAAATATAAATACCTCTTTTCTTTTGCCCTTCCACTATCAGTCTTTATATCGCTGAAAGCTGAAGCTTATATGTCCTGGTTCGGGGTTCTTTTCCTCTTTGGTTTAATCCCATTGGTAGAACTCTTTTTAAAAGGATCTGATAGGAACCTCGAGGCTCAAACGGAAAAAGAATTGCAAGCTAAGCCTTATTACGACGGAGTTCTTTATTTAATGTTTGTGGTTCACCTAAGTCTTGTGGCCTATTTTCTCTGGAGCATATGGAAATTTGGAGCTGAACTTCCACTCTTCTTTTTAATCGGCAAAATGGCCTCAATGGTTCTTGTCAATGCTGCTCTAGGAAGTAACCTTGCCCACGAGCTTGGTCATAGAAAAGGGGCTCATAATAAATTCATGTCTCTCACTTTACTTAGCACAACTCTATATATGCATTTTTTAATCGAGCATAATAAAAATCATCATAAAAATGTGGCAACTCCCCTCGATCATGCCTCGGCTGAAAAAGGGATAAACTTGTATAAGTTTCTTAGCAGAAGTTTTTATAGAAGTTTTAAAACGGCCTATAGAGTAGAGCCCATAAAAACTCTTCAGTACTTGGCCATAGAAATAATTATAGTAGCTCTCATCGCCTTCTTTCTCGGAAGCCTACCAGCAATTGCATTTGTAGGGGCAGCAATAGGAGGGGGGCTCTTAATTGAGGGCGTCAATTACATCGAGCATTATGGACTTAGGCGAAAGCTTAAGCCAAATGGACGCTATGAAAAAGTGGGACCTGAGCATTCTTGGAACTCCAATCATCCACTCAGCCGAATGCTTTTATTTGAACTATCACGCCATTCGGATCACCATGCTAATGCTGACAGACCTTATCAAGTTCTTAGGCATTTTGATAATAGTCCTCAATTTCCTACGGGCTATCCAGGCATGTTACTTTTGGCCACCATTCCAAAGCTTTGGTTTATGGTCATGAATCCTATGCTTCCTGAGGAATAATGGTTTATAATTAAACCCATGTCCGACTATTCTGAAGTTATGCTCGCGAAAATAAACCCGGAGGCTGAATTGCCTGCGGACGTTTTTATTTTGCTCAATGGAAAGCACGTAAAATTTAAAAATAAAGGTGATATTCTCGGAAAAGAAAAATACGACCTCTTTATGGCAAAGAACGTAAAAAGTATCTACGTCGAATCTGATCTAGTTTTAGAATTTATGGACTGGCTAACAGATACAAAAGCTGAAGATATTGAAGATATGGTTAAAGAGGCCGGAGAAGAAAACCGTGAGGTCATTGAAGACTCTCTCGCCTTAAAAGAAATCGTTTACGAAGTTTTCTCAGATGAAAAGCTAACTCCCGATAAGGTTGAGGCCATTCAGGGGCATGTGGAAGACTTTGTGGGTAAGATCAAAAAAGATCCCATCACCGCCCAGGCCATTGAGGCCATCATGGCACGAAATGATGATATTGCTGCCCATTCAGTTAATGTTGCCAACCTGGCGGTATTTTTAGGAATGGCCGTGGGTCATGGACATTCTTTCGTCTTAGAAAATCTTTATATGGGATCTATTTTCCACGATTACGGTAAAGCTAAGATTCCACCGGAAATATACGCTAATCCAAGTCATCCAGAATACGATCAGTGGATCAAGCAGCATCCTGAAAACTCAGTAAAAATTATTAGAAAATCCGAGGGTATCCCTGATCAGGTTTTTAATATCATGCTTCAGCATCATGAATATTATGACGGCTCAGGTTATCCAGAGGGAATAAAGGGATCGAATATTTATTCCTTGGCTCAAATCGTCTCTATGGCAAATGAAATTGATAATCTCCTTACCCAGACGAAGTCCTTAGAGGCTGTTGATCGATATAAAAAAGTTATTGAAATGCTGACTATGGGTGACGGTACAAAGTGGGATCCAAAGTTCTTCCCAAGAGTGACTCAGGCCTTTAAACTTGGCTTTATAGGAAAACAAGAGGTCTAATATTTAACCCCGCATCCATACTCTGGATAATAGGCCTTCATCCCTTTAGGTAATTTTCCATTCTTAGTTAAAGATGCAAGGGCCATATCGATATAGTTTTTTCTTTTAGAAACTGGCTTTTCGCCAAAAGTATCATCATCTACGGCCCCTTGATAAACGAGGATTCCTTTATGAATAATAAAAATATGAGGGGTCACCCTAGCATCATAGGCCTTGCCAATAGCACCAGTGGGATCTTGAAGAATGGGGTAATTGACTCCATATTTTTGAATCCAATCGTAGTATTCAAGCATATTAGTAGCAACTGCCGGGTTTGAAGAATCAATGGCCAAAAAATCTACGTTCTTTGCCATATACTTATTTTGCAAATTAATAAAAGTTTTCTCTTTAGTATGTCGAGCACTAAAGGGACATTTTGGATTATGCCATTCTAGGACTAGGGTATTTTGATGGTAAGTTTGAATCTTATGAGTGTTTCCATTGATATCCTTTAGTGCAAAAACTGGCGGAGCTTTTTTATTGGGAAGTTTTGACCAAAGGGGAAAACTTAAAAGAATGGAAAGAATCAAAATTAATTTCATAAATCTAATTATGGCTAAGTCTTCAAATTACAACAACTTGAATAATGAAATTCTTTCGTTATCTCCACTCTTTCTTGCGTCGCAGCGCGCCCCATGTTACTAATTCTCCGTGGAAAACCAAGAAGATAAAACTGAAATTCAAACTCAAAACCTCTTATGGACTCTGCTCTTCTTCCTACTTTTATCCCTTTTAAATTAACTGACTTATAAGCTCGCGTTAAATAATTATTGTTGAAAAAACCTGATTTTTCCCTAAAATCTAGGGATGAAAAAAGTTATCTTTTGTCTGGTCCTTCTAATGGGATTTCGGTCTGTCTACGCCCAAAGCTTGGTCCTTGATTTTTCAAAGGGACTTAAAAAAGAGTGCCCCAGTATTTCAAATAACCTAACCAAAAAATTTCTCATTCAAATTTTAAAAAATAAAGGCTCCCTTGACTGCTCTGACGAGTCTATTTCGCAGATCTACCTTGGCAAATGCGGCGATACTTTTGACTGCGAAAAATCCTTATTACTATTTAGAGACTTAAAAAATAAATACTCCGGTAACGTCATCGGTGGAGAATAATATGAAATTTTGTTTAATACTTATTTTAATATTCACATCTCTTTATGCTTCGGCCTCGGAAGAGCAGCTAAAAAAGCTAAATCAAAAAATTCTTGAGTTAGAGGATTCAATTCTTGATTTGCAAGTTAGCCGTATGTCCGAGCGTTTTAAGTTTAGCGGTGAATTTGGAATGCACTACGATAACTTTCAAACTGATGGCTGGGATAAGGCACCAAAGAATAGATCAGTTCAAACCTCTAATATCAGATTTAAGTTGAACGCTGATGTAGATGTCTCTAATCGAATTAAGTTTTATTCCTCTTTATTTTCTATGTTCTATATGAACAAGTCGGCCGTGGAGGTAGGACCTGTACTTGAAAGTGGTAGACTCTTTGATGGAACTTCTTTTTTAAGATTAAGCCGGGCCTATTTTGATTATCAAATCATAAAAAACAAACTCTCCTTTTCTGCGGGAAGACTTCCTACAGCAAATGGACCTCCAGAACATCTTAAGGATGGAGACGCTAGACTCGGTACTTATAACTCCCTTTCCTACTCTTTGCCCTTTGATGGATTTGCTTTAACTTATAAGTGGAACTCTCCATCAAAGAAACATTATTTCTCTTTAAGAAGTATTTATAATCCAGGAAATATAATTCCAACCACTGAAATTATGGGAGGAAAAGAAAAAGGTAAGGCCAATGAGGTAAGAGGTCAGATTATGAAGCCTTCTGACTTTATTTTTGGAACCTTTGAGTATCAAACTAAGGCCTTAAAACTTGCTGATAAAATTACCTTTCTTTTTAACTACTCCAATTTTTCTATTTCCGGTCCTGCGGAATCAGAGACGAGAGGCGTTCTTGATAAGAATTTAGCCGGGGATCGAAATATTTATCGAATTAGCCATGCTCTCGATAAGGCCTACTCCGCCGAAAACTTCGTGGCCTACCTGGAGTTAGATGAGGTCTTAAATACAAATTTTAGTTTTTACTTTACTTATAAATACACCGACGCAAAGAACCGCGGAAATACGATTGCGACGATTATTGAAGATAATGAAGGGGGCGCTCTTGGTGGTCAGGGAACTCAATATAGCCTAGGTGGTTTTTTAAGTGCTACAGATATTAGTGCCGGCCAGCAGCTTCACGGGATTAGATATAAGTTTAATAGCAAGTACTTAACAGGCTTTGAGTATATAAACACCAATATTGGTACCACACCCGCTAGTTTCTATAATAGAAGAAATAATCAGCTCTATGTTTGGATCGGACAAGGATTCCATAATTATTTTACGATGAAGTTTTTAAAGCATAGCTCCTCACTAAGAATTGGTTATATAAACTTCTTAAGAGAACACTATTTTAATAACGTAAACTATTCACCAATAGATCAGAGAGTACATAATGCTTACCTCTCTTATATACTAAGATTATGAAACAAGCTTTGATTCCTATTATTATAGGATCGCTTTTTGGATTTTTAGTCCCGACTTTTTTCATTTACCTAGATCTAAATGAACTAGAAATGAGCTTTAATTTAAAGAATATTCTTTGGGATATTAACTCTCAAAGAATCCTAAAGTTCAGCGTGCCAGCTTTTCCGCTTATTTTTGCTCTAGCTGGGTATTTTTATTCTAGAGAAAAGACCCTCCAACAAAAACTAAATAAAGAAGAAGCTGAAAATAAGAGAAACTCTCACTTAGCCTCTATTGGTGAGATGACCTCAAGCGTGGCCCACGAAATCAATAACCCCCTTGCCATTATAAGTGGCTCTGCCCTTGTTATCCAAAGAAGATTAGAGGGTGAATTTGATGTCGAGGAAATAAAAAATAAAATCGGAGATATTAGAGAGACCTGTGATCGAATCTCTAAAATCATCCGCTCCATGCAAGATATCACGAGAGATACTTCAGAGGAAGACTCAACAAGCACGACACTGGCAGAAGTTATCGGTGACGTAACCGGGATCTTTGAAGAAAAAATTAAAGGCTCTGATATAGATTTTAAATTTGAGCTTGAGTCTCCTATTTTTCAAAAGCCACTACTTTTAAAAAGAATCTCCTTATCAAGAGTCTTTATTAATCTTCTAAATAACTCCGTCGATGCCATAAAAGAAAGCGAAGAAAAATGGATCAAGATTTTTGGCCATGAAAAAGACGGATTCTATGAAGTTCTTATTCAAGACTCCGGATCAGGAATACCTCCAGAAATTGTAGAAAGGCTTTTTGAACCCTTTTTTACGAGTAAAGATATAGGCAAAGGTACCGGCCTTGGGCTAAGCCTCTCACAAAAGGTTGTAAGAGATGAGGGCGGGGATCTTCATTATGACGACACTCGCAAAAATACCACATTCGTCGTTAAAATCCCTTCAAGTAAAGCTTCCTAGTTTTTGTTTTTCTCGTTTAATGCCATAATACTCCTATGATAGATCAAAAATTAACACTCCCCTGTGGGGCCATCATTAAAAATAGAATAGCCAAATCCGCCATGAGCGAGAATATGGCCGATGCTGGTCATAGACCCGGACATAAATTTGTTAATCTTTATAATCGCTGGTCAAAAGGTGGAACCGGCTTGATTATTACAGGAAATGTGATGATGAGCTCCAAGGCCCTTGGCGAACCTCATAATGTAGTTATCGAAGAAGGACATGAATGCCTAGAGGGACTTAAAGAATGGGCCCGGGCCGGAACTCAAAATGGAGCTCATCTTTGGATGCAAATTAATCATCCTGGCAAGCAGTCCCCTAAGTTTTTAAGCCCTGAACCCATGGCCCCTTCAGCAATTGGCTATGATTCCTATATGAAAAATATGTTTAATCCTCCCCGTGCCCTAACGGCCCAGGAAATAACTAAGATCATAAAAGGATATGCTTATACGGCCAAGGTGGCTAAAGAAGCTGGCTTTACTGGAGTTCAAATCCATGGGGCCCATGGATACCTTGTTAGTCAATTCCTCTCTCCTCGCCATAACCAGCGCACGGATCAATGGGGAGGAAGCCTTGAGAATCGTATGCGTTTTGTGGTCGAGATTTACAAAACAATGCGAAAGGAATTAGGTGAAGACTTTCCTATTGGCATAAAATTGAATTCAGCAGACTTTCAAAAAGGCGGCTTCTCCGAAGAGGAATCCATGATCGTGGTTCAAACTCTTGGGGAACTTGGGATGGACTTAATCGAAATCTCAGGTGGTACCTACGAAGCTACCGCCATGATGGATGGAACTAAAAAAAAGGATAGCACTAAAAAAAGAGAAGCTTATTTCCTCGACTACTGTGAAAAGGTTAGGAAACTAATTGATACTCCTCTTCTATTAACAGGTGGATTTAGATCAAGAGAAGGAATGGATGAGGCCTTAAAGTCCGGTGCCTGTGAAATGATTGGTCTCGCCAGATCAATTGCCATAGATCCAGATTTTCCAAATAAATTATTGGAAGGCCAAGACGTAAAATCTCAGGTTAAGCCTTTAACCTCCGGCTCTAAGGCTATGGATAAGATGATTCCTTTAGAAATTGTTTGGTATACAGAGCAGATTCATCGCATGGGAAAAGGAAAAGAGCCCAATCCCAATGCTTCCGTAAAAATGTCTGTACTTAGAACGATGATGAGCCTTGGGTCCGCCATGTTAAAGCGAACCCGAGCTTAAAAAATTAAAGATCGTTTGGGTTTGCTCTTGAACACCAAGATTCTTTTATTCCTACTGTGCAGGCCCTTTGCCATTTTTGCTCCCAATCTTGTGTATTAGGATCATAGCAAGTTACGCCGCTAACCTTTACCCACTCAGAACATTCTGATGAAAAAGTCTCTGGGTTTTTAGGATGACAAACTCTTTCCTGATCGCAGTTTGGTCCCATATTCCCACGTCTTGTAACAGGATTATACCAGCAGGCATTTTCACATTGGCGCTTATAAATATTCGCGCTTTTTCCAGCAAAAACACAAGAAACACTGTCTTGTTTTTCCCACTCAGTACATTTGTAGTTAGATGCTTCGGCATTTGATCCAAAACTTAATAGAATTAAAGCTGTAAAACAGATCCAGTTAATCTTCATATATCCCCCTTAAATTAATATAGGCGAAACTTATGCTGAGGTAGGCTATTTGGCAATTATAGACACAGCGCAAGATGCGTTTTTACCCTTTGATAATGACACCGGTTCCTTCTTGAATCGAGAACGCGACGCGTCTTCCTGTTGAATTTACTAGAATCAACTTTGGCACGCCCTTTGCTTTTTAACCTCCCTGTAAACAACATCTACATGGGAGAGAGAAGATGCGTTTAATAACTTTAGCCATGGCCGGGCTTTTAACTCTAGGTCTTAGTTCTTGTAATGATTTTTCTGGCGAATTCACTACAGGGCAAACTCTAAAATTAAAGCATAGAACTATGTTTGGTAACACAAAGACTAAGAAGATTCCTGCTGGTTCTTACCGGGCAACTCTTGGTTTTTCATCTAAACATAAAGTGAAGCTTTCACTTAAAAGATCTGGGAAAAAAGATATTGATGTAAAAATCAAACTTCCAGACAATGCTCAGTTTCCTACTTACCAAGGTAAGATTGATATCCCAGCTTCAACAACGGGACAGCTTTATGACCTAAGAGGAAAAGTTGCCACTAACGTAACTCGTTCAGGTTCAACTAGCACTTATGAGTCTTGTACTTATACAGATCAGGTAAGACGTTGTGAAAAAGTATGTGAAGAGATCACTAAGCCAAATGGTCAGGTTGTAAAAAGATGTCGCAAAGAATGTAGAATGGTTAATGTAACCATCTCAGGTTCTCGTGATGTTACTTATCATATGGTTTACACAAATAAGAAAATTAAGCTTGGAGCTTTTAATCCAGGAACTCGCGATCGTTTAGGTGACTTTAAAGGAACTTTTAACGACTCAGACAAAGTCTATGACTACTACGGAACTTGTCTTTAAGACAGGACCTAGTATCCCAAAATAAATCCATCCAAAAGGCCTCGTTTACCGGGGCCTTTTTCTTTTAGAAACTGACCTACTTAAGTGGTGATGAAAAAAGCCAGGTAAGTAGGTCAGTTTCTTTTAAAGCTTAGAATAAGGAATAATTTCGACAGGACCTTCTGGAGCATTTAATTCTAACTGCATCCAATAAGTATCAATCCAGCGCCCCTTTTTATAGCCAATTTTTTTATAGGTCCCCACCTCTGTAAAGCCCATGGCCTTGTGAAGCCCCACACTTGCTTCGTTTGGAAGGGCAGCTCCGGCCAAAACTTGGATAAAGCCTTGGCTTTTTAAGATTTTAAATAATTCAAGATATAGTTTTTTTCCAAGACCCTTTCTTCTAGCCTCCGGAGCAAGATAGACCGAGCTTTCACAGGACCACTGATAAGAGCAGCGACTGCGGTGCTCACTTCCATAGGCATAACCAAGAACCACATCGTTTTCCACGGCCACCAACCAAGGGAATTTTTTATTGGTCTCTAAAACTCTTTTTTCAAACTCTTCAAGAGACGGAACCTCAGTTTCAAAAGTTGTAATTGAATCCAAGATAAATGGAGTATAAATATCTAAGATGCCTTGAATATCTTTTTTTTCTACGTTTCTTATTATCATTGCTGAAAAGGATAGATGCTGCCTAGTTTTAGTACGGTTGTTAGCTCATCTAAAAAGCTACGCACTTCATTAATAAGTTTAGGGTCTCTTAAGTCGTTCTGAGTTAGCTCTTCTCTATAATGCTTATCCACTAAAGCGTATAATTTTTCATGAAGAGTTTCGTCCATCAATGTGGCCTGATTAACTGAAGCAAGCTCAGTTTCTTTTAAGGCCACTCGTAATCTTAAGCAGGCCGGTCCTCCTCCGTTTTTCATACTCTGAGTCACATTGAAAACATGCACATGCTTAATAGGAGTTTCTTTAAGCATATAATTTTCAATATAATTCCATACCGCAGGATTATTTTTACATTCTTCTGGAGCAATTAAAGCGGTCTCATTATTAGGAAGAGCAATTAGCTGGCTATTAAAAAGATAAGATTTTATAGCGTCTAAAACTGGGACTTGATCCGTCGTCACCTTTACTAGATGAAGGGGCCTTTCACCAAAGGCGCGCTTCAGGTTTTCTTCAACTTCCTTTGAGTTTAGTAGACCTTGTTCATGATAAAAATAAACGTCTTTATTTCCCACGCCAATCACATCATTATGAAAAACCCCCTGATCAATTACGTCTGGGTTTTGCTGGGCAAAGACCGTCTTGTTTGGATCAAGCTGATGAAGTCTCGCTATGGCCTTGGAGGCCTCAATAGTATGCCTGGCCTCGAACTTAGTGGGCCTTGGTTTTGATTTATCAAAATGATGTTTTCCGTAAACGAAAAACTCCACTCCTTGCTCCCCATACTCATGACAAAAGCGAGTATGATTGGCGGCCCCTTCATCTCCAAAAAAGTCGCCATAAGGAAGAGCTTCATGATGAGAAAAAACTTTTTCATCATTAAAGGTGGCCTTTAAAATATTTGAGGTAACTGGGGATTCAATTGAACGGTGAAGTTTATTAACGAGGTTGGCCGGAGTCATATGGACTTTTCCATCGGCCGTATCAGCACTTGGAGAAACGGTGGCCGCATTGGCCGTCCACATGGAAGAAGCTGAATAGCAGGCATTTAGAAGAATGGGGTTTTCCTTAAAGGCCTTTTCCACTATTTGCTCTTCACTACCACTAAAGCCTAGTCTTCTTAAAGTTTGAAGGTCTGGTCTTTGCGCCGGGGCCAAAACTCCTTGTTTTAATCCAAGCTTACTAACGGCAAGCATTTTATCTAGCCCTTGTTTGGCCGCGGCCTTTGGATAAGACTTATCTGAAGCATTATTCATGGAGGCCACATTCCCTGTGGAAAGACCTGCATAATTATGAGTTGGACCAACTAAACCATCAAAATTAACTTCATAAGAACTCACTAAACCCTCGCTTTTTGAAGGATTTAGCTTAGATGGCAAAAAAGCTATAGACAAGAGCTCTTAATTTTGTTAATACATTAACAAAAGGATTTAAAACGAATGAAAATACCCTTTAAAGCTGCCCTATTTAACGAAGCTGAATCTCTTGAGATTAGCCGCAAGTTAGCGGAAATCTTCAAATATAGAAGAACGATTCGAGAGTTTTCGCCCGAAAAGCCGAACAGGGAGCTTATTCACAACGCAATAAAAGTAGCTGGTCTGGCCCCAAGCGGGGCCAATAAACAGCCTTGGAGCTTCTGCGTAATAGAAAACCCTGAGCTTAAATCAAAGATTAGAAAGCTATCCGAAATTGAGGAGAGGCGGTTCTATGTAGAAAAACCAAATAAGAAATGGCTTAGAGATTTAAAGCATTTAAACCTAGACGCCAAAAAAGAATTTATCACAACTGTTCCCTACCTTATTGCGGTTTTTTATCGCCACTTTGACTTAGAGGAAGGGGAAGAAAAAAGTACGAATTATTACGCCAAAGAATCGGCGGGAATTGCCACGGGGATGCTAATCTCAGCACTCCATCTCTCAGGGCTTAATTGCCTAACCTATACGCCTAAACGCATGCAGTTTTTAGGCACTCTACTTGATCGTCCGAGTGAGGAACGTCCCTTCATGGTATTAGGAGTGGGCCTTCCTCATGAGGATGCCATGGTTCCGATAATAACTAAAAAACAATTGGACCAGGTACTTCATAGTTATCAATAAAATAAAACCGATTAGCATCGAGTAGAGAAAATCCTTCTTCTTATCTGATGGCCTACTAATATCATCGATACTTAATAATGAATTAAAACAACCACTGGGACTTTTTCCATAGGGATAAAGATAAGTAGCTCCATCACGATCATCTTGAGTTAATTTATTAAGACCTACGGCTCCACCACTGGAATCCATAAGGGCCAAACCGTGGCGGCTATGACCAAGGCCAAGTACATGACCAAGTTCATGGGCCAAGATGGCCATGGTAATTTCTTCTCCGCGATTAAAATTTACGGCCACGTCTTTCATAAGAACGGCGCCATAGCGGGCCTTATCCGCGCCACCAGAGCCACCAACGGCCGCGGCCGTCGCTGACATATTAGTGCTACAACCAATAATGACGGTATTAATTCCAACTTGTCTTGCTTCATCGACAAAATTAGAAAAGTCCTGTCCAGCTGCTGTTGCGGCAACGACTTTTCCTTCTTTAAATTGAATATTAGCGGTTTCAACAGAATTCCAATAGGCCTCAGCTGCTTTCATGGCCAGATCTAAAAGCGCCTCGGCAGATGGCCCTGTTGAGCAACCATCACTGGCAACATTGATGATAATCTCATTTGAATCTTTATAAGTTTCTGCTGTCTGGCTAATTAAGGTAAAAGCATTTGCTCCAAAGGAAACTAGAGCAATAAAAGAGAGTAATAGAGTTTTCATATTCCACTTCCTCCAAAAAATTGAAATTTAAGTGCTAAAGAAAAAGAAAAGGCCCTAGCGTCTCCACTAAGAGGTCTCCAAATATGAGTTTTAAATTCAGCAAAATAAGTTTTCATAAAATCGAGACCAGCACCTAGGTTGATGGTCATATTATAAGAGGAGTTTTCCGGCTCTTTTGGCAGATAAAAAGTACTTCCGCTAACATCCACACTTCCCCCTTCCCCAGTAACTTTAGTTACCACGGTAGAAAGTCCGGCGATTCCGTAAACAAGTCCGCCTCCCGTATAGTAATTTCCATTTACATGCCAAAGAAATCTTTTTGATTGAGTCTTAGGACTTTGTATATTTTCATAAGACTCTTGCGGGAAAACATAATCAAATTCAAAATCAAAGACCCATGGGGATGAGGTTTGATACTTATAAAAAATACCAACATAGGGCTTAGTTGAAAAAGCACTTTCCTTTTTTAAGGCCTCTTCTCTAACTCTTCCCAAAGGAGGGCCAAAAGTGCCCACCGTAATATTGGCGAATGCAAATTCACTAAAAAGAAGAACTAAAACTGATAGGACTATTCTCACTTAAGAATCTCATCCAGATACTCATCATAAGTGATCTTTTTGTCGTAAACGATCTGGCCTTTTTCAATATTGATCACACGATTCGCCACGGTTTGAATAAACTCGTGATCGTGAGTTGAAAAAAGAACTGTACCAGAAAATTCAGTAAGCCCTTCATTCACGGCCTGAATACTTTCAAGGTCTAAATGATCTGTTGGGCCATCTAGCATAAGAACATTGGCCCCCATTAACATCATTTTTGAAAGCATACAGCGAACTTTTTCACCACCGGAGAGAACGCTACATTTTTTCTTTGCTTCCTCACCTGAAAAAAGCATCTTTCCTAGAAAACCTCTAATAAAGTTTTCATCTTTTTCTTCTGAGTACTCGCGAAGCCAATCAATAAGATTATCATTAGATTGAAAATACTTACTATTATCAGCTGGGAAATAACCTAAAGTAGTTGTTACTCCCCATTCATAAGTTCCTGAGTCCGGCTCTGCTTCTCCTCCTAGAATTTGAAAAAGCGTGGTCGTAGCAAGAGAGTTATCACCTAAGAAGATAATTTTCTCACCTTTTTGCATTTGAAAGCGGATATTATCTAGAAGCTTTACTCCATCAATTGATTTAGTGATCCCATCGACCTTAAGAAGCTCTTTGCCCGCTTCCCTTAGGGGCTTAAAATGCACATAAGGATATTTACGAGAACTTTGAGGAAGATCATTTAACTGAAGCTTATCAAGCTGCTTTTGTCTTGAGGTTGCCTGGCTTGATTTAGAAGCATTGGCCGAGAACCTTTGAATAAAGGCCTTAAGCTCCGCTGCTTTTTGCTCCATCTTTTTATTTTCATCATTACGAAGACGCTGAGCTAGCTCTGAAGAAGTTCTCCAAAAGTCATAGTTACCAGCAAAGGTGTTGATCTTTCCAAAGTCAAGATCAGCAATATGGGTACAAACCTTATTTAAAAAATGCCTATCGTGAGAAACCACGATAACGGTATTTTTAAAGTTCATAAGAAAATTTTCAAGCCACTTAACGGCCGCGATATCAAGATGGTTGGTAGGCTCATCCAGAAGTAAAATATCAGGGTTACCAAAAAGAGCCTGGGCCAAAAGAACCTTAACTTTTTCTGGACCAGTTAAATCTTTCATAAGCTTATGATGATATTCTGTTCCAATTTTTAGACCGGCGAGCATAATCCCAGCATCAGACTCCGCTTCCCATCCATTCATCTCAGCAAACTCAGCCTCAAGTTCACTGGCGCGAATTCCATCCTCATCAGAAAAATCTTCTTTGGCATAGATTTCATCTTTTTCTTTCATGATCTTAAAGAGCACATCGTTACCCATCATAACCGTCTGAAGAACTGGGTACTCATCATAAGCAAAGTGATCCTGCTTTAAGACCGATAGTCTTTGCCCTGGAGTAATATTTACCGAACCAGTCTGAGGCTCAAGCTCCCCTGAAAGAATTTTTACAAAGGTAGATTTTCCGGCCCCATTTGCCCCGATAAGTCCGTAGCAATTTCCTGGTGTGAACTTAATATTTACGTCGTTAAAAAGTTTACGCCCGCCAAAGGCCAGACTTACATTATCTGTGCTGATCATAGTTTTTCCTGCGATGAATTATTTTGCTGGTTTTTTACACCAAAATTTTGCGCCTGTCCGGCCTTAGGTACTGAGATACGACTAGAATTAAACAACTTAGAAGAATAAACGCGCCGCCTAAATACTCCCTGCCCTCAGGAAGCTCCATTCCAAGGATAAAGGCAAAGAAAAGAGAATGGATGGGCTCTAGCTGGGTAAAGATTGTAGCGTGCCCAAGAGGAATCCTTTTAAGGGCCTCCATATAAAAGATTCGCGCTAGGACTGGTCCGGCCAAGGCGCAGGCCGCGGCCCAAAATAGCCCCTCTTTCGTCGGAACCACTAGGCCATCCACGGCCAAGGCCATGACCACGAAAAAAGGTAGGATGATTAGGTTCCTAAAAAACGTAAAAACCCTAGAATCAATCTTTCCAGCAATGGTCTTAGTTCCAAGCTCCCCAAGAGCAAAGCCAAAGGCCGAGATCATCACCAAAAAGATTCCCCAGTTTTTCCCAAGGTTCACGGCCAAGACATCCCGAAGAATCCCTTCATCCGTCATCACCACCACCCCAAAAATACTCATTAAAATAACCGGATAAATTATTTTTCCTAAACTCTCCTGCAGAAAAAGCATGGAGATCATCATTAAAATAGGAAACTCAAAACGAGAAACAAAGGCGGCCGTAGGCGCATCTAAATACTGAAGCCCAGAAATTGAAACAAACCATCCAAAAACGATTCCCCCAATATGAAGGGCAAAATACCACCAATCCCTTTTCTCTTTAGGAAATTCAATTTTCTTACCAAATGGAAAACTTAAAAAAGTTGAAAAGAAGTACATCCAGCTTAAAAACCAAAGTGTGCTCATATGGGAAAGTGCATTCTTTGAGGTCACCGATACGGCGCCCACACAGAAAGTCCCGAAGAGAATACAAAAATAGCCTTTGGCCCGATTTGACATAGACAAAAGCATAGTCCCCTTGCAGGGCGGTGACAATCATCCTAAGCTAGGGAAGATGAAAATATTGATGATTACTTCCCTATTTATTCTCTCTTCTTGTAGTTCTAATGGCTCATGGCGCACGGCCAGCCGTAAATCAGCTGAGATTGCCCCTAAGCCTCAAGACCTTAAAGAATCCATTGTCCAAGTCTACGGAGCCCGGGCCTTTTCTTGGCGTGGTTATTTTGGCATTCATCCTTGGGTTAGCTGGAAAAGAAAAGACGAAAAAGAGTACACCGTGGCCCAGGTTATCGGATGGAACCTAAGAAGAAGTCCTACTTCCGTTAGCGTTAAGAAAGATCTTCCCGATCGCTATTGGTACGGAAATAAACCTACAATTTACCAAACCTTAAGAGGCGAGAAGGCCGATAAGGTCATCGATCATCTTGAAAAGCTTATTAAAAAATATCCCCGAGGCGGAACCTATCGAGTTTTTCCTGGTCCCAATAGCAATACATTCGTGGACTATCTTATTCGAAATACTGACGAGCTAACGGTGGAGCTTCCCCCTCACGCGGTCGGAAAAGATTTTTTAGCGGATTCCATCATGTTTGATAAAAGTCCCGGGGGAATGGGCTTTCAATTTTCTCTTTACGGTCTTCTGGGTCTTACCCTCGGAGTCACCGAAGGTATCGAAGTCAATATTCTAGGCCTTGTCTTTGGAATTGATTTCCTACGCCCGGCCCTCAAGCTTCCCATCATAGGCCGCCTTGGTTTCCCAGACGCTTAGTATCGCTTATTGTTTTTTTAGTTCTTCGATTTGTTTATCAATTTGATCCGCTTCGAAAGAGAGCTTGCTAAAGCCGTCGATATCTCCGTTTCTTTGGGCATTGATGGCCTCTTCCATTTTTTTACTGTACTGCTCTTCAAGTTTTTTAACAGGGTCCTTTTTAAAAAGTCCGAACATTTAATCCTCCAAGGATTTTGGCCTAAGGCCTGGTTTGGCATAAGAAAATCTTTTTAGCCTTTGCCCTTCGTAATAAGTATCAAGTCCGGCTACGCAAACACTGCCGGCTTTTTCTATATCCACTCTCCCATCTTCATGGAGACAATCTGAAGGAATATGCACGTCTACAATTTGCGCGATGATAAGATGGGTTCCGTTCTCCGAAAGTTTTTCTTCGCGAATGATTTTAAGACCCATTTTAATATTTGACTCCGCCACAAAGGGAGCGGGGAATCCATCAATAAACATTGGTGTTAAAAGACAGGCATCAAACTCGCTTAGATCCTTTGGATAGCGGGCACTGGTTTGATGGGCCTTCTCGATAAAAGAATGATGAACATGATTAAGGGAGCAAACACCCCCTTCTCTTAGATTGGTGAGAGTGTCCCTTGGGACTGAATCAGGCCTTATAATAAATCCCATAAGAGCGGGATTGGCCCCTAGATGAAAGGCAGAGCTAACAATACAAAGATTAGTATTTCCACTATTGTCTGCCGTTCCAATCAGGTTAGCGGACTTATATCCAGAAAGTGAGTTTATAAAACGGGCACGATCCCGATCTTCAAAATTTTTAAACTCCTCTTCTTTAATAGTTCGCATGGGAGCCTTAGAGTATCGCCTACTCACTCTATAGAGAATCATTCCGAAGGGTATCCACCAAATAAGGTCGTTAAAAACAATATTCCACCCAAACTCAAGGGGAAAAACATTATTATTAATCGCTACAACAAAACCAATAGGTCCGAAAATCTTACCTAAAAAACCAACGAGTACAATTGGCCAATGCTTTAAGGGAGCTGTTCCCGCAATTAAATAACCTAATCCGTAAACGGCAACGATCATTCCCACACATTGCCAAAGCTCAGGATACTTAGGAGGAGTAGCCCCAGTCAGTTCAAAGACATGAAGAGGAAAGAGAACAACCCAGGTTCCCCAAACGATATTATAAATACCTGCCCACAAGAGCGTGATACCCATCCAGTTCTTTTTCAATTTACCTTCTCCAGTAAAATACTTAGTAAAAGAAATGTTCTAAGGCTCCAAATAATGGTCCTTAGCCAATTTGTGCTAATAAGTTTTTTGATTGTGCCGATATCTTTGCCTTTAGAAAGTTTTTGATGGCAAGGAACGCTTAAAAAGATAGTGCTAGACCAAAGAATAAGAATACCAATAAAGTTCGTAAAGAACTGAGCATTAGGCGAAGATAATAAAAGTAGTGCCCCAGTAATCAGTTCTACGATCATTAGAGGAGCTACGAAAAAACTGATGCTCTTACTATGTGTTTCCGAAAAATCAGAAAATGACTTAGGGTCTATTTCTAAAAATGCGGGATAGTGAACGAGCTGTATGGTCCAGATAAGCCCAAAGAGGCTAAAGCAGCAAAAGAGCTGTATGATAAAGAGTGTTGTGTCCATGTCCTCTTCCTTTAGTCGATACTAGCAGAATCTAATGTACGAACAATCAACATGGCCTAGACAGAGCATAAAGTATTAATCTTATCGAGCACTTAGGGTTAACATAAGATTAGGCAGTGTCTTAGACATGGAGATAGACAAATGACAAGAGTCACCATCGCTGGAGCTTCTGGCTACGTAGGAAAGAATCTATTAAAGCAGCTCGAAGATAGTGAGTTAGTGATAAAAGGACTTAGCCGAAGTAATCGAGAATCTGGGAACCCAAAGCTCTCTTGGGTTTCTGCGGATCTCTTTTCCTATCAAAGCTCTAAAGAAGCGTTACAAGATACAGATATTGCAATTTACCTGGTTCATTCCATGATGCCTTCAACAAGACTTTTTCAAGGTGATTTTCAAGATGCGGATCTATTAATCGCCGATAATTTTGCTCGGGCCTGTAAGAGTGCAGGGGTAAAGCAAATTATCTACCTTGGAGGATTGCTTCCTAAATCTGATGTAAGTAAACATTTAGAAAGCCGCCGAGAAGTTGAAGATGTTTTTAAGGCCACGGGAATTCCGGTAACAGTTCTAAGAGCGGGCATGATTGCCGGAGATGGTGGTTCATCTTTTGAAATTTTGAAAAATTTGGTTTTTAACTTACCAGGGATGGTTCTTCCGAAGTGGACAGAGAGTAAAACTCAGGCGATCTTTATTGATGACCTAACCAAAATCGTAAAGGTTTCAATCAACAACTCTAGCTTCTTCGATAAAACTATCGACGTTGTTAATGGGGAGTCTATTACCTATAAAGATCTTATCCTTAAAACTTCAAAGTATTTTAACAAAAAGAAAATCCTGTTCTCCCTTCCCATAAACTCAACTTCATTTTCAAAGCTTTGGGTGAAGATTTTTGGTGAGACCGATTATGAACTTGTCTCCCCTTTAATAGATAGCCTCACTTGCGACCTACCCACTCCTGATGTCGATCCTCTTATCGAGCCTTTTATAAAATATAAAACTTATGATGACATGCTCAAAAGAATTTCCCCTGAAAAACTGGTACAAAGTAAGACCAAAGTAAGAGTAACAGAAAAAACGGTACGATCTATTCAAAGGCTAGAAAACCCATCTAATCTATCAGGAAAAGAATTAAGCGATCACTATATTGACTGGCTTCCCGCTCATTTAAAATCATTACTGATTGCTAAGCAAGATGGAGACAAGATTGGCTTCTATGCCTATGGTCTCTCAAAGCCTCTATTGGTACTAAGACATATCGAAGATGAATCTAGCTCAATTCGCGATAAATTTCATATTGTTGGTGGGCTTCTCTCTCAAACCTCCAATACCGGTTGGTTAGAATTTAGAATCGTTGCCGATGGCAAGTACACACTGGCCTCTATTAATGATTTTGTTCCATCCCTTCCTTGGTATATTTATAAATTTACCCAAGCCCCTATTCACGCAGCAGTGATGAAATCTTTTGGGGAGTATTTAACTAAAAAATAGAGATAGTAACGCTATGAAAAAATTCTTAATCTTATTAACTTTTTTATCCGTGGCCATGAGTTGTTCATCTAAAGAATTTAAAAATCCCTATAATGCTCCATTTGATGGAGAGAAATTTCAAAACTTAGAGCCCTTTCCTCCAAAGTCCTTTTTTACTCTGATGAAGTGGAAGTTATTTAAGAATGATCGAAAGGAGTGGCCTGAGTGGTTAGAGCTTCCTATGGGAAAAAAACCAGTTGAGCGAACAAAAAAGGGTGAAGTTATCTACACCGTTGTAAATCATGCTACCGTTTTGATTCAGGTAGACGGCATCAATATTTTAACTGATCCTATTTGGTCTGAAAGAACGTCACCAGTTAGTTTCGCCGGTCCTAAGCGAGTCCATGCTCCGACTATTAAATTTGAAGACCTACCACCGATAGACCTTGTCATGATTTCCCATAATCACTATGACCACCTCGATATTCCGACTTTAAAAAAATTAAGTGATAAGCACTCTCCCGTTATTTTAGTTGGTCTTAAAAATGGAGAACTATTGAAGAAGGAAGGTATTAAAAACTCTATAGAGATGGATTGGTTTCAAAAATATGAACATGCTAGCTTGTCGATTACCTTTATGCCTAATCAACATTGGTCCGCTAGAGGACTGTTTGATAAATTTGAAACACTATGGGGTGGCTATATTGTCGAGTCTCAAAGAGGTCAGATTTATTTTGCCGGGGACACGGGTTACGGAAAGTTCTTTAAAGAGATAAAAAAGAAATTTGATAATATTATCTTAAGCTTTCTTCCTATCGGAGCCTATGAGCCAAGATGGTTTATGAAACCGGCTCATATTAATCCAGAAGAGGCAGTTAAGGGTCATCTAGAACTTGGTTCCAAGCACAGTGTCGGCATTCATTTTGGTACTTTTCAGCTAACTGATGAAGGGCGCGACGAGCCAATTAAGGCATTAATGAATTCTTTAGAAGGTAAAGAAATTAGTTTTCTCGTTCCAGAATTTGGAAAAGCCTATTCTCTGGACTAATTTAACTTAGACAAGTGATATACTAAGCTATAACTATTGGACTCCAATATAGAGTTATCCTACTTTTAAGTATGGACCATTTGATAGAAAAACACCTTCATCACAAAAAACCAAACTTACTCTTAGAACATGTTGTTGAAATAGATGAGACAGGGATAAAAACTAGCTTTTATCTAGGTGAGGATCACCCCTTAATTCAAGGCCATTTTCCAGGAATGCCGGTTTTCCCGGGAACACAAATGATGGAAATGCTTGTCCAATCTGCTGGAGTGCATATGTGCGAAATGCACTACCCTAATCATAGAGATGAAAAGCTCGCGGTGGGTGTTTTTAGACGTTGTATTCAAGCTAAGTTTCAAAACTTTGCAAGACCGAATCAGGATATTACTGCATGTGTAAAACAAACCGCAAAAGTAGGAAGTCTCTACACCTACTCGGGAAGAGTAATGAACCAAAAGAATGAAAAATTAATGATTTGCAAGTTCTCCTTAATGACAATTCATGAAACAACCCTAGAAGGTCATTCTTGTCATTGGAATACTTTTTAATTTTTTTAAAAAAAATTAAGTTTTCACCCTTGACGATAAAAAAAACGATATCAGAATTTTTATAAGAGACATCCTTGATGGAGGAAAACGTATAAAAGTTTAGAAAAATTAATAACTTAGCAAGGAGGTATTTATGCAAAGAAGTATTCTTGAGTTAATGGTTTTAGTTTTTTTGAGTTTTTTAATCGCCATTCCCACCCTTCAGGGGGCCGGTCTTAACTCTGCCCAAGCAGAAGATCTTTATAGTAAATATTATGACCGATACAGCTACTTGGATGATCTTCTCTGCCCGATTGATCTAAAGCAGACTGGTGATGGTGTCCTTCAAAAAGAAGGAGCAAATTATTGCGGCTATTTTGATACTTCTTTCAATGACGATTTACTTTTAAATTCTATCAAGGAGGTTAACCAGGAAAATTTCACTTCTGCTGAAGCAAAAAGTTCAATTTAACAAAGTGAGGTTCTGATGGAAATTTTTAAGCAATTTGATTGGGAGTCGTTTAAGTCAGATAAGAAAGCTGAGCTCTTATCAAATAATAATTTAATGCTCTTACTAACAGCGCCTTTTATCTATGCCATGATCATTCCCGCAGTGATCCTGGATCTTTTCTTGGCCATCTATCAACGGGTCTGTTTTCCCGTTTATGGAATTGAGAAAGTAAAGCGAAATGAATACATCGTAATTGATAGGCACAAAGTAAGTTTCTTAAACGGAATTGATAAGCTCAACTGCGTTTACTGCGGATATTTTAACGGCCTTATTGCCTACGCCAGAGAGGTGGCCGCAAGAACCGAACGCCACTGGTGCCCCATCAGACATCTTAAAAAACCCAAAGGAAGTCATGAACACTACGACGACTTTATGTCCTTTAATGAAAAAAATGATCAGGAAGAAAAATGGAATCAAATAAGGAGGGGTAAAAATGCAAAAACAACCTTTGAAGTATGATGACGTCTTAACAATTTACCGGGAAGACGATCGCCTAAATCGATTCGCCAATAAGTTAGAGCGCGACTACGACTCTAGCGAGAAAATCGATTGGAACGATCTTATAATCAAGGATACGTTAGAAGCCTACTGGACCGACATAGGTGGTGAGGGAGCCTAAGCTCCCTCATTAAACCTATGGTTCTAGAACTACTGAGAAAGTTTACTTTGGATAATCTCGATCTTTTCCTTGGAACGGATATCCGTTTTCTTAGCAAAGTCCAGAGCTGTCAACTCGTCTTGGTTTCTTAAGGTAAGATTTATCTCAGCCCGATCGACGAAAGCCTTTACCATTGAGGGGTATCCCCTATAGGAAGATATCATCAATGGCGTAGCTCCATTGTTACTTTGCCGATTGATATCTATTTCTGGAAATTCAAGTAACTTGAATAATACTTCTGCCTCACGAAAATAGCTGGCGTAGTGAAGGGCCGTATTTCCTACAGCATCGGCATGATTAATATCAAGGTCTTTTTGCTCTAAGAAAAGCTGTATGGCCCTATTGGAAGAAGTGCTCATGGCAATCATCAAGGCATTCCTCTCATTCTCATATAAGCGGTTAATATCGAGTTTGTTCATTCTGAGGATATAGCTTAGAAGATCGTAGTGATCATTCTTGATATGATCGCGCATCCCTGAGTCAGTAAGACTATCTTCAGTTGGACGATAAGGAGCAGGCTTAAACCAACATCTCGGCCTTTTTCCTACAGTGGGTCCATTAAAGGGATTGCAGTTACCATTGAGTTCACTAATATTATCATTCTTATAATAAGCATCTATTCCACAAAGAGCGCCAGCTACCAGGGTATCCACTCGGCATTGGGCCTTCGGATGCTCAGTATAGGTCTGCTCAACCTCACTCGTGTCACTTTCAAATAGTTCAGCATCAAAGTTTTGAACAAAATAGGTATGTTCAATGGCCACCATCATTCTTTGGCAAATAGCTCGGTCTTCAGTAACTGTAAACGCTTTACATTTTTTTCGCATATCACTCGTAACATTTAATTTTTTAACAAGTTCGGTATTTTTATCTTTTTTAAAAACTTTTCTTAGGCATTTATTAAAGGCCCAGTAGTCAGACTGTCCTTCTGAAACGGCCCAATTATTATTGAAAGAATTCTTAAGTGGCAGCCCTCCAAAATGGTGTCCCAGCTCATGGCAAACCACAAATGAAACAGCATCTTGAGAGCTATTTTTAAAGCGAGCGTCATAGCCATGTATTGAAATTATCCATTCTTTTTCGTCTTCACCTTCCCGTTTTGTGAATGAGCTCTCTTTAAGGTTACTCCAGTCTTTTCTTACGATAAGAGTGTTCCCCATCCCTTCAACCACCGGACGATATACTTTAATAACTTTATCTATGGCCTCATAAAATTCTACTTCTGTAATTCCACTAAGATCACCTTTATTAACATGGCTTTTTTCCATAAATTTAGAATGCTCATCACAGCCATAGGATGCAATGGGAGGCAGGGCAAGACTGCATATGAGCAATAGGAATTGAAGTAATCTCATATCTTTAAATTAGCAAAAACTCAGATTCTCAGGTGAATAGTTTACGATTCTAAGTAAGATTTATAAGGATGTTAAAAAACTAACATACTGTAATATTGGGGATTTCGTCTTATTCACCTTCGCCTAAAGTTAATTTTTTAATAACTATAACTAGTTCGTTATCAAGGATCTAATCACTTGAAATCAGGTTATGGGTCCGTGTACCTATGACGAAAAGAGATTACAAGAAGATTGTTTAAAATCTGGAGTAAAGATAAATTGGCCCATGCCAAAAATCTTAATAATTATCTCGCTTTTTTCATCCCTACTCTTTGCTGAAGATAAAATTGTTGGTGGAAGTTTACCTTCAAAAGAACATCCGGCCACTTATAATACGGTAGCTTTTATTAAAGCAAAGAATAATAAAGTTTTTTGTACGGGGTCACTAATCTCAAGAACCATGATCCTTACGGCAAAGCATTGCCTAGTTGATAAAAAGCCAGAGGATGTTCTTGTCTTTTTTGGCGCCGATACCAATAAATTAGAAGAAGGAATCGTTCAAAAGGTTAAACGCCTGAAGGTGCGCTATCCAAAAGACTGGGAGATGACCTTCCCAAGCTTTGATGTGGCCTGGGTTGAACTAGAAGAAGAAGCTCCCTCTTCCCATAGGGCCCTTCCAATCTTAAGTGAAAAAGAAGAGCTTCCAAATTCAGATCAGGTTCATTTGGCAGGCTTTGGAAATTCATCACTTGTTGATGGAAAAATCGCGGCCGGAACAAAGTTTGTTACCACCACAAGACTAAAAAAATATTATGACAACTCTCGTTTCTTTCATATTCTTCTTTTTGAAGGAAAAAGCGGACAAGGGGCTTGTCATGGAGATAGCGGCGGTCCGGCCTATATAAAAACCAAGTCCGGATGGGCCATAATTGGTGTCACTAATGGCTATGATATCGTCCTTACCCCTAGGGCCATGCGAAGAACTTCTGATGAAGATTTTCCTTACCAAATCGACTGCCAAGTAAATCAAAACCTCTACTCCTTTGCCGGTGCCCACGGTAAATGGATCGAAGAGACTTCTGGAAATCTCGTTTTAAAAACTTCTGCATTTAGTTTAAAAGACAAGGATGAAAGCCAATCAAATAACACCATTAAATCATGGTGCGAACGGCGAGACTTTGGTTCACCGAGGTGGAATCTTTTAAAGCTACTCCTTGATCAAAAAGTTGATTCCATGGACCAAGCAAAAGCTGAGGCCTTTTATAATAGCTGTGAAAAAGTAGAAGAATATTTAGGAAGTTTGGAGAAAGTTTTTATCTCTGGAGAGAAAACCCTCGATGCCTCTTACGCCCTAGAACCCCTTCATCTTTTAAATTTAAAGAGATTAAAAATAATTGATATTGCTCTAGAGCAATTTGATTTTTCTTCTCTGGAGCCTATTAAATTAGATGAGCTGGTTTTAAATAGAGTCCAGCTCACAGACCTTCAAAAGATCACCAACACAAACCTAGAGATTCAAAGATTAGATATTTCTTCAAATCCAATTCATAGTTTAGACGAGCTAATAAAGCTAAAAAACCTAAAGGGATTAAATCTAGCGGCCACCCCAGTTCAAGATTTTAATATTCTAAAAAGCTTAACCAGCTTAGAGGAGCTTGATCTATCAAACACCTCCCTACCCTCTACTCGCCCCATCGAAAATTTAGAGCTAAAGAAACTATTCTTAGGGGATAAAAGACTTACTGAAGTTAACTTAAATCATTTTAAGAAACTTGAAAGCCTTCATTTAAGAAGTATTATCTTTAAAGACCTTAGCTTTTTATACAATACACCGGTCCTGCAAGAGCTTAGCTTACCAAGTCTTGGAGTTGATGATCTAAGCGTTTTTATGACCGCAAAGCTACCTAAGCTTAAGAGCCTAAACCTAACTGGCAATCCCATCACAAGCTTAAATGGTCTTCAGTATTTAAATAATTTAGAAGTGCTAAGATTATTTGGAACCCCTATGGCCAGAAACCAGGTTCCAAAGACTCCGGAAAATTGTCCTAAAGTTGGCCCAGAAGTTCTAACAAGGTTTTGCTCTCGTTAGGACTTGAATTCGTCTTCGTGAAGCCAAGCGGCGGCTTTTGGAGGAGTTTTAGTTTTACTCCACTCTTCAAGCATGGCCGGGGCCATCTCTTTTAGTTTTTTAAGCTGCTCATCACTTCCCGTTACACAGGTAAGCTCCACTCGGTGTCCATTTGGATCGAAGAAATAGATAGACTTGATTATTCCGTGGTCGGTTATGCCAAGAACTTCTATTCCTTTAGACTCAAGTTCGGCCTTTGCTTCTTTTAAGGCGTCTAAACTCTCCACCTGAAAGGCAATATGTTGAACCCAGATAGGAGTATTAAGATCTCGACTCATTTCTTTTTGCCCGGTGATCTCAAAAAAGGCCAAGATATTTCCCTGCCCTGCGTCCAAAAAGATATGCATATATGGGTCAGGCTCTTTAGTGGAAGGAACCTTATCTTCAGCAATACAGACTGTTAGCTCCATATTGAGGTATTTTTGGTAGAATTCGGCCGTCTCTTTTGCATCTTTGCAGCGGTAGGCCACATGGTGGATTTGTTTAATATCTATCATAGGCACATCCTAACCTTTTCCCATAAATTGTAAAATGATTTGACTCATATTGACTCTAAGTCCTAGCGCGGTAGGATGCCTTTAAATTGCAATAAAAAGGAGAACCATATGTCAGATAACCCTACAGGATTAAAAGGAATTGAGTTTATTGAGTACTGCTCAAAAGACCCGGATATGCTGTATAAACTTTTTAAGGAATTTGGTTTTTCTAGAATCGCTAATTCTGAAAATGACGAGCTGGTTTTTTATAAGCAAAACGATATTAATTTTTTAATCAATAATAAAAAGAACGGGCATTCCTTTACTTTCGCGACCGAGCACGGACCTTCTGTTGGCTCCATGGGTCTTAGAGTTGAAGATGCTAAAAAGGCTCAAGAAGTTGCTATCGCTAATGGCGCCAAAGAAGCAAAGGGTGAATATGACCTTCCGGCCATTTATGGCATTGGTGACTCCCTTATCTATTTTGTTGATCGCTACGAAGACGAAAACTTTTATAAGTCTCTTGGTCTTACGGATGAAAGTAAGCAGGAGCTAGTAAAACATAAAGGCTTTTTTAGAATTGATCACCTTACTAATAATGTTCGAAAAGGTGAGATGGAAAAATGGAGTAATTTTTATAAGGATACCTTTGGTTTCACCGAAGTTAGATACTTCGATATTAAGGGAGCCAAGACGGGACTTGTTTCCTACGCTCTTCAGTCCCCTTGCCAGACTTTTTGTATTCCCATCAATGAAGGAACTGAAAAGCATTCGCAAATTAATGAGTACCTAGAGGAATATAATGGACCAGGTATACAGCATATTGCCTTTCTATCTGAAGATATAGTTGAAAGCTTAAAGGCCATGAAAGACACCAGTATTGAAACTCTTGATATTGATGATGAGTATTATGCTGAAGTATTTGACCGCGTTCCTAATGTTACTGAAGATCATAAAGAGCTACAGGAGCTTCAAATTCTTGTGGACGGAGATGATGAGGGTTACTTACTTCAAATTTTCACAAGAAATATTATCGGTCCAATCTTTATTGAGATCATTCAAAGAAAAGGTCATCATTCATTTGGAGAAGGAAACTTCGGGGCCCTATTTAGATCTATCGAGCGCGATCAGATGAGACGTGGCTACCTTAAATAGTTAACCTAAATAAGCCCCTTCAAAATAAAGGGGCTTTTTGTCTTCTAGCATTTCGTATAACTCCCCTTTTGTTTCATTTTGCGGCTGCAGCCAATCAAGAAGATGCTCTTCTTTTAGAACAATAGGGGTTCGGTCATGTCCTTTTTCTAATACCTCTGGATTTGGTTCATCCGTAATCATGGCAAAGGAGTCTATATACTCCCCTTCTTTTTCCCAGCGATCCCAAAGGCAGGCCACCCAAAAAAGCTTTTCATCTTTAGGCCTAAACTCAATAAGAGTTTTACTTCCATTACGATCAACCCATTCATAAAAAGACTCTAATGGGACCGCTGCATGTCTGGCCCCAAAAAGGGGCTGCCAGGCCCGGCGCTCCTCAAGGGAATCAACTCTAGCGTTAAAAGTATTTTTAATCTCAACCATTCTTCCGGTCTTAGGATTTTTTCTGGTGTACTTATCTTCCTTACAAAAATGCGGAAGAAGCTGATAGCGCATAGGTCTTAGCTGAAAATCCTCCCTACCCTTAACCAAAACAGGGGCCCAGGTTTTAGGAAAGAAACGCCTATCTTCTTCTATCGCTTTAGCGTTAGAAGGATACTCAATCATTTTAATTTCTTTAACATCAAGATAGTCTGTCTTAACAAGCTCTTCGCCGGAGATTTTTGCAATCATTGCTGAAAAACACATAAGAGTTAGTGCTCGCAGTTAAAATCAATTAAGGCCTTACGACTCCATAAGGTCCAATTAATTTCTTTTCCATCACCGCTTGCATACTGACGTGAGGGAGTATTCTCATCGAGGACTTCAAGCTCAAAGCGAGAATCATCAATATTTTTTACATAAAATTTAAACTGATCAATCGATCCAAAAAGAACCTTTGCTCCTAGCATAACTTCTGTTTTTTTATGCCATACTTCACTTAGGTTTTTCTTTGCTAAGCAAGAAACGTCTTTAGCTATTACTGAACTTGAAAATAGTAAACCTAAAATTAAGTATTTCATAATTATCCCTTTAGAGCGGAAACAACTAGTCCAGAGGCCTGCTTTCCATCGAACTGCCCTTTGATTTTTGGTGAAAGCTCTTTCATCACGGCCCCCATATTTGGAGCTTCAAGACCACCAATAATATCGGCAATCATGGCCTTAACATCTTCTTCACTTAATTGCTCAGGCAAGAATTCTGAAAGAATTACCACCTCGGCTTCAATTTCAGCGCGCTGGTCACTTCCTTCAGGATACATCGCTAAGGAGTCTTTTACTTTTTTAGCATAGCTAATAACAATTTCCATTTCATCAATTGGTTTTTTTGAGGTGTCATTTTCTATAAAAAGTTTTTTTAAGTAGCGAAGGACATTTAGGCGAACCTTATCCTTTGCTTTCATGGCCGTAATAATTTCTTTAGAAACTCTATCTTTCATTTTGACACTCGCGAATTTTTTCCAGTAATGAGGAATCGTATTGTTGAATCATGGGTCTGATAATCTCCACAATCTTTTTGTCTTTTCTTAGGACGTCTACGAAGCGGCAAAGCATGGCCATATCATTTTCTTTCGCGTCCGTTAGCTCCCAAGAAGTGACATCGTACTTAGTATCGTAAAAAAGACGCCAAAGAAGCTCTCGGTACTCAAGATTTACCATTTTTCCTGAATGCTTTTGAAGCTTCTCACCAAGCTCGTCATCATGGACAGAGAAATCCCAGGTCAGTCTATCACCGCTTCCTAAATCGAGGGTTCCTTCCCAAGTTTTAGGGAGAAAGCCCTTTTTTGAAAGCTTAACAAGCTTACCCACACGATTTCCGGCCGAGTAACTATAATTAAGAATAACGTAGGAGGCTCCGGCCAAAATAAGGCCTATAATTATAAGAATTCCAATTAGCTTTGTTTTCATATGCTTAAGCCTACTCGCCCTCCCTAAAACTGTCCAAAGCATTATTGAAACTACGCGGAGCATAAGCTATAGTTCAAGTATGAAGATCGCTTTTTTCACCCTATTTTTGCTTTTTATAAGCTCTTGTCGAGAGTCCTATAATTTTCCAAAGGGTGAAAATGTCATCTTCATCACTTTAGATGGGGTTAGGTACCAAGAGTTCTTTAATCAAAGGATCTTCTCTAAGTTTTGGGAACATCATGCTAGGGAAGGAATTGTCTTAGGTGATCCAGAAAAAAATTCCAAAGTTCGTGTGGCAAATATCATGAGCCTAAGCCTTCCGGCCTATATCACCATGCATACGGGAAGACGCACCCTTTGTAAGACCAATAACTGCGGTCATATAAAAAGAGAATCTCTCTCAGAAAAGGTAAGAAGAAAACTTGCTCTTCCCTATGAAAAGGTAGCTGTTCTTGGTTCTTGGGACGCTATCTGCCGAGGGGCCCTAAGAGAAAACTCACTGGTTTTAAATAGCTGCGGTCAAACTGATGTTCCTTTAATTGGCCACGAAGATATTAATCTTGAAAGTAAAAAGAATCCCCCAGTCTGGGAAAACGCGAGGCTAGATAAATATACTTGGGAGCACGGCTTTCGTTATATAAAAAACCATAAACCAAGACTCGTGACTCTTTCCATGGATGATAGCGATGAATATGGTCACGATAGACAATGGGATAATTATATCGGCTCATTAAAAAGCTATGATCAAAAAATTCATGAACTATTTTTATTATTAGAGACTATGCCCGAATATAAAAAAGAGACCATGGTCATTATTACTACAGATCATGGCCGCGGAAAAAAAAGATGGTGGGGTCATACCCTTATGAGACAGGCCAGACCAATCTGGATGTACTTAAAAGGTCCTGGAATTCCTAGGAAAGGCTCCATCTCTCATAAGAAGAAGATCACACACTTACATATTAAGCCTTTTATTGAAGGCTTCTTAGGAATTTATGAAGATTAATAAAACAAGAGTAGCTCTTAAATCTATCGCCTTAATTATCTGCCTTTATGTTTGGTATGCTGTTTATGTTGGTATGACAAAGGGATCCTAAATGGCCATTGGCGCTTCTATTTATAAAGCTGATTTAAATCTTTCCAATTTTAATTCTCATTTTTACCACGATTTTAACTTAACCATGGCCAAGCACCCCAGTGAAAATGAGGCACGAATGATGAATCGCTTGGCCGCATTTTGTTACTGTGCCCATGAAGATTTAAGCTTTACTAAAGGGCTCTCCACTCAAGAGGAACCAGAGCTTTGGCAAAAAGATTTAACAGGAGAAATTCTTCACTGGATAGAACTTGGTCTTCCCGACGAAAAAAGAATTAAGCAGGCCCTTGGAAAATCAAGAAAAGTATCTGTCTTTACGACGGCCCCTAATACCTACCGAGAATGGTTTAATAAACTTAAAATCAGCTCTCCTAAGCTTAGTATTTACTTTATTGAGGTTGTCTCAAATGGTCCCATTGATAAGATTGTAGAGCGCAATATGAAGTTAAGCTGTACAATTGAAGATAATATAATGCACCTAGGCAACGATCAGGAAAGGATAGAGCTAAAAGTACTTAACTTAAATGATTCGCCATAATTTATTTAATTATTCTCATTTCTCATGGTAAATTTTCTAAACTAAAAAATTAATAAACGAGAATTTAAATGTTTTTCGGAGTCGATACCTCTTCTTTTATGCCCCATGGGCATTGTATTCTGTGGTCACCTCAGCTTTTAATCCCCATGGTTATTGCTGAAGTTCTAACTGTTATTTCCTATTTTTTAATTCCAGTAGGTATTTTTAGGTTCATGCAACTACGCCTTGACCTTAATAAGCAGGTTAAAGGAATTCTTTATCTTTTTATCGCCTTTATTTTCTTTTGCGGCCTAACTCACTTAGTTTCAACCTGGAACTACTGGAATAGTAATTACGTTCTAGAAACTTTTATTAAGCTTATTACAGGGCTTATTAGTTTTGCCACTTTAATTATTTTTTATAAGAATTTAAAAAACATCCTCCTTATCCCCTCCCTTGATAGCTATAACAAGGTCCTTAAAGAATTAAAGGACCTAAATAGTGAGTTAGAGAAAAAAGTAAATGATAGAACCAAGCAGCTTAATTATGAAAATGAAAAGGCTAATTTAGTTCTTAAAGGTGTCTCAGACGGAATTGTTCTCTACTATCCCATTAAGAATGATGCCGGTGAAGTCATAGACTTTGGAGTTGAAGTTTCTAATAAAAGAGCCGCTTCTCTTTTAAAGCTTGACCCTAGCAAAACCAATCAAAGACTTTCACTAAAAGATGACCTTAGTTTTTTAAATAAAACCTCTCATTTTGATGATTGCGTAAATGTTCTTATTTCTGGGTTTGAAAAAACAACCGATCCTATCTTTGCTCCGGATATTAAAAAGTTTTACCGTATAACCATCTCAAGGTCGGAAACTTCAGACCTTCTCTTTGTGTTCTTTGCAGACGTAACAGAAAGAGAGGATATAAAATTAGATTTTATGTCTACTTCTAAGCTAGCGGCCATTGGGGAGCTCGCCGGCGGTATTGCCCATGAAATCAACACCCCTCTTCAAATTAATGCCGGTCTTTTAAGGCAGTTAAAAAGAAAGGTTTCCGAAAATGCAGAGGCCTTAGAGATAATAGAAAAGATAGACACTACTAAAAATCGGGTTAGAGATACCGTTATTAACTTAAAAAGACTATCCCATGGAGACAGTGCTGAGCTTTCAGTCATTGGAAATGATAAGTTAAAAGAAATTACTGAATCCTTTCTTAGAATTAGACTTGACGATAAGAACTTCGAATACAAAGTAGAAGGATCAAGTTCTGACTTTAAAGCAGAATTTGTTGAGATCTCTTTTAGTCAGATTTTAAATAATCTTATTTCCAACGCCCTCGATAGTATAAATGAACATAATTCTGAGCAAAGAAATATTTGGGTCAAGATAAGTGAGAATGAAGCTTATATTGAATTAGAGTTTTCTGACTCAGGTCCTGGGATTAAAGAAGAAAATATTGATAAGATCTTTGACCCTCTTTTTTCGACTAAAGAAGTCGGCAAAGGAACTGGTCTCGGTTTATCCATTTCAAAACGCCTTGCAATCAGTATGGGGGGTGATTTAAAATATATTAATGCTCCTAGGACAACCTTTGTCCTAAGTCTTAAGAAGGTAAACTCATGATTCTTTTATTTGTTGATGACCATAAAGACATCCTTGAAATTTATAAAGCAGAAATGGAATACGAGTTAAAAGAGACTGAATGCCATTATGCTATTTCTGGTGAAGAGGCTCTTAAAATTTGCGAAGAGCATGCCATCACCCATGTATTCACCGATGCCAAGATGCCAGGTATTGATGGGATTGAACTGACTAGAGAAGTGATGAAAAGATGGCCTGATAAAAAAGTCTATATGGTTTCAGGTTATGAAGGTAAGTACACCGACGATGAGCTAAAAGAGGCCGGCGTCCTTAAGTTCTTTCAAAAGCCGATCGACTTTGATTCTTTTATTGACTTCATCAAGGCACTCTCATAGAAGTACCTATGAAAAAGACCTTTAATTTAACATCCCCTAATAAAGACCCTGAAAGACAGCTTGATAGCGTCATCCATGAAATTAGAAAGTATATCAAAAGGGAGCGAAAGAAAGCTCTCCCTGAGACCGTCGACTTTTGGGATTTTGACTGTAAAATTGGTGATGACCCTCAAAGTGCAAGTAGCTTTTCCTTAGATAATCTAAATGCCAGCATCGATAAATTTGTAGAAGCGGAAAAAGAGAGCTTTTACTTAGAAATTCTTTCAAAGCCTGGTTATGCCGCCAACAACTCAGATAAAGAGAAGAAGTCTTTTAAATGAAACTTTGGATTGATGCGGATGCCTGTCCAAAGATAGTTAAAGAAGTTGTTTATAAAGCTTCAGGAAGACTTGGCTTTAAAGTCTGTTTGGTTGCCAATAGCTATCTTTCGATTCCAAGCTCTCCCTTAATTAGCTTTATTCAAGTTGACCAAGGGGCCGATGTGGCGGATTTTTATATCGCTGAAAATGTTGAGAAAGAAGATATCGTGATTACGGCCGATATTCCCTTGGCCGATTTAATTGTAAAGAAAGAGGCCATTGCCATAAACCCTCGCGGTGAAATTTATACAGAAGAAAATATTAGCGAGAGATTATCAATGAGGGACTTTATGCAAGAGCTTAGGGACTCTGGAATGGAAACAAGCGGGCCTCCCCCACTTGGTCCCAAGGACAAAGAAAAATTCACCAATGCCCTTGAGAAGATTCTCGTTCAAAAACTTAAATAGACTTAATAGAAATATTAAAGATTCCCTCTTTTCTACCATCCGCCTTAGTAACAAAATCCACAATGACTCGCTCTCGCTCCTCACGGCTTAAGCTTCTAAGAATTCTATCTCCATTATTAAATTTGTTTCCTTTAAAGTAGAGCTGACTCGTAAGCTCATTAAATCCTCTAAGATTAACCTTAAAATGAATATGGGGCGGTCTCATCCAAGTGCTTGTGGCCGGATAGGCCCCGGGAATAATCGTTTTAAAATGATACTCACCTTTTTCATTAGTGATGGCCTGTCCCCAGTACTGAAAGTTAGGATCAAGTTTGGCCGGATTTGGATCACTTGGATGATTATACTTACCAGTATGGCAGGCCTGCCAAATTTCAACTAGGGCCCCTTTTACTGGACGACAAAACTCATCTTGAACAACACCTTTAAGAAAGACAACTTCCCCTACGGCCTTTTTGCCTCTACCATCAACGAAAGTTAAATCCGTATTTTTATCTAGCTGATCTTGAATTGGATAAAAAGGACCTTCTGTTTGAGCGGGGGTTAAACCGCAGGCCTTTAAAGTTTCATCGGCCCTAGCAACTCCGGCCATGGCAATGCCTGCTCCAAGAGCAAAGGTTGATCCAAGTAGCTTTCTTCTATTAAGTTTTTCATCTTTCATATTTATCTCCAGTTGCCTTAACTTAGCAGGAAACCAGAAATAACAAAAATCACTTATACCTATCTTTGACATAAGGAATATTTATAGACCCTCTTGATCCAAATCCATTTTTCTGGTTAGGTGAGTTTATCAAGTTGTACGTTTTATCGAGGTTCCCCATGCTGAAGATCTTAAGTTTTATCTTATTAATCCCTACCCTTGCCTATACAAAGCCACATATGATCGCTGAAGTGGGCAAGTTATCATGCCTAGATCGGGCCAAAAGTCCGAAATCTCTTATTAAAGAAATGGGAATAACCACAAGTGGAACTAAAAGATCTGAGCTTAAGGTCGTGGCCAATACGGCAGAAACCATTGCTAAAATGACCAACGATGCCCAGGCCAAAAGAATTATGAGCGGTCTAAAAGTTTTCTTTAAAAAGACCTTAGGTAATAACTCCTCAGGAGGATGTCTTCCAGCTCATCAGCTTATTCCAAGGCAAATTCATATGGGGAGAACTTGTCCTAATGGTTATAAAATTCCAAACGTAGAAGGGATCTTTGTTCATGAACTAGGGCATTTTGTGGCCAATAAGTTAGGTCTTTATCCTAAGTATCGGGCCCAAGTAAAAAAGCGCTGTAAAATTAGTAAGTATATGTATCAAACAAGCTCCGGTAGAAAGCATAAATCAATCAATGAAGAGTTTGCTGAAGTCTTTGCGGCCTACCTTATCTATCCAAAGAAGCTAAAGAGAAAATGCCCTCAAAGCTACGAATTCATGCGTAAAAAGCTATTTCTAGGCTCTGAAGCGGCTTGCCTTTAAGGCCCGTCACGGTTTCCTAAAACACTCCTATGACGAAGATGAGGATGAAATAACTCCTCATTTTCCCTTCAATTCTTGTCAGATGGTAAATTGCCTTTGTGATTCAAAGTCTAATTCTATTTTTTACTTTTGCCCATCTAGGCCTAGCTGCTGTTACCGGTGAGGATGACCGCTTAAGTTTTGCTGAGCTAGAAAAAAGAAATCCCAGCACCTTAGCTAAGGCCACGGCCACTCAGCTAAGCAGACGTTATTTAAAACTTGATAGCGAATTGGCCAGTTATCCAAGCGGCAAATTACAAAATCAATGCCCTGGAGAAAAGTTCGCTAACGAGCCCACTCTTGGTGGCTGCTCAGGTTTTTTAATCGCCGAAAATATTTTAGTAGCAGCCGGACACTGCAAAGACTACCGCGCCGGTGGCTGCGAAGACGATGCCTGGCTTTTTAATCATTTCGCTCCGGCCAAAGCTGGAAAACATATTTTTAAAACTAAAGACGTTTTTTATTGCAAAAAGATTCTAGACTTTAAGCATGACGGTGAAGGTGACTATGTCATTATGGAGCTTGATCGAAAAGTTCCGAATATTACCCCACTAGAAATGGATATAAAAAACCAAGGTCAAAAAGGCGATCCCGTGGCCATATTAGGTTACCCGCTCGGAAGAAGCTTTACCTACACCCCGGGGGGAAGAATCCTTTCAAAAGATAAAAACTTTCTTCGAGTTGACTCTGATGCTTTCAAAAATAATTCTGGTTCCGCCCTCTTTAATATCAGAACCGGAAAAGTTGAAGGCATTCTTACAAATGCCAGACGAGGCATGGGACAAAACCCACTTGATGGCTGTCAGTTAGCAAAGTCTTACAAAGAAAATATGGTTTTGGTAAACCGCTTAAAAAGAATTGAATACTTACAAAATAATTACCAATTCAATAACAAAAATAAAGAGGCCCTTTTCAAAAATCTTTGTGATCAAAAGACCACGCTTATCGTTAAATACAGAAACAAAAAAGAAAATGACTGGATAACTCTTTCAAAAACTCTTGAGCCAAATGAAGAGCTAAGAATTAGCGATAATAAAAATGATTCTTTTTATTTGCACGCCTTTAACCAATCAAACTCCATCATTAAAGGAAAGGATTTCTGGGGCTTTGCCGACACTACCAGAACCAACGAATACGGCTTCAAATCTTCAAAAGGTTCCACGTACCTTTTGGGGTGTTCTGCGTTATTAGAATAAGCTACTTTCTAACAAGGCCAAAAAGACCTAAGAAAGCAAAGATTCCACCGCCAATATAATAGAACATGATTTCATTTGAGTGGGAGCCCACAACTGCCTTGGTGACTCTTGAAGTGATGCTAGTGGATTCATTATAACCATAAAAAATGGCTCCGAGTCCCGCTGCCAGCATTAATGCGAATACAAGTTTCTTTCCCATAACTTACCTTAGAGCTTCTTTAAAAAGTTATTGTTTTTTATATTATAGGTTAAAATTAGTGATTCTTTCAGAAATTTTTTAGAAGATCAAAGAAAGGCCAAGCGAGTGCCTGGCCTTATGTGAAAACTACTTACAACGTGGAATTGTGTACATAGCTGAACCAGAGTTTTGTCTCTCTGAGTAAGAACCAAAATCAAGGTAAGTATCTAGACGTTGGCTTCTTGGAAGAGGCTTTGTTCCTCTTTTTACACATCTTGATCTACGAGTATCGCCGTCACCGTCTCCGTCATTATGCCAGTAAGATTCCCACTTAAGACAAGCGCTTCTTACCATCGGGATAACTTTTGTAACAACTCTTGAAGTAAGAGTTCTACAAGAAGGAGTATAATGGGCACCAAAACGACCGTGAGATCCTTGAGCTCTCCACTCTTCGTCAGTTAGAACGTAGTCTCTTGGAAAAACACTTCCGCGGTCATCAGAATCGACAGTCCAAATTCTCTCACAGTTTTCAACTGTAACCTTGGCACGTAGTTGACCTTCACCTAAGTAACAAACATTCTGGAGTCTCGCTCCTACTGGGTGAAAACCTGTGTTAAAGTCATACTTCTCATTTGCTCCAAGAGCGAAAACATTTCCTGCTAAAATAAGTCCGACTAAGACAATTAACTTTTTCATAACAAACTCTCCTTTTGTGTTGTTCGTTGTTTTGTTTTTCTTATGCCCTTCATATAGGTAGGGAAAATCAAAACCTCAATCAAGAAAGCCAGTAGTCTTAAGTTTCTGTTTCATAGGAAACAAATTTGTTTTTTTGAATTTCATGTGAAATATGCTGATAACTCTTTTTGTTTCATGTGAAACTTTTTAAGGAGCAAAAAGTTTCACATGAAATGGAGTTGGCTTAGTGAAATTCTTCGCGGCATCTTGGGATAGTGAACATAGCAGAGCCGGAGTTTTGCCTTTCACTAAAAGAGCCAAAGTCTAAATAGGTATCAAGTCTTTGAGAGCGTGGAAGCTTCTTATAACCTCTTTTAGCGCATCTAGACCTTCGATCACCGTCTTCATTAAAGTAGCTCTCCCATTTTAGGCAGGCCTTTCTTTTCATTGGGATCGACTTTATGATTTCTGTCGTCTTTAGGCTTTTACAAGAAGGCGTGTACTTAGAACCAAATCGCCCAGAGGAGCCCTGTGCCCGCCATTCTTTATCAGTTAAGACATAATCCTGTGGAAAAACATTTCCGCGATCATCAGAGTCAACGGTCCAGATTCTTTCGCATTTTTCTTTTTTAATTTTTGCTTTAAGAGTCTCATCATTTATATAGCAAACCTTATCTAGCCCCGTTCCCTCTGGAGAGAAACCAGTTCTAAAATCAAAGCGCTCATTTGCCCCAAGCCTATTCATACTTGTGTCCACGGCCATGCCTCCGCCCCCACCTTGAAAAGTACCACTAAAGGCCATAGGTAATGCGAAGAAAAAAGTAGTGAGCGAGATTATAACTGTTTTCATAAGGTTCCTAATTGTATTCCAAGCTATCAAAGTAAGATGTTAAGAGATAGATTTCACCACCCTCACATTTCTCACTTTCCATTAATTTGTAACATTCCATGAAGGCTTCATATTGTATATTAACGATCTTTTTTATCGTTTCGCGTGGAATACTTTCTTGATAGGCATACATAAGGTTACTTCCCGTATGCATGTTTTTTTCTTTAAAAAACTTATAGAGCTTAGGAAGATGCTTTTTAGTGGTAGAGATTTTTATCTTTGGATTTGTGCAAAGTGACTTAAGATGACCGTCTTCCTCTTTTAAAATGCTTGCAGTGATTAATCGATCTATCTTCACATCGGCCACATGCCCGAGGCGTATAAGAAGGTCATCCGTTAAATCATCATCTTCTATACTTAGCTCTAACTGCTCTAAGGAGTAGATTCCAACGATCTTCTTAACTTCGGCCCGGCTCATCAGCTTCTTCGTGTTTGTGACCAGATAAATTAGGTAGCAATAAAAGTCTTCCATCAGCTCATTTACATCACTTCTTATTTCGGCTGGGTTTTCCCGCTGAAAATCTCCTGGAAATGAATCTTTTAGGTAACGGGCCACTTCTTGATCTGAAGAGCTAGCGATATCAACAATATTTTCTTTCTTAGTCACATACCTCATAAGTGAGAGGACATGGTAAGGATTTGGGGCCTTGGTATTTTTAAAATTCACCCAGCGCCATAGTGTGGGCTTTGAAATACTTACTTTATTAGCTAAGGAAGCCAGTCCTCCACTATAGCTTTCAACGTAAGTTTTTAACTCCACATAAAGGGGATAAAACTCATTTCTAAGCGAAGTATTCGAATTTTCAGATCCTAAATCTGATTGCATCGATTTTCCTTGAGGAAGTAAAAATAGCTAATTCCTAAGAAAATTAGCAATTATCCCCTCAATTAACCTTAAATTCGAAACAATTACATGCCCCAAAAGAGCATATCTTCGTCATGACTAATCAGATGAGGAGTTTATCGACAATTGTTCTCTTTAGTAACTCTTGATCAAGTGGTTTGCATAGGAAAGTGGAGTTATGACCATAGAAGTTTTCAACCTCAATTTTTTTATCAAAATCTTGAGAAATGAAAATCATTGGAATACTTTGTGAGTTGATTTGCTGTAGCAAAAGAGAAAACCTAATCCCGTCCATTCTATTTAGATTCATATCAATGATCGCAAGGTCTGGCTTGATAAAAGAACAGGAGGAGATGGCGTCCTTTTCGTCAAGAAAGTAACTGACTTTTAGGTTATGAGCACCAGTTAGAAAGTTTTTTATAATTCCAAGTGTGTCGATACAATCATCAAGAACTAGAATCTCTTTTCTATAGTTAAAGTCTAAATTTGAGATTTCTTGTAAGTCTAGCATTTCTATCACCTATCTCTAAGAGGTCCTAAATCCATTATATTGGCTGTATTCCCTATGTATTCCTAAATTTAAGTAAAAATATATTTACTTTGAACTCTCACTTAATCGATTATAATTAGGTAGTAGAGGTGAAAATTGAACGGACCAAAAGTACTTGTTATTGATGATGACCCCAGCCTACTCCCGATTTTGGAGACTTATCTGGGTCCTTTTATTCAAATTGATTTTGTCTGTGAAATTCAAATGGATTCCCTGAAAAAGACCATCTCTCAAAGCTCACATGAGCTAATTCTTATAGATCTAGACCTAGGTGAAATATCAGGGCTCGATATCTTAGAAGAAATTAGGCATGAAAAACATAAGCTTCCAGAGAACGTCATCTTAATAACTGCTGAAGGGACAATTGACGATGAAATTAGGACTCATGAGCTAGGAATTAGGGATTATATTAAAAAGCCCTTTAATAAGAAGCTCCTAAAGTCAATAATTGAAAAGCATCTAAGTCTTTTAAACCAAGATAGTGGTTCGAGTATAATAAAAGGGCCATTTAGAATAGACCTACAAAAATTTGAGATTTTCACTGAAGACCAAAAAATAAACTTAACCCTAAAGGAGTTTAAAATCTTTAATTTACTCTTTAATAATCCAAACAAGATTTTTTCTCAGAGTGAAATCTATGAAAGGATTTGGGAGTCAGAAAGCGACAGCCTTTTAAAAACAATTGATATTCATATCGGTTCAATCCGAAAAAAACTTGGTCCCCACGCGGATGCCATAAAAAATAAAAGGGGTGTGGGCTATTTTTTTGAGCTATAGCTAATCCCCTGTTCCAATCTCTAGATAAAAAACTTTACTAAAGTCCTCATCAGCTTTTTGAAGCAAGGTTTCTTCAATTTCATTTTGCGATTTCCCCTGACTTTCGAGAGACTTCTCTAGATTTTTGAGATTAGGAATCAAACGCAAAAAATCTTCATGTTTTTGATAAAAATCGAAAATTTCTTCCCTCGATTCAAAAATATACTCATCGTAAGCAAGCATTCTTCCTCCTTTGGTTATGCCCTATATTTTTCAAGATGTTCATTTAAAAGAGACTCTTTGATCTTAGAGCTTAAATATTTATGATTAAAACTAAACTCAGCACCGATTAAAAATTCCTCTCCTTCTTTTCTAATCCAGGAGATAACAACATCACATTGTTCAATTCCATATTTTTTAAGATACTCTCCTGCGATCTGAAGTTTAGAATTAACAGAGACATAGCTTTTTGAAATAAAGATAACTCCCTTCTCATTAACTTCAAGTAAATTTAAATCTGTTTGCACGACACAGTCCTTTTGATTTTTTGGCAAAAAAGAAAGATTTCTTAAGTTTTTATCTTCGCCTCCATAATGAAGGCTAATTTTTTCATTTAATAAAAACTCGTCTAATGGCTTAGAAACAAAATCATCTGCTCCGGACATTATAATTTCATTAACCAGCTCTTGTTCATCTATCCTTGATAAGGCTAATATTTTCGGTTGGAATTCTTTATTCCTACGTATCTTTTCGACAATTTCTTTTCCTTCACCTTCAGTGTCTAAATTAATATCTACAAGACAAATATCAGGGTTCATTTTGTCAAATACTTCAAAAAAACGACTTTGTTTATTGGTGGTCACAATTTCCTTTTCTTCTTTTTGGAAAATCGTCTTTAAAGCAAAGTTAAAATCCTCATCATCGTCAACGCCTAGTATTCTCATACCATACCTCCCCATCTATTTCTTGCACCTCTAATTTTGCTAGCTGAATGCTCAGTTAATCCTCGAAAGTAAAAATCTGTAGAATAAGACCCTTTACTTAAAAAGTGACTATTACTGCAGGATTTCAAATCAGTAAGGGAGATCTTTAGCTTCTTTAATTTATTAGAATCTAAAAAAATTTGAGTTGATTCATCAAATTTAAAAGGAGAAACAATAGTGCATCCCATCTCCCCAAGTTTTAAGATACTTCCGTCTACGCTTACACGTAGTTTTTGGTTTTCTGGACGAATTCTGACCTTAACTCCAGATCTAACAGATTTTCGTAAACAGGATCTTATCTGATACATAAAGTTAGATTGAATAAAACCTTCGCTATACATTTCGGAAACTAAAAAATAGGAAATATTCTCCCTTTCTAAAAACTGCTCAAAATAATAGTTTTCGAACCCGAGTGAGATCAAAAAAGGTAGATTTACTTTTTTAAATAGTTTATCTAACTCAAGCAATTCGCAAAGTTCACTCTCAAGCATTGGCCCAACCATAGGATCAATTTCAAAGAGTACTAAATCCGGAATTGCATTCTTACAGGAATTGAGAAGGTCCTCAACTTTGCAATAAATTAAATAGTCCATTCCTAGATTCTCAAAAGTTCGAACGTAATTCTTAAGTTCAATACTATCCAGGTCCTTTGAATAAACGTACACCTTTCGACCGGTAAACATTATGCCACCTCCGCTACATTTGGAAAATTCAAGAGATCATTAATCGCATTTATTAAAAAATTTTCGTTAAGGGGTTTCTTTACAAAAGTGATTTCTCTACCAAGCTTTATCTCAATCTCAGATTTAGCATCGCTGTCATTAGAAATAAAAACGATTGGAATATTAAAAGGAGATATTTTTTTAAATATTTTGGCTACTTCAATTCCGCTAATTTTATTCAAATTTAAGTCTAAAATTATCAAGTCCGGTTCATAGTGAGAGAACTCTCTAAAAGCATTTGCTTCACTTTCAAATGTCTCTAATTCTAAAAACTTATACTCGGCTAAAAGGACTCTAATGGCCTCAAGGCAATCCAAACTGTCATCAATCACCATAACTCTTTTAACAGACTGTTTACGATGCCTGCTTTCATGTATTGAAAGAACATTGGTCAAAGAATGAGTCGGAGCGATTTTTGATGATCTAAATACAGGGCAGTTCATAAGCTTTCCTTTAAATTCTTTTCTTAATTTTAAAAGGAAAGCGTTATCTAATAGGTAAATCTAAGTAAAAAATATTTAACTTAGGTATCTTCTTAATTTTACGAGCTTTTCACCCATTTGTTCGGTACTATTTTCTTTTGCTTCTCTATGAATTTCTTTCATTAATTGATCTAGCACTACAAGCCCATAAGTCTCAGCTGATCCAAGAATTCTGTGACAGATTTTTCTTATGACTTCAAAGTCTTTTTCTTCTAATGCCTTGTCTAGGTGATTTAAGTCCACCTCTCTTCTTTCAATATATTTAGGGATATAACTAATAAAACTTTCGGGAATAACTTCTTCTTTGTAGTTTTTGACCTCATTCATAGTCGAATCCTCGATTTCTAAATAGTTACTTAATGTCTTTAAAAGCTTGCTCTTTTTAACTGGCTTAACTAAACATTCATTACAACCAATTTTTAAATAATGCTCGACTTCTTCTTTCATTGCATTTGCTGTTAAGGCTATAATATTTCGAGGTGCTTCCTTTGCTACCTTTTCCATTCGGCGAATTCTTTTTGTGGCTTGCATGCCATCCATAACGGCCATTTGTATATCCATCAAGATCACATCAAAATCTTCAGTCTTGGCTTTTTCAATAGCCAATTTTCCATTTTCAACTACCGTGAGGTCGATATTTTGATCCCTTAAAAATTCTTTAATTACAATTACATTATCTTCAAAATCTTCCGCCATTAAAATTTTTCCTTTTAGCTGTTTACTCTCAAAGAGCCCTTTCGTAGGTTTTTTGCTTTCTTTACCTTCAAATAGTTCAATCAATTCTTTTTTCTTAATAGGTTTATAATAGAAAGCTTTTGGGTTAATCGTTTCCATTAATTCAACATCTTTCTTTCTTGCAATTGATGGTAAGAAGAAGATAGTCTTCTTATTTAAATTTGGATCTTTCTCCCTTAATTTCTCAAAAGTTTCAATCCCACCAAGGTTCTTCATTTTCACGTCGATAAAGACGTAAGAAAACTCATCAAGTTTATCTTTATCAAATCTCTCTATGGCCTTACCTCCACTGGGACAAAGTTCAATTTGTGCACCAGCTTTTTCAAAATATCTTTTTAAGATGAGGAGTTCTTCTAGATTATCGTCAACCACAAGAATTTTAAAATGGCTTAAGGAAAAACCTAAATCATAATAATCTTCTATTTTAGGGTCCTCTTCAGAGATCGGAACTGTCACTGTAAACTCAGTTCCGTGACCTGGGACACTTTCGGCGGTTATTGTTGCATCCATCATGTCTAGCAGTCTTTTAGAAATGGCCAAACCTAGTCCGGCACCTCCAAACTTTCGAGTCGTAGAGTTATCTAATTGTTTAAACTCTTTAAATATACGAGTAATCTTTTTGTTAGGAATTCCAAGGCCTGAATCTTGCACTTTATAAACCAAATTATTTTTTTCGAAGTCAAAGGATACGGAAAGTGAAACATACCCATCAGAAGTAAATTTAAAGGCATTACTCACTAAATTAATTAGAACTTGTCTAAGTCTATGATAGTCGAGGTAAACCGTTTCAGGAAGATCACTCTCTACAATAAAATAGAAATCAAGCCCTTTCTTAAAAGCAGTACTACATAAAAGGTCATTTACATCTTCTAGGAGCCTTACAGGCTTAAACTTAATGGGGCTTAGATGAATCTCATCCGCTTCAATTTTGGATAGATCCACAATATTATTGACCAGGTTCAATACGGTATCTATAGAAGTAGAAAGCATATCAACGTGATGAATTAAGTTTGCCTCTTTGGTTCTCTCTTTAATCACCTCAACAAGTCCAGAGATAACACCTAAAGGGGTTCTAATCTCATGACTCATATTAGCTAAAAATCTTGATTTAAATTGAGACTTCTCATTAAGAGCATTTTGAAGCTTTTTTCTTTCGATACTATTGACTATAGAGCGGGCGATTAAAGATGAGCCGTTTTGAAGTGCCTCGCTCTTTAATAGGATATCAGAGACACCTTCCGAAATTAAATTTAAAAACAAATCATCTTTTTCATTTTCAGTTAAAACGATTATCGGTTTCTCTGGAATTGTTTTAACAAGCTCTTTTATTGACTCAATATCTTGAATTCCGGAAACATTTAAATCTCCGATAAGGGCATCGATTTCTCGAAGATTTGCTGAAGTAATGCTTTGGTAATCAACTTGGCGTAAAAACTTTATTTCTTTTTTGAAGGACTTACTAATAATGCTCGTTAAACCATTAAAGTCTAAGTCGTTACCTTCAACAATGAGGATCTTTAAGGTTAAATTAAACATAGGTTTCCTACTTATTTAGAAGTTACCTAAATCGCTACTCTATCTTTTCCTTGAGCAAATTCTATCATAAAGTCCACCGCGACGTTTAAGTCCTCAGAATTTAAAGGTTTATTAAGAAATAAATTGGGATAATTCTTAGTCATTACGTCCTTATAAGTATGATCGACCGACATGTAGATAATAGGGACTTTTTCACCTCTGGCCTTATATAAGTTATTGGCCACTTCAAACCCAGAGACACCGGGCAAATTAACATCAATTAAAAAGAGATCAATTTTAGAGCTTTCTATGTATTTTCGAAAGCTTCCGTAGTCATCATCGTCGTACTCAGACCAACTAAAAATGAATGGGTTATAGTTCTTATCTAGCTCATTGATAATATAGTGAATTACATCATAATCATCTTCTATTACGCCGATATTTACTCTATTTTCAGTAAAATACATTTTAGCCTCACATTTTAAGTGCCTAGAGACTTATTAAAGCAATTGAAAGTTCAATATTGATTAATATAGGCCTAATTTTTTTTTACTTTAGTTAGCATTTTCAAGATTCTGATAATACTCGCGCATTCTTCTTAGTGTATCTTAGCTGGCTTCTCCTGAATTATCGCTTTGACGAAAGCGCTCTGGATTAAGTCTGACTTGCTCAGCAGCGTCCTCTACCCTTTGAATTACTTCATCTAGCTTTTGTTTGACTGAAGGGTCTAGTGCATCTGAATAACGACTTTTTAAGGTCTCTAGGCCGTTTGAAAGCATAAGGAAGTTTTCATTCTTGCCTAAAATTGAAACACTTACATCATCAAAACTTGAAAGAAGTTCAAAGGCCTTATCATCAAGTACACTCCCGCCATTTCTACCCATAAGATCTATGAGGGTGACAATATACTCCGCTTCAAAGGACTTTCGACTGACAAAAATAAAATAGTCAAAAATTTCATCAATATTGGAAGGACTTAGACTTGTATCTCGAAGATAAGTGGCAAAGTCTAAGACATATTTTTTATTAGCTATATTATAGCTTTTATAGGTTGCTAACATTTTTCCTAAAAGCTTACTCGCTTCTACTTTTGGTAGGTCTTCATCAAAGCGGCGCATGGCCTTCATTACCGCAAGCATCTGCTCTTCTTTTTTGACCACAGACTGGGATATGGTTATCCATTTAAAGTACTTTGGATCATAAGGCAGTGTTGATTCACTTAGCTTTTCCATTAAGAACTTCCCATAGACCTCTTTGTAGGCGGAGTTCTTTAATGTTGTTTCAATTAGTTCGTCCTCCCCTCTTTCAAAAAGAAAATTCATAAGAAGTTTTTTCTTTTTAAGAGTAAAGTCAAAATCTCGGGCTATTATTTTTTTAAAAAGATCCATTCCCGAAGAAATATCTTTTTGAGACCATAAGATATTAGGAATGATCTCCATGGCCACATCAGGAATCTCTTTATCGATAAAATGTTTGGTGATAAATTCTGTAAGTTCCGGGATATCCTCTTCTCTTTTTGAGATACCTAACAAGAGCGATCTTATCTGATAGTCCGTGGCTTCCGGTAATATTTCAGCCTCAAGGAGCTTATGAGTTTTTTCTCCACCAAGTTTTTTATAAAGACTAGGAATTAGCGTTTCAAGAGCATCACCTCGTGATTTCTTTAAAAGCTCTCTTGAATAGAAAGTAACAAGCTCTTCATCTAAGTTTGGATTAGAAAGAGAGCGCCCAAGGGCCGTTAGTGAGAATTCACTAGAGAGTTTATGATCAATTATTTTCTTAAAGCTTTCTTTAAACTCAGCTTCAGAAATATTTTCGAGTTGGTAAGCAAGATCTGAGAGCTCATAGCTATTCTTAACCTGATCTAATTCACTTAACTCTAGAACTTGTCTCTCTCGAGGGGCCTCAAGGGCAAGCTTTAGTTCATCAAAGGTCATATTATCATTTAAAAGAGAGTCAAACTTATCGGACTCCTTGGCCAGCCTAGCATCTAAAAGTTCTGCAATTTTAAGAATTGAAATCTCATCTTCTGAAGTGTTTTTAATATACCCTAGAACATTTGCATCACCTCTTTTCCAGGCCTCTAGGAAGCGAATGGTAAAGTCCGTATAAAGCTCTAAGATTTCTGGTTCAAGGGTGGAGTTAAAGTATCTAGACTCTAACGTTCCGTAGCTATTGATAAATCTTATAATAGCTCGACTTGAGCTAAAGGCATTCCGTCCCGTTCTAGAAGAAAGTGGTCTATTGGGGTTAGAAAGAGCAATAGTACTTAAACTGGTCATGGCCCGTTCTAGGTTTTGTCTTCCTAAATATCCCCTTCCCTCATTTACATGGAAGACTTTTCTAAGGTTGGCCTCCATTTTATGAAAGGCCTGGAATAACTCAAGAAGCTGCTCATGAGTTACGCTTCTTGTATCAATTCCATAGTGAATATGAATTCCGGCCTGGTCAGGTCTTTGATCGACCCCAAGCTTTTTTAGCCTTGATAAGAGCTCAATATGATTGGCCAGATCTTTACCGTCACGAATTATAGGGGAGACGATCTCCACTCCATTTTTACCGGCTTCAAACTTTAAAGAGGCGTCACTTTTCACAACATAGATATATTCAAGTCCATCTTTTTCAAAGCTAATTTTGCTACTTCCTGACTTGCCAGTGATGCTAATTTCTTTACCCGGATAAAGCTCCGAGATAATCCCTCTCATAGACTTGGCCACTTCAAAATAGCTAACATCATCGGGAATAGAGCCTTCAAATTCAATTCCAATTGTAGAGTGATCCGGTACATGTTTTTTTATTAAAGCGTCAAGATCAGTTCCTTCCCGAAAATCTTTTACCACCCTTTTTAATGCTGACTTTCTGATTCCTAAAACTCGTCCTAGATCTGCGTCTTTAAAGTAAAAGTCCATCTCCTCGGCCGTCATGGTCACTCTTTTTATGTTTTGCACCAGGACTGGAAAAGTATAAAAATCATCATCCGCGGAGCTTCCCATATTTGAGATTCTTGAAAAGAGAAATCTTTTATAGATTTCATCCCTGGTATTATTAGATGAAATTAAGTCCACCAATCCTTTTATACTTTCATCATCTGTTAGCCCTAGAATCTTAAGTTCATTTGAGTTTTTTAAAAGACGTTTATAGGCGGATGATTCTAATTTAAGTGAAGGAAGAATCGTAAGGACTAGCCTTAACTCCTTAAAGCTTGAGTTCTCTTTGCTTAAATAGCTCTTTGCCTCATTTGCAATTAACTTTTTAAGGTCTTTATTGACACTCGCTTCAGGGGCCTCACTTTTAAGCAAACGAATAGCTTTATTAAAGGCCTGATCACCAAGGGAAAGTTTATTAAATAGCGGTGAGCCACGTAAAAGCTCTTCAAGACCCTCTAATTCTGGGGCATCTATTTTTAAGCGAAAGACCGCGTCCGTCAGCTCATCAAGATCTCCTGCGGCCCTAGGATTCTCAAGAAGGTTCAAGGCCAAATCATGACAGCTAATAACTGAAGCTGGCATACGATCAAAGGACCTATTCACCGATGAACAGGAGCTTAATAATAAAGCTAAAACTAGAAGGATTCTCACCCCATCTTATCGGCGACTAAAACCCTCAACTTTAGTTCTAAGTGGCTAAATATCCTAGGAAAATACCATGCTAAGTAGATGAAAAAAGGGGCACAGGGCTTCTTTATCTATGAATAAAGTTCTCCTATAATTCATCCCCTAACCCCCATTCGTCAGGAGGACGATTTGACTGAATCAGATAAGAAGAAAATCGAAGAACAAGACCTTAATACCTATGAAGGAATCGCTGAACATTACGATACTCTCATGACTGACGGTTATTATGATTATGATGAAATTTCAAAAAATCTTTGTGCCATTATTGGGGAAAGACGAAAGTTAATGGAGCTAGGGGTTGGTACAGGACTTGTGGCCGATAATCTATTAAAGGCCAATCCAGATTTTAAAATTACAGGGGTTGATAATACTCCGGCCATGATTTCACAGGCCAAAGAAAAACTTGGGGATCGCATTGCTTATGAACTTCAAGATATAACTAAACTCTCTATTGATACTAGGTTTGAAGCGGCCTTTTCAGTTGGTGGCTGTTGGTACTTTATCGATAATGGTCCTGACAAAGAGCTAGAGTTCTGTAGTCATATTGATGATCTTGAAACATCCAAGCAAGGCTTAAAAAATGTGGCCGAGCATTTAGAAAAAGGTGGTGTTCTGGCCCTGGCCCTTCAGGCACCCCACACCAATTACTCTAAAGAGCTTTCTAATGAGTTAACTTACTCGCAGGAGATCTTTAAAGAAGATAACGGATTTACTAAGCATTACTCTTTTACCAGCACTCAAGGTGTAATTGCTGAACAGTTTTATCGCTATCTTGTTCTCCCTGAATCTGAGGTTCATGATTTCTTCAAAGAACTTGACTGCAAACCTCTTGGTCTATGCCCTTCTAGAAACTTTTTCGTTTACCAAAAAAATTAATTATGAAAAATAATCAAAATACAAAAATCACTTTTATTGGCGTTGGCAATATGGGTAATCCCATGGCCTATAATTTAATCAACTCTGGTTACTCGGTAACGGTTTACGATCTTGATAAGGCTAAGGCGCAAAACTTAATTGATAGTGGAGCAAAATTCGCTAGTGATTTAGAAGAATCTGTTAAAGATGCTGACTTAATCATGACTTCACTCCCTGGTCCGGCACAAGTACGAGAAGTGATCCTAGGAGAAAATGGTGTTTTAAATTTTGCTCAAAAATATTCAACTCTTATTGACACCTCCACCAGCTCAGTTGAGCTGGCCCAAGAAATAGAAAAAGAAGCAAAAGAGAAATCGATTCATTATTTAGAGGCTCCCATCACTAACGCGGTAGACGGAGCAAAACTTGGAACCCTAGCCTTTTTTATTGGCGGAGAGGAAGATGTTTTTGAAAGCTCTAAAGATATTTTTAATATTTTAGGTAGTGATCTTTTCTATGTGGGAAAACCAGGTAATGGGGCCACTACAAAACTCATTACAAATCTTTTATGGTTTGTGAACGCTGCCGCCATTGGTGAAGGGCTTATGCTTGGGGCAAAAGCTGGTATTCCACTTGAAACTGTGACCGAGGCCCTAAAAAAGAGTGCGGGAAATAGCTGGGTAGCTGAGCACGATATTCCTTCCATCTTTGCAGGACACTACGACCCAAGTTTTTCACTGGAGCTTTGCTGCAAAGACTTAAGACTTGTTTCTGAGATTTCAAAAAGCCAAGGATTTGATTTAAAGATGGGAAAAAAGGCCTATGAACTATTTGAAGAGGCCAAGAAGAAATATGGAGACCATGCTCCAGAGCTATCAGTAGTAAAACTTCTTGAAGAGGAAATGGACATTTTATTAAGACCAACAAAAACGGAAAATAAAATTATATCCTCCCCTTCCCGGGCTGAGCTTATGAAAGAAGCCCATGAGCATATGCCTCAGGGAGTCGGTGAAAATTATCGCTACTGGGGAGATGAAAATACGGTCTTCGTAAAAAAATCAAAAGGCTTTACCATCACCGATGAAAATAACAAAGAGTTTATAGACTTTAGGCTTGGCTATGGACCTATTATCCTAGGTTATGCAGACGAAAGAGTTGATCAGGCCGTCATCAATCAAATTTCAAGTGGGGGAACTCTTACGGGTTTTTCTACCGCCCTTGATACAAAAGTTGTAAAACAAATTAAAGAGCTCTGCCCAAATATAGAAAAGATGCGTTTTGCCAACTCTGGTACCGAGGCCGTAATCGGCGCTATTAGAACGGCCCGTGGTTATACCAATCGAGACCGTATCGCCATTGTTGAAGGCGGCTTTCATGGCCTCTTTGATGAAGTGATGTGGAAAGCAAGTGTAGAGGACTGGGATCCAAAAGGATCAAATCCACCTAAGGTTATTCCTTTTGGAGGAGGAATCCCTGACTCCACGAGAAACTTAGTCGACTTGATTCAACTAAATGATCATGAAGGTTTAAGAGAGCTTTTTAAGAAAAGATCAGACCAACTTGCCTGCATCATACTTGAGCCCATTATTGGAAACTGCGGAAGTATTTCTTCAACTAAGGAATGGCTTAACGAACTTAGAAAACTTTGTACAGAAAATGGCACAATGCTAATCATGGATGAAGTTAAGACTGGCTTTCGCGTGGCCAAAGGTGGAGCTGGAGAGCTTTATAATATAAAAGCAGATCTTACCACCTATGCTAAGGCCATGGGTAATGGCTACCCGGTCGCCGCTTTTGGTGGAAAAAAAGAAGTCATGGATGTGGTCGGCTCAAATCAAGGAGGCGTAGTCCATGGGGGAACATATACAGCAAACCTAATTGGACTTTCTGCCGCTCATAAAACCCTTGAGATCCTGTCCCAAACTAAGGCCCTTGAAACCGTTAATCAAACGGGAGAAAAGATAAAAGAAATTCTCGGAAGAGTTTTTACAAGTCATGGAATCGAGCATCGCTTTGCCGGTCCCCCTTCCATGTTTGGCATTCATTTTACTAGCACGGTCCCTACAAACTATAGAGACTGGCGAATCACCGATAGCGCTCTCTACGAGCGTTTTGCTTGGAACTTAATCAAAGGCGGAATCATGCTTGAACCAGACTCAAGAGAGCCTTGGTTTATCTGTGAAGCCCACTCAAAAATGGATTTTGGTAAGCTTGAAGATATTGCCATGAAGGCCATGAAAGACGCTCTTAATTAGGCTGCTTGCAATAAAAGAAGCTCTTGGTCTTTTCATTATCGCAGGCTCTTTTATTCAAGGCCTGCGCTTCATCAAGCCTTTTATTGGCCAAGAGAAACTCATAGTACTGCCTACACTCGTAATTTTGATTTTGATCGCAGCCCATGCGAAGAACCTGGCCGCCTTCTTCCTTTTGACCTGTTTCAAAAAAATACCTCGAAGCAATCATACAGGAACGTTCACCTCCGGCCTCACAGGCCTTTAAATAAAACTCCCCTGCTCTTGGGTCATTAACCCTATGAAGACTTGAGGCTAGGCTTGAGCAAGTTTTAACATCAAGCTCACAGCCCTTCTCCCTAAGTTTAAAGGCCATTTTATCAATCTTAGTATCTCCATACTCAACAATATTCCCTAAACTCACGCAGGCCTTTGCATTATTGGCCTTACAGCTTTTTTTCAATTTCGATGTGATCTGATTCTTGGCCTTCTTACCTTCGATCATATAAAAAAGTGAAACACAGGATTCAACTTTTTCCCCAGTACATTTGCTCTTCATCTGATCAAGAAGTTTATTCTTTTGCCCGGTATAGCGATAGTACTCTTCAAGTTTCCAACAGGCATACTCTTTCCCATCACGGCAATCAATAATGGCTTCATTCCTGCCATCATCTTTTGTTAAAAAATCATATCTTTTTTTATAATAAGAATCCTGTGAGTCTTCATTCTTATTCTCTTTTTTATCCTTCTCACTTGTCTTAGGAGCATCAACATTAGACGATCCTTCACTCGCTGTGCTTTTAACCAGCTTCTCTTTAATCCTAATGACTTCCTTGGTTTCGACGACTTGAGAGGGAACAACAGAATTCTTCCCTATATAGAAGGCTAGGGCGACACTAACAATCCAGAAAATACTAGTTACTATCTTTTTCATCATTTTTTATTCTTTCTTTTAATAGCTAAGAAGTCCCTTACTATCCCAGTATTCAAATTCATAAATCCCCATCTCTCTAATAAGCTTTTGTTTATTAAGTTCGGTACCAATAAAACTTTTCCCAGGCTCCCGAGGGGATTCATCATAGGGGTGTAAAAAATCGCTCCCTTTAGTAAAGGTTCGTGTTTCTTTTTCATCCATATTTTTTAAACTACTATTCCACTGCTTAAGTGTCTTTGGTTTTTTAGCTATTCCCATATCAAAGACATAAGGTTTGATCTTATCTCCATCTTTGACCAATACATAGGGAGCCACATGGTAGCGCCATCCTATAAAACCGTCTGGAACAGGAATTTTCTCACCAGCTTTATCTTTTTCCTTCCATTCCTTTGGGTATAGTCCGCCTCTATCTATTTCGGTCCCGTACATGGTCATGGCCTTTCCCATTTTTATTCCATTGGCCTTCGCAATCAAGGCGTACTCATGGGCACGAATTTCGCAGCCTGCATGTAAATAATCAAACTGCATATAATCAACTTCATAAAAGGCCTTAAAAAGTTTTTCTGCCTCTTCAGGACTTAGCACCGAAAGCGAGTCCCCACGATACTCCGAAGTTTCAAATTCTTTTTTAAAACCAAGATCAACTTTCTCATGAAGTTTTGAAGCATCGACCCCTTCCTCATAGCGGGCCTGCTTCGGCGGCACTCTTCTTTCCTGACAGGGAAACTTCGGCTCTGTCGCACTCGAGGCAACCTTATTAAATCCCTTAATCGCCTCTTCAAGTTCAGCGCTTGCATAGGCATTTGAAAATAGAGTGATCCCTATAAGGAAAACAAAGACTTTCATAGCTCCTTATCGGCTTTTTCCCCCTATATTAAAGGAGCTAAGTGACCGATATCAAAGGATATGATATTCGTGAGTACCTGAAATTTCGCAAGAGTTTAATATTGCCGATAAGAGGTTTCTGCCATAAATAAATCTCATGTTATAATTTTTTAGATATGAAATTAGTTTTAATCATCAAATTGATTTTTAGTCTTAATGCACTCTTAGCCGAAGAAGTAGATCCAAAGATAGTAGAAAAAAAATGGACTAAGAAGTACGCGGATATTGTGAATAACTGCATTCTCAAAAAATTTAATAAGAAGCGCTGTAAGTATTATAAAAACAATACTCCCCTTGATGTTTCTAGCACCAGTGAACTCGTGGAAGGTGTAAACCATGGAGTAAATAGTACGGGTAGAGTTATAAAGACTGGATTTAATAATATTGCCGCTTTCTATGGGGGCGGTAGTGAAAAAGACTTTCAAAATGCCAAAATCAATCAAGACTACGATCGAATTTTAAAGTTTTCGAAAGCAAAAATTACTAATGAGAGTTTAAGCACCTGCCAACAAGCTTGCCTTGCCACTTGTATCAGTTCAAGGTTGATTAGTTATAGAAGAACTGTTGCGGGAAATTATCAAACTTGCCGTGGTGCACTTGAATCTGGCGGTGGAGACTGTAAGTCTTTTGCCAATCTTGCGAACGATATTATGGAATATTTTGGCCTCACAGTTCAAACCGATTGGGGTGATCAATACTATCGCGACGAAGAAAAGAAAGAGCATATGAAAGGTGCAGGGCATGCCATGATTTCAGTTTGGATCGATGATAAGCCCTATCTTATGGAACCCCAATCTAGATCACCTCGATGTGAATTTTATGACCGTAATTTCAAAAAAGAATTTAGAAAAGTCGAAGAAGAGTACCTACAAAAAGTCAAAAAAACGGCCTTTGGAGAATCCGCCACCGCTGGAAAAGCCGTTGGTGATTCAGTCCGTGGTGTAGTGAACAAAAATATCGACACTACTCCTTCAAAGAAAACCCCCACTTCTCTTAGAAAAGACAAATAGTCGGTACGTGGTTACTTTTCGCGGAATCAGGTGGTTACAAAAATATTTTACCATGATAGATTTGCTTTATGCCAGAACTACCCGAAGTAGAAACCATTCGCCAGCAACTTGAGAAGAAGACTCCGTTTACGGTTAAGAAGATGGAGTTGTCTAAGGTTGTGAAGTCTATTTTGAAGGATCGAGAGTTTAATCCGGAGGGGAAGACGATTTCTCATGTGAAGCGAAAGGGAAAGCTGCTTGATTTGCATGTGGATGATGACCTTCACATACTTTCTCATTTGGGGATGAGTGGGGGCTGGAGAATTTCGAAGACGAAGGTACTAGAAAAGCATACTCATGTGCAGTTTTGTGGCAGCGATAAAAAGGGCAAGCCGCTTTTTCTTGCTTATGTGGACCCGAGGCGATTTGGGTATATGTATTTTTTAAAGGATAAGTCGGCGCAGGTTCACTTGGATAAGCTAGGGGTTGATATTGCTTCCGATGAGTTTGATGCTGAGTATGTGCATATGATTCTTAAAAAGTACCCCAATCGTCAGTTGAAGGTTCATCTTTTGGATCAGAGTTTTTTTGCAGGATGCGGAAATTATATTGCCTCGGAGATTTGCGCCCGTGCGGGAATTCGCCCAACTCGTAGGTGCGGGAAAGTGACGAAGAAGGAGTGCGCCGATATTGTTCGCGCCACCGGTGAGGTTTTAAATCCCATTATGGAAAGTAATGGTCTAACTTTTTCTGGGGGGTATTCGGATACCTCTGGAGAAAAAGGAGATGGTGTTAAGCATCTGGTGGTTTTTTGGCAAAAGGAATGTCAGATGTGCGGAGGCGAGGTTAAGAAAATAACCCTAGCTCAGCGGGGAACCTTCTATTGCCCCAAATGCCAAAAGTAATTCACTCAGGAATATAAGTCTTTATTATTCCTAGCTATCTTTGTTAATAAGCAAACATTCCCTATAAAAAATTATTTATATAAGTGATATCCTTAATAGCGAGAAAACGAGAAGGGAATTCATGGAAGAAAAACCAAAATATAATAGAAGAAAGATCTTAGCCTTTTCTGCAATTGTGGGAGTTCCCGCTCTACTTGGAAAATTCTTTTTATCTTCAGGAGAGAAGGTGGCCCGCAGGGTGGCGGCACTTTCTGAAATTGATTTTAAAAGTTTAAGCTTTGTTAAAAGCTACTCTCCCCTCGAATCAAAAACGTCTACAAGGTTTCTTTTGGCCATTGCTAAAATTAAGTTTAAGGTGAAAACCTCAAAGGGTCATAACACTCGTCAGTTTGCGGACTTAACGGAGTACGCTCCTTCTGGGGATATTGATCTTTCGGCCTGGCGTTTAGATAAGTTATTAGAGGCGTCTATTGAGGAGCGTGAAAGAAACACCAAGAATTTTTATATCCGAACAGAAAAACCAAACCAGCTAACTTTTGAGATTAAAAAATTTGAAGTTTGTAATGCCGAAGGAAAATCTGTCGACGTAAAAGTTAGTGAGGTTAAAGAAAAGGCGCGAGATCTAGGGATCTATATGCTTGAATGCGCTGGCAATGATCGCTATTCAAAGTTTGGTTTAATGTCCGCTTCTAAGTGGTCAGGAATTCCTGTTAGTGAATTTATTGCTGAGGAAAAATTCCAAGGGGCTCGTGAGGCCCATACTCATGTATTGGTGGAGGGCTTTGATGAATCGACTAATACAAACTGGAATCGCTTTCCTGGATTAGTTGAATCAACTCCCGGCGCTAGTTGGATTTTCACCCTAGAGGAGCTTAAAAAACATAAGGCCTTTTTTGCGACCAGTATGAATGGGGAGGATTTAACGGCGGATCATGGCTACCCTCTTCGTTTAGTGGTTCCTAATTTTTATGGCTGCGCTTCAATAAAGTGGTTAAATAAAGTGACCTTTTTTACACCAACAGATAAGACTCCAACTGAACAACAAATGCGTGAATTCTCAGATCGAACCAATCAAGAGGGAGTGCCGATGCTTTATAAGGATCATCGCTCTCCGGTAGTCGATCTAGCATCAGTGCCTGTGAAAGTGGAGAAATGGTACGACAATACAACAAAACAAAATATCATTCGCCTTATAGGTTTAACCTGGGGTGGGATTGACGAAGTTAACCCTAAATTAAAAATCATCATCACAAAAAGAAAGTGGATACGAAGAAGATCAAAACATAAAGGGCAAGGGGCCACACGAAAAAGAGTTCAAGTGGTTGTTGAAGAAAAGATCATCGACGCGGCCGAAAGGGTCAACACCCTTTCATTTTCACATTGGACCCATTGGTGGGTTCCCCCAAAGAAAGGCCGCTACTATGTTCATCTCGAGCCCGTTGATGACAATATTGTAGCAAGAAGACTTCGTCGTAAGTATTACCAACGAATGATTAAGGTCTAAAAGGTGCCAGGCACCTTTTGGGACGGGGTGCGACATCGCAGCGATGTCGCTTTATGTTAGTATTCCCTTATGAAAAATCTCATTCCTTTTATTTATCTTCTATTATTCTCATTACTGGCATGTTCTTCTCCCTCAATTAAAGAAGAGCTTCCTAGTGGAGATGGAAAAAGCTATCTTGGCGCTGTTGTTCAAGAAGTAAAAGAGCATGGCGTGGCCATCAAACTTGGGTTTCTTATTCCAGGAGCTAGCGGCGAACGTATGGGAATGAAGTCTGGTGATTTTATAACCAAGGTAAATGGCAAGCCTATCTCTGAATTTAAGAGCCCTCGCAGAAAGGCCTTTACAGATTATATTAAAAACTATCCTCGAAATAAAAAGATAAGCTTTAAACTTCTTCGTTTTAAACAAATTAATACTGTTGAAGGAAAAGAGGTTGCGAACCTTGATTCATTTCTAAGTGAATTGAAAGAAAAGGCGAATATAACGGTAGAAAAAAAAGAGCTGAAGCTAGAGCTAGTAGGTTATTTAGATAGAAGAGTTTACGGAAATGGACCAAAAGTTCTTCCTAAAAATAATAAGGAGCTTCTCCCCTCTTTTATAAAACATAAGGATTCTAAATTTAGGAAGTTTGTAGATAAAGAGATTATTAAAAATAAAAAAGAAAAAGAATACGAAGAGCTCAAGGACACGTTTGCTCTTTTAACCGATCGAGCTGATTTTTATAGACGTAACCTAGTCACATATGTGCAAAAAAACCCACTTGAGCTAGGTCTATTAACTCATAAGTTAAAGAAGAACTTGAGTATAGAAAATTTGGCAGAGCTAATGGACCTAAAGTTTAAAGTCCCCACGGCCAGTACCTACTCTGCTCAAAATGATCCCATTCAATTTATCAAAACAACTTTGAATCAAGTATATACGGAACTTCATTTCGCCTTTAAGGAGATTGAAACTAAAGATAAGAAATACCTTCTTTCTGAGTATCAAAGCATTATCGATTATATCGACCAAAAAATTATGTTAACTGACTTAAAGGATATGGAGAAGTTCGGGCGACTTGATAAAATTCTTCAAAAAATAAACTTTCCCCATCTTATTAAGGCAAGAATTTTTGCCATGAGCTTAGATGATAAAAGCCTCTTTAGGGCCTTAGATAAATTTTTAATTAAAAATAATACTCCTCAACATCAAGTGAACACTCGCTTTGGAAATATTATAATCGGCGGCAAGGGAAATAACTGGTACCGCGGTATAAGCCCCCACTCTACTGCTTTAATTATTGATCTTGGAGGTGATGATCTTTATTCTGGAAGCTTTGCTGGTACAGGTTTTGGAAACCCCTTTAGTATGGTTATTGATCTTGCGGGTAATGATATTTATGAAGCAGCTAGGGCCTGTTCTTTTGGCTGTGGAATCCTTGGTCTTGGAATTCTAATTGATCGGGCCGGCAATGATACCTATACGGGGACAAAGTTTAGCCAAGGGGCCAGCTTTGGCGGCCATGGGCTTCTTATTGACCGCAGCGGCTTTGATAAATATGAATCGGTTTCACAGTCCCAGGCCTATTCCTTTTACGGGATCTCTGCTCTAGAAGATCATCTTGGGAACGATCTCTATAGGGCCAAGCTTTTCTCCCAAGGCTCGGCCGTGGCAGGCGGGGTTTCTCTTTTAAAAGATCATTCTGGTCATGATGAATATGAAGCAAGGGGCCTATTTTTATCAAGCTATGGGACCCATGGCATTTTTAAAAGTTTTTCTCAAGGTATGGGTTTTGGCTTTCGCGGATTTATGTCTGGGGGGATAGGTATTTTAAGTGACTTAAAAGGAAAAGATGATTTTAAGGGGGGAAACTTCTCTCAGGCAGCCGGCTATTATTTTGGATTTGGCATATTTCATAATGGATCAACAGATCAAGATTCTTACTTAGGCTCACGGTATTCACAAGGAGCAACCGCCCATTACGCTGTGGCCAGCTTTCTTGAAGAAGGTGGGAATGATATTTACCGTGGTCGTCATGAGGCCACCGCCAGCATGGCCTGGGACTTAGGGGTAACCTATTTTGAGGATCAAGCTGGCAGCGATTTTTACGATAGCTTTGGAATGACCCTTGGTTCAGCGGCCCAAAATTCTTATGCTTTTTTCCTCGATAAAAATGGAAATGATACCTATAGGGTAAATACCCCTCCCGCTACAATACCCACAAATGAGGCCAGAGACGGAATCAGCCTAGGCTTCTTTTTTGATCTTGCTGGTAAGGATAAGTATCAAAAGGCCCGGAATAACTCCCGAGGTACTTTAGGAAATATTGGTTTCTGGGAGGACTTTAAAAACTCTAGAATAAATCCATTCCAATAAAATAAACATCCGTCGCTCCTTTACAGGTGCGAACTTCATTTTGAGCTGAGGCCACAAAATCTTTAAAGATTTCTTTGATACGATTCTTGGTTTCCTCGTCACAGGAAAACGAAGCGGAAAGATGATAATCACTGGGATCATTTCCCCGCATACTCATATGATTGATGGTTTGAAGCCGCCAATTGATATGATTTTGCATGGACGCTGGGTGAGCCTCTTCAAGGTGTACATTATTTCTAAGCACTTTGATTTGGTCTTTGGATCGATCAATAATTTTCATCTCTGTTAACTTTTTTAATTCTGATTCCAGTTTTACTTCATTAACAAAAACTTTTTTACAGATGAGGGCAGGATTCTCTCTGTATTTTGAAAGGGTAAGAAGCATATGAATTTTTGCGGTAATGGCCTCACGGTAATAGAGATCCACTTCCGACTGGGTTAATTCTGTCGTCTGATCTTTAAATTTATTCACGAGCTTTGATTTATCTTTTTGTATCTTTGTCACTTTTGTTTTTAAAAAAGACTTATGCTCACTATCTCCAGAGTTATTAAACTCACCTAAGAGGAGTAAATAATCGATCTCCTCTTGATTTAATTTGAGATTTCTTCCGATGGCATAAAGCTGTTCTGGGGAGAAGACCGCCGCCTCTTTCATGACCCTTGAGAAGTAGGACCCATGCATTCTGGCCGCGGAAGACAGAGATTTGAAAGAAATACCTAGGGATTTAGAGAGATTTTGAATCAATGGACGATAGTCTAAGTACTCGAAAATATTAGCTTCCATAAGGAAAGAATAGACTAAAAGTTAATTTTTATCAATAAATTAATTTATTTTTAGTCGTTTTTTCCGGTTTTACGCCTCATATTAGCCTTAACAACAAACGGCCCTAAGGCCAAATGGGAGAGAAATATGAAAAAGCTTTTAACAATTCTTGCGGTTCTTACTCTAACTTCAACTTCTTTTGCTCACGAAGGTAAACATCCTCGTCCAGGAAAGAAAAAAGGCGTAGTTGCTGTAGTTAAAGGAAAAAGAGCTATGACAATCTATAACGCTTTAGACGCTGACGTAATCACTAAAGATCGTCCTAAGTTTTCTGCAGACATCAAAAAAGTTGCAGGACTAAGATGTGCAAAGCTTACTAAGAAAGCTGATACAGCGGTTGTTAAGTACCGTTGTGCCCTTAGAGGTAAGAAACTTAAGCCTGGTAGAAGACACGGAAGACGTGGTCTTAATAACTAAGCTTTTGTTTAACTAAGCTATTGAATACAGGGCGGTATCTGGCTGATACTGCCCTTGTATTTTTAGCAAAGCACTGGATTTAAATCCAGAATTGTTCTAAAAGAAGACTGGGAGAGAAGTATGAAGAAGCTAATCTTAATTTTTGCTATTCTAGGTTCAAGTAGTCTACTTGCAAATGACCTTCTCTCTAACACCCCAACCATTGATCTTATTTCAGAAGCGGCCCTTGAAAGTTTAGAGCGGGCCAATAGATTTTCTAGCGAACTTATGTCTGATGATGAAGGTGGCTGGTCTGGTAACGGTGGCGGTTCCCGCGATGAATCCGATAATATTTGGTTTATTGGAAATTCCCCTATTAAATACTGTTTAGCCAAATCACCTAATTTTCCCCTTAAAGGTGCTGCCCTCAAAGAAATTATCGATACAAGTATCACCAAGTGGATGAGTTTTTTTAAGTCCTATGAGCTATTAAATAATAATCTTGCGGGCGGTTTTGAGCATCCTAGAATGAATATGCTTCAGTTTCCAGACGGCCTAAATAGAAAAATGAGCTCTAATTTTAGCTACACCAATGACTGCGACGAAGCCAGATTGCAGTTTCTCTTTGGTCTAGAAAATAAAGTAATCACTAATTATAAAAAATTCGCGTCAGATCATCCCTATGGTTTAGCCGTAAGGCAAAAGTATGATCATAAGAACTTTGCTCACAAGGGTATTATTTGGATTGATCAATTTAGCAGTGACAAAAAAGAAATCGAGCATATTGTCCTTCATGAACTAGGCCATATCTTTGGAATGAAACACGATAGTGTTCCCGTTATGGATGAGAACCTAACCAGCTTACTTGGAAAAAAACCTGAGTTTATCTCTGGATTCCTTGGAAAGATTGAAGCAGACTCTTGGACCTACGGTCTTAAGAAGGATCACCCAATTGTAATGACTTCCACTAAAGGAATGCGCCCAAGACGAAGAAGAATTGAAAATGGACAAACAGAAAAACTCTGCGGCGATAATCCCACCTATACAGCAAATAGAAAGATCCCAAGGAAAGTTTTAAAAGGCCTTAATTTAAATAGAAAAGACTGCCATAAGTTAAGCCTAACCTATTTAGGAGACGTGGGAGAAAGAAGAAGGGCCATCAAGACCTTTACCTTAGAAATTGAAGAGCTTTATTCTAAGAGAAAGGCCATCTTTAAAGGTTATTTTAGAATGACAGAAGGAAGCCGCCCGAAGTTTGAGGGTCCAGGAGTAGTAACTAAGCTTAATATTAAAAAGCCTCTCGGAAATACCCGCAGCACTTTTAACAAACTTACCCTTGAGAAAAAGCCTTCTATGCTTCCTCTAACTGGAACTTTTAATTTAGGAAGAGAGGCCTTCGCAGCAAAGATGACTCAGAATAAAGGTTTAGTTATCGAACTCTTTATTCCCGACGCTAAAGCCTGGTGGACTTTTAAGACTCATTATAATCAAAACTAGAGTTCAAACAAAGTTAACTTAGAAATTCTTTCGTTGTATTGGTCTAACTCTTCTTGTTTTAAGTTATGACTGTTTTCAAGACCTAATAAATATAACCTTTGATAAATCGCCATTCGTTGAGGATAAGTTAAACCATCTTTTAGTTTTAAAAAAGTTTCAGCGACCGTTATAATCTTCGAGCTCAATGACTTTTCTTGCTCTTCATTTAAGCTTTCATATTTGATCAGATAATTCCAACCATATGCCCAGCGCCATGATGTTAACCCTGGCTTTCCGCCAATCGTTACACCGACATCCATAATAAAACCTAAGCTTTCACTTTGAGCCTTTGAAACACATTTATTAAGCTCTTCATCTGCTTTTTTCTTAAGGTCTTCAGGTCCACCATACCAATAATCCACATCGTGGATATAGCAGCAGTGAATCCATTCTTTCTTTGTCCCAAAATGTCTTCCATTTGGAAATGAGGAACACCCATCGGTGCTAAAGTCAGCGATTGTGTTAGTCGGCTCTGCGAAGAGCAGGTAGAATAACTCTTTATTTTTTTGAGCATCAAAACCCATTGAGTATGAGTTCAGAGCAAAAAGTACAACAAGAATTGAAGTCAGAGTTTTCATGTTCTTATTTTAGGTCATAATTTCATCAAAATGACTTTGAGAGTAATCCTTTCAGCCCCTGTTAGAATCTTAGACAGTACTTAAGTAGCTGAAAATAAAGAGTTTTAAACCGTTGTCGGTAGCCTTCCACGGAGTTAGAATCCTTCCATGATAGATATAAGCCAATCCGTCGCTATTCTCATAGACGGTAATAATATTGAGAGAAGTATTCACGAAGTCAGTGATGCTACCATGTTAAATTTTGAAGTGATTATTCCAAAGCTCGTCGTTGATCGTCAGCTTAATCGTCTCGTTTACTTTCGCGAGGGAAAACAAATTTCTGATAAGCTAACTGAAAGACTTCAGCAGCATTATCATGGAAGCGTTAGACCTTGTCATAAAAGCGCCGATATCCCCCTTAGTATTAAAGCAACTCAGCTTGCTTCTAAAGTTGATACCATCGTGATTATGAGCGGTGATTCAGATTATATTGAGCTGGTTCGCCACTTAAAGGCCATGGGAGTTAGAGTTGAAATTGCTTCCGTTAAGCAAACGACTTCTGCCATGCTCTTAGAGGAAGCTGATCATTTCTATGCTTTAACAAAAGATGATTTCTTTAAGTTACCTGGTCAAAAGCAGGGGCAAAGAAGAACTACTACAACTAGGAAAAAACCTACGACAAAAAAAACTAATACATCCCGGAGTAAGAAAAAATGAACAAAGAAGAGATTCTTAGAAGAAATCAAAAGTGGATAGAAACCAAATTAAACAGAGACGGTTCTTATTTTGATAAACTTTCTGAGGGACAATCTCCAAGCTTTGTTTATCTAGGATGTAGTGATAGCCGAGTTTCCCCTGAACTTTTTATGGGTCAAGAACCCGGTGAAGTTTTCGTTCATCGAAATATTGCAAACCTCTTTCACGAATCAGATCCGTCAGTCATGACTGTTCTTCAGTACGCCATCACGGCCCTAAATATAAAAGACCTGGTGGTCTGCGGTCACTATGGCTGCGGCGGTGTTCAGCTGGCCATGGACGGAGCCGATTTTCCATGGCTTCAAAAAATTAAGGACCTTCATAAAAATAATAGTGACGCTGATTTTAAAACTATGGTGGAGCTTAATGTGGTTCAGCAGTGTGAAGAGCTTGAAGAGCTAGATCTTGTCAAAGAGAATGACGTCAAGGTTCACCCCTGGGTCTTTGATTTGGCCTCAGGAAAGATCGTCGATTTAAGCGAATCTTAGTCAGATATTTTTCTTTTCCGTTTTTGAATGAATAAAAACTAAAACTATTGATATTACTCCTAGCCCTAAATGAAGATAGCCTAGGTACTTTCTCATCCATTCCCCTGTAACAATAAGCAAACTTTGTCCAGAAAAGGTCAGAAGAACTAAAGCCCCACATAGGATAAGTCCTGTTTTTTTTCTTTTATACAGATGGATTCTCTTTAGCTTTGTAGAAATATGATCTTTAAAAATTAAACCTATAGAGAAGATAAGTAGAGGCGTTACTAAATAGTGAAACGATTTAACCGTAGTTAAAAAAGGATGACTGCTTATACCCCAGTGTGAATCAATTTTAAAAAAGTTATCGAGAATAAAAATGCTTCCACCGGTGATCCCGGCCAAAAGAAACGAAAGAAAAATAAATTTCTTCTCTCCTTTATTCATTAGCTTCCAACTTCCAAGCCTTTAATACGGCTCTTTTTATTGATTCCGTAGTTAGGGTTGCCCCTGAAATGGTATCGATGCCCTTGATGTTAGCTTTTTTGTTTAAGAAAAAAAAATCTAACCACTTTTTTGGCGCCATATACTTAACGGGTTCTTCGAACTTAAAAGGCTCTAAAGCCACAATGGTGTCCCCATTGAAGGCGATAAACACTTTTTGAAAATGGGTTCTAATTTTATCATTAATTATATAGGCCCTTCCCTTTCCCCAGGGGCAACGAAGATCATACCGTCTATGAATTCGCCCAAGACCCTCAATCTTTCTTTTTAAAAACAGAGTATTCTTTTTAAGTTCACATTTTGGGTTTTCATCTAAAAAGCGAAGGCCATGAATCTCCATGGCCCCCGCGGTAGATAAAGATAATAAAAGAAAGAAAAAGATTTTTAAAAGTTCCATCCCATTCCCAAATTCCAAGAATCAACACCGGTTTTGGCTTTATTTTTTGCGCTTATATAATCAAGCTTAAAAACAATATTATCAACCGGTTTTAGGTTAAGACCGTATGTTATATTAGTTCTCTCTTTTGATAAGTCCTTAGTAAAACCAGCTCCTACTTTGTCTTGGGTATTATAATTTTCGTACCTAATAAAAGGAGTCAGCTTAATATCACTTATATAGTGAAGAACATTATAGCCCAATGAGGCATAGTATCCGCTCATTTGTGAAGCTATTGAGTTTGTTCCTGTAAGGGATTTCTCAAGATTAAGTTTGTCTGTGTTGCCAAGCTTTAATACTGTATACATTCCTCTAAGAGAAAAGCCTTTAAACTTAGAATCAAAGTGCAGATCATAAACATCATGCTTTACATCCGTGGCGACTCCCCCGGCCTTCCCAAAGTAAGCTGAAGCACCTAGAGTCGCTAGACCACCTAAATCGTAATCTAGTCTTGCGACCCAGGCTAAATCTCTGGCCTCAGCTTGACTTGCCTTTTGGCGACCAGATCTAACCCCATCAGATGAAAATCCACTGGCCTTAAGTCCGTCCACAAGAGACAGTCTATAAGTAAGGCCTTTAGCTTCTCCAAAAAAAGAAACTCCTAACTCTCTCCAGGTTGTCGGAATAATCTTACTGTCAATATCGGGTCTATTAACGCTATGGAAGGTTGTAGGTTCATGATAGAGATTTATAATTCCCACTGGGATAAGCATGACTCCGGCCTGAAAATTTAAGGCATTTGAATAATGATAATCTAAGGTTCCTTGCTCCAAAAAGATTTCATCAGCATGCTCAACCTCGATCTCACCGGTTAACTTCCATCTCTCGCTAAAATCATGGCCGATATATAGGATAAATCTTTGGGCATCTAGCTTTGGGTTATTTGTGTTTGCAGAAACTACATTTTTTTCAGTCTTCGATCTTTTGTTAATATAAACAAACTCACCGTAGCCCCCAAAATGGGTTTTTGACCTTGGACCTTGGCCTTTTAGCTCTAGCATTTCCTCAGATAAGGCCTCAAATTTTTCATTCAATTCTTCTAGCGTTGCAGCATTTACTGTAAAAAAACTTAAAAATAAACATAATATTAATAACTTAGACATTAATTTTCTCCAATATAAATAAAAAAGTATGATACAATCAACTTGTGTTTGACTTATCAAACTTTTAAATTAGAATAATTTTAGTGTCAATATTTTAGTTTGATTAACCGAACAGAATGAGTAAGATGTTGCAAAAATTGGAGAAGAAATGGTTATTTGCCTTTGCAAAGGAATCACAGACAAGAAGATAGAAGACCTGGTTGAAAAAGGTCTACCTACTAAAGAGGTTCTCAAGAAGCTCGGTGTTGGTTCTGACTGTGGAATTTGCGTTGTTGATGCCATTGAAAAAGTTCAGGCCAAGGCCAGGTCTAAAGAACGTTCATAATTGACCAATATCTATCAAAAGAATAAAATCCCAATGAAATTCAACTACTGGAGACCATATGAAAGGTGATGCAAAAGTCATTGAAAAGCTAAACGGCGTTCTTACTAAAGAATTAACCGCCATAAACCAATACTTCCTTCATGCTCGTATGCTTCAAGACTGGGGCCTAGAAAAACTTGGCGCCCTAGAGTATAAAGCTTCTATCGATGAGATGAAGCATGCGGATGAGCTAATAAAGAGAATCCTTTTTCTAGAGGGAATCCCTAATGTTCAAAAGCTAGATAAGGTTGTAATCGGTTCAAATATCGAAGAAATCATAGCCGCTGACCTGGCCGTTGAAAATGCAGCTGTTCCCTACCTAAAGGAATGTATTGAAGTCGCTGAAAAGGCTCGTGACTTCGTCTCAAGAGATCTTTTTAGCGATATCCTTGAAAGTGAAGAAGAGCATGTGGACTGGCTTGAGACTCAGCAAGGTCTAATTGAGAAAGTTGGCGTGGAGCGCTATATGCAATCTCAAATAGTAATGGATTCCTAACAATTAACTAGTGCTTTCCTAAAACTTATTGTCTAAGGTTTTCCTGAAATAAACACAGGAGAATCTATGCAAAAGCAAATCGCGCTTATTTTTATCGCCGTTATTGCCTTATCAAACGCTAAGGCCATGGACGCCCCTTCTTGGAGTGGTGACCTTCGTTATAGAAACGAAAGAATCGACCAAGACAATAAGGATGCCCGTTTTAGAAACAGAATTAGGGCCAGACTTAAGGCCGCGGGAAAGGTTCAAGAAGACTTATCTTATGCTTTTAGAATCGCCAGTGGTTCTTCCGATCCCCTTTCAACCAATCAAACACTTGATGGAGGATTTAGTTCAAAAGGGATTAACCTCGACCTGGCCTATTTAAAGTACGCTACAGACTTTGGTCAACTAGTTGCGGGTAAAATGAAAAACCCTTGGGCAAAGCCAGCTAAAACAGAATTAGTTTGGGATGGAGATCTTTCACCAGAAGGACTTGCTTATCATCTTCCTATAAAGATGCTTTTTGTTAACCTAGGTTATCTTTGGGTTGATGAAAGAAGCACAGGACCAGATGCTGTTCTTCAAGGACTTCAGCTTGGGCTTCAGCATGGAGGAGATCTTATTCAATTCACTTTCGCCGCCGCATATTTTGACTACCTAAGTACTCAGGGTGAATCAACTTTTGTTGATACAGCTGACTCTTTTGGAAACTCAACAGACGCCGCTAGCAAGTACGCCAATGACTACAATCTTATAAACTCCTTTATCGAGTTAAAATTTAAAACTAAAATTCCTTTCACATTATTTGCTGACTTCGTAACTAATATAGACCCAAAGAAAAATGATGGCGGTTACCTGGCCGGATTTAATATAGGAAAGAAAATTAAATTTTCTTATAACTATAGAAAAGTTGAAAAGGACGCGGTTATTGGTGCATTTACTGATTCAGATTTCGCCGGTGGCGGAACCGATGCCAAAGGACATGAGCTAGGTCTTGGTTATAGCTTTAATAAGAGAACTAAGCTTGCCTTTAGTCACTTCTTAAATAAAACAGCCAGCCTAACTAACGAAAACTATACTAGAAGCATGTTAGACTTTTCCTTGAAGTTCTAATATTACAAAGTGGAGTGCATAGCTATAAGGCTATCACTCCTCTTTTATGGAAAATAGATTAAGCTCTCTTCCGGATTAACTTCATAATCTCTCTTTTGCCCAAACGGGATCATCTCAAAATCAAATTCTGATTTCTCAAAGACCGTCATATAAATGAGGTAAAAAAGATTACCTAGAAATTCAAGGAATTTTAAAAAAGTTCTCATGATTCCCTCCTTATAAAGAGAATCATGACAAAGAAATATTTAAAAACTAAGAGCTAATTGTTAAAAATCAATCAGACATGGGCCTCGGCGATATTTTGAGCATGAGAGCGAATCTTTCTTACTGCAACCACCAAGTCAGAATAGGTTAATGATGTTAATGGGTCCATCTTCCCTTTGGTCACTCGTTGTAGCTGATTCTTTCGAATAATTTGAGCTCTTTGTCTTAGTTCTTCAGACTTTCGATGCACAATGGTTAAGTCCATATTTTCTGTGGATTTAATTCGCTTTGCAATGCCATGATAAAAGCTTTCCACTTCATCATAAAAGCTAAAGAACTCTTTTTTGGTCTCTTCAGTTAAGATCTCATGTATAGGAGTTCGAGTGGTGTACTTTGCAATTCGCTCTAAATAATCTGAAACTGATTCTAGCTCATCAGCTTCACGCATAAGAGACTGGGCTAAGTTTGACTCTTCAGAAGTTAGGCTGTTTTCTAAAAACTTCACTAGGAAAACTGTGATTTCTTTTTGAATATTATCCGTGATTTGCTCATAGTCGCGAATCTTTATTAAGGTCTCTTCTGGTGATTGTTTAGTTTTTTGCCTAAGTAAAGTTCCCGTAAGATCGTACTGTCGATTGACGATATCTTTCATCTTAGCTACTTCCGCTTCAGCTTGGGCCAAGGCAGTTGCTGGAATTAAGTCTCTTGGATCCCCAAGAACTTCGAGATGATGCTGTTCTTTTTTACCTTTATCGGGCGTAAGTCTAGTTACTAATCGTGCTAGGTGATTAAGAAAGGGAAGAAAAAGTAATGTGGCCGTCACATTAAAAATACTATGCCCAGTGGCTATATGAACGGCAATATTTGGTTTATCTCCAGCTTCATTGATAAAGTTTGGATCCCCTGGAACTAACCAGTCAACCATCTCTAGGTAATAGGGAAAAATAATAAAGATGACCAGAACACCTAGGGAGTTAAAAATGGCATGGGCACGAGCCGCTCTTTTGGCCGTAATATTTGCTCCAACTGATGCAAGAAGAGCCGTGATTGTCGTACCAATATTTTCACCAAGAACTAGGGCCGCTGCTGTTTGAAAGCCAATTACTCCTGAGGCCGCCATGGCGATAGTGATCCCGAGCATGGCCGAGGATGATTGAATAATCATGGTCAAAACACAACCAACAAGAATACAAGCGGCATATGATCCATAATGTGGTTCAGAAAAATATGAAACCATCTCTAAAAATTCAGGCATGGTTCTTAGGGGCTTAAAGGCATCTGACATTATGGTTAGACCATAAAAGATCATCCCTATACCAAAAAAGATTTTACCTATTTGCCTAGTTCTATGGGACTTACCAAAAAGAAGTGGAAAGATTCCAAGAGCAATAAAAAGTAGTCCGTACTTGCCAACCTTTACAGAAATAATCCAACCGGTAATGGTGGTTCCAATATTGGCCCCAAAGATCACACCGATGGCCTGGGTTAGATTCATCAGTCCAGCATTCACGAATCCAACAACCATTACAGTAGTAACGGATGAGGATTGAACGATCATGGTGACCACGACCCCAACCATCACTGAATAAATTCTATGTTTTGTGATGGTATCAATGGCCTTTTTAATGACGTCACCGGCCGCTGACTGCAGGGCCTCACTCATTGACTTCATTCCAAAGAAGAAGATTCCTAGACCACCCAGAACGGTATAGGCCATTTTAAACAAATCCATGGGTTAGCTCGCTTGTACTTAATTTCTAGTACTTAGGAATATACCCGAATTTGTCTCAAGAGATAGAGTAAAGATGAATAATGTAAAATTGAAAGGCTGCGTTAGAATTTGACCTCTAACGCAGCTATTTGAGCTTATTGAGTGATAAAAATTAGTGAAATTGGAAGGGCAAAGAACACTCCGCCAACATATCCAAAGCCAATCATCTTCGTTTTCTCGATTGATTCAGCTAGAGCTTCAGCACATTTAATTGGAATCTCTCTAAGTGGTCTGATTGGGAAGAAAATCAAAGTCCCAACAAGGTTAAAGAGTAGGTGAACTAGAGCAATAGTTAGTCCCGCCATATTTCCAGTTAAGGCCGCAAGAAGTGCTGTGGCCGTGGTTCCAATATTGGCTCCAATAGTTATTGGGTAAACAGCTCTTAGTGAAAGAAGACCTGTACCTGCAAGTGGGATCAATAATGAAGTCGTAATCGAACTTGATTGAACTGAGATTGTAAGAACAATACCAAAGATTATTGAACCAACGGCATTATTAGAAAAGATCTTATTAATAAGATCACCCTTATGGTTCTCCACAAGAACTTTCATTGTTTTAACAATCATACTTAAAGCTAAGATGATGATCACACCGGCAAGAATCATAAGAACCGGTCCTGCCACTTCAGAACCAAAAGTATCTACTGAAAAAGACTTAAGGGCCTTTACAGGTGGCTTGATAGCCGCTTTAATTGGAGAGCTAAACTTGAAACCTCCAACAGATCCGTACATAAGACTGGCCATATAACCAGCTGACTTCTCAATAAATCCAGTGGCTAATTCAATTGGAAGAACGATGATAACCGTTAAGATATTAAAGAAATCGTGAACCGTTGCAGCAGCAAAAGCTCTTTTAAAGTTAGCCTTATCTTTAATGTACCCAAGTGAAACTAAAGTATTAGTTACAGACGTTCCTAGGTTTGCACCCATAATCATTGGAACAGCTCCACCAATAGAAAGAGTACCGGCAGAAACAAGACCTACGATAATGGCCGTTGTAACAGATGAACTTTGAAATAAAACCGTTGCTAGCATACCTGCCATTAAGGCGATAAAAGGTTGGTCAGTCATATCAAAGAGAGTCTTAGCAAAGTCTCCGCCCATCATTTTTAGACCAGTTGATAAACATTTAACTCCAACAAGAAAGACGAAAAGTAGAATCGCTACAGTTATGATTCTGCGGATAACGTCTGGGATCTCACTGTCCTTTAATTTCATGTACATTAGCTTCATTTCTATTGCTCCGATAAGTATGTGTTTCCAAATTTATAGCAACCATATATTGGATTCTGATGAGAAGGTGAGTCTATTTGTTAGGAATTTGTTAGAACGTGTTAAATAGCTGATATTTAAGGGAAAAATAGCTGGAATTTAAGGGGAAAATAGCCGATAAGAATTACATGACTAAAGCAAAAATCCTTATCGTTGAGGATGAAGAAGATATCAGGGACCTGATTCATTTTCATCTTTTTAAAAGTAAACACCAGGTTTATGAAGCGGATAATGGCCCAAAGGCCGTTGAGGAAGCGATTTCAAAGAAACCTGACCTTATTCTATTAGATATTATGATCCCTGGAATTGATGGAATTGAAGTTTGCCGTCAATTAAAGGCCAATAGTGAGACCAAAGATATAAAGATAATCTTTATCTCCGCGAAAGGTGAAGAAGAAGATATCGTCAAAGGCTTGGAGTTAGGTGCTGATGATTATATCTCAAAACCCTTTAGTCCCAAGATTCTAATTGCGAGAGTAAACGCAGTATTAAGAAGAGATGCAAGTCCCGAAGAATCAAAGACCATTGAATATGCTGGCATAAAAGTAGATTTAAATAAGCGAAAAGTTTCTATAGATGAATCTGAAATCAATTTAACACTGACTGAGTTTCAAGTGCTCAGTTATTTGATTGCAACTCCAGGTCATGTATATACGAGAACACAGATCGTGAATAAAATTAGAGGTCATAATCACGCTGTGACAGATAGGTCTGTTGATACTCAATTAGTTTCACTTAGAAAGAAACTTGGAGAGAAAGGTCAGCTTATTGAAACTGTTTGGGGCGTAGGCTACAAGTTTAGAGAAGATGAAACCTAAAAAGCTCTTCACCAAACTTTTTCCCTCTTATCTTTTTATCTCACTACTTGGATTAGTCATCCTCTTATTAATTACTAGGTTTGCTTTTAAAAACTTTTATTTTAATGAAGTTAGCAATAATCTAAATCAAAAATCCCAAATTATTAAGGATGAGTTTATTCCCCTCATCAAGAATCAAAACTTAGAAGCTCTTCAAAAAAGAGTTCAAATCATTGCTAAAAAGTCTGAAAGTCGATTAACTGTGGTACTTCCCGACGGAAAAGTTATCTCAGACTCTCACTTTGAACCTTCAAAAATGGAGAATCATAAATCCAGAGAAGAAATCTCAGGGGCTCTCAAGGGCAGTATTAGCGAATCCATTAGGCATAGTAAGACTCTAGACGAAGAGCATCTCTATTTAGCCTCTCCCCTTATTGATAAGGATAAGATTATAGGGGTGCTAAGAGTTTCAGTTTCCGTAAAGAAACTAAAAACTTCCCTTTTTCTGCTCACAAGAAAAGTTATTCTTTGGAGCCTAATTCTTCTCGTAGTATTAACTTATATTATTATTGTTCAATCTAAAAGAATTAGCGCTCCTATTGAGGATATCACCGCTCTTGTTGATAAATTCACCAATGGCGACTTTGAGAATAAGATCGAACTTCAAGAGACAAGCTCAAAGGAAGTGGCCTCGCTTTATTCCGCTATTGAGTTAATGAGTGAGAGAATTCAAACTCAAATTCAAAAAATCAATAAGCAAAAAAATGAACAGCTAGCCGTTTTTGCAAGTATGCTAGAAGGGGTTATTACAATTTACCCCGATATGAATATTTACCATATTAATAAGGCCGCCCTAAATCTCTTTCAGTATAAACAAGAAGGTCCCATAAAAGGTATTCCCTTAATGGAAGTCGTTAAATCCGAAAGAATTTATAATATGACCAAAAAGCTTCTAGAAGATCATCAAACCGTCGACAATGAGTACGAATACGACTCAGGGTTAATCCTTAATGTTCACGGGACCATTCTTGAATCTGAAAGCACGGGTATGCTAGGGGCCGTTTTGGTTTTTAATGATATCACCAAAATGAGAGAGCTTGAAAATCATAGGAAGCAATTTGTGGCCAATGTCTCCCATGAGTTAAAAACTCCCCTCACTGCAATTCAAGGTTATCTTGAAACTCTTCAGGAAGAAGAAATAGATGATAAAGAGGTTCTTAATAAGTTTCTAGGAATCATCAATAAGCATTCAAATCGACTCAAAACAATTATTGAAGATTTATTGGCCTTAAGTTCTATTGAACGAGAATCTGAAATTGGTGAATTAAAGCTGGAGAATATATCAATCTGGAAGGCTTTAGATAATGCCTTAATCTTTTGTAAAGAAAAAGCTGAATCAAAAAATATTAAAATAAATAAAACCGGGCCTGATCAAGTTGTTCTTATTAATCAGCCCCTAATTGAACAGGCCATTATTAACCTTCTGGATAATGCCATAAAGTATGGACCGGAAAATTCAGAGGTAAATATTGAAACCAAAATAAATGAAAAAATTCTTGAGATCGTTGTTGTGGACAAGGGCCAAGGCATCCCTGAAAAACATCACGAAAGGCTTTTTGAGCGCTTCTATTCAGTGGATAAGGCCAGAAGTCGAGAGCTTGGGGGAAGCGGTCTAGGCCTTGCCATCGTTAAGCATATTGCCCTATCTCACGGCGGTAATGTTCGAGTCCAAAGTACTGTCGGCGAAGGGTCCTCGTTTATTTTTGAGCTTCCAATTAATGAATAAGATTAAGATAAGTATCTTGAACTCCCTTATAAAAAGTTAAATTGGCGTGGTTATTTCCTTCAGAGCCGCTGATATCCTTTCCCTTTATATGAAAATTAAAAGTAAAGCCTTCTCCCCTAGGATCACTATAAGGGTAACCTCTTAAAAAACCTTTTTGGTAGTACACAAAATGCTTTCCAACATTAGGTGCCGTCACAAATTTATTTTTAAGCCTCGGGTCCATACTAAGCATTCCCGAGATCTTTAACTTGGGAAATTGCTTATTAAGAGAGTTCATAAGTCTTTTTGCTGCTGGTCCTCCAAAGCTATGACCTACTAAGATAAGATCAAGCTCTTGCCCAAAAACCTTTTTCCATTCAGAAACACATGAAAAAGAAATAGAACCTGGCTTTCCTTCTTTTGTGTGAGGAAGAACCAAAATATTTGTTTTTTCATAATGCTTTCTTAGGTTTTTGATCAGAAGATTATCCGTCACATAGGCCATAGAGGTGCCGCTTGGAGTTTTTGGATTCTTTCCGGCCAATAAAGCATCATGGTACGAGTAAAGCTTTTTAGCGGCTTTTTTCTTAAAGGCAGCTAAACCTTCAAAGGCCACAACAAGCTGATGAGTTCCACGATCTTTCGCCTCATTCGCCCAATTTTGGCACTTATCTAAGACTTCTTTTTGGCCGTCCCCTGGAAGTGGTCTTTCAGTAGAATAAATAGGTAGTGATAAAAGGCATACGCCTAGTAGTGATAATAGTTTTCTCAAGTCTGTCCCCTTTTGATAGAAAAACCTTATCAAAATGAGAAATTTATTGGTTTTTTTCAGAAACTAGAGAATTTATTTCCCAACATCATGGGCATTATTTTAATCGTGACGAACTAGAAGTCGATGATAAGAATCCCTTTTGCTGGGTCTTGTTCCGCTTTAATCCTCTCGTTAAACCTTTCTCTAACTTCCGTATAACGTGAGTAAGCCTCATCTCCGAGAATCTTTCTTAGGCGGTCGTAATATTCATCTAAAACTTTCTTCTCAAAAATCTTCTCATCTTCACTGGGGCGGTAAGCGTAGTTATCTCCATGCTTGGCCACCATTTGCTCGTGATACTCTTGAAAGGCCGCAAGCTTTTCTTCTTCAAAGCCTTCTCTTAAATCTTCGTACTGACCTATGACTTCTTTAGATAATTGCAGCTCTTGCTTAAATAATTGTTCTAAAGTTTGGCCCCATTCATCCTCGATTTTTTCAAAGTATTCTTCAAGCTCTTCCATCTCTTCTTCAGTAAGTGGAACATTATTAACTTCTTCTTCGTCAATTTGCGCGAGCTTATCCTTTTTATCTATTTTAGACTTAGTACTTTCAGCAGAGTTTTCAGAAGGTTTTGTAAAGGGATCGTTAGCCTCTTCCTCATCATTGATGGGAAAAGACCTCGTAGGCGCAAAGCCTTTAGGATTGGCCTCAGAAGTATTTTCTACTCCTTCATTACCACTTAAGAAAAATATGATGAGCCCAATAACTAAGGCCGCTGCTAGGATTCCCCACTTCATGGGGGGATTCTACACAAACAAAAAGGCCCCGTATAGACGAGGCCAATTCTTATATTTATGCAGTTTGTCGATTAAAGACTAGTAGTCCCAGTCGTCTTCCCAACCGTAGTCGTCTTCGTAACCACCGTCGTAATAGTCGTCTGAGTCATAATCAGTTACGTAATCATCGTAATCATTGTGATTTCCGAAGTCGTAATCATCATAATCGTTTGAACCATAATCTTCAGACTCGTTGGCATCTGACCAGAAATCATCTGAGTAGTTCCAATTATAATTATAATTTGAATCTCTGTTGAATTTCTCAGAACAGAAATAACGATAGTTATTTTCGTATCTGTTCATTCTATCTCTTACGTCAGCACACATATCGTAACCAACTGAACAAGAGTAAGAGTGAAAAGTTCTCTCTGTTCTATTGTTACGACCGTCTACTAGCTCGTAGTCACAATTATCAGAAGTAGAGTAACGATGACGGTAACCATTGTAGATAAAATACGGATAACCATCATGCCAATAGTAACCATTTGTTCTTTGGTGTCTTACACGAACCCAACGATTCCAATAAACATATCTGTATGGAAGCGTATAGTGGTAATACATTGCACGTGACCATCTGTTGTGATGAGAAGTTGTGTATCTGTAAGGCACATGAGTGTAGTAAGTATAAGTGTATGAAGGCATCCACCATAGAGGTCTATGAGCATGTCTTCTATGTCTTCTCCATCCCCAAGAAACATCCCAAGTCACTCTTCTATGCGGTCTTCTATAACGAGGACGCTGCGGAGGTCTTGGACGAGTCCAGTCTGGACGGTGAGGTCTAGGACGATTAACGTTTCCAGGTCTTGGTCTGTTTGGACGTGGACGGTTTACGTCTGGTCTTGGACGGTCTGGACGAGGACGATTAACGTCTGGTCTTGGACGGTTTGGACGAGGACGGTTTACGTCTGGTCTTGGACGGTCTGGACGAGGACGGTTTACGTCTGGTCTTGGTCTGTTTGGACGAGGACGATTAACGTCTGGTCTTGGACGGTCTGGACGAGGACGATTTACGTCTGGTCTTGGACGGTTTGGACGAGGACGATTAACGTCTGGTCTTGGACGGTTTGGACGTGGACGGTCTACTCCTCCATTTCCAGGTCTGTTTGGACGTGGACGATTAACTCCCCCATTTCCTGGTCTGTTTGGACGGTTTGGTCGTGGTCTATCACAATTAGGCCGTCGGCATTTTTCAACTGAGTCTTCAGCTGATGCTTTTTCAATAACAATGTTACCCATTGATAGGGTCGCCACTGCCATAAGCATAAGTGTAAACAATTTCATGGTTCTCTCTCCCCTTTAGAAATTCGTTTTGTTTTTGGCGCGTTAAATAAATAACCCATAATGAGTATCTTGCGCTGGGCCCAAGCGCAAAGAAAAATGCTGTGACCGGCCATTTGTGAAAAATCTTACAATTTTGCTTAAGTAAAGAGAGTTGAAATTCTGCTTTATTTTTGAACACTTTACGCGTCGCGCATATTTTTAGCCAACTTTGATGACATTATTTTTTTTCATTGTGGTTCAAAATGGCACCTATTTAGGGGCAATTGGATCGAAGTTTTCAAAGATAATATTAGCCGTTTTTCCCTTTAAAAATTGCTGCTGACTCTTATTAGTCACCACCCAAGCAATAAAAGGAATCCTCATTATAGTTTTAAAAAAGAAAACGGAAGGGTACCAAAGTTTATTCCACTCAAAACCAATATAGTGAGGTCTTATAATAAAAGCGAAAACTAAACTTTTTAAAATCAATTTTTGCCAAAAGCTTATGGCCGCATCGTCATATGAGCCCGCTAAAAGTCCTCTTGGAACTTGCGGCGCAAATCTTTTAAACCAAAGTAAAGTGAAAGGGTTAAAAGATTGGACACAGTAAATTCCGTGATACTCTCTTAAAAGGTTATATACGGAATGCTCTAACCTTCCATCGTGCTTTAGACACTTAAGCTCTATGACGAGAGGTACCTCTCCATCAACTAATTTTAAAACCTCTTCCAAGGTTGGAATCTTTTCTTCAGACTTTAAAAGCTTTAATTCAACGACATCTTTATATTCTGATAAATAAATATCGCGATGGTATCCTGTCATTCGCTCAAAGGTATCATCATGAAAAACAAGAGCGGTTCCATCGTGCATAATATGAACATCCAGCTCTATAGGTAAGTTCTTTTCAATACAGGCACGAAAAGAAGATAAGGAGTTCTCGGGAATATTTTCCCCTTGATGAAGCCCCCTATGAGCAATCGGATGTTTTAAATACCAGTCATCTTCCCAATTCATTTGTACTCTCAAATATTTTATCCGCCGAAGAACTCACAAAGCCTTCAAAGCGTTTTCCATCTTCTTTATTATGCCTAAAGGCAAATTCATAATAACAAGAAGGAACTTCTAATTTTCCATCATTAAATTCTACCACGGACTTATCGGCCATAGTAGAAGATTGCTCTAGGTAGACTTCTGGAGATCCTTTTATTTCCCCTCCAGAAGAGTTTAAGATAAAGCCTTTTTCTTTGAGGAATTTGTTCAACTTCTCCAATTGATCAAACTTCTTTAGCTTATTAACAAGAACTGTGAAATGATTTGGCTCAAATCCCCAAGCATAGACCCATGAGGCGTACTCACTCTCCTTGGCCAATAACTTATAGTCTTCAGTTGTGATACCCCAAAGTCTTTTCTGTAAAAAGAGCTCCTCAACTTTCGTTCCTTTAGGAATCTCGGAAATTACTTTTTTAATAATATCCTGACTCTTTAAGCTAAGTTTTTCGACCAGGAGCTCACTGATAAAAACTTTTGGAAATCCTATTTTTTCATAGTGCGTGGCCTGAACCTTCTTAGCTGGAAATTCATAAGAATCTTTTTTTACATAGCCTAGATTTTCAAAAAAAGCCCCAAAGTCAGAAACATTTATTCCTTTAAAATTAAAGGTTCGAAGAGCAATATGATCGTTCACAATCAACTCTCCTTCATCTTTTAAGAGGGTTCTTATTTTTTTAGCACTAGGAGTACTTGAAAAATATCTTTCTTCGGCCCAAGTAAAGAACTCGTTTACATTCATCTCTAGCCTAACCGCTTAGCTGAAATCCAATCGGGAACTTTTCGCCCAAACATCGCATCAACTAAAGTCTTTCCAGAGTTAAAGGCTAGGCCTACCCCATGGGCCGTAAAGCCACCCACAAAATAAAGCTGAGGATCAGTGGGAAGAGCTCCCACCATGGGCTGCCCATCAACACTAAAGCCCATAATTCCGCTCCAGCGATGAGTGATTTTAGCTTTTCTAACGGCAGGAATATGAGTTTGTAAAAATTCTTCCAGTGCTGATTGAATTGTATCAGTGGTCTGATCGCTATAACCAGTTTCAACGTCTTTTTGAAGCTGCCTAAAGCCCCCGATGAGCATCTCACCTGTTGGAAGTTGCCTAAAGTAATCTAAGACAAAATTGGCGTAGCAAGCAGCTTCCATAAACTTAGGGACAGATTCCGTCATCAGTATTTGCCCTCGAGTCGGAAAGATTTTATCCGCAAAAAAGTCATTCACTAGTGGAGAATAACCGTTAGTTGCATAAACAACTACCGGAGCTTCAATACGATTCTTTTTAGTGTAAACAAGCTTATTTCCATTTTCTGTTTCGATCTTGGCAACTTCATGATGTTCAAAGAACTCAACAGAGTCTCCGGTCTGCTCAATTTTTTTTCTAATTCCTTGGAGCATCTTTAAAGGATGAACAGTGGCATCGTCTACGTACTTGATTCCACCCACAAAACCTTCTGCTCCTAGGCGTTTTTTGATATCTTCCGCCACGACTCTTTCAACATTAATATCAAAAGAGTTCATCAATTCGGCAGAGGCCTGAAGCTCCTTAAATTCTGTCTCTGTAGAAGCTAAGGAGAAAGATCCATTATGCTCAAAGAGGTAGTCTTCTTCATCGTCGCAAATAATATTTTCTTTTAAAAGATTAAGATTGGTTTCGCTAAATCCCCAAATAGAAGCGGCTTCTTCTCTTCCATGTTTTTCTACTAGCCTATTAAAATGTTCCACTGAACCACAAGTTATAAACCCGGCATTTCTTCCAGAAGCCCCATCACCGATTTCATATTTTTCAACTAGGGCAATCTTCATTGAGGGATCTTCTTTTTGCATCCAATAGGCCGTAGAGAGACCGGCAAAGCCTCCCCCAATAATCACCACATCTTTAGTTACTTTTTTCCCAAAACCTGAATCCTGCCAATAAGAAACGCTCATCCTTTCTCCTAGATGTATTTAATCATCTCTACCCCTGTGCAAGTGCAAGCACGAGGCTTACATCGGACACATTCGTAGGGAACTTCTAACCAAAAATTCTTATGCTCTTCTACTGCTTCAAAACCCATTCTTTCTAAATATATTCTTGAACTATTCCCCGGTGACTCGGCCCAAGAGTGACAAAGTATAGCCTTGGCCCCAAGCTTCTTTAAGACTTCAATACTCATGCTTGAAAGAGTCTTTCCGATACCCATTTTTTGAAAGTCAGAGCTCACAAATAAGCTTTTAAAGTAGGCCACTTCAGCTCTTGGGACCTTCCATTTATTGGGCGAGATTTGCTTATAGGCATTTGACCACTCCCCAGGGGCATGAGTTAAGCGAACCCCTGCTATTTTATTTTCCACTCGAGCTATAAAGCTAGCCCCATTAGAAAGTTCAAAAACATATTGGAGCTCTTCTGGGGTATAAAAATTCTTCCCGCTCCATCGATCAAAGAAAGAAATAACTTCGGCAATATCACTCTCTTTAAGAGAGGAATAAAGAGGTGTCATTAGCTTTTCATATTTTCCATTTTAACTTCACAGTTTACATCATCATGGTTCTTAATCATTTGAAAGGCTGACTGGAGGTCATCAATTTTCTTACCCGTAATTCGAATCTTCTCATCAAGATAAGCCGAGGTAATTTTCATTCCAGAATTTTTAACAATTTTATTAATTTTTTTACCAAGCTCTTTATCAATTCCACTTTTAAAAAGAATCGTTTGTTTGACTTGCTGATTTCCAGAAGGCTTTACATCTTGCGGCTCTATGGCCTTTTGCCCTATTCCCCTTTTTCCCATATTCTTTCTAAAGATTTCTAAGGCCGCGCCTATTTTATAATCGTCGGGAGCGGTTAGTTCGATAAAGCTATCTTTTAGGTCAAAAGTGATTTTAGCACCTTTAAAATCGTAGCGATTTCCAACTTCTTTTTCTGTTAATTGGATGACGTTTTTAAGCTCCATGACGTCGAGCTTGGAAACTAGGTCAAATGATGGCATGACTACCTCGTTATGCTGATTAAATAACAAGGTAAAATAGTAAACTAGATTAAAAAGAGGTGTCTACTTACTGTAGGACTGAACCAGGGATTGTTCCTGTAGAGTCCATATCATCCACTGCGCTAAGCACAAATAGAGGGATATCACCTGCAAATCTCTCGTCATCTAGAATCTTAGCAATCTTACGAAGGGCCTCTTTTTGAAGGCGAAGAATCTCTCTTCTTCCCTGCTCATTTACTGATTCTGAGAAGTTATAATAGAGGTTTGTCTTTGGTCCAGTTTGAGTTCCTGTTTTTATAAAGTTAGCGACCGACTTAAAGTTCTTAACAAAGAGTTTATGATCAAGACTAAAGCCTACAATCTTAGCGTGGTAGTGAACCTGACCGCGCTCTAGTTTTTCTTCAATCAAGTCTTCTTTTTTAAGGTTATAGATCTTTTCTTCACCGACTAGACCAAAAAGTTCTCTAATCTTTGACTGAGCTAATCCACATCGGTTCGCTGCTAATTTATAAATAAGGTATGAAGTCTCATCTTTTAAAACTTCATTTAGTTTTTGATTATAAACATAATCAAGTTCTTCAGCTTCAAAGATCGAAAATCCTTCGCTTAGAACTTCAGCAAGAGGTCCCGGGTACATATCCGCAAGAGTCCTTATATTTCCTTCTTTATTAATTGTTGAAAGAATATCAACAACAGTAGTTAAAGTAGGTGTGGTCTTTACCTGACCATTCATAATTCTTCTTAATGTCGGTTCACTAACCGTACATCTTTTAGAAAGACCGTTAAGAGAGATTCGAGTATGTTTATCAAGATAACCTCGAATAACTTTTTGAAGTTCTGAAATGACAGTTGGCTTAGCAGCTGGCTGAATCTGTTCTGTTGTTATTTCTGACATCGTACCCCCATAATACTTCTTGGTATTTCTTCTTCACCAGTTAGATACCGAGCCATTGCTGGTCTAATCCCTAATTGTCTCTCAACAAGATTCGGTCTAATTCGAAGTGTATTTAATCTCTGTGGTGTTATATTTACAGTTGTCATAACTCTTCCAGTTCCTGAGCCTTCGCCGCCCATATAACCAGAGCCTGAGCCTTCGCCGCCCATATGACCTGAACCAGACCCTTCGCCTCCAAGGTGACCAGAGCCAGACCCTTCTCCACCTAATCGACCGGAGCCAGACCCTTCTCCGCCTTGGCGAAAAAAGTTTGATTCTCTAAATTCATTATTTCCATTATTAACATTTCCATTATTACAATCGGGCGTATCGTAATAGATCATTATTGACCTGATACGATCTCCGTCTTGTCCCCAGCGTCCCTCTTGGGCCTGCTTAGGAGAAATTGTTTCATTAGTTATTGAGGTGATCCCTTCTTGATGAAGAGCTCCATAGAAAAGTCTTTCCTGTAATGTAGCTTCTCGAGTTACATACATTCCGTGATCTCTTTCAATAATCTCTTTTTCACACTTTGGAAAAGTTCTCTTAGCAACATACTTATCTCTATAGTAGCGAGTAAAAATACGACTATTTCCTAAGTGAATTGTTTCTTTTAGATACATATGTCTTTTAAGTACTTCGCGAACAACGTACTCGTCTTCGCACTCTTCTAGTGACTGTCTTCCATCAGGTCCGATAATGTCGCAGAATTTTCTGCTAGCAACTTCGATATTTTTGGGACGGATATATCCACTGTCTACACAGTGATCGACAATATTTGTACGAACATAAGTTCCGTCTCCAGACTTATAAATGATTAAGTCATCTCGGCCAGCATGGGCGGAGCTAACAAGACATAGCAATAGGAAGGATATTAAAATTTTCATCTATATACTTTGTAGAGGTTTTTGACGCGGGGTTCAAGGAATTGGGTAATATACCTGTAATTTTGTTCGTCGTGTCACAAATCTAACACCTGATGACGAAGTATAAGCTACTGAAAGTACGATAAATTACTTCGATACTTACACTATGACGAAGGATCTTAAGAAGATCAGCTATATATTTTTCAATTAAACAAGAAAACGACTACATCGAAATTACGGAAACTTAACAAAGTTCTGACAACGAATCTTGTTTGAAATTCTAATCTGAATATATCAACGACGGAGGAATCAAATGCTTAAGTCTCTGCTTTTAATAGTTTTTCTTAGTATTTTGGCCCTCGGTCCCAATTGGGCTTACTCAGGGGTTTCCAACAACTCCAACACACTCTCCCTCTCTCAACTAGGGAACCCCTGAGAAGACCTTTCCCCTAAATTTCCTTTTTATCCCGCCACCAAAAAAGGAGTGTGAAGTTGATGGCATTGCTAAAAGAAAAAGCTCCGTAAACTAAGCAAACCCAACCCACAGATTGCATAAGCTCTTTTCCAAAACTTAATCCAAGGATGGCAAAGGCCAATGGTGCATTTTGAATTCCTACTTCAAGAGAGATGGTTCTTCGATCCCTTTTTGGAAGGCTAAAGACTCTCGCTAGAAGATTGCCAAAAACCATGGCCAAAAAGCATAAAAGATAAATAGCCCCATAAGTTTTTAGGTTATGGATATTGATGGCATCTTTTAGTTTTGGTATCCAAATCGCAACCATCAAAAGAATCATAAGATGCCCAAAGCGAGTGGCCCACTTTTCAATTAAAGAGGCCTTATCCTCGAATTTAAAGCGTACAAACATCCCAACGAGTATAGGAAAAAGAGCCGCTAGTAAGGTTCCAAACATTTTAATAAATGGAATAGAGAGTTCCTTATCTCCAAAGTCCATATATAAAGACAATAAAAGGGGCATCATTATAGTAGCTAAAAAAGTGGTGGCGATTGTAAGACAAACAGAGAGAACCACATTGGCCTTAGCAAAGAAACTAAAGAGATTAGAAGTCGAACCCCCTGGAGCGCAGCTAACTAAAATTAATGCCAAACCAATTTCAAAAGGAAGAGAGAATACTTTATAAATTCCAAAAGCAATTAGGGGCATTAAAAGAAATTGACCGCAAATACCTATGAGGAAACTTTTCGGCCTGATTAAGGTTGTTTTAAAATCTTCGAAAAAAAGTGAGCACCCAACCGCAAACATGAGGGCAAATACCATCAGGCCCATAAGAGCCTGTTCAATTAGTGAGAATTCTGACATAGGAAAATTCTAGAGGGTCTTTAAGAACATGATAAGTTCTTTTTTCTCAGCTGGAGAATACTTTTCTGATCCATCCTCATTTATAAACATCTTATAATGCCCTGAATTGGATAGTCCGGGCTTTCTGGTATCAAATTTAGCCTCTTTCTCTTCATACCACTTTTTAGGAATATCTCTTCCAGTGGGGTACCCAACACATTCAGAATCATAATCAGTCTCTGGATCTTCAGCTGGTCCTTGATAAAAGATAACAGTTCTATCCTTTGGCTTACTTAGAACATCACATAGAGATGGAGCCGAGTTGTTGTGAAAATAAGGATAACGTGCAAAGACACCAACAAGTGGCGGTGGCACATAACCTTTTTGCGGAACGACTTTTGTTTTCATCCATTTAGAAATGGCCAAGCGGTTTAGGTCCTCAGAAAAATGCTGCATCCCCATCCACCTATTAGGATCGGTTCCCACATCTTTAACTCTCGTCTTTTTAGGATAGACCACTTTAGCCGTAGTTAGTTGCTCTTCTAATGTTAGCTCTTCTGAACCAGGCAAATCCCAAGTTTTATCATAAGCACCATGGCATTTAGCGCAGCTTTTCTTAAAATGTTTCTGACCTCTTTTGGCCGAAGGAAGATCAATGGATTCTGCTGGAAAGAAATCAGTCCACTTAGGAGCCTCTGTTGCAAAGACAGCTGCCGTTAGCTCTTTAACCACCTGATCGTTTTCCTTCATCCATTTCTCAAGTTTCTTTAAGTCCGTTCCCCTACCGATTTCATTCCATAAAAAGTTTGTATAAATAGGATTGCCACTAACAATAGAGCCATCTCGAAGCCAACGAGTCTTGTATTTAAGATTCCACCAAACACCTGGCTTTGAGTCGGCCACAAAGTGCTCAAGGGCATTGGGTCTTGGGTTTTTTTGAAGTTTTTTATTATAGGTGGCGTAGGGGTCTTGATTTCTTTTTGCTAAGGAAAGAGCCACCTGAGCTAGAGAAGAATCAAGTCCTAAAACCTGAGGAGCAACTGCCCCAATGGCCATAATATTCTTTCTGGCCTCACGATACATTTGCGTTTCACCCTTAGTGGCCTTAGCCCCTACCTTAAAGAACCCTGGTAATAGTTTTGGAACATGTTTTTGACCCATGAGAAAGAATTCATTGGCCCTTGGCCTTTTATTATTAAGACCAAAAACTGTTTTGCCAAAAAGCCTTGTGGAATGGCAAGTAGTACAGCTAAAAGTTAAACCGGTTTCTCCAAAGCGCTTCATAAAGGTAGCGCCCATGGGATAGTCTGGTTTTTCATCATTTGGATAAGGGATCTTAAAAATACCAGTGGCATCCTCTTCGTTAAAGTCATTAAGACCAACCCACTTATACATATCGTCCATGGACTTAAAGCCTAGAGATTTTCTGCCAATATTATAGATCCATCTTCGAATAGGATTTTTCGTATCCGCTTCCACCACTCTTCTGGTCGCTTCATATGGAAGTAAGGCTCCAGTAACGGTCACGGGATAAGAGCTTGCATGAATCTTTCCAGCGCGGTTTACTTTTTTAAACTCATCACCTTTTAATTCATAGATGTTTTTTCTTGAACCACTTTCAGGTAGTCTGGCATTTTCCGTCCAGTCCGGCCCAAAGGCATTTGCTGAGGCAGAAAACAAAGTTGTCACAATAAGAAGTGGAAAAATCATAGATAAAGCATGCCACTTAAAATTTCTCGTAGAAAGCATAGAATTCTTAAATCTTTGAACACTGACTTTTGTCATGATCTGTCCTACTGATTAATACTCGTTCTTCTAGAGAAGTAGTAAACTTGATCAAAAACCGCGCGATTCAGTGCAAAGAGAGCGACGGCTTTTATTAAGGCCGCTTTAGGGTTTAAGGCCCCCATACAAAGGGTGTTATAAATATATAAAGATACAAAAGTATCCTTTGGAAGCATTAACGCTCCATAGGCCGCATGAAAGGCATACCTATCCGATCCAGCATTACCCGTCGCAATAAGATCACCTTTTTGCTCATCATACATCTGCTGCATGATTGAAGTTAGAAGAAGGTTTTGAATAGCCTCATCTTCTAAGTCTTCGCTACTTAAACTATCCCAATCAACAGACTTTCCACTAATAGGTTCTAGGATTTTTCCATCACCTTTTAGGGGCTCGCCGTTTTCTTTATATTTCTTAACCGTCTCAACAAATTTTTCCTTAAATTTTTGATACAGATTTTTATCGTCCATATACTTACGAAGTTTTTCGATTTCTGCTTTCCTATTTGGATCATTCATTAGTTTTTCCAGACGAGCCTTTGCTTCCTCATCTGAAATTCCAAAAAGAGCCCCATAGGCCACCATATCAACGAGACCAGTTCCTCTACTAAAGAAATACTTCTTAAGAGCAAGGGCCACTGGAGTATTCTCCGGGTTTGAAACAATTTTCGAAGCAACTAGTCCAACAAGAGTACCTACGGTTAACTCGTAACCAAGCCTTCCAATCCACTTGGCATCAACATCTCTGTCCCAGTTTTGATAGGTATAGGCCCCAATTGAAGAAGCCAGACCAATCCCGATGGTGAACTTTTTAAAGCTCTGAGCAGCGGCTTTTCTTTCAGGAGTCCACTTGGTGGAACGACAGCCATAAGTTAATCTTTCGTATTTTTTTGAATACTCAAGCATTTCTTTTGAGACTCTCGCCTCTACTTCAGACTTTGGAATCCCTGGATTTTCTAATTCAATCTCTTTTGTTAACTTACGGGCCTGTTTTTCATTACCTTTGGCCACAATCTTTTGAATTTTTTTATGTTTTTTAATAAGTTTAGAAGTTGGTTCTTGGCTGCCAAGCTGATCAAGATCTGCAATAAGCTTAAGCCTATTCTTTTCGTTTAAACTATCAAGAAATAGTAAGAAAGATCGAAACTCTTCCTTATCTGGTTTTAATTCTGCTGAGCTTAGTTTTGAATCTAAAGTTTTAAGAACTTTTTCACTTAGCTCAAGGTCACTGGCCTCTTTAAGGGCCCATGACTTAAAGCTTTGCGTCTGACTAACTTCATTAGTCTTCACGGTTAAAAAACCATTCATAAGGTCTATACAACTAGTTGCATAAGCCTTTGGCATGTTAGCCCATAGAAGCGACGCTATGGCTAATCTAGCTAAGATCGAAATCATTTACTCCCCTCTAATATTCCAAAGAGAACCTATCAGGTGATGGAATTTTTCCGAAATACCAATTAATGATTCCGGAATTTTTACAGGTGCGCAGCGCGTCAAAAGCTAAAGTATTTTCAATAGCATAGAGGTAAATCTTTAAAATTAGATAAGTTCTCGTCTAGAATAGAATTCAATATATGAACGACACTAAAGATAAACTGATTAAGCTAATTGGGGTTATGGGGCTCTTTATAGGACCTCTATATCTTCCCATTCTTTTTCCCCATGTTTTTGCCATGGGAGAATTTGGCCTTGGTGAAATTTTGGCCAGCGGCTCTTTTTGTTTTGCCATCATCGCCTTTTCTGTTTGCGTTCTAATGGGGATGATTAGGTCAGAAAAAATTATTCTCTTCTGTCTTTCGCTTTATATTTTATTAGGGGCTGAGCTCGCCGGGAGATTAATTATTAAGTCAAACCCTGTGGCGTATGAGGCGAATAAGGCCTGGGCCAAGAGCACATATCCTAACGGAGCTGAGTTTCAGGGTCACCCCTTTTTACAGTTTTCAGGTTCCAATAAGTGGTACCGTGGTTTTCCTACAAAAACTCCAAAGAAAAATAAAACCGTTTCTCGAGTTGTAACTCTTGGGGGATCTACTACGGCCTCTGGTTATCCTAATAAGCTTCAAGAAATATTTAATGATAAAGCAGAAGTTTTAAACTTCGGGCAGGCCTACTTCACCTCCACCCATACAATGATTAATTATTTTTTAAACGTTATTGAATTAAAGCCAGACTATTTAGTTATTCATCAGGGATGGAATGATAATGTCGTTAGAAATACAGATGACAAAACTTTTAGGTCTGACTATGCTCATGCCCTTAAGTCTTGGGAACTTCCTTTTATCCCTGACTTATATTTAATTAGGTTTTCGGCACTATATCGCCATTTAAAGCATAAGCTAACTCCATACCCAAGCTGGCGCTTTATAGACTCAAACTTAAAAATAAAAAGACAAGAAACCACCGAAAATTATAAGGACCTGAAAGAGCTTATTCCTTTTAAAAGAAACCTTAGGGCCATCATCACTTCGGCCATGGCCAATAAAACGAAAGTCGTTTTGACAACTCAGCCCTTTGTTTCAAGTGGAAAAAACTTTGATCCTGGAATGGCCAGGCATATAGAGCAATGCAATCAGATTATGAGGGACTTAGTTTCAGAATTTAAGCCCCATGTTCTCTTTGTCGATTTATACAAGTTGATGCAAAAAAAAGATGATTCCATCTTTACAGACTTTGCCCATGTTAATGATAGTGGTCTTGCGATAAAGGCCCAGCATATTGGCCAGGCCATATCAGAGGACTTAGAAGCGGCTAAGTAAGACGGTCTTAGGTGTTAAGGCAACAATCCCTTTTAAGTCAGGTCCATGAACTTGCCCTGTTAAGCAAGCACGGGCCCCCATAAAAAGTGGTTTACCTTTTATTTTCAATTCCTTTTTAAGGTAATTCATCCACTCACCAACCTTTTCTTCAGAGACGAAGTCACCTTCAAGTGATTCTAGCTCTCCCTTTAAGTAAGCTTGAATTTGTGGAGTTGTCTCCCAACTCATAGCCTCTTTATAGTCTTCAGAATCACTGGTTCCCTCATTAAAAAGAACAGAGGTCATTTCATCGAGTTCAGTTATAAGTTGAATTTTTTCTTTGAAAACGCCTAGACACTTATTCTGCCAGTCAGAATCTTGAGTTCTAAATTTACTTTCAGCAGGTAAGGCCTCAAGGGCATGCTCAAGAAGTTTATCTTCTGGAAGAGCTCTTAAATGCTGTTCATTAAAAAACTTTAGTTTTTGAATATCGTAAAGAGCTGGTGACTTGTTAAAACGAGAAGCATCAAACCCTTTTTCTAATTCATATACATCAAATATATCTGTCTCTTCAGGATGAGACCATCCAAGAAGGCAAAGATAATTTAATAGAGCCGCTGGCAGATAGTGTTGATCTTTATATTGCCTTACAGAAGTGGCTCCATGACGTTTAGAAAGCTTTTTTCTATCTTCACCAACAAGCATTGATAGATGAGCAAAGACAGGAGGTTTAGCATCAAAAGCCTCATATAAAAGGAGCTGTCTTAAAGAATTATTTAAATGCTCTTCAGACCTAAAGGCATGAGTGATTTCCATTTTCCAGTCATCCACAACACAGCAGAAGTTATAAACCGGATAACCATTGGCCCTAAGGATAACAAAGTCACCAACCATATCTGGGTAAAACTTTACCTCTCCTCTAACCATATCTGTAAAGCTAACTTCTTTTTGTGGGTTCTTAAATCTGATAACGTATTCAGCTCCCCCATCTACTTTTGCTTTAGCTTCGGCCGGGTCTAAATTTCTATATTTTCCATGATATGTATGAGGAGCTTTTTTTTCTGCTTCAGCTTCTGCCGTAAGTTTTTCAAGTTCTTCTGAAGTTAAAAAACAAGGATAGGCCTTTCCTTCTTCAACAAGCTTCCAAGCTAGCTCTTTATAAAGCTCGATTCTTTCTGATTGGCGGTAGGGGCCATGGGCACCTGGTTTATGAGGACCTTCGTCAAATTCTAATCCTAGCCATTTAAAGTCTTCCAATAAAGAGTCTTCGTACTCTCTTTTAGAGCGCTCTTGATCTGTATCTTCAACTCTAAGAACAAAAGTTCCCCCTTGGGACTTTGCAAAAATTAAATCGTAAAGAGCGGTACGGGCACCACCGATATGCTGGTGACCTGTTGGGCTTGGAGCGTAACGAACTCGAACTGTCATATTCTATCCTTTAAAAAACTAATAATTTTTCTTCTGTCATCTCTTCCATGGCGTAGCGAATTCCTTCGCGGCCAAATCCACTTTCCTTAACTCCGCCGTATGGCATGGAGTCCACTCTAAAGCCAGGAACATTATTGATCATAACCCCCCCAACTTCTAATTCATTAAAAGCTTGTTTCATATGGTCTAACCTATTTGTAAACACACCGGCCTGAAGACCAAATTTAGATTTATTGACTTCTTCAAGGGCGTGAGAAAAATGCCCAAATTTTTGAAGTACAGCAACAGGTCCAAAAACTTCTTCACAAACAATTCGCAATTCATTTTTGGCATCAGAGATTAAGGTTGGCTTATAAAGACCATGCTCTTCATCAAAGGCCTCACCACCGCAGTGAACTTGAGCTCCTGCATCCACCGCTTCATTGACCCAGTCTGAAACTCTTGTCATATGAAGAGGGTCAATTAAAGGTCCTACAATTGTAGCCGGATCATGAGGGTCCCCAACTTTTAAGGATTCCACTTTTTCAGTGAGCATATTTAAAAACTTATTATAAATTTCATCTTGTATAAAAATTCTTTGAGTGGAGATACAGATTTGTCCCGAGTATAAAAAGGCTCCGCTTGCTATGGCATTGACTGCTAAATTTAAATCAGCGGTTTGATCGACGATGACAGCTGCGTTCCCACCAAGTTCAAGAGTGGTTTTCTTTTTTGGAACTTTAGCTTTTAAGTCCCATCCAACTTTTGGAGAGCCAGTAAAAGAAAAGGCTTTAACTCTTTCATCAAGTAATATTTTTTCACAAAGCTCATTTTCACAAACCACAACTTGAAAGGCCGATTTCGGGATTCCCGCTTCACTGGCCAGCTCTTCAAGAGCAAGTGCGGTTAAGGGTGTATAGAGGGAGGGCTTTATGATAGTTGGTGCTCCGACGGCCAAGGCCGGACCAAGTTTATGTAAAATTAAATTGAGAGGAAAATTAAAAGGAGCAATTCCAAGGATCGGTCCAATGGGAAATCTTTGGGTATAGGCCTGCTTACCAGCACCTGCACCAAAATCAACTCCAACGACTTCACCGCCAAACTTTAAACATTCATCTGCTGCAAAGTTTAAAGTTGTAACTGACCTGGCCACTTCACCTAATGAATAGGAAATGGGTTTACCAGCTTCGGCCGTAATAAGGCCTGCTAATCTTTGAGAATCTCTTTGAATCAATGAGGCAAGGGACCTAAGCCAAGCAGATCGCTCACCGGCAGATGTTTTTTTTAATTCCTGAAATGATTTAGTTGCCCCTAAGAGAACTTCTTCAACTGCTTCGGCCGTTGCCAGTTCAGTTGTCCCTAAAAGACTTTTAGAATATTTATCGAAAACTTTAAGCTCCATAAGGAGCTTATAACATTCTGCTATCCGTAAGAAAAGTAACGGTTATTATTAGCAATCTTGTTGGCCAAATCTAAATTCTTCTCAAGGAAACGAAACTCACCACTATGGAAAAGCTCAATATCGTGAATTCTACAAAGTACTAGCTTAGCTACTCCATCTCTATAAACTTGATAAAGCCTATTTGTGTATAAATTAGAATCCTTATTTCTAAAGACATAATTCTCGCCAGTTGCTCGGCATGCATCGCACATTTTCCCCTCCTCATTCAGACAATAACCTATCGGAACACTCGGACAAATCTTTAGGTACGCGTTTCCTTTTCCGGATTTCAAGTACTTAGTCCATTAGGTCAAACTGATACTTATGATTAGTCGTTTCTTTTCAGATTCCCTTTAAAAAGGATAGGATGTGGGGGCACAATCACCACTCGGAGAACACCCATGAGCGAAAGAAGCTTAGCCACCTTAGAGCCCCTAAAAATTAAAAACAAATTAGCCCCTAACCCAACAAACGAGCCAAAGTTTAAGGTTGAATGTAAAAATTCTGCGGGCGCTATGGAAACTCTAGGTGATCCAAAAGCAACGAGGGCCTTGGTTGCGCTTATGAATCAACATGCAGTAATTGGCGGAGCCGCTTGTCACTGGGGTGGACCGGCTGCTTTTGCAGAGATGATGTCTTCACTTCATACCATAATGTTTAGAAAACCAGTTTGGCACGAAGCTTATAATTTTGTTAATGATGCTGGTCACGCGGAAAATGGAATCTATGCCTTAAGAGCCAATTACGGTTTTGATAATATGAACCTAGAGACTCTTAAAGGTTTTCGCTCAATTGAATCGAAACTAACAGGTCATGGTGAAGCTCATTTAAATCCAGAAGGTGTTTATCTTTCAAATGGTCCGCTAGGATCTGGTCTTCCTGGGGCACAAGGCTTGGCCCTCGGTGATAAAGTCATCGGCAATGATAGAACAACCGTTGTTGCCATAAGTGACGGAGCCTCGATGGAAGGTGAAGCAAAAGAGGCCATGACCGCGATTCCAGGAATGGCGAAAAAAGGTCAGCTAAATCCTTTTGTTATGCTTGTGTCTTTTAACAACACTAAACTTTCTGGAAGGATCAAAGACGATTCTTTTGATATGACTCCAACATTTAGATCTCTTGAAACCCTAGGGTGGAAACTCTTTTGGATTAAAGAAGGAAACAACTTAGAAAAAGTTCATCCTGCCATTGATATGGCCATCGAAGAAGCTAAAGCTGATCCAACTCAACCTGTGGCAGTAGTTTTTGAAACAGTTAAAGGTTATGGGATTAAAGCAACAGAAGACGCTCCAAGCGGCGGTCATGGCTACCCCTTAAAAGCTTACGATCCAAAGCTTCCTGAGTTTATTCAAGAAATTTATCACGGAGAAGCTCCAAGCGAGCTTGTTGAATGGGCCGATGGTATCTTGGCTTCAAAGCCGGCTGCAGAAGAAAAAGCAGCATCTCCAATAAAAAAAGAAAAAGTTCAACCTGGTTTTGCTAGGGCCACAATCAATGCGGCCAAAGCAGGTCTTCCAGTTTTTTCTGTAACATCAGATCTACAAGGCTCTACTGGTATCGCAGGTTTTCATAAAGAGTTTCCCGATCGTTATGTTGACGTTGGGGTTGCAGAAAGTAATATGATCAGCACGGCCGTGGGTCTTTCTAAGCAAGGACTTATTCCAATTGTTGATACCTTTGCTCAGTTCGCAATTTCAAAAGGAAATCTTCCCCTAATCATGTCCGGACTGTCACAAGGTCCCGTTATTGGTCTTTTTAGTCATACAGGCTTTCAAGATGCAGCGGATGGTGCCAGTCATCAGGCTACGACTTACCTAGCGGCAACGAATGCACTTCCTCATACAACAACTATTACTTGTGCTTGTTCAAAAGAAGCTGAGGCTTATATGACTGAAGCCATAAACCGCTTTAAAAAGGCGCAGGAAAGTGGAGATGAGCCAGAGTCTATTCTCTTTTTCTTTGGTAGAGAAAATCATCCTGAATATTATAAAGAAGGTCTTTCTTATGAATGGGGCAAGGCCCAAGTTCTTGAAGACGGTGGTGATGTTGTAATCGCCACAGGTGGTCCCCTCGTTGCTAAAGCACTTCTGGCCGCTGAAGAACTTAAAAAAGATGGAATCAATGCCACGGTAATCAATAACTGCTTTGCAAATAAGGTGGATGTAGAAACTTTCAAAACAGAGTTAGCTAAGGCCAATGGGAAACTTATTACGGTTGAGGACCATCAGTTAATCGGTGGAATGGGCGCGGCCCTTTGCCATGGACTAGCTTTAGCAGGAGTTGATTTTAAACTTAAGTCACTGGCCATTGATGGAAAATTTGGGCAATCAGCTTATCTTGCTGATCACTTATATGCGGCCAATAAAATGGACGACGCCGCCATCGTTTCTGCAGTAAAAGAGATGCTTTAATATGCTAAGGTTTCTTCTTTTTTGTTTGGTTCTTACCTCTTGCGCTCATCCTTTTAAGGATAAGGTCATCATTGCCCATAGGGGTGCAAGTGGTTATGTTCCTGAACATACCTTAGAAGCAGTGGCCATGGCCCATGCCTTTAATCCTGACTATATTGAGCCGGACGTTGTCATAACAAAAGATAATAGAGCTATTGTCCTTCACGATATTCACCTCGAAGGAAATACTAATGTCGAAGAGCTTTATCCCCGTAAAAAAAGAACGGACGGACGTTGGTATCCAGTAGACTTTACTTTAAAACAAATTAAGAAATTAAAAGTCCATGAAAGAGCTAAAGGTAAAACTACTGTTTTTAAAAACCGATTTCCTTATGGTGCTAGCTCCTTTGAGGTACCTACCTTAGAAGAGTATATTGAACTCGTTCAAGGTCTAAATAAAAGCCGCAAAAAAAATATTGGTATTTATCCCGAGATTAAAGCTCCTGCCTTTCACAAAGAAAATGGAAAGGATGCCCTTGGTATTGTGATGAAGATCCTCACAAAATATGGCTATAACAAACCAGGCGCGCCTATTTTTTTACAATGCTTTGATCCGGATCTACTCCTAGACTTTAAAAAGCGTTACCCTGATTCACCAATAAAACTTGTTCAGTTAATTGCCCATGACTCCTGGGGAGAAAGTAAACATAACTACGCTAAGATGATGACTCCCGAGGGAATCAAAAAAATTGCATCCTACGCAGACGGGATTGGTCCATGGTTTCCCTTTGTCCTAAAGCCTTCAAAAGACCAAAAGTCCTATCAGGAAACCATGTTAGTGAAATGGGCCCATGACGCAGGACTGGTGGTTCATCCCTATACCTTAAGAGACGATTCGCTACCCAGTTTCGCGGGGGATACTAAAAGTTTTCTCAACATCCTCTTTAAGGCAAAAGTTGACGGAATCTTTACAGATTTTCCTGATTCAGCAGTTAATATTCTAAGAAAATAGAGTAGAATACCCGAATGTTAAGTCTTATCGAGTATTTTGCTAAACGGCACCTCATCACCAATGTTCTCTTCTTTGGAACTATAATCTTCTCCATCTTCACTTGGAATAATATTGGTAAAGAAGAAATGCCTGAGTTTGCGAGTAACTGGATTAGAGTCTCAACAATATACCCCGGAGCCCCCGCCGAGGATGTAGAGCTCTTTGTAACAAAACCTCTTGAAGAAGAATTAAAAGGTGTGGTTGGACTTGAAGAAGTGGCCACAACTTCAAGTGTTGGAGTTTCAAGTCTTAGGATCACCATTGATGACGACTACCCCGATAAGGACGAAGTTGTTCAAGATGTAAAAGACGCTGTGCTTAGAACAAAACTACCGAGCGAAGTGAGGGACCTTCCCTCAATCAGGCAATTTAAAAGTGCCGAAAAGGCTATTTTAGATATCGGTATCTTTATGAAAGGCCATGAGTTTCTTGACTATAAACATAGACATGAGCTTCAAAAATATGTTCAAACCTTTGAGTCTCAAATTCTTTCCCTTAAAGAAATAAGCTCAGTTAGTAGGTCTTTTTATCTTCAACCTGAGCTTCAAATTCTGGTGGACCCTAAAGAAAAAGAGAATCTACAATTATCTCTCTCTGAAATTAAAAGCCAAATCCAGTCAAATAATATCAGAGTCCCCATTGGTTCCATGCAAGATCGAGGGGAAAGTAAAGTAACCGCCATTAATGAACTTGAGAGCACCGACTCTCTAAAGAACCTAATCCTTCGAGGAAACTATGAAGGTATTAATATAAAGCTAGGCGAAGTAGCCAAAATTCAAAACGGACATAAGAAAGATAACTCTATTTTTAAAATTAATGGTCATGAAGGAATCTTCCTTAATATCAAAAAAAGTGTTTCTACTGATATTCTCACGGCCCAAGAGTCGGTAATGAAATTTATCGATAACTTTAAAAAAACTAATATTGATGCTCCAATTGATATCGTCCTTATGGATGATGAATCTTATGCGGTTACTAACCGCTTAAATATTATTGGCTCCAACGGCCTTATTGGTTTTATTCTCATCGTTTTAGTTCTCTTGATTTTCTTAGATGTTAAGTCTGGATTTTGGGTGGCCATGGGTATCCCTTTTTGCATGGGCTTTACCTTAATCATTTCACACTTAGTAGGTTATACGGTCAACAATATGACCCTTGCGGGTATTATTATCGTATTAGGTATTGTCGTCGATGATGCGATTATAATTGCAGAAAATATCACAAGAAAAAAAGAAGAAGGCCTTCCTATTGGAGAAGCGGCCATAGTTGGAACGGCTGAGGTAGTAAAACCAATTTTTGCTAGTATTGTCACTACCTGCGTTGCCTTTGTTCCTCTGATTTTCTTTGAAGGTTTTTTTGGCAAACTCGTGGCCTATATTCCTTTTATCGTTATTCTTATGTTGCTCGGCTCTCTTCTTGAGTCCCTCTTTGTTCTTCCTGCCCATATGGCCGGGAAAACGCCACTCTTAGATAAATTTTCAAAGCCATCTGGCGAAAAAAGCTGGTTTCATAAGTATGAAATAAAGTATGAAGCTTTTTTATTAGAAGTTTTTAAATACCGAACTTTAGTTATCTCCTTTTTTATTCTTCTACTTATCTCTGGAGGATACTTCTTTAAAACGAAAATGAAGTTCGTTATGTTTCCAAGAGAAGAAAGTGAAGAAGTTTTTATCAAAGTTAAAACCGCTAAAGATTTTACCAGAAAAGAAACGGCTATTGCCATAGGATCCCTAGAGCGACTTTTCTTAGATTATAAAAAAGATGTGGTTGCCGTCAGATCAAGTATTGGTCTTTCAAGACGAGGCGGAGAAGTAAAAGAAAACGAAGCTTCAATTTTAGTAGAACTTCTCCCAGCGGATGACCGAAAAACGCCCCTAAAGAAATTAATTAAAACCTGGGAAGAAAAAGCTGCTGAAATGAAAGAGCTTAAATCCGTTAAAATTTTAAAAGGAAGATGGGGCCACTCCTCAGGGAATGCTATAGAAATTCAAATCCAAGAGAATGATGAAGAAAAACGAGAGGCCGTGGCCAACCTCTTAGAAGAGTCCATGAAAAAGATTCCCTATATCGTCGATATTGAAATAGATAAACCCTTAATGAAAAAAGAATTTCTATTTAAACTCAAACAAGAAAATCTAATTAAATTCAATGTCTCACCGGAAAAAGTCACTACTTCTCTTAGATCTTTTGTGGAAGGAAGTATTCTCTATTCAATTAATAAAGGAGACGAAGAAGTTGATGTCAGGCTAAGTGTCCCTGACGAAGCAAAGAATGACCTTAGTCTTTTATTAGAACTTCAGGTTGAGAACAAAGGTGGACAGCTCGTTTTCCTAAATAAAATTGTCGATATTGAAGAAGTTCAAAGGCCTGTTAATATTGCTAGAAATGACTTCAAAAGAACCACTATGCTTTATGCTAACCCTAAAGAAGGAAGCAAAAAGACTCCCCTTCAAGTAGCTGAAGTTTTAGAAGCTGAGGTTTTTCCAATTATTATCGGCAAGTACCCCACTACCATATTAAAGTTTAAAGGTGAGATTGAAGATTCTAGAGAAAGTGCCGGGGAATTTAAAAACTCAGTTATTATGGTGGTGATCTTAATTTATCTAATTCTCATCATCATGTTTAATTCTTTAACTAAACCCTTACTGGTCCTATCTATTGTTCCTTTTGGTCTTTCTGGAGTGGTCTTTGTCTTAATGGCCCACGGAATGAGCGTTTACGGATTCTTTGCGGCCATCGGCGCTCTAGGTATGGTTGGCGTTGTCATCAATGATGCCATCGTCATGGTGGATAAATTTGAAAACGATAAGCATAGAGGCTTTAGTGCCATTGCAAAAATTGCTTCCACGAGATTAAGACCTGTTCTTGTTACAACCATTACAACCGTTGCCGGAATTCTCCCCACGGCCTATGGTCTTGCAGGATATGATTCGATGTTAGCTGAGATGATGCTTACAATGGGATGGGGCTTAGCCTTTGGGACATTTATTACCCTACTTCTAATTCCCTGCCTGTATTCATTTGTTCAAGAAGAACCCATTTAGTTTTAACGATCAACGCGAAGCACTGTTACTTAAAGGATAGGGCCATAAGGAACCGAGCCTATGAGAAAACAATCTCTTCACGCGCTGCACGATGCCAATAGGGGCCTGAATTTCAGGCACTCAAATTGCAATGACTTAGGAAGAGAGAATATTAATGTGACATTAGGACACCACCGGATAACCCCCCATCCCGGAGTATAGGCCATGAAAAGACTAGAGCGGTCGTTAAAATTTTTCAAGAACTTCCAGATCATAATGCTAATGATCGGCTTTGCTATACTGGCCTTACTCGTCAATATTAGTTCAAATTAAAGAAGAGTCTGCCTAAGGTATTTCACGCTTCCATCGTCACAGGGGCGGTGCTGGGCCCTATCTTTTGCTACACCATAGTAGCGTCTATTATCTGTAGTCCCTTTAGTATGAATTAAAACCTTATCAAGTAAATAAGCTTTAAAAACACCTCTATCATCAGGATAATACCAGGCGCCCTCGATCAAAAGATGTGACTGAGGCTTAGATACAGTTAGCTGAAGTTTTTTACCACCCACTTGTTGAATAATTTTGGTCGGCATTCCTGTAAATAGATCTTCGCAATAATGAGAAAGAAAGCCATTTTTATCTGTTAAGATTTCACTTAGGTATCTTCTGGTTCTTGAATCAAAAATAAGTGGTCCACTGCTAGGGACTCTAAGCCTAGTTATATATCTGGTCCCTGAAGCTCTTGAACCTCCACAAAGGCTCTCCTCTCCTTTGAATTCAAACTCCCACCTATTATCTTCTAGAGTTTCAAAATACTCTCTTTTATCACGCAAAAGGGAGCAGGCTTCAAGTGCCTGAGCAGTTTCAGTTTTATTTAAATCACGGTTAGCGGATAATGGATTCCCAAACGAAAAGCCAGCAGGTTGCTCTTTGTTTTGATCCTGTTTATTGCAGGAAAAAAGTAGTGGAAAAAAGATTAGAATTGAAATCCATTTCATAATAAACATCCTTGTTTATTAAATAATAGATAATCATTTTAGGTTCGGCAAAAAGCTCGAATGCCCCTTAGGTATTAGCGTTTAAAATCCGAGCGAAAGTGTTTGATTCTCTTTTTGCTATCAACATACCAAACGTCGAAGGCCAAATCGTCATCGATTTGCCCAATAGCATAGACTCTAAACTCTCCCTTTCTAGGACATTTAAACTTATTGAGCATCTTAGCAATACCCTTTTCTGCAAAGCTTGTTCTTTCATACATGCCATGAAGATTAGAGGAGTTACTTGGTGTTCCCTCTTTGTAGGTCTTCTTACAATGAGAAGGCACGCCAAAAATATAATAGTAGGACTCCTTATCTTTTTTAGAAAAAACTTCTAAAAGGTTAAGTACACCATTATTCTTTTTTACATTCTTATATATTTTTTTTAGCCCTAATTTAGCCCCTTCCATTCTTTTACTATAGTCCGAACGGGCAGCTTCCTTTTTACAGAATTCTTGATTTTTTGGTTTATTACAAAAGTCGATAAAGGTTCCTGTAATACAATAATTTCTTTCCTTTTCATCGGCGATTTTTCCGCACTTTTTATTCGCGATGGCCGTGAAACTACTTTCATTTGCTAAGAGTGATAACGGAAAAAGGAATAAAAGTACTAATCGTTTCATTAAAAATCCCCCCAGTCACATTGTAGACAAACAAGTCCAATACTTCTCCACATCTTAACAACAGATGCCCTATCCTCGACAACGAAAACGACCTGGTATTTACTTTTTATTTGTTTTTCGTAAATTTCTTTTTTAACTTCAAAATCTTCTCTTCTATCTTTGAGTGGGCGCATAAAGAGGTGCTCAAAACTAATATCGTGACTTGAGAGCCATTCTTCTGTTACTTTTCGAGTCGACTCCCCTCTTCCTGTTATAAAGATAATTTTATAATTTTCAGAACGCATGGCCTTTACTAGGTCAGCACACCACTGATTTAAAGAATCAGATTCCATATTTTGATTAAAGGCTTTCCAGTCTTTATTCTCAGATTGAACATGATGTACTCGGTGTTCAATATCAGCCAATGTTCCATCTAGATCAACTAGGATTGCCTTTTCCATTAATGTCCTGCTTTACAAAAACTTAAAAGGTTTAAACCTATTTCTTCATTTGGAGTTCTTTTGATGTCAGCATTAAAAGGTCTAAAATTAATCTCACATGTGACTGCAACTTTCGCTGAAAAGAGATGACCTCCATAGGCCCTGAATTCCTCATCTCCTAAAACCGTATGAATATGAAAGAATGGTTTTCCATCTAAAAAAGAAAGGTTTCCATCGAGACTAAGAAGTTCAGCTTCGTTAGGGAATACTTTTCTGTCGTAATGTTTATCAGCTAAATGATAAAAGCCGAGTTCACAATCCTTAAGAGCGCCGATACCTGACATATGACCAGACTTTAATCCTTCTTTTGCTGCCCATTCTTCAAGTGTCGAAAAAAGATCTTCATCTTTATCCAGTCTTAAAAACCAACAATCACCATCTCGCAATGCTTCCATAACTTCTCCTATAGGTGCCAGTTACCTTTTGGGACTTTTTGCGTTACTTCGTAACGCTTTAAGTCCCAAAAGGTAACTGGCACCTATAGATTAAGGGTTGTAGGCCTTTATGTCATCTAAGCATTGTTGACCGTAAAGGGTCGCATTTCCGTTTTGTACGATGCCTTGAATAAATTCTAATAGGTCTTTATTACCTTCGTTCATCCAATACATAACACAGCTTGAATTCGAGCAATGACTACCATGATCCTCGTCGTGATGATCCTCGACGACGTTGACCCCATTGGCCACGATACCTAGGGCATGACCCATCTCGTGAACGAGGGTAGCCTGTTCTCCGAACTTAACAGTTAAGGATTGATCACTTGGACCTAAAAGTCGAATCGCATCTTTAAAAATAGCAATGATTGTTGTGCCCGCAATACTAACTCCCAGAACAGAATTAGTTATGTCTTGACCGGTATCAAAACCACCCTTTACAAAAACAATTGTAAAGTAGGCGGTTTCATTTGTGCTTGGAGGCACACCTAGTCCCTCAGCAAATTGAACAAGCTCACTAGTTCTCCATCCTACTTTATTTTGAGCAGGAAACTCGCTCATCTCTGAGAGATTTTTAGGTACATGAAAAGTTACCGTTTGATTTCTTGTTTCGAATACTTGCTTTATATTTTGCTCAAGCAGTCCCCAAACAGGTTGGTCACGACTATTGTTTCCTGCGTAAGGTTCAGCACCGGTTTCATAAAAAACCCTTATATAAAGATTTTTCATTTCTGTTCCGTAAAATTTATTAAGATTTTCAGCTGTTTGAGACTTGTTTATCTCTATACCAGGTGGAGGCGCAATGACATCAGTTTTTCCGCAGGAAAATAAAGTCAACATAGCTATGGCGAAAAAGAGGTTCTTCACCTCTTCTTATCGACATATTTAGGTGGTTTCTTGACTAGAGGGAGCAGAGGTTTGACCATTCTTATGATAGTCAGAAACAGCTGAAATCATTATCTTTTCAGCTTCTTTTGAAGTGTAATCCTCAGGCATTATGGGCTTATGAATAGTGACTGTTACTTCACGTCTTGAAAAAAGCTTTGGCCATTTAAGAACTACTTTTCCTCCATGGTAACTAAAGATAGAACCCCAAAGACCATCAAGGCTCACGAGTACTACAGGTACTGGGTTGTCTTTTAATATCTTTAAAATGCCAGGTTGGAACTTTCTCATCTTTCCATCTCGGCTGATCCAGCCTTCTGGAAAAATTCCTAGAGTAGCTCCCTCTGCGAGATGCTCTGTAATTTTATCAAAGGCCTTTTTTAAAACTTCAGGATCTTCTTTTTTTGTTGCGATTGGAACAAGCTTAGCTTGGCTAAACCAAAACGGTCCCATCGGCATATAGTAGTAGTTATAATCGATGACAAAACGGATCGGATCTTTAAGTGTTCCCATAAGGATAACCCAATCCACAAAACTAATATGATTACTGGCAAGTATGAAAGGACCTTTAGGAACATTTTCTTCTCCTTTGACTTTAACTTTATAAAAAGTATTAGCAATGATCTTCATCCAAAAACGAGCTGCGTGTTCTGAGTAGAACCAATAAACAATATAACTAACTAAGATATGTAAAATTCCTAAGATTAAGCAAACCGTCGGTATTCCCTTTGGAACCAAAAGCATAACCACCACGGAGGCGGAAACCATAAAAAGAGCATTCCAAATATTATTGCCAGCAATAGTTCTTGCTAGAACACCCGGGTCTGAAATCTCTTGGATATAAGTCATTTGTGGAACTGTATACATCCCACCAAAAACAGAGATCACAAAGAGGTCAAGCACGGCCCTCCATGCCCAAGGCTTGGCCATAAACTCACTAAGACCAATTAGCTCTGTTGGTTTTGAATAAAGCTGAGGCATAAAATATAGATCAATAAGAAAGATTCCCATGATCACACCGGCCGTTGGGACAACTCCAATTTCAACTTTTTTATGAGAAATTTTAGCTACAATAAAAGAGCCAACCCCCATTCCGATTGTAAAAAGCGCTAAGAATAATGTTCCGACGGATTTATCGCCCCCTAGAACATCCTTACAATATGTCGGAAGAATCGAGAGAATGGCCGCTCCCATAAACCAGAACCAAGAAATCCCTAGAACCGTTTTAAAGATTTTTTTATCTCTAGCAGTAATCTTCAAGATTTCCCAGGTGGGCCTAAAGAAAGTGTAATCTACCTTGATATCTGGGTAAACGACCCCAACCTTATTTATAAACTGAGAGCTTAAAATCCCAAGTCCACTAAAAGCTGTTAGGCCTATGGCCAAGGGGAGAACATAATTTTCAAAAGAGACAAATTGCCCACCCATAATCGTTCCCACAAGAATGGCGATAAAGGTACCCGTCGTAACAAAAGCATTGGCCACAACCAATTCATCATCATCAACTAATGCTGGAATGATTCCATATTTTAGAGGACCAAAAAATGCAGATTGAGTTCCCATGCAAAAAAGCACAAAGAAAAGCATTTGAAAATTTCCAAGATAAAATCCCAGAGAGGCCACACACATAATGATGAACTCTGTTATTTTAGTAACTTTAATTATGGTCGCTTTTTCGTATTTATCGGCAATCTGTCCGGCAGTTGCCGAGAATAAAAAGAAAGGAAGAATGAAAATACCGCCCGCGGCTGGAACAAGCATGGCAGACTCTAAGCCCCATAACTTAACGCCTTGATATGCGATAAGAATGACCATGGCATTTTTAAAAAAGTTGTCGTTCAGCGCGCCTAAAAATTGGGTCCAAAACAAAGGCCAAAAACGCCTATCCGTAGTTACGTACTTTAAACTCATTCCATTATTTTAGGGGGTATTTTTGAAAAGTGCCATGCTCCTTTTGGGGAGCACAGCATCATTGCATCTACTTAAATTGAACTGACTTGATTCCTACGACCCCAAGAAAGGCCACTTTTTTAACAATAAAGTGAAAACGCTTTACGGCCTCACCATTGCTAAAGATCTTCCAGTTGGTTCCGTCAAAATCAACTTTTAGGTCCACTGAGTGTCTTTTCCCAGTTGCCCCATTATAGAGCATATCGAGTTTGAAGTGACCGCCACGATCAATTTCAAAGTCGTTACTCTTTAGGACGATGACTTCATGTCTACCTTCCTGCTTAATCACAGCTCCACCTTTAGCGAGGGCAGATACCTGCCATTCTTGGGTTTTACCGTCTGCTAGGTCGTGAAGTTTTAAACCTGTCGCTTTGTCTTCTTCATCGACGACCAAATAAAGTCTTCCATTCAGAGCATCGTGATTATTAGTCACAGATGCCAAAAGTATGTCTTTAGCAAAGGCAGTCCCAGCCATCGCTCCCCACAAGATTCCTGCCATCACAGCCCCACGAATCATCGTTTTCATACTCATTCCTCCGTTTCGTTTTTGGATGGCTACAGTCCCAAGGCTGAAACGATAAGGATAGGAACCTGTAAGAATTACACGACGTAATATTTCCATTACCTTAACGCTTGACAGCACTTCTAGGTACTTGAAGTTTTGTCACGGCAGATTTAAAACTTTCTTACATATGATCAAGCTATATCACTACGTCCATTGCCCCTTCTGTGTTCGCGTTCGTTTAGGACTCGGATTTCTAGGACTTAAATTTGAGTCAATCGTCCTACCTTATGATGACGAAGAAACTCCCATCAAACTTATGAATAAAAAAATGCTACCTATAGTAGAGTTTGAAAATGGCGATCTTAGTAATGAAAGTTTAGATATTATTAAAAGAATAGATAAAGAAAACCTCCTATCTAACGAAGGTTCTTCTGATCAAGAATTGGAAGAGCTTCTTTCAAGAATTGGCTCAGACGTTCACTCTCTTTGTATGCCCTATTGGATGTGGACCCCTGAATTCAATAAAGAGAGTAGAGATTATTTTCAAAAAAAGAAAGAGATCAAGAGAGGTCCTTTTAATAAGCTGATTCAAGATAAAGAAAAATATCTAAGCTCTTTTAACGAGACGACAAAAATCATTGAAACTAAACTTACTCCTTACTATCAAAGCGAAAGCTTTACTATTAAGGACATAATGCTAGCCTCCCATCTTTGGGGGATGTACATCTTTCCGGAGTTTCAATTCTCCAAAAAAATTCATTCTTATCTTCAAGAGATCAAAAAAATAACTAACTTTGAGTATCACGAAGATTTTTGGAACTAGAAGATCAAAAAGTTCATTCCACAGGCAAAAAAGATTAGTGAAAAAAGTAAGTACTTCGAAGGCCACTTTCGCTCAATAGCGCACTCAAGAATATTAGTGAACAATGTCCCGGTAATAGCAATTCCAGCGAGTGAAGCCAGATGAGCTTGTTTGACCGCGTGAAGATAAAGAGCCAGTGATAAATAAGTTCCTAAGAATCCTCCAAGAAAAACCATCGACTTACTTTTTAAATTTAAGCTCTTAAACTGCTCCACAATATTGTAGGGCCGAACTCTTGATAATAATAAGAAGAACAATACAGCACCGACACAGCGATAGAAATTCCCTTCAAGGCTTGTGACCATAGGATTATTGTCAAATGTATACCTTGTGATAATAAGCCCACTGGCATCTAAGAGGATTCCTCCTAAGGCCAATGCGATTCCCCCAAGCTGCCAGCTTCGATCTTTTCTAAAACTTTCAAAAGAGGTTATTCCTACACATAAAATAAAAAAGAAGATGGCAAGAAACTTCCTTGAATCCATGGTTTGATCAAAAGCGTAGTAGCTCATCAGCCCAAGAAATAAGGGTTGAAAACTAAAGATAATCAAGGTTCTACCAGGGCCTAGTTGACTAAAAGCCTTAAGGAGCAAAATATCCCCGATTCCTAAACCAATCGTTCCGGACAATAGAAAAAGCCCTACCCAAGAAGCTGGAATATCGTGCCAACTTCCAGCAATTGAGATTGTGATTCCAAAACACAGTAGCCCCATACAGGCCTTAAAGAAGTTCATCCAAGTGCTGGAAAACTTGCGAGCATAATGGGTAAAAATTTGAGAGCCAAGGGCGAAACTTAGGTTTGCTCCTAAAGCTAAATATAGTACTGTCGGTTCCACATTCTAAAATTACCATAAAGATAAGATGGATAGTGCTAAAAAGATTAAAAACATTCGTTCTTTCACACCTCCCCCCAAAGAGGACTATGTAAAATTTGTTTTGCCTAACAGATTTGCGAGTTCACCACTAGATATTGAAATAGGATGCGGAGTTGGATTGCACCCTATTCAGTTTTTTAAGGCAAACCCTGATCGGTTTTTAGTGGCCATCGAACATACAAAAGAAAAGTTTGAAAAATTTCAAAGACGATTTATTAGTCACGATCAACCCAGCAATTTGCTTCCCATTCACGCAAATGCAATCTCTTGGGTAAGCCAACAATTATCCCCAAATTCCGTTGATCATTTTTATTTTCTTTATCCTAATCCAAATCCAAAATCTGGAGATTTGAATAAACGCTGGTATGCCATGCCTTTCATGCATAAGGTTCTTGAGATCCTAAAGCAAGATGGAAAGATAACTCTTGCGACAAACGAAAAGTTTTATCACGACGAAGCCTTAGACTATTTTTTAAATCATTGGAAGTTAGACCTAGTTGAAGATAAAGAGTTGCAAATAGGATTTAAGCCGCGAACACATTTTGAAAAAAAATATTTGGAACGAGGGGAGACTTGTTATAACTTAGTATTTTCTAAGAGAACTTAGTCTCCACCATACCGACGACTTCACTAATATCAAAAGGTTTAAAAACCACAGCCTCAACTCCTAACAGCTTTAACTCGTTACCTGTATAATCAGCGAACCCAGTAATAAGATAAATTGGAATATCCTTATTGGTCGTTTTTACATTTTTTACAAGATCAACACCGTCGCCACCGGGCATTCTGATATCTGAAATAATGGCATCGACTCCACCGGCCTGAAATACTTCAAACGCTTTATTTCCGTTATCAGCTTCTAAGACTTTTGCCCCATTATCTTCTAGCTCTTCTTTAAAAAGTTCTCTTATGTCAGATTCATCATCGACAACTAATATTGTTTTACCCTGAAGGGACATTCTAGCTCCTGAGCTGGTGTTTCTAAAATTATACAAAGAAACCCTGTTTAGCCCAACTAAAAATTAATCCGAGTATATGCCTCGGTCAAATACAGAAAATCTTTCTCTCTCCCCAAATAATCAGCTTCTGCGAAAATAGAAGTACTGCACAATATTTTTTTTGGAGGACCCATGAGGTCAATAATAGTCGCTATCTTTTTAATTCTATTAATTCAGTTCCAAGCTCAGGCCGACACCATCAAGATGAATCCTCGGGATATGCTGGAGCTGCCAAAGCTCCTACCAACGACCTACCATATTGCCAATGAGGAGCAGACCAACTGCAAAGGTAAATACCGCTCAAGAAGATATAACGGAAGAGAAAGAACAAATATTCTAACTCCAAAAGGCACTAAGATCGCGACTGTTTGCTCACGATTTGCGGCTGTTTTGGCCATGGAAGGAACGGGAATCCTTTCTAAAGAAAATGGCGGTATGACCGTGAATTGGGCAGGAAACTATAGATATAAAGTAATGAGAAAGTGTAAATACGGTCTTGGAGTTAGGGGCCTTTGCCTTCTCCCCTTTCATACTCTTGCAGCCGACAACAAAGTTCATCGTCCAGGGGATATAATCTATATTCCTTTTGTAAAAGAATCAAATATTGAACTTCCAGATGGAAGCCTTCACTCAGGACTTTTCCAAGTAAGAGATACTGGCGGCGCTTTTCAAGGGGTAGGATCTAAAAGAGTTGATATGTTTGTTCATACTCAAAATGACCGAGATAATGTGTTTGTAAAAAGAAATATTCATAAACCAAATCAATTCAAGGCTTATAAATTAATAGATGAGTCTAAAGATCAAGCGATAAAGTACTTGAGAGAAAAGTTTCCCGAAATCTATTAAAGGGAAAGAAGTGCCATTAAGGGAGGTGAGCATGTTCAAGATTTCGAATCACCTCCTTCTTATCCGAAAAGAAAGTACCCAAAAATTCAACCCTAGAGGTCATTATGAAGATTAGTCTATTCACTATAGCAACAGTACTTGTTTATTTAGGATGGTTTACTAGTGCAGCAAACGCCGGATCCATGGACTTTGAAAAGGTTGATATTAAAAACTTCACTGTTGATTATCGTTCTGGAATGGGGACAGCGTCCTTTGAACAGTTAAGCACTAAAGTTGGAGACTTCAGTCTGAATTTTACGGACTATCAAGTTGATATAAAAAAAGAAAATGAAAAAATTCTATTCTCTAAAGAAGATACCTCTCTTTTAGTCGAGAAAATTCAAGGAAGTGTTCTAGATTCTATTTCAGTATTGGCCCTAGATAACGCCAGCTTATTTATTGACCCAGAAGTGGCACTTAAATTCTATATGGATGGTGGGGAATTTGAACTAGGTGATGGAATTCAAAGTTTTGGACAAATGAGCCTAGAATGTAAAAGTGAAAGAAATAGAAATGGCGACGTAATGAGCTTTTTACGCCCATGCTTTCAGCTTGGAAAACTAAGTATCCCCTACTTAAATATCGACGAGCTTTCAAAAGGAACTTTAGCTGAAGCTTTTCCTGTAAGTGAAATCGAAGGTGTTGATTATAGCGAAGAGATTAAAAAGATTAAAGGCCCAGATGTTTTAAAAGACATCAACTTTATGGTTTATAAAAACCGCTACACCCTATCACTTAAGACTAAATTTATCGTTAACTTAAAGCTTAAGATGGAAGGAAAAGCGGAGTATCAGCCAGAGCAAAACCGGGTGATCATCTCAGTAGAGAAAGCAAAAGTTGGATGGTTCAGTGTTAGAAAAAAGGTACTAAAAGAAATTCAAAAGGCCGGAATTAAAAATGTTCAAGTCTTTGGCTATAATATCATCATTAATCTTTAACCAATTTTAATATAAGCCTCTTTCGCATCAACTTGAATAATCTCTCTTGTTTCAAGATGTAAGAGGCTTAACTTCTTACCAAAACAACAACCCGAATCTAATCCAATCGTCTTCTCTCGAATATTTAGCCCCTTCGCGGCCCAATGACCATAAATTATAGTTTTGTCTCCTTTGTACAGTTCGTACCAAGGAGGATTTTCCTTATTCCTCATATCCTTTCCCTCCCCGTCCCATGTACGGATTTGAGTTAAGATATAAGGTTCTGTTTTATGAAGCGGAACTTCTGGTATAACGCCTCCATGAACGACGATAAAACTGTCTTCTTCAATAAAAAATGGGATTGAACTTAGCCAGGCCGTCCATTCAAGTAACTCTTCTCCCATTTCTTCTTTTAATCTCACAAAATTTTTATATTTAGGATTTGGATTTTGTAGAAAATTTAAAAAACCAAGTTCATGGTTTCCAAGGACCAGCTCAATCTTATTTTTCCTAACCCATTTTAAAACGTCAAAAGATTTAGGTCCTTTATTAATTAGATCTCCAACTAAAATAAGGCGGTCTACTTCCTTATCAAAACTGACTTTCTTTAAAAGCTCCATAAGCTCATCGAAGCAGCCATGAACGTCACCTATAATTAATGTTCTTTTATTCGCCATTGGCTAATTCTCTCAGAACTGTCAAAAAATTCAACAAGTTATCCCACCCTAACCCCTTGAAATCAGACCATTTTTTTGGTCTCCCCCTTGCAATTATGAATATCGGAGAGATTGAATGAATATTAGTAGAATTTTTATATTTGCCATAATTTGCCTAAGCCTTGGCTCATGTGGACTACCACTGCATAGAGACCTCGTGGTTAAAAACAAAGGCGAGGTTCGGCAGTTCGAAGTTTCTAATCCAGTCTTTGCCAATATCGTTACTCAATTTGAACAAGCAGGTAAGCAATACTCTGGTAACTCTGAATTCACTGTTGGGGACGTTCCTGTAAATTTTGGAGACACCGAAAACCCTAGTTTTGAAGGTGTTTGCTTTAGCTATCCAGACGGCAGAACAGAAGTCATCATTAGAGAAAGCTGGTGGAATAGTGCATCCCAGGCCCTTAGAGAATCTCTTCTCTTTCATGAATTAGGACATTGTGTATTAGGAAGAGATCACGATAATGAAACTGTCGAAGTAAATGGCGCTTCAAGAAAATCAAGTATGATGAATGCGGTGATCGTAAATTCGAATCAATACTCACAATTTCGTGCTGGTTACCTGACTGAGCTTTTTACCCAAACAAAACAGACCCTCTACACGGCCTTCGGTATCTAATCAATTGTTTCAAGAAGTTCTCGAACCATTTTTTGATCTTCTTCCCAAGAAAGAGATTCGCTAAGAACCCTTTGGGCTTCTTCTTTTTCTTGGATAGTTGAATTTTCATCATTGATGACTTCTCTGGCTCTTCTTTCTTCTTCTCTTCTTCGAGCTCTTTCTTCGCTAAAGCCAACGATTTTTGAAGCCTCTCTTAAACTATCGTAGCTCATTCCACCCACTTGTCTTGAAGAAGGTAATTGGGCCAAGAAAACATAATCAACTCTCTTAATTCCCATCTTCTTTCTTCTTTTTTCACTTGAGAAGTTTTTAATAAATGATTCGAGGGCCGGTCTTGGCATAAATTCTGCGAGATCTGTTTTTAATATATAACTAATAAAGCGAGCCTTTCCGAGAAGTCCTTCCTTACTCGTTCCTTTTGCCCTCCAGGCCAGGGGGTTAATTTTAGCAATTTGACGGCGAAGCTTTCTCGCCCTTTCCCATAGGTTTTTATGATTACCCTTAATCCCAATTTTCTTAAGATGTTCATTGGAAGTAGTAGCGCAGTTATACCCGGGAGTTATCCTAAGACCAGGTTCCGTTCGAACTCGATGAAGATCCATCTCGTATTCATCACGTACCTTCTTTAGGTCATCTGGAGAAACACCATAAACATAAATGGTAAAACTAGGTCTGTAGTTTTGTTGCCCCTGAATTAGATGCCCAAAGTAACTAACAAGATCTGTATTTCCAGCGAGCACTTCTTTTTCTCCTTCAAAGTAAAAATTAAAGGTCTCTCCTAAAATGCTACCGTCCTTTAAGACTTCCCCCATCCCAATGGCAAAATGACCACCTGAAGAGCTTGGATCGTCCCCTTGCCTTCCAGAAAGAGTCACAATCAATACCCCCTCTCCTTCACTAGGTTCATAACCTTCATCAGTATGAAGGACAGCACGCCAAGATTCTCTTCTTTGAGAGAATTCATTTTTGGGAAGTTCGTTTAAAACAAATTTAAAAGGATCCATCTCGAAGAATTCATTTGGTGGTGGGTACTTGGATCCTATTGAGGTGATCAAGTCTTTTTGAAGTAAGGCATTTATAATAAATTCATCTTCCTCAAAATGACCATGGGCCAAAACTTCTTCATTTAAATAGTACTCTAGCCCCTGTCGGTCGAATTCAGACTCATGGATGATCTTAGTTCTACCTAATTTAGCTCTTTGTTCACCTATATAAAGAAAACCTTCTTTTTCATGAAGCAGCCCATTCAGGTTTTCAATATCGGCGACCAGGGTAGGAGTGGCTTCAACTAAGAAGTGTTCCTCTTCTCTTTTTCCTACCAACTCGAAAAAATAGTTTGGACTATTCAAGAGTTTCTCATCAAAAGCAAATTGATAGGCTGAAGGAATAATTAGTTCAAAATGTTTTTTGTATTTTGGACAGTCAAATCTAACAATCGAATCACTATCTTTATAGAGGCGTCCTCTTAGATTTTCACTCATTAGTCAGCGTTATTTTCTTGCAATCGATTATTAAGTTTTTGAAGTGAATTTCTCCAGTTTTGTTTTTTTGGCTTTGGAGCTGGCCATCCACCATCGTCTTCCATTGAGTCTTCAGTATTACTCTCCGGATCTACGCGATTCCCACTTGTTCTATCTATCACCATCTCGTCAAGTGCCTTATAGAAATCTAACAAAGGCTTAAAGTCTTTAGAAGGATCGGCCTGAAGTGATAAGTATTTCATCACTTGTTCCTTATCCATTGGGGCCACCTTATTATCTTGCTGTCCATTAAGTCTTAATGTTGTAACTGAATGATCCCCAGGAGAAAGAAGCTTTGAAGAACCATTTGGAAATTCAGCCATGACACTTCCTCTTAATAAGGCAACCTGACTCACCTTAGTACCGGCTTTTGTGATAAAGGCATTACCCATAATCTCTGTTCCGCGTATTCCCATGGAAACTTCACCCACGTGAACGCGAAGATCCCCTTCTTTTGCTTTCTTTCTAAAATGCATTCGCATCTTTCCTCTAAGAAGATTCACATCCATGATCCGATCATTTTTTGCTTTAAATTTAAATTTTTTAAAATCCATTACACTCTTAGGCCCTAGAGTTAGATAAGTATCATCAACCATAAGAACCTTCAAAAAAGATCTTCCCTTAGTTTCCACAACATCCTGAGGCCAAACCTTAGTTCCCATCTTTAACTTAATCTTGCGATCAGCACCTTTTTTCTTTGCTGTTACATTACCCTTAACAAGAATGACTTCCCCTAAATACTTCGGGATGACTTTCGATGCCACAGGATCAAATTCAAATTCTTTTTGAGCAAAGCTATTGCCTGAGAAAAAGCAGAATAGGAAAAAAGAAATGGTTATTTTAAATGTCATACTAATAAAATATCATTTATTTGATTAAGTGAAAGCCAGAGAGGTTTTTTCCCATCCCAAATACCCGTAATCATTTCCTTATAACGATAACCCTAATGTTTCCCTCAAGTATTACCGATACCGAATCATGAAGTTATTTACTGCCTTAACAGCATTATTTTTACTTACGGGGTGCCTTTCTAAAGGAACTCAAAAAGAAGCTACCATTAGCTTATCTCAGCTTAATAATACTCCCTTGGAAGAAGTAGAGTCTCAGTCTAATCTTATCGATAGTGAGGATGAGGATTTTATTGTTGAGATCGAAGATGATTCTTTTGAGAGTCCAGACTTAAAAAGAGAAATAGCCTCTACCGAACTAATCAATGAAAAAGTTAAAGCTAACTTCTACGAAGTTCAAGAGAACGAAACCCTGATGCTTATCTCTTGGAAGCTTTACGGAGATTATAAACGATGGAAAGAATTAAAAACTATAAATTCGGACATTTTCATTAGTGGACATAACCTCCAAAAAGGTATGAAACTCTTTTACTATCCGCCAGAATTCGAGTTTAAATATAGCCCCGAAGGCTCCCCTTATTTAATAAGAAGAGGAGATACACTAGGAAAAATTTCTCATAAAGTTTATGAGGACAAGAAACACTGGCAGGCTATTTGGTATAATAATCGCGATCTCATTAGAGATCCAAATCTTATCTTTGCGGGCTTCACCCTTTACTACAAAGACTTTGAAGAGATCAATCAACGAGAGATTGCTTCAAAAATTAGACTTTTCAAAAAACAAAAGTAATTCATTCAAGTATAATTAATTATTATTTAAGAGAACAGGTGCATCAAATCTAGTTTTTCCATATAATAGAAGTATCTAAAAATACGAAGGGAGTTTATATGTTGAGGATAATTTTACTAACAATGGCATTAGTTATCGTTGGTTGTGGATCTAAAGAAAAGGCTGCAGAGGCCAAGACAGAGGCCACTGAAAAAGTAAAAGAAGGGGCTAAGAAAGTCGAAGCTAAAGCTAAGACCATGGCGACCAAAGCAGTTGCAGAGACGATGGAGTCTATTACCTGCAAGTATAATAATGATTCTCGAAAGATCTCTAGTGTTAAATTCGGAGATGGTGGTTGCGAAGTACACTATGAGAAGTTCGGAGAAAAGAAGGTCGTTGCCACAGCAAAGTACGACTTAGGTTATTGCTCTCAAATGGCCAATAAGGTTTCTAATAATTTAGAAGAAGCTGGATTTACCTGTAAATAATATATGACTGCCCTTTTTTTAAGGGCAGTACTCATTGGATTTATCATGAAAAAACATCTTACTTTTGTTCTTGCCCTCTTATTAACAATGACGTCTTGTGGAATTTTTAAACCTAAATACAGCAAGCCTAAAACTTACGATGAAAAAGCAAGAAGAGTACTTATTGAATTCTCCCCTCTGTTGCAAGAGTGTTACACAAAGGAATTGTTAAGAACTGGAATACCACTTGCTGGTGCTGTGACATTTAAAATTCATATCAAGTCGACTGGTAAAGTTGAACTGGTAAAATTAATCGATGATAGCTTAAGGAATAAGCGAATCAAGGGCTGTTTCGTAAAAACCATTCATCAAATTAAATTCCCTACTCATGACAATGTAAAAGCGGTTCAAGTGAATCAACCCTTTATGTTTAAGCCCCCTAGAAAGTAGGTTTAAGCATTGTAAAAGGCTAACAATCCGGTTAGCCTTATAGTATGAAAGTATTCAAAATAATTTCTCTAATCTTCTCTTTTTTAATCTCAACTCATATTTTTGCCAAAGATCTTCCGATGAAGCCTGGATATCGGCAACTAAAACTTCGAGAGCTCCCTCGAAATAGAAACGGAAGTTTAATTGCTTTTATGTTTGCTGAATCGGCAGCATCCAGTAAAAAATTTCTCGAAAAACTAAATGATAATCAAGAATTAATGATCGAGGCTATTCGAGATAGTCTAAGAACGGGTAGAGTTCCCATGGCCAATTCTATCTGGAAACGTTTTGTAAAATCTCTCTCAAATAAAAATCAAAACTTTGATATAAATAATATTATTTACTGGTGCTTAAGAGAAGCCTATCTCGTGAAAAGGCATCTTCTTAACCACCGAGCAACTTTATATAAAATCTTAAATGATAAAGTTGTACTTCTTGAAAAAGAAAAAGATCATTTTAAAAAGCTAAAAGAATCCTGTGAGGAAAGTTCAAACTGTGACTATGACACCAAAGACGAAATTGACCGCACAAAGGATCTTTGGAAGAAAAGACATAAGATCTTTGAAAAAGAATTTAAGAGAGCGGAAAAGAACTTTAAGGACTCTTTTGATGTGGAAGATGGACATAGTCGATTAATTAAACAAGTAGGTGAGCTCTTCTTTCATTCAGCGGAAGCAATCATATCGGACGATAAATCAACGATTTAACATAATACCGATACCATATCGATTGGTATAATTATTATAATCCCTAAGGGTGTCTCCATAGCCAAGAAAATGCTGAAAAGTTAAAAAGAAGTTTTCAGTTAAACGAAAAGAAATATCCGTTTCCCAGGCGCCTTTATTAGTACTCCAATTAAACCTCGTTAAAGTGGAAATAAAAAGCCAGTCCATTTTTAAAGTAATTCGAAAGTCTCCATGCCCATAAAAATCTTTAATAGGCTCAGTCTTTTCAGGAAACTGTGCTTTACCTTGATCCTCCACGAGAATATGCCAAATATTTAAATCAAAATTTAAAAGATCTGATACCCAAGCGACTTTTGCATAGATCCGGTCCCAACTGCGAGACTCAGGGTCTTCCCTACCATTTGACTCATGGGCGTAACCTATATCGGAATATACTCGTGCTCCACCAAAACGATAGAAAACTTCAGGGTTATAATTCGTTTCTCTAAAGGGACGAGACCCTTCTTTATCATAAATCTGCCAAAGACTTTTTTGAGTATAGGCCGCAAACAAAGTGTAACGGCTACCATCACCAAAAAAAGGGATTCTGATACTAAACTGATACTTTAACTCGCTTCTTTTTCCTGTATCTTTATCCGAAGTGGTATAGGAGTAAGGGTGAAGATAATTAAATTTGTGGAGCTGAAGAAATTTAAGCCCCTGCTCTTCTTGAGCAAAAGAAGTTCCCTGAAAAATAAGAAGAATGGAGAAAAATAGACTGATGAATTTGATGCCCTAGCCTCCTTACTTGCATCCTTGTTTATTATACTCTCTAAAGTGACCCATCTCTACCGGGTAAAACCTAGAAAAAGCTCATAATTACAAGAACTTATGCCAAATAAAGAGCTTCGTTTTTTACAAGATTTACCGATAAGTAGAGTATGAAAAAGACCTCTATCATTTTTTTGTCTCTTTGCTTAGTTCTAACGGCCGGATGGTTTTTACGGTCCCAAGGCTCCCCTTCCCATCAAAGTGTAAAGATCGGAATTAATTTAGATCCTGAGCCAAAGTCCAACCTTAGAAAACTAGCATCGAGAATTAATAAACCACCTCGCCAAGAAAGAACTGAAAAAAAGGTATCAAAATTAAATAAGGAAATTATAAAAAATTTTAGATCAGGTAAAGACACCATTGGTGACTTAACTAAGACATATAAAAAAACAAAACCTAGTGTAATTAGCCTTAATTCAAAAGAATTTAGATTAAAAGGGCAAAAACTCTTTATTTCAACTACTCACTCTGCCATTCCAAAAAGTGAATATAGGGGATCAAGAGAAGTAGCCTCTATTAACAATCATGCCATTGTTAAAGGAACAACAGGATTACCAGTGGTACAAGACCCTATAAAGTTTAGAAAAGGAATTGCGACTGGCCATATCATCGTCAAGGCAAAGCCCGATGTCGACCTAACAGGTTTAGCCAATGAACATAATTTAAAGATTCATCACACAGTTCCCCATTTGAACTTAATAGCTTTTGTACCTTCAAGCCCAGAGCAACTTCTAAACACCTCAATTAAATTATCTGAGAGTGCGCTCCTTGAGTCAGTAAAATTAGATATTTCTTACGGAGGTCCCCGTGCGAAATAGTTTTTTCATAGCTCTTTTACTAATAAGTTCTTGTGTAAAGTCTAACAAATCAGCGGCTCCAAAAAATGAGTCCCCTACAACTAACACTCAAACTAATACAACAACTAATAATAATCCGACTCCAACTCCCTCCCCTCCGGTATCAAATCAACCGGACCCACTTTTTAGTCATGCTTGGCATTTAATCAATACTGGTCAAATGAATTTTGCTCAAAGTGGTGGGATTGCAGGAAATGATATTAATATTGGACCCGCAAGAAATCAGGGTTATATCGGTACAGGTGTTCGTGTGGCCGTAAGTGATACGGGAGTTGAAACTACCCACGAAGACCTCAGCTCAAATCTTCTCCCTAACGATCATCGAGATTATACAAAGTCGAGCAGTCCCTTTCAAGGTGACCCTAACCCATCAGGAACCGGCGGCGACCACGGAACAAGCGTCAGCGGAATAATTGCTGCCGTTGGGAACAATGGAAAAGGTAGCCAAGGAATTGCTTACGGCTCGAGTCTTGCGGGTTTTAAGTATATCGCTGGAACAAATACCTTATCTAGAATGCTTGATCAGGCCAATGGTCCATTTGATATTTTCAACTATAGCTATGGTCTATACTCTTGTATCTTTTCAAGTGTGCCTCCGGAGTTTATAGCTCAGCTTAAATACGGAGTTGAGAACTTACGAAATGGCAAAGGGGCCATTTATGTAAAAGCTGCAGGCAATGAGTATATTGCAACGACTACAGATTGTTTTCCCGATGAAGAGAATCCTAGACTCTACTATGGAAACGCAAACTTAGAAGAAGATCACTCCTACCCCTATCAGATCGTTGTCTCTTCAATTAATGCTAATGGGATTTCAGCAAGCTACTCTACTCCTGGTTCAAGTGTTTGGGTTAGCGCTCCAGGTGGGGAGTTTGGAAATACAAACCCTGCAATTATGACCACGGATAGGACAGGCTGTGATAAAGGTTATTCTAAGGATGATTCAACTAGAAATAGTTTCGAAGACGGGGACCCGGAAAACTTAAACTGCAATTATACTTCAACTTTTAATGGAACCTCTTCGGCCACCCCAATGGTTTCAGGAGTGGCCGCACTTATGCTACAGGCTAATCCAAATTTATCTTGGCGCGACGTTAAACATATTCTAGCTAGCACGGCCCGCAAAACAGATCCCAATCGTGGGGATACAGGTCATCCCAATGCCCTAAACCTAACAGGTCATACTTATCAAATGGGCTGGATCACAAATTCAGCTGGGTTTAATTTTCACAACTGGTATGGCTTTGGAGCGGTTGACGCTGGAGCTGCCACTACAATGGCCGCCTCATATATTTCCTCTCTTGGTCAGCAAGTTGAATCTGGTTTTACAAGCTCAGGAACCATAGACGTCTCAATTCCAGATGACTCCGCTGGAGGAGCGACTTCAAGCCTCACCGTAAACCAAGCTCTAACAATAGAGGCCGTACAAATTAAGATTAGCATTGAACACACCTATATTGGGGATCTCGGTGTTGAACTAACCTCTCCTTCTGGTACCAAGTCTATCCTGATGAACATCAACAGTGGAATTGTCGGGACGGCCATCGTAGATGAGGTTCTCCTTTCCAATGCTTTTTATGGAGAAAGCTCAAATGGACAATGGAGCCTTAAGATTATTGATGGCTATGCCCAAGACCTTGGTAAACTGACCAACTGGAAAATCAATATTATCGGGCACTAAGCTCGGTTTTTTCTTACCTTTTTACATAGTTTTTAGGAGTCCACACTCTCCCTCTTGACCTGTTCAATTCTTCACCTTAAAACAAATATTTAAAACAAGTATTAAGGTGAAAATATGAATAAGCCTAGTGAGCTTTTCTATCAATCAAAGTATGCAGAATCTTTATCTCTTGAAGGAATTTACCTCCTTGGTTTTGGCTTTGATGGAACCGCTTGTTTTAGAAAAGGTACCGCTTTTGGTCCCGATGGCCTAAGAGAAGTTTCAGATGGAATAGAGTCTTATAGTCCCTACCTCGATCGGGACACCTCTGACGTCCCCCTTTTTGATCTTGGGAATCTTCCGGTTGGTGAATCAGACGATATAGAGCAAAATTGGTGGAAAGGCGTCAACGCTTTTAGAGACCTAGTTCAAGATACAAACTTAGAAGAGAAAAAAATTAAACTTTTAACTATAGGTGGTGAGCATAGTATCTCATATGCCCCAATAGTTGAGATGCTTCAGACTTATGATGACCTCGTCATTCTTCATCTAGATGCTCATGCAGATTTAAGAGACGGCTATGAGGGTCATCAATACTCGCATGCGTCCATAATTCGTAGAACCCTAGACCATATGAGCACCGAGCAAGACCTTATCCAATATGGAATTCGTTCTGGAACAAAAGAAGAGTTTCAGTGGATGAAAGATAATGGAACTCTTTGCAAATCAAGATCAGAGTTCCTAGCTAAAGTCGAGGCTATCTCCTCTGATCGTCCCATTTATTTAACTTTAGATTTAGATTATTTTGATCCTTCTTTCTTACCAGGTACTGGAACACCTGAAGCTGGTGGAGAGGATTTTCATTCATTTATAAGCCTGGTTAAAATTCTCATTAAGAAAAATCTCGTCGGAGCTGATGTGGTAGAATTATCACCTCCGATAGATTCCACCGGCAATTCAAGCGTTTTTGCAGCGAAAGTAGTAAGAGAGCTTATTTTGGCCATGGAGAATTTAAATGAATAATTACAGAGAATGGACAAAGGAAGAAGCTAAAAGAACTTTCCTTTTTGATCGTTGGGGCTCCGGCTACTTTGATGTAAACGCGAATGGACATCTATGTGTTCATCCGGAAAAAGAAAACTCTATTGGTATAGATATAAACGAAGTTATCGAAGAGATGAAAGAGCAAAAGATAGCTTTCCCTGCCGTTATCAGGTTCCAGGACGTTTTAAGATCTAGAGTAATCGACCTAAATGAAACTTTTAGCAATGCCATAGCCGAGGCAAACTATTCGGGAAAATACATTGGCGTGTACCCTATTAAAGTTAACCAAATGAGGGAAGTCGTTGAAGAAATTCTAGAAGCAGGAAAGCCCTATAATATGGGACTTGAGGCTGGTTCTAAAGCAGAGCTTATGTGTGTTCTTGCTTATAATAGGAATCCAGAAGCTCTTACAATCCTAAATGGCTACAAGGATAATGAGTATCTAAGACTTGCTCTTCTTGGAAGAAAAGTTGGGAGAAAGGTTCTAGTTGTAATTGAAAAGATGACGGAGTTAGAAAGGCTTCTTGAACTTTCAGAAAAGTATAAAGTAAGACCACTAATTGGACTTAGAACAAAACTTTCAATCAAGTGCGCTGGAAAATGGGCCGACAGTGGTGGAGAAAGGGCAAAGTTTGGGCTAACCACGACAGAGCTAATTCAGGCCGTAGAGATTCTGGAAAAAAGAAATTTCATGGATTGCACTAAGCTTCTTCATTTTCATTTAGGAAGTCAGATTACTGATATTAGAAATGTAAAAGATGCAATTTCCGAAGGTGCCAGAGTCTATTCTAAATTAGTAAAAATGGGTGTTCCCCTTGAGTATATGGATGTCGGTGGTGGACTTGGTGTCGACTATGATGGAACCCATTCGACAAATGAAAGTTCTATTAATTATGGAAATAAAGAATATGCCAGTGATGTTGTTTGGGGAATTAAGCAAATCTGTGAAGATGAAAATGTTCCTTGCCCAAACATCGTTTCTGAATCTGGTCGAGCCATAACCGCACACCACTCATGTGTCATCACTAAGGTTATTGGATCTATTAAAACAGCTCAAACAGATTTTGAGACGACAAAAGCTGAGGGCGAACATAACCTTGTAAAACAGATGAGAGATGTTGTCAGCGAATTAAAAAAAGAGAACTTTAACGAAGTATACAATGATGCTATTAAAATTAAGGACGATTCAATAAGCGCCTTTAACCTAGGTGTTATAAACCTCGTTGAAAAAGCTAAAATTGAAACTTTATATTGGCAAGCAACTCAAAAAATTGATGAGATGGTAGATCAGCTCGAATTTCCTTCCGATGATCTTTCAAATCTTCAAGATAGCTTAACCAGCCAATACCTTTGTAATTTTTCAGTTTTTCAATCTGCCGCCGACTCTTGGGCGATTGGTCAACTACTTCCTATTATGCCGATTAAGCGTCTTAACGAAAAACCTAATGTATGGTGCTCTATTGCTGACATCACCTGTGATAGCGATGGGAAAATTGATCACTTTATCAACCTTGAAGAAGAAGCAAAGAATATTCCCTTGCATGAATTAAATCCTGATGAGGATTACTATGTGGGAATTTTCTTAACTGGAGCTTATCAGGATGTCATGGGAGATATGCATAACCTTTTTGGAAGATTAAATGAGGTTCATGTTTATAAGGATGGAGACGAAGGTGACTTTTATATAGAAGAAGTTATTCCTGGTGGAAAAATCAGAGATGTTCTTTCGACAATGCAATACTCTCCAGAGTTCCTAAGCTATAGAGTAAAAAGGATAATTGATAAAGAGATTGCAGATGGGAATATAAGACCAAGAGAAGGTGTTAAGTGGGTTGATTTTTATGATCAATGTCTAGAGGAATACACTTACTTAAAAACATGAAGGAATTATTAGACTTCTATTTACTAGCCTTTACTACCTTATTTAGTATGGTTAATCCCTTTAGTGTCATGCCCGTCTTCGTAAAATTTTCAGATGGGCTTTCTAAAGAAAAAACAAAACAACTGGCAAAGAAAGGAACTCTCGCGGCGATGATTGCGATGATCTTCTTTGCTCTATCTGGCCAAATGATCTTTAAGTTTTTTTCGATCAGCCTAGATAGCCTAAGAGTTGTTGGTGGAATTCTATTCTTCATTAACGGTTTTGATATGCTACAAGCTAAACCAGTCAGAACCAAAGATGAGACAGACTACGAAGACGATCTTAATAACGATGTAGCGGTTACTCCCCTTGGTATTCCTCTTCTTTGTGGTCCAGGAACGATTACGGCAGTGATTTTAATGAATCAAGGAGCGACCACACTACAGGCAAAAGGAGTTCTCTACTTTGCCATCTTGTCTACCTCGGCCATTGTCCTTTTTATGCTATTGGCCTCAAAGTGGATTATGGAAAAGCTTGGAGAAGCCGGAGCTAAAGTTCTTTTTAGAATTATGGGCCTAATCGTCATGGTTATAGCCGTTGAGTATTTTTTCACAGGCCTAAGAAACCTTTTAAGAATTGCATAAACAGTAATTGTTAACTTCTTGCAAAGTATTGACCAAAAGATTACCAGACTAAAGCGTTTCACTTTGTTGCAGGAGCTCTATAATCTCGAGACAATTAAATTGAGGGTGAGCCAAACAAAAGGAGACTCAGGATGAGTAATAAAAAATTAATCTTACTTTTATTAGTTTTTGTTTTTGGTTGTAAGTCAGAAGAGGAAGCAGCGGCACTACTCGGTGGTTCAGGAGAGCAAAGAGTTGGAGATGGACCTGATTCACCCAGTGATTCTATTAATTATGTAAATGTTAGATCCCCAAGAGGAACTTCAGGTAAATGGAAAGAAGCCTGGAGTAACGCGGTTGGGTCGGCCATAGATGAGCATTCAAGAGAGCTCGCCATGGAAGTGACCCTCCCCTCTAGCGATTTAGCAAAATTAAATTGTCCCGGATTTAATCAGGCCAAAGAAAATGATAAGAAGAGGTTCTGGGCCCTATTTATGTCTTCTATCTCTCTTTATGAAACCGATTTTAATCCCAATACTAGATACTGGGAAAGAGGACTGAACTTATGGTCTGAAGGTCTTTTTCAACTTAGTGTCTCAACAGGAAGGTACCATAGCGGATGTGGGCATATAACTAAGGACAATATTCTTGATCCGATTGGTAATATTCGCTGCGCTGTTGCCGTTATGAGAAATCAAATAAGAAAAAGAGGCTCTCTCTTTCCAACAAGAGCTTATTACTGGTCGGTCCTAACAACATCTAAAAAGTATAAAGTTCAAAATTTCTTTAAAAGCCAGATGGCAGGATTAAGCTTTTGCCAGCTCTAAAACATAATTAAATTCTTTTTCGGTAACCGGTGTAATAGAAAGCCGGTTACCTTTTTGAGCGATTTTCATGGTAGATAATGCTTTTGTATTTTTGATCGTCTCTAAACTAATAATCTCTTTAAATTTCTTTTTATATTTTACTTCGACCATAAACCAACGAGGGTTCTCTTTAGTGCTTTTGGAATCATAGTAATTGCTCTTCTTATCCCAACAGGTTGGATCAGGATGAGACTCTTTAGATATTTCCATAAGCCCAGCGATTCCCGCAGGCTTACTATTTGAGTGATAAAAAAGGACAAGATCCCCTTTTTTCATTTCATCTCTCATATAGTTTCTTGCTTGGTAGTTTCGTACCCCATCCCAAGGTTCTTTTTTTACTTTCTTAAGATCATCTATTCCAAAAACGTCTGGTTCTGACTTCATCAACCAATAATTCATATTAGCCTCTAAAGTATTCTTGAATATTATCAAGTAGAAATTGGGGAAGAGCAAAAGAGGCGGTATGAAGGTCTGGAGTGTAATACCTAAATTTTAAGTTTGAATCTAGAACTCTTTTTCGGTCAAAATCATTTATAGGACTCAATCCTTTAGAGGCAAAAGTAAAACACCAAGCGCCCCCAGGGTAAGTTAGGTTTCCAAACTGGTACATTCTAACAAAAGGAAACTGCTCACTTAATACTTTCATCATCGATTTTTGAATTGGAACATTATACCAAGGAGACTCTCCCTGACTTACGACAATTCCATCCTCATTTAAGCAAGCGTAGACATCCCGATAAAAGTCAGGACCAAAGAGAGGACATGCAGGTCCGATTGGATCAGTCGAGTCCACAATTACTACATCAAATTTTTCTTTTGTTTCGTTAACGTACTTAACCCCGTCTCCTATTATTAGCTCTAGCTTAGGATGCCCCTTTAAAACTTCACTTGTAACCGGAATATGCTCAAGACATGCATCTACGACCATCTTGTCGATTTCGACCATGACTACCTTTTCGACATTTGAATGACGGAGCACCTCTCTGGCCGTGCCTCCGTCTCCTCCGCCAATGACAAGAACATTCTTGGGGTTCGGGTGAGTAAAGAGAGGCACATGGGTAATCATATCGTGGTAAACAAATTCATCTGCCTCAGTTAGCATCACTAGGTCGTCATTCAAAAGCATTTTTCCATGCCATCTGGTTTGCACAACTTCAACTTTTTGAAATTCACTTTTTCCCGAGAATAAGGTGCCATCGTTTTTAAATCGCACTTCCATAAAATCTTCAGTTTTCTCAGTTGTCCAATCGCTCATCTTTGTTCCTTATGATCAAAAATAAGGGCCCTATCATTGACGGTCTCCTTATTATAAAAATGACTAAAAATAACATTATATCCAAGATTAATTTTTTCTCTCACTAGCGCTCTTTTGTGATAATTCGTTGGGATCTCTAGTGAGTCTTCATGATTAAAAGTCACCAAATCAAAGCTTTCTGGTTTTAAAATATCTAAAAGTTCGGCTAGCTTCGCCTTGCAAAGGGGCTCATTTGTTTCAAAACTCACATAAGAATTAAATTCTTCTGGTGTAATATGGATTGTAAAATAGAACTCGTCTCTAATAGCGTTTGCAGAGTATCCTTGAGGGCTAAAGGCAAAGTCATCAATTTGATAGTCTGGAAATAAAGTTTCAAGTTTTAAAAATGATCGAATCTGCTTAGTATTTTCGTGGGACTTATTTAGAATAATTGAGGCTTCACCACTTATATCATACATAAGAAGCTCATTCGTAATATCTTCATCTGGAGCATCATATGGGTGATCCGTGCAAAACATAAAATTGTGATGCTCATGCATTTTTCCAAACCGATAGGCCTTTCCAGTAACTTCCTTTTCTAAGAGTTCTATATCATCCAAAAAGGATGTCTTTTGAAGATGCGAGAAATATTCATTCTTTCTTTGAAATATTAACGATTCTAATTGCTCTTTAGGATAGCTCTTAAGAAAAAACTTAATCGCTTCCACTAAAGTCGTCTGACCACAGGTTATAAGAACAATTCGATCACTCCATACAAAAAGACTAGATTCTGAAAGTAAATAGGCCTTACAGTTCTTGTTTTTGATAGAAGATAATATCGTGGCCTTAGCCTCTTTTACTAAAGCTGACCAAAAGCTTTCTTCGACCGACAGAAGGTCAATATTACTTTTAACCACAATCTCTACTTTTTTTTCTGATCCCTCAAAGAACAAGAACTACTCCTGGTCAAAAATTGCCCTTTCTAAAACAATGGAATTGCTAGAGAAAACTTAATATTATTAAACTGTTATACTGTCAACGAAAGGTGAAACTATGAAATGTCCGAAGTGCCAAAGCCAAGACTTTAATCCATTTAAGCATGAGGGAGTCGAGTTTGATTTTTGCTCTGATTGCCATGGAATCTGGTGTGATAGAGGAGAGCTTGCTAGCTATGTAGAAACCATAAAGGATACTCCTGAAAAATTTCACCTCACCAGCGAAGGCACCCTCACGGAAATGGAATGTCCTAAGTGTGAGAAGAATAGCCTCTACGAGATTCCTTACCTAAAGGCCCAAAGTCTTTTAATTGATAAATGCTCTGAATGCTTTGGGATTTGGCTAGACTCAAAGGAACTTGGTCGAATTCAGCAATTGGCAGTCAATATTGACGCAAAGGGCAAACTGGAACGAACCATCTCGGATATGCAAAATAAGGGCTTTAATATCTCCATATTAAAGAAATAGTCCTGTAATAATTGCTATTCAACACAATAACACTACGCGCCATCACATTACATAATGGTATGTAACCTCACTATTATTTGTGAGGAAAAGATGAAGTTTTTAATCTCTACAACTGTTATTTTACTCTGTGCAGTTCTGATGAATGAGGCCCTGGCCTACAATTGCCAAGCGGGCTTTAATAAGTCTGAATTAAAGCAATTTCCTGAAGAAAGAGAATACCAACCCGGTGTAGATGCTGGCTTTGATCAATATAAAACAAAATCTCTTAAAAATAGCGATAAAGTTGTTTTAACCTTTGATGACGGTCCCCATAAAACAAGAACCCCAAGACTTTTAGACATTCTAAAAAAGTATAATGTTAAGGCCACATTTTTTGTTTTAACTAAACTAGTTAACGATAGCACCAGGCCAATTTTAGAAAGGATGATTAAAGAAGGGCATATTGTTGCTACCCATGATCACGATCACGACAATAACAATGGTGAAGATCAGGAAACTTTTTATAATGAGTTAAAAACTTCTATCTTAATAATAGATAAGCTTTATAAGAAGTACCGCCCATCGAACAAAGGAATTTTCTACCGCTTTCCTTACGGTGCCTATGGTAAGTCAGAAACTTATCATCATATGAACGTTATCAAGACTCTTTCATACGATTTGTATGGAGAAAATTGTATCAATTTTGCATTCTGGGATATCGATTCTGCTGATTGGTCTCCAAAGTTAAAAGACGAACAGATTGCACAAAATATTTGGGCCCATATAAAAGGTGGTACCGCTTATAAGACAACTATGAAAAGGTCTATCTTTGGTAAGGTTAAATACAAGACTAAAAAGTACCAACATACTTGGCCCTTTGGTGGAGGAGTCGCTCTTCTTCATGATATTCACGATAAGAGTATAGATGCCGCTGAGATTTTTATAAAAAAAGCAAAAGCCGAAGGTGTAGAGATCGTTCCACTAGACTCAGTTGAAGAGTACTCTTTTAAAGGTAAAACCTGCAAGATTGACTAGAATCTCGTTGACCCATACTCTATTAGAGTATGAATTTTTTAAATGAGAATCAAAAAGGCTTTTCACTCGTAGAAGTGATGGTTGCCGCCGGCATCATGGGTGTTCTCTCCATGTTTTTTTACAAATACTTTACTGAACAAATGAAATCTCAAAAGACAGTCCTCATGAAAATGGAGGAGGCCAACGTCTTGAATGAGATTAGAATTCTTTTGATGAACTCAACCAATTGCTTAGAAACCTTAAAAAACCAAAGACTCGATGCAAATACTGATGGTATTGATACTTTAGAAGAGCCTATTGATGAGTTAAAAAAAGTTTACTTAAAAGCCCCCTCCCCAGGTGAAGAAGATAAGGACCCTGAAGTTCTAGTCGTTCCTAAGTTTCAAAGGTTCATTAAAGGTGAGCAAGAGGTTAAACATGCTAATCGTCTTGTCACTATTTCAGAATATAAAATTCGCTTTCCTGAAACTGAAGAAAAGATCCTTAAAACTTTTAACCGTGGTGAGATAAACTTTGAAGTTGTTTTTGACAGAGGTGATAAAACTTTTGGTACCAGGTTTAAACCTTATCAAATTCCAATTGAGGTAGCCGTCGACGATTCTCAAACGGTTATAACTTGCTCAAGCATGGGTCTTCCTGCTGGTGGAGAAGCGGGACTTGTGGCAATCGATGCTGTCAAAACCCCAAGCTATAAAGGTAAGACTGGTAATGACGCCTGCAAATCAAAAAACTTAGCCTGTGCTTATGTAGTTAGCACAAATTACGTAGCAACTTCTACTGGACTAGATGCCCCTCTCTACACTCCGGCTTGCTTAAGTTCCTATAATCAAAGTCTAGCTGGGGTAGCTAACGGTGTAGGAATGAGCAATCTTCATACCTGTGATGCAAAACTAGGAGTATTCAAAACATTTGAAGTATCTGTGGGAACGGCCAGCGTAGAATGTCGTGGTAATTTTTCCGCAATTTGTAATTAGAAAGCCACTCTTAAGACTTCCTCAATCGAAGTAACACCTTCCATTACTTTTCTTGCTCCATTAATTCGAATACCAATAAACTTTCCCTTAGTTAAATCTTTAAGAGCCTCAAGAGATACTTGATCGTTTACAAAATTCTTTATTTCGGAAGTATAAGGTACCATCTCATAGATACAAACTCGTCCAGAATAGCCGGTGTTTTTACATTCACGACATCCAGCTGCTTTAAAAACATGGGCGGGAGCTTTGATATCCTCTCCTCCAACCAGAGTTTTCCATAAGTCTTCACTACAAGGAGCTTGCTCTTTACAGTACTTACATAGTACCCGAACAAGTCTCTGTGCGAGGATACCTCTAACAGAAGCATTTATTAAATGTGCTGGTACACCAATATCTATAAGCCTTGTAATAGCTGAAAGAGCATCATTAGTGTGTAAGGTTGATAATACTAAGTGACCCGTAAGACTTGCTTGGATGGCCATCTCGCCACCCTCTTTATCTCTAATTTCCCCTACCATAATAATATCTGGATCCTGTCTTAAAAAGGATCTAATTGAGTTGGCAAAGGTTAAGCCAATTTGAGTATTAACCTGCATCTGATTAAAACCATCATTTATAATTTCAATTGGATCTTCAACCGTACAAATATTTACAGCATCATCTGAAAGCCTTTTTAAAGTACTATGAAGAGTTGTCGATTTACCTGAGCCCGTTGGACCCGTGACAAGAACAAGTCCGTAACTATGAGAAACAAATTCATTCCAGGTTCTTATGTCTTTATCGTAGTAACCTAATTCAACCATGGTTTTCTCAACCATCTTAGGGTCAAAAATTCTAATCACAAGTTTTTCGCCATAATGACAAGGAATAGTTGAAAGTCTCATTTCAATCAAAATATTTTGACCCACGGGGCGCTTAATTCGTCCATCTTGAGGTCTTCGTTTTTCATCAACTTTCATATGGGCCAATAATTTGAACCTACTCACAATAGGTAAAACCACTTCAGGCTCAAATTTATAAATAACCCGCATTTTTCCATCGATTCGAAATCGAATTTGTCCTTTTCCTTTTTTGGGCTCTATATGAATATCAGTAGCTCTTTCATCATAGGCAAACTGTAAAAGCCAATCACAGATAGAACCAATGTTTGAATCAACAACTTCTAAGCCTTGCTTTCTTCCCTCGCCAAGCATTTTCTCAAGGTCAGGATTTTGAAATGATTTATCTTTTGGCTGGCTCCTTGCAAAACTTTTAGCAGCCTTATGAACGGTAAAAAATTCTTCAATAAAGTGATCAATTTGCACAGGTGAAGTTACAACAATTTCAACCTTTTTTGAAATGGCAGATTGAACTTCCATTATCCAATTTCGATCAAAGGGTTCGGCCGTTGCAAACACAACACAGTCTGACTTAACCTCAACTGGTATTACTTTTAACCTTTTAATAAAGGCCTTTGGAAGAACGCTAGTGCAAGCAGCGATATCGATTTTTAAAGGATCGATTTCAAAATAACTCAATCCTGAAAATTCAGCCAACCACGTAGACAGTGATTCAATTCCGATTTCAAGATAAGGGGGTTTCTTTTGTTTTAAATTAAACTGAGAGAGAACAACTAGGGGGTGAAGCTTTGTATTTTTTCTTTTGCTTAAAATCTCTTTTGCCTCTTCCAGAGTCACCCAGCCCGAATGAATCAAGGCTTCTAAAACTTCTTTAAGTTCTAATTTCCGACTAACCTGCTCAAGCTTTGGTTCACCCATTTTAATTCTCCTAGCTTCTTATCGGACTTACAGAGCGAAATTTGAAATTATTTACTATCTATTTATGGTGACTTAGACCGTTTGTCCTCAGCTATTTTAGTCCCTATAATTCTCCTTTTATCCATAGGAGAAGATATGTTTGGAGAACCTAGAAACCCAGTTGAAAAAGAAATCTGTGACCTTGAGCAAGAGTTCTTGGCCCTAGGTCAAAAGATTTCAAAATTAAGAGAGGACTTACCACCTGAAGAAATAACAAACTATGAGCTAACCAATACCGATGGTTCAAAGACCACCCTACTGGAGCTTTTTGGTGAAAAAGATGAACTACTTCTCGTGCATAATATGGGACCAGGCTGTCCATACTGTACTCTTTGGGCGGACGGTTTTAAGGGCTTTATGCCATATATTGAAGCACGTTGTGCTTTTGTAGTTGAAACCGATCAGCCAGCTGAAAAATGGAAGGCCTTCAGTGAAGAAAGAGGTTGGAACTACCCGGCTGTTTCAAGCCTTGGTACAACTCTAAAAAAAGACCTCGGCTTCTGGGGTGAGCATGATGGCAAAAGTATGAATCTTCCTGGAGTCTCAAGCTTTTTTAAAGAGGGAGATAAGGTCTATAGACATGCTACTTCTCCATTTGGACCTGGAGATATGTTCTGTAGCCCTTGGCATCTATTTTCCCTGTTAAAGAAAGGGGTGGACGGTTGGCAGCCACAGTTCAACAAATAATTTAAGCTACTTAGCCCTTTGAATTTCCTTCAGAGGGCTTTTATATCCATAAAAATCAGGCTAATAAAACTTTACGGAGTTTTTATGATGTCAAAGATGTTTATCCTTTTATTATTGCTACCAATATTCGCCTTCGCCGACTGCGAAAAAGCGAAGCTCAATAGTTCAGATACAATTTTTGATAGTTATATTTGTACCCCGACTTCTTTTGAGTCTATAAAAAAGATTAACAAGCTTTGTATTATTCGAGCAAAAACAATGGAAGAAGATGGAAAGGTCTATAGCTATACGCATATGGAGACCAATGCCATAAGTGAGTCAGGTCTTAAGTATCATTTTTCAACCTTTAAGTGGCACCACAAAAAAAATGATTCAGTTTCTAAAATGTGGGAAACCAAAAAGAAAATAAAGATGAAAGATATTACAGCCACTGATTTCATGACGGCCAATATCTATAAAGTTTCCGAGTTTGAAAAACAAAGTAAATTGCTCGAGATAGAAGTTTATAAGAAAAAAGCTCTTATCGGACTAAAAAAAAGGAAATGGTACTCTGCAAGATTCAATTGCCAAAAACTTTAGTAAACTTACCAGATGAACTTTCTTAAAAACTATAAAGTACTAATCGTTGATGATGACGCCACAACTCGGCTTGCCCATAACCTCTTAATAAAAAAACTTGGGGCCCTTGAAGTTTTTGAAGCAAGCTCAGTTGATCAGGCCCTAGAGGAGCTCGACTCCAACTCCTTTAACCTCGTTATTTCTGATTATATTATGCCAGGAAAGTCAGGCTTAGATCTCTATAAATCGATGATCTTAAAAGATATCCACACGCCTTTTGCCATGGTCACGGCCAATAGTGACTCTGATGCGGTTAAAGAAATGATTGAATTAGGGATTAGTGCAATCTTGGTTAAACCTATAACAAAAGAAATGTTGCTCTCTAGGCTAGCGAAAATAATTTAAAAAAGGCGGCCTTTTATGGCCGCCTTTATTAACTAGATTATCTCCAAACTCTATTAAATAATTCTCTTTTCTCAAACTTTGAGAACTGATTACTATTTAAGAGAGACTCTCTTGGAACTCTAACTATAAACTCAATACTTAGTTCCCTTCCTGAGTAATCATTTCCAAGAAGTCTTGCAAGATCTATTGCAACCTGCGTTTTACTTCCATCGTGATTTAACTGAAAGTCCGAAGGACTCAATTCTCTATCAAAAAGAACCGGCCCACTTGTTACTCTAAGAGCAAGTTTTGTATCAGATGGATGTTCCATTAATCCAAGTTCAAAAGTCATTAGACCATTTGAAATTTCAGAAGAAGTCATCACTTCATCAAGCGGTCTGAAAAGCTCATGAGCTGAAATCACTCGAACTGAATAACTTTTCGTAATATGGGTATCTCTACCTCTTTGATCTCTTGAATCTACAAGCGAGTAAACTAAGGCTCTTCTTGGTGAAGAGAAATCTTCTGTTCTAATTGTTAGGAATTCTCTATCAAGATTCGCCCTAATATCTGAACGTATTCCAAAGGTATCTCCTACTGTTCTAAAGTTGAAATTGATATTGGCATAAGTTCTTCTATCAACAACTTGATAGGCTCTTCTTTCTTGCCTATAACGAGTTTCCATTCGGCAAACTCTATGCTGATAAGGAACATCTCTACAAACTCTTCTTCCAGGAATGTCGCGGCAGACTCTTCTTCCAGGAATATCCCGGCAGACCCTCACAGGACGATCTCTACAAACTCTTCTACCATTTACGATTCTACAAACTGGTTTATTAACAGTTCGGCATTGGCGTCTTGGTGGTTCTTGACGACATTGACGTCTTGGTGGTTCTTGACGACATTCTCTTCTATAACGTGTCTCAGTTCTACAAACACGCTCTTGATAAGGAACCTGCACCCAACGGTACTCAGTTCTCATCGTCTCTGTTTGAAGACTTAAGTTTTGATCTCCCCTTGAGCCACTATAGCTTAAGCTTCCTTGGTCAGTTTCAGCTGCAATTCCTAGGACCGACCATAGTCCAAATAGGAATACTATTAGAGTTGATTTCATGACATCTCTCCCTAGATGAAATTTATAAAAATAATGTTTATATAATTTTAATAACGCTACCTTAGATTTCCTCTAAGATTAATTCAGACTTGCGTTAATCACCTATAAAGTGGTGGCTCTGTTATAAAATGACAGATTAACGGTGTAGATGCCCTCTAAAATTTAAGAGGTAAGGTGCCAATTTGGAACCATATTTTTCGTTCAAAATATTCACTACGTCTGAGCGAATAGGGCAGGTATACCTTAGCCCATCAGCCTCTTCTAACTTCTTTATTTGTCTAATCACACTTTTTGTTAATTTCTTGGTCGAAAACATTGAACAGTTATGACCTTCGTCCATAGAGTCATCTATAAACGGAGTAAAATCCAAGTCCTTAATTTTCACCCATTTATTTTCTTGGCATTTAACTAGAGGCCCGTGGTTTTCTCCTAAATAATCTTTTCTCTTTTGTAAAATATGATTCCAAAATCTCATTCCATTAAAATTTGCGGCCTGATCTGCATAACTAAAGATGCCAGTCGTTTTAGATCCGAGGGTCCAGTTCTCCTGCCAGGCCCCGTACTTCAATACTTTTTTTAACTTCTTTCCCTTTAAGTAATAGCGTTTAAAATAAAGAAAGCCCCTACCAAACATATGCTCAAATTTGTCGGTTCCAATAAGGTGGTCATTAAAATTTATAACAGCTCCGTGAGCACCATCATAAAGTCTCCCAACAACCATCAGGACAAAAGAGTTCCACCATTTAAAATCCCGATAAACTGACTCTTTTACATGAAACAATCTTTTATCAATCTGCTCATCATTTTGAATGCTAACCGTTACTTCTCCACTAATATGGTTCTTAAAGTATTTGCGCATGGCCTTGTAGAGCTTCTTTTCCTTACAGGCATGATCTTTTTTATTGGCATTGATAATGGCCTTATCAAGAAATTCATTGGCAATAAAGTTCACTCTTTCCACAGAATTCTCTAATGGCTGATAGCGATTAGTAAAAGAATCAATTTCACTCGAGAGAGAATATCCTGAATATAACGCAAGGAGTATTATTAAGAAATTTTTCATAATAAATCCTAACAAAGCCAGAGAGAAAGAGTCAACGAAGGCTTGGCTATTGGCTATCAATCCCTTTTTAATGATAATGACAGCGTGGATAAAGCTAATACTCATAAGATTTACGATGTCATTATAGTTGGCTCTGGGGTCTCCGGCTCCTTTATGGCCAAGGAACTGGTGGACGCTGGTCTAGATGTCCTACTCCTAGAGGCCGGTGAGTTTTTTAGCCGAACTAATTTTCCTAAAAAAGAAATTGATGCAAACTCTAAGCTCTATTGGTCCGGGGGAATTGAATTTAATAAGTCTGCGGATCTAGCCTTTTTAAGACCAAAAGTTGTAGGCGGAGGAAGTATCGTAAATCAGGCCCTACTCGATAGATTTGACGATATGGCCCTCGACTCTTTCAAGGAGCAAAGCGGTGTTTCTTTTTTTACAAAAGAATCCATGCAGCCCTGGTATGAAAAAGCTGAAAGTGAAATCCATCAAGAGGTTATTCCAAAAGAGCACAGAAATAAGAACGCTGAAATTTTTGCAAAAGGCTTTGAAGAAAATAATTATCTCTATGACTCTTTAACAAGGGCCCAAAAAAATTGTGCGTATGAGGAAGGTAACGACTGCATTGAATGCCTTTCTGGCTGCCGCAGAGATAGTAAACAAAGCACCCTTATCACGACTCTTAAGTCTGCCATTAACAACGGACTTCATATGAAGTCACTTTTTGAAGTTAAAAATATTGTCCATAAAACTGACGAAGTCCGCGTCGATGGGATTCACCTTAAAAGAGAATATGAAAGCTTTAGGGCCAAGAAATTAGTCCTGGCCAGTGGAGCCATGGGTAACTCAAAGCTACTTCTAAATAGCGGCTTTAAAAAAAGCTTACCTGCCTTAGGTCAAAACTTTTACTCACATCCTCAGTTTATGGTACTTGGACTTTTTAAAGAACAAATAAATTCTGGAAATGGTCCCTTTCAGGCCCTGAAGTCTGCAGACCCAAATTTTCGTAGAAAGGGTTTTAAACTAGAGAATGTCTTTGCCCCACCTGTTGGTATAAGTATGTTACTTCCCGGACATGGCGAAGAACATCAACAACTAATGAAAAAGATTTCTCATATGGCCTGTATCGAAGTGGCGATTAGAGACACTAATCCTGGTTCAATAAAAACTAACCGTCATGGAAAAATGATTATTGATAAAAAATTAAATGAAGAAGATAAGAAAAGAAAAAATGCAGGAATTGAGGCTATTAATAATATTTTCTCCTCACAAGGGGCTCAAAGAATCATTGAAGGTAATCTTCCCATTGGACTTCACCTTATGGGTGGCCTAGGAATAGGAGAAAGAGCCAGGTTTTCAGTTGTCACTCCCGACTTTCATTTACATGGCTATAAAAATATTTTTGCAGCTGACAGTTCAATATTTCCCAACGCCCCTGGAATAAATCCAAGTTTAACGATTATGGCCTTAACAAAAATGGCGGCTTCAAAGGTTTTTAGATAATGACTATTAAACTCTTAAAACCTATTCAACAAAAAGGCTTACTCAAATTAGGGGATGTCATTTGTCCTGGAGACCTCGAGTTACCAAGATTTTCAAAAACTGAATTTTATAAAGAGGTTGATAGAATTTTAGATTATATGGAAAAAGATGATCTAGAGGGAATCAGATTCTTGCTCACTGTCTTTTCATTTACACCTAAGTTTATCATCAACATAATCTTACAACTTTCCCAAAGATCTGGGGGAGGTAATCTAATTTTAGCGAATTTAAGGCTGTTGAATATAGGATTAAAAGGAATCATTACAACTTTGTATTATTCAAACTTAGATGAAAAAGGTGAAGAGATTTTTGAGGTTCTTAAATGGAAAACTAAGATTACATCGATCCCAGTCGAGAGTGACGATCTTTATGAGCATACAGATGAGGCTAGCCGAATGGTAAAATTAGGAAACGAACCAAAAGATTTTATGATTAGAGCAAAGTCCGCCCAGGCTGAGCTAAGAGAGATTTCTATAGAAGCAAAAGTTAATCACCTCTTAGAATTAAAAGAAGTTATCTTGGATAGTCGCGATTGGATTATTGACGAGATCCAAAAAGAAAATGGCAAAACGAGAAGTGATGCCCTTATTTCTGAAATCTTTGGTGTTCTAGATTATCTTAATTACCTAATTAAGTTTGCACCAAGGATACTTAAAGATGAAAAGGTCCACACCCCTATTGCTCTTCTTGGTAAAAAATCACGAATCTACTATGAGCCTTTAGGGACCATCTTGATCATCAGTCCTTGGAACTATCCATTTTATCAGGCCATCGTTCCTATCACATCAGCTTTTATTGCAGGAAACTCAGTCCTTTATAAACCGAGCGAACATACTCCCCTTACTGGAGTTATCGAAAAAATATTAGAGCGAGCAGGTTTTAAACCCAACTGGTGCCAGATCGTTTATGGAGACGGAAAAATAGGAAGCGAATTAATAGATTTAAGACCTGATAAAATTTTCTTTACAGGCTCAGTTAATACCGGGAAAAAAATTATGGCTCAGGCCAGTTCAGAGTTAATTCCCGTTGAACTAGAGCTAGGAGGTAAAGACCCTTCAATAGTTTTTGAAGATGCTTCCCTTGAACGTTCAGTAAGAGGTGTTCTATGGGGCGCTCTTACTTGTAGTGGGCAATCTTGCACATCAGCCGAGCAGGTATTTATTCATCATTCAATCTTTGAAAATTTCAAGAACATGATATTAACTGAAGCTAAGAAAGTTCGAGTTGGAATAGACACGGACGGGGACGGAGAGATCGGACTCATGACGACAAGCTCTCAAGTCGACATTGTAGCGGATCATATTAAAGATGCTTTAAACAAAGGGGCTACCTTATTAAGTGGAAATGAGTGGGATTATAAATCAAAATCGATTCCTCCTCTTATCCTTGAGAATATCACCGCTGAAATGAAAATCTATGATGAAGAAACGTTTGGTCCCATTATTCCTTTAATTTCCTTTGAGAGTGAACAAGAAGTTATCGATAAATGTAATGCCTCTAAGTTCGGTCTCTCCGCTTCAATTTGGTCAAAAGATATGATTAGGTGTGAACGAGTTGCCAGGGCCCTTCATACTGGAAATGTATCCATAAATAATATTATGCTTACGGAAGGTAACCCCGCTCTTCCATTTGGAGGGGTTAAGAATTCGGGTATAGGAAGATATAAAGGTGAACACGGCCTAAGAGGATTTTGCCACCAAAAATCCGTTCTTATAGATAGTGACTCAAATAAAGTTGAAGTCAATTGGTACCCCTATACTCTTAAAAAATATAAGCTGTTTGATAAGATGACAGAATTTCTTTTTAGAGGTGGTGTTAAAAACTTCTTACGCTTTGTAATCACAGGGCTTCAAATCGAATCCTATTCTGACAAAGAGGCAAAACGTAAGGCCGAATAAAGCTCATCTTCGTGAAATGACGAAGACAATCCTGTAAGAATGACAAACAAGAAGCAATGCGTCAGGCCTTTTAAAGGCCCTATGGTATAGCTTATCCATCCAATTTGGAGGATTTATGTATCGCTTACTATTTTTTGTATTGAGTCTTTGTCTGCTTAACTTCGGCTGTTCAAAATCTAAAACTGAAACCGTCGTACCACAAAAGCAGGAAGTTTCTCCCTCAGACAACCCCGGTGTAAATATTGGTAGTACAGAAAATGAGGGTGAAGAAGAAACCAACTCAGAAGAAGAGCTTCCAACGAGAGACTTTGATGATGAAGAAGAAGAGCTTCCAACTAGAGATGTTGTTGAAGATCAAACAGAGGAAGAGCAAGAAGAAATTAATATTTCGATGATTGGACCAAACGATCCTTGTTATAAATATATGAACGATACCATTGCAAAGCCGGTGGCCAATTGTAAGCAAATGAAAAATGGCCGACTAAGCTCTAGCTATAATGAAGTTGTAAAGTCCGGTAGCATCTGTCTTCTAAAAAGTACCTATAATAACGGAATAACGATTTTTACTGCAGAGGGAAACTTTACTCAAGTTGACGAGGATTGGAATCAAACTCTTTATGCTCTTTATGGATTTAAAGAGGCAAAGATAGAAAATGATCACTTAGAGTTTAAGTTTAAAGACGATGATTTTAAAACAACGATCACTTACGACTTAGTTTTTGACTCACTCAAGGTTAAGCAAGTTACAAAGCGTTTTAAAAAGAAAATTAGATATTTTCAGCTTTCTTGTACTCCGGTCTATCCCATAAGATAGGCCTAAGCCTGCTTACCAGTTAATTTCTCAATGCTCTCTAGAAGAAGTTTGGGATTAAAGGGTTTGGTTAAAACGTTTTTGATTCCCCATTTTACCATTTGAGAGATGATACTTTCATCTAGAGCACCGGAAATAACAATGATAGGTATTGAGCTCGTCTTGGGCTTATCCTTCAAAAACCTAATCACTTCCATTCCATTTTTCTTAGGCATTTTTAAATCTAGAATGACAAGATCAAAGCTTTGCATAGATAGCTTCTGAAGAGCCTCAACTCCATCCTTAGCTTCTATTATTGAATGGGGGTCTATATCTCTTCGGATCTGTCTACAGACCAGCTCACGAATTTCATCCTCATCCTCGACGATGAGAACATCAAGAGACGAGTAATCCTTTTCGTTTAAGATTCCCTCAACAACGTCCATATATGCTCCAAACCTCTAAAGATAAAAAGAAGTTTAACCAAGATCAGATTATCAGTCTCTAAAACTTTACAGAAAATCAAACACTTAACTAGCTTCAGAGTCCCGAAAACCGCCACTATTTCGAGTATAAAATACAAGCTCTCTACCCGAATGAGCCCAATCGCTATAGAAGTAAGGCTCACTATGGGAGAGAGAGTGAAACAGATCTTATTGTTCATATTTTTGGGACTATTTAGCCTTAGTGCCACTGCTGGTAATCGAGTGGTTATGCTAGTTAGCTTAGACCCAGAAACTAACCGCCCTCCCTTAAGATTTAGAAGCTGGGATATTAACGAAAAGCTAGAGAAACTATTTAAACGAAAATTAAAAAAAGAAAACTTAGAGCTCGTCATCATTCCTTTTGTAAGACAGACAGAGCTTAGAAACGAGCTGCTAAACCCAAGTAATCATGCCGTGTTTTGGGTAGGTCATGCCAACCGTGCCGACAGCTTAGCTACTGCTGGAATGTATGACGATCGAGGTTTTAACTTGAAAGAAATCTTTCAAGAAGTTCATCAGAATATAAAGTTCTTAGGCTTAGTCGGATGCCGAGCCTTGCCCTTTATACAAGGCCTTAAAGAAAAAGGACATTGGGATCTCAATTCTCATCTATCGTTCTACGCAAGAGATAAGAAAACAGATGCGAGAAAAGGATTAAAGCGGGCCATAAAAGCTTTTTTAAATTTTAAAGAAAAGCCTGCTCCTGTTTGCCTAGAAAAAGAATTACTTCCAATCACAGTAAGAAGAAAGTCAGATAGTAAACTAAGTGCGGCTAGAATTTTGAGAAAAGGAGTTTTAGTTGGAACTTTTGAAGAGGATCAAGACGAGATCATCATCTATCTGCCAAAGGGACTTAAAAAGTCAGAGTACAAATTAACATTTGAATCAGGTGCACCAAATAATATCTCTCCTGAGTTATTCAATTTAGGAAGACTAGAGTTTGAATCACTAAATCCAGAGCTATCCTGGAAGTTATTTGCTGATAGGGAGGGGAAGCCTCTTGGATTCGGTGCCCATGTTTATAGATTTACAGGAAAATTAAATAATCAGTTAATAACAAAACCGGTTTTACCAAATCAATGTAATACCAATTAATAATCCCAGGAGGATGCTATGTTTAAAAAAGTACTATTAAGTTTAGCTATGATTGTCTCATTAAGAGCACATGCTATCTCAGGTCTTGTGGCCGACAGCGACTCAACTGCAGCAGTTGGTCTCATCATGATGGACATTAGTCAAATCTACGTTGTAGATACTACTGTTTATAGAACACGTAGTAGCCGTGTGGTCTATAGAACATTTAGAGTTTTTACTTATGTTCCACTTTTCCTAGCGGGACTTGTTGTTCTTGATGACAACGGAAAAATGACTTTTGGAGAGCTAAAAGCTCAAAAAGCTCAGGAAGCTGGAATTACTGCTGATGAAACTTTAGCCTATAACGAAGAGCTTGAAGAGCTTAACGCTATTAAAGACATGGTTTCTTCTGAAGTTGCGACACTTGAGGGTTCAAAAGAAGTAAAAGCTGAAGCGGCAAAAGAGCTATGGTCTGAGTACCGTGACTATGTTTCTGAAGATGCTTTTAATGCTCTTGTTAAGTTAGTTAGAAAAACTTTATAAGAAAAGGTACCTGGTTACCTACTTGGCGATATCGAGAGAGAGTTCTCCATTAGAGGACTCCTCTTCGGTCTCCCCTTCTTCAGCCTGATTTTTAATAGGACTTACGTTTTCCTCTTCCTCTTCTGATTCATCATTACCACCAAATTCTAAATTTCGTTCAAAATTGGTAGGTGAGGAAGCTGCCCCAATGGCCACGTCATAAGTTATCATTTCTTCTCGATAAAGCTTTGTTAAATGCTGATCAAAGGATTGCATTTCCCCCTTAGACTTTTCTATTGTTACATACATATTAGACAAAGGTTCTTTTCCACTAATGCAGTCTTGTATCCCAACTTTATTAACCATAATCTCTTGGGCACAAACCCTGCCCTTTCCATCTAAGGTTGGCAGTAGCCTTTGACTGATCGATCCAAACAAACACTCTGAAAGCCTAAGCTTAACATTATCTTGCTCCTCAGGAGGAAACATAGAAACTATTCTGTTGATGGTTGCTGGAGCATTGGTTGTGTGAACTGTTCCAAAAACTAAATGCCCAGTTTCAGCGGCCTTCATAGAAATTTGGATCGTTTCCGCATCTCTAAGCTCACCAATAACAATGATATCCGGGTCCTGCCTTAGGGCACCCCTTAATGCGTCTTTAAAACTGTCCGTATCGGCACCAAGCTCACGTTGAGTTATCCTACATTTTTCTGAAGTAAATATAAATTCGACGGGGTCCTCAATCGTTAAGATATGCTCTTCTCTTGTTCTATTAATTTCCTGAATAATCGAAGCCAAGGTTGAACTTTTCCCAGAACCAGTAACGCCAGTAACGAGAACGAGTCCCCTCTTTGCATTAACAAATCCAACTAAAGCTTTTGGAAGACCAAGTTGTTCCATGGTTGGTACTTGCATCGTAATCACTCGCATAATGATGGCTATCTTTCCTTGAAACTTTAAAAGATTAACTCGAACGCGGCAGATTTTCCCTAACTGATAGGAGCCGTCATACTCTTTTATTTTATCTAAGTCTTTTAGGATTTCTTGATCTTGAATAATGACTTTACAGATATTTTTCATATCTTCTTTAGTTAATACGCTAGCCTTTATTTTCTTTAGGCCGCCCTTCATTCTAAAGTAAGGAAACTCCCCTTCACGCAAATGAATATCACTAACTCCGTTGACAGTAGCTGACTTTAAAAGTTTATGAAAGGTTTCCTTATCCATTGGCATAAGAATCTTTTCGGTTGGCTATTTTAAATACTGATAAAATTATTTACCAACTACTCCACTTTTCTTTTAAATAAAAAAAGTAGAGTCCAAGGACGAAGACCAAGAGAAGGTACAGAGCTAGCTTTAAAGGAAATTTTTCTTTAGGCCTTAATCCGTTATATCTGGCCGTCATATCGCGGCGGCATCCCTCAATATTTCCATTCAAAGCAAAGTCAGGGCATTTTGAGAGCTTATTCTCTAAAACCTTTTCAAAGCAGCGATGCTTAATAAATTGGGCCGATATTTTATTACATTTCACAAAGGATCTTTCACTCACGGCCACGTATAAATAATTATTATCTTTATAAAAGAAGGTTGGAGTGGCGATTGAGACGATAATAACAAAGAGAAACATTTCTAATAAATGCTCCCGGGCCCACTCTTTACTTGACTTAAAAACTCTTGAAAACATTGATCCACCTGACACAGCATTAAGTTTAGCTATAATAGAAGCAAGAGAGAAGAGTTAAAGTAGAGGTAATTATGAAAGCGTTTTTATGCTTCACAGTTTTATTTTCATTTCACAATTCTTTTGCCAGCGAGGCCATTGGATTTTATTCAAACGGCAGCATTAAGAACTCCGTTTCCATTGATGATTATTCAGATTCACATGTGAGAAAACTCTTTCGTAATCGTGGGCAGCTTTATGGGACAACGGAAACCATGCGAGCGCTAGCAGGGCTTGCAGATCATATGAAAACTCTCTACCCATCTATTGAGGTTACTCAAATTGGAGATATCTCTTCAAAGAAAGGCAGAAAGATTAGAAGACATAAAAGTCATCAAAATGGTCTTGATTCCGATGTGGTCTATTACCGAACCAACGAAAGAGCTCAACCTGAATCAGAAACAGAATGGGGCGAGGACTTTGTTATTAATGGAAAACTAACTAAGAATTTTCATGTCCAAAGGAATTGGGAGGCCATGAAGTACCTCGTCAATAATCATGACGTAGGAAGAATCTTTGTCGATGGTAAAATTAAAAAAGCTCTATGTAACTACGCCAAAAAGAATGGGGAGTTTGAGCAAGAAAAAGAAACTCTAAGAAGACTTAGAATTGAAAACTCAGTGCATATGCACCATTTTCACTTACGTTTGAAATGCCCTTCAGGAAATTCCCGCTGCAAGGCTCAAGCAGAACCTCCAGCGGGTAGTGGCTGTTAGTACCAGACCTTACACTTTGTTCTATTTCTAGTGGTGTCACCCCAACGCTGAGGTAATAAGTCATTAGGATGTGAAGAGAGTAAGCCTCCCTTTAAACGACGATAAAGTTCTGCCATATGCATTTTTTTATCGTCCATATATTTAACTGAGCAAAGCTTATAAAGATCCTTCTCTACTTCTGAATCAACTTCAACTCCTTCAACAATAGCCTTGGCCATTTCAAGAATCTCATAATCCACAAGTCCTTCTAAACCTTCTTTCACAACTTCTTTATAATCTTCTTCAAACCTCTCATAAGAAGCTAATAGAGCAGCATCTCTAGCCGGTGTCGAATAAGCATCATAATCAGCATAGTTCATGCATTTTCCATTAGTGGCCATATGATGCAGATAACCTTGGTTAACGTATTCAATACGGTCACGAGACTCTACACATAGAAGTCTAAACTTTCTTTCTAGTAACTCTTGAGGGGCTTCAGTAACTGTTTTTAGCTTATCTTTAACATAGCGAAAAAACTTCTTTCCTAGATCATTAGCAAGCTTGAATTGCTCTTCACTATAGTTGATCTCATCTGGAAGACTTCTGTTTCTCATTCCTTCATGCTGAGGCCACTTCCATCTTTTAAAGCCCCAAACTCCATGAGGAATTTGAGAAAAGCTGTAACCATTTCTGTGAATCATAGAAAGGTTTTCTTTAGCGATTGCCTGTGTGGAGTAAATAACATCAAAGTCTCCGTATTGAGTAACGGCTTTAATATTATAAGAGTGGCGAATGGTCCTTCTAAAACGTCTTTTTAGTTTATAAGTAAACATCATTCCAGCATCAATAGCTTCGATCTTAACCGGTAGAGTATCGTGATGGCTTAAATGTTCAGTCCCTACTGATCCACCTAAATAATTCACCATAGCGATCAATCTTTTCTCAGCAGATGAACCTGCACCGTCGAATTTATGAGTTCTATTTGTTAAGTATTTATACTTTCCGTCTCTTCCCCCTGAAGGATTGATAACCTTAAAAGGAAGATTATTTTCTAGAGAAAAAATGGCTCTTAAAGCATAAGAGGCATCAGCACAATCGGCTTTGATTCCATGGTACTTGCTTCCCGTTCCAACAAAGATATTCTTATGAACTTCTTCTGATTTCATCCAAGTGGCAAACTTTTGTTCCCACTCAATAGACCAAGTTTCTGTGTCATTCCAAATGGCCGCATGAATATTTGTACTAAAAATAATGAAGGCAAGAACGCCTAAGAGCTTATGCATCATAAAAATCCCCTATAATTCCACAAAGTATATTAGAGAAGTAAGTTTCAGGGTGCAGTTTGTCAATAATTTAACTTTTCAGTTTAGTCTTCTTCTATTAGAAATATTTTGTGCGATACAAAAGATACATTTTTTTTGCGATACTTTTTCTTTTATCTTTAGGTAAGTGGATGAAAGAACGACATCAACATGTTGCACCAAAAAGTACAAAACCTGCAACGAAAGTTTCACAAGTGAAAAGCAAAAACTTACACATTGCGAAAGTTAACCAAGAGATGCAAAGCAATTGCCCTGATATACAGCTTATAGATCCAAAAAATATAAGCTCTAGGGAGTCCTTGGCCCATAATATTCATTATAGAAAAGATGGAGAAGTTTTTAGAGTGAGAGTTTTTTTAGAAGATGGAAATAACGGAAGTTTTCAAAAGCTTGTTCATTATAAAGAAGATAAAGATGGCTTTCCCCATATTCTTCCACTGCCAAAAGGCAAAGAGCGGGAGCCCTCTGCAGAATACCTAAAAAGTTTCTACGCAGGGGCTGAAATTCTCCATGATGAAAAAGACTATCGCCTTGAGTTAAAAGATGGAAGAGAGATTAGCATTAGTGAAATAAATGGAAAGATCGTCAAGCTCAACTCAGAGCAAGATGATTGCCTTATTGAAAAAGAATAAGATTCTTCCATGAAAAATCAAATAATCGTAGCCCTTAGTTTTTTATTCCTCTTTTCTTGTTCAACAACGAAGAAATACCCAAAACATTGGTGGACTCCTGTTTCAGAAAAAGACGCCCCCTCTTGGGAGATTTTGCCTCAAGCTGGTGAGCCAGGTAAAAGCGTTATTCTGTCTAAGCGAAATGAGCTAGGTATCCTCTCTAACTTCGCCCCGACTCCTATTAAATTTGAAGGAAAAACCTATCAAGGAATAGAGGGCCTTTGGCAGTCGATGAAGTACCCGGAAGGACCAAGAGATCCACGGTCAAAATTAAAATATAAATTAAAGAGAAGTGAAGTTGAAAAAATGTCCGCCTTTAAGGCCAAGCGAGCTGGTAAAGAAGGTTCAAAGAATATGAAACGTCTCGGGATTAATTGGGTTACCTATAAAGGTGAACGCATGACCTATAGAACGCCAAAAAAAGCTAAGCATTATCAGCTCATCAGAAAATTAATGGTTCAAAAAGTTGTGCAGAATAAAGATGTTCAAGATGTATTAATGGCGACGGGAAACTTAATACTACTTCCTGATCATAAGCAAAAACCAGACTCCCCTCCAGCTTGGAAATATAATCAAATATGGATGGAAATCAGAGACGAAATTAAATCAGGAAAAATAAAGATCTAAAACTGACCTACTACCGTGGTGATGAACTTTACTCCCAAGACTAG